>Ga0210050_1000214_pt1 | contig 79496 bp, 59 predicted proteins | sample CryGey132114_all_FD_185463 | JGI IMG/M metagenome (GOLD analysis project Ga0210050, IMG submission 185463) | Groundwater microbial communities from aquifer - Crystal Geyser CG22_combo_CG10-13_8/21/14_all (SPAdes) (version 2) | ecosystem: Environmental > Aquatic > Deep subsurface > Groundwater ... | reverse complement strand
TGGGAAAGGGAAGGAAGGAGCCAACTTTATGATTCTAAGTTGTTAGCGATGAAAATTTCAAACTGATGCTAAGTTGAAAAGGATTACTTTCGCAGGATTTTAGGATATGTCAAGCTTTAGCGAGGAGCAATGGATCGACTGGGTTGATCGGCTCTCAATAGATGATTATGTGGTGATTGATGATTTTTTGAACAAAGACTTGTTCAACGAAGTCAGGGCTTACTTTTTGGCTAGATTGGAGTCCGATGGCTTCACCGATGCGTCAATTGGCGCCTTGAATGAGAAACAGTTGGAGAAATCTATTCGAGGCGATAAAATTTATTGGCTCGAAAGAAAGGATGACATCGAAATGAATTCGTTTTTTGAATTGAGCGATGAGTTGATTCAGAAATTAAATGAACTCTGTTATCTAAGTCTTTCTGGTTCGGAATTCCATCTGGCGCATTATCCAATTGGTACTTTTTATAAAAGGCACATTGATCAATTTAAAGGCCGAAGCAATCGCTTGATTTCCGTGATCATTTATTTGAATATAGGCTGGAAACCTGGTGACGGGGGAGAACTGAAAATGTTCAGACCCGATGGCACAGACTTTTTAGTTGAGCCTTTGGCCGGCAGGTGTGTGATGTTCAAAAGCGATAAAGTACCGCACGAAGTACTAAAAACCGAGGTAAACCGATATAGCCTCACTGGTTGGCTGCTTTATCAACCTGCTAGTTTAGGGTATCTGTTGGGTTGATTCGGCTCCATTACATTCCTGCTAATCCAGACTCCATTCCAACCTGCCTATTTGAGGATGGCTTCGATGACAACCGGCAGATGGTCTGATGGGTATTTTCTGTCTTTTGAATCGCTCAACACAGCATATTTTTTGACAACAGCTCCCTTTTTGCCCGTGAAGATATAGTCAATCCTGCGGGTGACCGGTTCGTTATGCTTGAAACCATTGAAGGTGCCTTGAGGACCAAAAACTAAAGCAGTGCTGTAATAGCGAGCGTCAATCATTTCTTCGCTCAGTTTTTTGATTGGTTCACTGGAAGGTTCGAGATTTAAGTCGCCCATTAAAAAGACTGGCAGGCATTCAATATTCAATTTGTTGATTTGAGCAAGAATCAGGTCTACACTTTTTATTCTGGCGGTATCGCCTACATGGTCAAAGTGCGTATTGAAAACCCAGAATTTCTCTTTTGTGGTTTTTCTTTCAAAAAGCGCATAGGTGCAAATGCGCTCTAAGGCGGCATCCCAGCCTTTACTTGGTTTTTCAGGAGTATCTGAGAGCCAAAAAGTTGAGGAGACAATCACATTCAGGGTGCTATTTTTATAGAATATTGCGCTGTATTCTCCATTCATTTTGCCGTCATCCCTACCTACGCCAACATAACTGTAATCAGAGAGCGCATCGTCCAAAAAACTGACTTGATGGAAAAGCCCTTCTTGAATACCCAAAACCTCTGGCTCCACAAACTTAATTTGGTTGGACATCCACCTTTTGCGAAGTTCCCAATGATTTTCACCGTCACTAGGGCTATCGTATCGGATATTATAAGTCATCAGTTTGAAGGAAGTTTGAGCTTCGATCGCAACACTGGTTAAAAATGACATTGATAAAACGAGCAAAAATTTGTGCATGGTTCAAAGGTCGGTTTACAATATTTGATTCCCAAATTGTTTTTTCTTAAACAAGCGATGCAGGAATTTTTTTGTTGGGTAAGGATCGTCTACAACCAGCCCTTTCTTTTAAAATAGTAGATCATCCCAGAGGCTACCGTGATAATGGCCCCCCAGAAGATAGGATAGGCGTATTTATAATGTAGTTCGGGGAAATTATCGAAGTTCATTCCATAAATCCCAGCCATAAAAGTGAGTGGAATAAAAACTACAGAAAAGATGGTCAATACCTTCAGGATGTCATTCAACTTGTTGTTCATTTTGTTGTTGTAATGGTCCATCAAGTCCTTTTGCTCATCCATATAGAGCTCTACATTTTCTGTAAGATGGGTAACGTGGTCGAGCAAATCTTTTAGAAAAGGGGAAGTCCTTTTTTCAATCAAGGGCGTTTGCGATTTATTGAAGTTGATCACACTTTCTTTCAAAGGACGGGTGGTCCTTCTGAGCCAATTCAATTCTTTTTTCATGGTACTCAAACGATCAATAAATGCCTGCTTTGGATTGTCGTTCAGTTCGTCTTCTAAGTCATCGAGTCGGTCGCCATACAATTCGGTGACGATCAAATAATGATCAACAATAACATCGAGCAAGGCAAAAGCGAGGTAATCAGCTCCCCTAAGCCGTATTTTGCCTTTATAGCTTTTGATTCTTTCCCTAACGCTATTAAAATTGTCTTTGTCATCTTCTTGAAAGGTGACCATGAAATTTTTACCCACCACCATGGAAAATTGTTCGTGGGCAATTTTTTCTTTTTCTTGCCTCACCATCTTGCATACTTGAAAAAAGTAGTCATCATACTCCTCCCACTTGGGTCTTTGAGATAGATTGAGGGCGTCTTCCAACGAGAGGTTATGGATGTCAAAATGTTCACCGATTTCTCGGATCAATTCCACATCATGGAGTCCCGCAACATTGAGCCAAAGCACTTTATCTGCGGAATTTACCTCTTTAAGATCCGCTACATCCTCAAGGGTAATTTCTTCAAATGTGTCGCCATTGTAAATGATTGCGGTCATTTTAACCTTGTCCATTTTTATTTCCCCAGTATACATTAGGGAGCCTGGCATAAGGTTGAATTTGGCTTTGGATGATTTCTTCCTTTTCAGAATTTCCAAAGGGATTACCCTGAACAGCTCAATCGGGTTTAATGGGTTGATTTTTTGCATTTTTATAAACAATTGTTCGATGAGGGAATGGAATTTCTATGCCTTCTTTTGCAAACCGTTCTTTCACGGTTTTATGAATATCGCATTTTAGCTCGAAGGCTTTGGACGGATCTTCCGACCAAACTTGAGCCCTGAGGTTTACGCTGGATTCTCCAAACTCGAGCAAACGTACAATCACAGGAGGCTCTCCGCTAGCAACTTCTTCTTCAGTGCGGTTATCAATGTAATACCGATGTTTCATGGCCTCTTCTTGTATAATGCGAATGGCGGTATCGACATCAGAATCATAACTAATACCGAACATGATAAAATTTCGAATTTTCGAATCAATAATATTGTAATTCTGAATGGTGTCTGCGCTAATTACCGAATTCGGAATTAGCAGTCGCCTGTTCTCGAAGTCCTTGATGGTGGTATGCCTCAGGTTAATGTCTTCTACTGTGCCGTGATAAATGTTGTTGACTTTAATGATGTCGCCCACTCGAAATGGCTTGAAAATCACTAAGAAAATACCGCTTATGATGTTGGAAAAGGCCGCCTGAGAAGCAAAACCCAAAATAGCGGCAAAAACTCCAGCACTGGCAAAAAGCCCTAAACCAATGCTTTCAAGCTCGGGAATAGACAAGAAAATAATGATCAGCGCAACCATATACACCAGAAAGCTGAGGGCATTTTTAAGAAAGGTGTATTTGGTAGGGTCTACATGTAAATCTTCACTCGATTTGTGTAAAAACCGATTTAGCACGGTCTTAACAATCTTTAAAAACAAGAATGAAATTAAAAGTATGGTAGCCGCCAAAATCAGATTGTTCAGCCATGGGTCATCGGTAAAGTTGAAAAGATTGTATAATGTTTTCATGCAGGTTTATTCAAGTTGAATGTCAGCACTGGAATGTCAGATTTGGTAATTAGGTATTCGGTAATATTCCCGACCAGCAGGTTTTTAATGTTTTCTCTATGATGCGAGAATAAGCCAATCATATCGCTTTTGTAGTAGTCAGCTGCATACAAAATTCCCCGATTCAATGATTTGGCATTGAACACAGATATTTTTTGGTCGCCTAGGCCATTGATTGATTTGAATTCTGCTTTCAATTTCTCTACCTGAAGGGTGGTTCTGAAGTTTGTTTGCGTATTGATGTACACAAAATTCAATTCTGCATTAAAAGTATTCGCAAAATCAACCAATTGTTTGGTAGCACTTGAGTAATCATCGGTAAGATTAGTCGGCACTAAAATCTTGGCAATTTTGAACTCTGCGAGTACATTGTTTACTGTCAATACTGGATTTTTGGCCAATGCGGCTATTTTTTCGGGATGCGTTCTTTTAAAAACTTCATCGAATCTTTCGTGTTCGTAGTTGCCTACCACAGTCAAATCAAAAGCTTCTTCCGCGACCAATCGTGCAATCTCGTTTGGAGTGCTATGCACCTTAAGCTTTGAATGTATGATGACTCCATGCGCATCGAATTTATCAATGAGCTTCCGCATTTTTGATTCATTGATGGCCAAAACTTCTTCCAAAAACGGCTGACCAGAAGGGGCTTTGCTTTTGTAATCTCCGAGTTCGTCTAAATAAACTGAGAGCGCGGCTTTCACCACATGCATGATGTAAACTTCGCTCTTGAGCTTTTTAGCAATTTGGCATGCAATCTCCAATGCTCGATGAGATTTTTCTGTAAAATCAACCGGAACTAGAATGCGCTTATACATTTCTGGAATTTTTTGAGGGTCATGTTTTATAGGTCAATCTTCAAAAAAATGGAGCTAGAAAGCAAATCAAAAGTGGCATCTCTTTCTATGAAGACTTAAGGCAGAAAACTTTTTCATCTTGCTTTCTAAGCCTTACTTTTGCCAAAATCTTTTCAGCTTGTATAAATCTCTAATACGTCCGTTTCTATTTTCTAAATCTCCAGAAAACGCCCATTACTTTACATTTGGATGGATAAAGCGTCTTTTCAAAATATCAGGCGTTCAAGCCATTGCCAAATCGATTTATAATTTTGAAGATAAGGCCTTAGAAGTAGAGGCTTTTGGTTTGAAATTCAAGAACCCGGTGGGCTTGGCCGCAGGTTTCGATAAGGATGCTAAGCTTTTTGACGAGCTTTCGGCATTCGGTTTCGGCTTTATAGAAATTGGAACACTCACTCCCAAAGGCCAAGAGGGAAATCCACAACCGCGTTTATTCAGACTGCCACAGGATGAAAGTTTGATCAACCGCATGGGCTTCAATAATCAAGGCGTGGATGAGGCCGTAGAACGCCTCAAAAGAAAAAGATCTCCCGTAATTATTGGTGGTAATATTGGCAAGAACAAAGTTACTCCCAACGATGAAGCGGCCAATGACTACCTTTTGGCTTTTGAGGCCCTTTTTCCTCATGTCGACTATTTTGTTGTGAATGTGAGTTCACCAAACACTCCAAATTTGAGGGCGCTTCAAGAAAAAGAACCTCTCACTTTGTTGCTCATGGCACTCGAAGCGGCCAATCAATTGAAACAACTTCGCAAACCCATTCTATTGAAGATTGCGCCAGATTTAACCAACGAGCAACTTGATGATATTGTAGAAATTATAGAAGAAACAAAGATTGATGGCGTTATAGCCACCAATACCACCATATCAAGGGCGGGGCTTAACACGCCCATTTCGGAGGTCGAAAAAATTGGTGTCGGTGGATTAAGCGGAAAGGTGCTTCGCGAACGTTCAACAGAAGTGATTAGGTACCTTCACAAGAAGTCTCATGGGGCATTCCCGATTATTGGGGTTGGTGGCATTAACACAGGCGAAGATGCCATTGAAAAATTAAAAGCAGGGGCAACCCTAGTTCAGGTATACACAGGCTTTATTTACGAAGGGCCAGCAATGATCAAAAATATCAATAAGGCGATTCTTAAGTGGAGGCAAGGTTGATTATAACATGTTTTAACCAATCCATCTAAAGGATTCATAAAATTCAATTATTTTCGTAGTCAAAGGGAGATTTTTTTCATGGCCAAAAACACCTATAAGTCCAATACTTTCAAAAACAATAAGCAAGAAAAGGCACCTTCAAAAGGTTTTAACCTGAAGGCTAAGCTTTCTCCGACTTTTTTGAAAGACCGTAGGTTCCAACTTACTCTAGGCTTATTCTTGCTGCTGGTTTCTCTTTTCGTATTTGTTTCCTGCGTCAGTTATTTGTTTACCGGTAAGGCCGACCAAAGCGTAGTCGAATCGGCTGGTGTTGACGGCATCATAGTGTCAGGAAAAGAGGCCGCCAACTGGATGAAACTTTGGGGCGCGTATGCTTCGCATTATCTGATTTTTAAGTGGTTTGGAATTGCAGCTTTTTTGGTGCCACCATTTCTTTTTATCCTAGGTTATAAAGTGGTTTTTGGAAAAGCCCTTATCAATATCACCCGTGCTTTTATCTTTGTGGTTTTCTTTTTGATTTGGTTAAGCCTGCTCATGGGTTCCTTGATCAAAGGGGCGTCTGGCGTTACGGAATGGAGCTTTTACAGTGGAGGCTTAGGCTATGAACTGGCGATTATTTTCGATAATCTTTTAGGGTATGGAACGCTGCTATTTCTAGTCTTCACTTTCTTGGTTTTCGTCATTTTCTTCTTTGATATTCGCACGGTTTTCACAACTAAAGTGGCCTTATCGAATGCTGATGATAGAGTTGAAAAGCCAACAGTAGTCACCGAAACCCGCGAAACCATTACTGCTGATGTAGACGAGGAGGATGACGAAATTTCTGAAGAGGAACTTGAAAATTGGGTGCTTGATGTTAAGGGCAACGAAAAGGAAATGATCGGAAATGACCTTGTTGATGAAGAAGATGAAGAGGAGGTTGAAGAAAATGAGGAAAGAATTGAGTCTGAACTTGCATTGGATTTAGATGAGGAAGATTTAGAAGAGGAATTTGAAGCAGTACCAGCAGCCACTGAACTAAAGTCAAGTCCAGCCAAGGGACTCAAAGAGGAACCCGATTTTGAAGTTGAAATCAAAGAGGCAGCAGAGAAGTTGGTAGAGAAAATCGGGAATTATGATCCCACTTTGGATTTGGCAAAATACCAATACCCAGGCATCGATTTATTAAAGGAATATGCCCCTTCTAAAGTCCAAGTAACCAAAGACGAACTTGAAGCCAATAAAAACAGAATTGTAGAAACGCTCACCAACTTTAAAATTGGTATTGCCAGCATTAAAGCAACCATTGGCCCTACGGTTACCCTTTATGAAATCATTCCTGATGCAGGGGTAAAAATTTCTAAAATCAAAAACCTAGAAGATGATATAGCACTAAGTTTGGCCGCTTTGGGCATCAGGATCATTGCACCAATTCCAGGAAAAGGCACGATTGGTATTGAGGTGCCAAATAAGAACAAAGAAATGGTTTCTATGAGGTCGGTAATTGCTACCGACAAATTCATGAACAGTACCATGGCTTTACCGATTGCTTTGGGTAAAACCATTTCGAATGAAGTCTTCGTTACCGATTTGGCCAAAATGCCTCATTTGCTTATGGCAGGAGCCACTGGTCAAGGTAAGTCAGTTGGGTTGAATGCCTTGCTCACTAGTTTGCTTTATAAAAAACACCCGTCTCAACTAAAGTTTGTGCTGGTCGATCCGAAAAAGGTGGAATTGACCATTTACAATAAAATCGAACGCCACTTTTTGGCCAAACTGCCTGATGGAGAAGAGGCGATTATTACTGATACCAAGAAAGTAATTTACACGCTGAACTCGCTTTGTATAGAAATGGATCAGCGTTACGATCTTTTGAAAGATGCTGCTTGTCGAAACATCAAGGAATACAACGAGAAATTTATAGACAGAAGACTGAACCCAGAAAAGGGACATCGATATCTGCCATACATCGTTCTAGTAATCGATGAATTGGCCGATTTAATGATGACAGCAGGGAAGGAAGTGGAGACCCCTATTGCTCGACTGGCGCAATTGGCGAGGGCGATTGGTATTCACTTGGTTGTGGCAACACAAAGACCATCTGTCAATGTTATCACAGGTATCATAAAGGCCAATTTTCCTGCCAGGCTTTCTTTTAGAGTAACTTCAAAAATAGACTCCAGAACAATTCTGGATACGGGTGGTGCCGATCAATTAATTGGTCAGGGAGATATGTTGCTTTCCAATGGTTCGGAGATCACAAGGATCCAGTGCGCATTTGTAGATACGCCAGAAGTAGACGACATTTGTGACTTTATTGGTGCTCAAAAGGGGTACGATACTGCCTATATGCTTCCTGAATTCTCTGGAGATGAAGGAGATAGCAGCAAGAGTGACATTGATCTTTCAGATCGGGATGGTATGTTCAATGAAGCTGCCAGATTGATTGTTTCGCACCAACAAGGCAGTACTTCTTTGATTCAAAGAAAGCTTAAACTGGGTTATAACCGAGCAGGTAGAATTATAGATCAACTAGAGGCCGCAGGAATTGTTGGGCCATTTGAGGGAAGTAAGGCAAGAGAAGTATTAATATCAGATGAATATAGTTTGGAACAGTTATTGAACAGCTTGGACAGTAATTAAATCCGTTAGAAAAAAATACAATGAGAAGAATATTAGGGATTGTGATGGTATTGTCAATGGTAGGTACATCATTGGCCAGTGGGCAAGAGGAAAATCCAAAAGTCATTTTAGACAAAATGAGTGCTACCTACAAAGCGATGGCTGGCTTTGAAATCGAGTTTGTGCAAAAGGTAATGAGCGAATCAGAAGTGCTTGATAGGTTTTCTGGAGTAGCAGCAGTCGCAAAAGAAAAATTCATGATCAAATTCAGGGACCAACATATTTATTGCAACGGTCCTGTGCTCTGGACTTATTTGGTGGAGTCTCAAGAGTTAACCATCACCAATTTTGAACCTGAAGAAACCTTTATCAACCCTACCAATATCTACGATATTTACAAAGAGGGCTTCAAATACGATTACAAGCGTTCTGAAAATTTAGGAGGTGCTTTGGTTGACGTAATCGAGTTGATTTCTACCGATGAAGACAGCGATTTTACCAATATCATCATGTACATCGATCAAAGCACGAGTTATTTAAAGGCTTGGGATTTAATCGATTATGATGGAATTAAAACTTCTTTTGAAGTGGCAAATTTCAAGCCTAATCAAGTATATGCTGGAAATGCCTTTGAGTTCGACAGCAAAAAGAACCCTGTTCAACATACCGAAGACTACCGTAACTAAATGACAAGAGAAGAACTTTTCGGGCAAATCCGGAAAAAGGAATCTTATCTCTGTGTGGGACTCGATACAGATATTTCAAAAATTCCGGCTCATTTATTAGAATCGGAAGACCCAATTTTTGAATTCAATAAGCAAATCATTGATGCCACAGCCGACTTCGCAGTGGCCTACAAACCCAATATCGCATTTTACGAAGCTCATGGGGTAAAGGGCTGGCAAAGCCTAGAGAAGACAATTGCTTATATTCCGAAGGATATTTTCATCTTGGCCGATGCCAAGCGCGGAGACATCGGTAATACTTCGAAAATGTACGCCAAGGCTTTCTTCGAAAACATGAATTGTGATGCGATTACGGTAGCACCATACATGGGAGAAGACTCAGTAAAGCCTTTTCTAGAATTCCCCAATAAGTGGGTGATTCTGTTGGCTCTGACCTCAAATTTTGGAGGCAAAGACTTCCAAAATTTATCATTAAATAAGGGAGGTGAGCTTTTCGAAGAAGTACTCAGGAAAAGTCAAGAATGGGGCACTGCTGATCAACTTATGTATGTTGTGGGGGCAACTAGGGCTGAGGCATTTGCTAGAATCAGAGAGATTGTGCCAGAACATTTTTTACTAGTACCGGGAGTTGGGGCACAGGGCGGTAGTTTACACGAAGTATCAAAATATGGTATGAATGAACAGTGTGGGCTACTTGTCAATTCCAGCCGTGGGATTATATACGCAAGTGATAAGGAGGACTTTGCCAAGGTAGCTGGACAGAAGGCCGAAGAGTTACAACAAGAAATGAGACAATATTTATCTGAATATTTGTAATTTAAGAAGTCTAAAGCTTCTTATGTTACCTGAGTCATTTCTTCACTTCGTTTGGCGCTACCAGTATTACAATACTGAAAACCTTACACTATGTTCTGGTGAGGCCCTTAAAATTAGCAATCCAGGTTTTCATAATCATTTAGCGGGGCCAGATTTTAAGGAATCACATATCGAAATTAACGGTATTCAATGGCATGGGTCAATCGAAATTCATGTAGCTGCCTCGGACTGGTTTTTACACCAACACCAACATGATCCCAATTACGAAAATGTCATATTGCACGTGGTATGGGAAAACGACAAACAAGTTTTTGCTGCAGATGGGAATCCCATTCCTACCTTAGCCCTGAAAGGGTTGGTCAAACCTGGTCTGCTTGATCGATTCCAAAGCTTGATTTCTAATCAGTCTCCAATTCCATGTGCCGATTTGTTGTCACAAACCAAGTCGATTACTCGACTTTCGATGCTAGAAAAGGTCTTGGTGGAAAGGATAGAGGTTAAATCCACACTTTTCACAAGCTTGCTTTTAAAAAACAATCAAAATTGGGAAGAAACCGCATATCAATGGCTTGCTAAAGGCTTTGGCTTTAAAACCAATGCTGAAAACATGCTTCGTTTGGCCCAAAGCTTGCCCCTGAAAATTATTGAAAAACACGCAAATCAACTTTTTCAGGTAGAAGCCTTATTGTATGGCCAAGCTGGATTCCTAAACGTGGATGTAAAGGATGATTATGCTTATCAACTTCAAAAGGAGTACAAATTTCTTCAAGCCAAATACGGATTAAAACAAGCCATAAGCTATAATGAATGGCATTTTTCTAAAGTGCGGCCTTCTAATTATCCTACCATTCGAATTGCTCAAATGGCTGCGCTTCTGGTTACTTATCCTCATATTTTCTCTTTCTTTTCAGAAATTGAAAGCAGAAATGAGGCGATTGATAAATTGGATGTGCTTCAGTCTGATTATTGGTGTACGCACTACGCCATAGACAAGAAAACATCTAAGCGATTAAATGGTATAAGCAATTCTTCCAAAGAAAATTTGATTGTCAATACCGCCATTCCATTTTTAGCTGCTTTGTCCAAGTACAAAGATGACCCTATGTTTCTAGATCGAGCGCTGAACTTACTCTCTGGCATCAAGGCCGAGAGTAATCATATCACTGATTTATGGAAATCGCTCGGTTGGAATGTATCCTCGGCCTTTGATAGCCAAGGATTGATCCAATTGCACAATGATTATTGCAAGTCGAAAAGGTGCATAGAGTGCAATATTGGCATTTCATTGGTGCGCAATCCTGCTTAGAATTTGCGTTAAAAAGGCTTAACTTTGCCGCCCGAAAACTAACATTATGGACAATCCAGTAATCATATTTGGTGCGAATGAATTGGGCAAAGCCACCCTCGAAATCTTTGAAAGCAACGATGTTGTCGTGTATGGATTTTTAGATGACGATGCCAGTAAGCATGGTCAAGAATTGAACGGCATTTCGGTGCTTGGAAGAACCGATGATGATGGCTTTCTTAAATTGATAGGAAAAAAATGCGAAGGTTTTATTGCGTTTGATGACCGTGATTTGAGAAAAGGTTTGGTAAAACTGATGCTCGAACGTAGAAAGAAAATGCCTGTCAATGCCATTCACAGGAATGCACAAATTGCGCCTTCAGCACATATTGGACACGGAAATTTTGTAAACAGCGGAGTGGTGATTGGCTCGAATGCCAAGATTGGTAACCATTGTTTGTTGAATACGAATGCAACAATTGATTATAGTGCTCAATTGGGCGACTTGGTGCAAGTTGGTGCCGGCAGTGTTGTGGGTAGCGAAGCAGAAATAGGAGAGAATGTATTTATTGGCTCAGGCGTAACTATCGTTTCAGGTGTCAAAATAGGCAAGAATGCAAGAATTGGCGCTGGTTCTGTTGTAATCGCAGAAGTGAAAGCTGGAGCGATGGTTTTCGGTAACCCTGCAAAAGAAGTTTAGTAAGTTGGAAGTTGGAAGTTGGAAGTCGGAAGACTGAAGACTGAAGACCGAAGACCGAAGACCGAAGACCGAAAACGCAGAAAATCTAAAATCTAAAATCTAAAATCTATAGTCTAAAGTATATAGACTAGTATCTCAAAAAAAGTCACCCTACTTGAAATAGGGCAGATCATATGGAAAAGCAATATTCAATTTTACTTTATTACTGCTATGCCGAAATCAAGGATTTTGAAGCATACAGAGAAGAACATCACCTTTTTTGTGTTCACAACAACTTGAGAGGTAGGATCATTATTTCGCCAGAGGGCTTAAATGGGACGGTTTCGGGCCTTAAAGAAGACTGCGAAGCCTACATGACCTATGTTAAATCCGATGAACGTTTTGCCGATACAGAATTCAAAGTAGAAGCTCACGATACCATGGCATTTGCGAAGTTGCACGTTCGTGTAAAGCCGGAAATTGTACATTCTAGCCTTCGCCATATCAATCCAAGAGAAAGAACCGGCACTTATGTTGAGCCTTCGGAATTCAAAAATATTTTAAAATCACAGCCTGATGATACGGTCATCCTTGATGTGCGAAGTGATTACGAGCATAAAGTAGGTCGCTTCAAGAATGCACTGACGTTGGATATAGAAAATTTCAGAGATTTCCCAGAACAAGTGAAGGCCTTAGGGGATTTAAGAGGCAAGAAGATCATTACCTATTGTACCGGAGGTATCAAATGCGAAAAGGCAAGTGCTTATTTGCTTGAACAAGGTTTTGAGAATGTTTACCAACTTCATGGAGGCATTATAAAATACGGAATTGAGGAAGGTGGAGAAGACTTTGAGGGGAAATGTTACGTGTTCGATAATCGAATTACTGCCGAAGTAAACAAGGTAAACCCGAGTATTATTTCAAAATGCCATATTACTGGAGTCCTGACAGATAGAATGGTGAACTGTGCTAACCCGACATGTAATGCGCATCTTCCAATGTCGGAAGAAGCTGGTTGGTTGATGGATGGCTGTTGTTCAGACGAATGCAGACAGCACCCAGAAAGAAGGCCATATGATGGAACAGGTTATTATCAAAAAGACACCAATCATTATAACCCTTTGAAAGGGGTGAAGAGGGAACCCGCTAAAATCAGCTAGTTTGGAAAATCGCAGAATCCCTGAATCAGAACTAATCTTGAATGAAGATGGAAGTGTATTCCATCTTCGTTTGCTGCCCGAAATGGTGGCAGATACCATCATTGTGGTCGGAGATCCCAATCGTGTTGCTAAGGTGAGCATGTACTTCGATCGCGTGGATGATCAAGTTAAGAACAGGGAATTAATTACTCATACTGGTGAATTGAATGGTAAACGGATTTCTGTCATGAGTTCAGGAATGGGGACAGACAATGTCGAACTTTTAATGACAGAGTTAGATGCCTTAGTAAACGTTGACCTGAAAACTCGCCAAGTCAATAAACAGCTTAAGAGTTTAAAAATTATCCGTATTGGCACTTCTGGATGTTTGCAGCCTGATATTCCGCTGGATTCAATACTTGTATCGAAGGCGGCTTTGGGCTTAGATACACTGATGGCCTTCTATCACTGGCATCATGCCAACGATGGAGAAGTATTGGTGAACAAAGTACAACGAAGTCTAGAACTTCCATTTAAACCCTATTTTGCGGAAGCTTCCAATCAACTTTTGACTCACTTCAGGGGCTTGAACGCCTACGAAGGAATTACGATTACCTGCCCGGGTTTTTACGCACCGCAAGGAAGAGAAATAAGGTTGAAGCCAGCCTTGAGCGGGTTTTTAGATAAACTTCAACGACTAGATTCTTCATTCGGTAGGTTCACTAATTTCGAAATGGAAACTGCCGGCTATTACGCCATGGCCAAAATGATGGGACATGAAATGATCAGTTTCAGTGCCTTAATTGCAAATCGGGCAAAACAGACTTTCAGCCATTTTCCTGAAAAAGCAGTGGATGATTTGATTAGAAAAGTATTGGAGAAAATCTAGTTTAATTCTTCTTCGACTTCAATCTTCCTTGAATAAGCTGATTGTACTGCTCACAAGTGAGCATGCCATTGGTGGAATATGGGCAAGCTTTGAAGATTCTTTCCCCCAATTGGTCAATTGTTGTAATCACATCATCTCCCTTGCAAACTGGGCACACAATGTTTTGATGAGTATCACAGCTAATGGTATTCAGGTAAAAGAATTTGGTATTGGCTTCTATGATTTCCCCTGTGCTTCTGTTCTTTCGAAAAGCGGCTTCTGCTTTGTCCAATAGGGCGATCACTTCTTCAGAATATTGACCTTGCGAACCTTTTAATTCGAGATATTTGCTCAGCCAGTCAATGCTCTGTGCGTAGTTGTTCAAGAAATAAGAGTTTTTCCCGAAGTAGTAACAGAAATCAGCCGAAAGGACGGTGATTTTGTCTAAAGCAGTCATAAAATACTGATCGGCTTCAACGTATTTTTCCTCATTCATAAAATTCACCGCAGTATCGATGTATCGCCTTGGGTCCTGAAAAAGATAGCTTTCTCTTTCTTGGCCAAAACCAGTTTGTGAGAAGACGATGATAAGAACGGCAGAGAGAAAATATTGCCTCATGTTGATTATTTGGTGGCTAAAATAATAAAGTTTGGGCACAAAAAAGCCCCGAAATTTCGGGGCGCTTACGTTTTAACAGTTTTTATGAACTGATAAAGCCCTTTGCAGAACTTTATTTGGTGCTAGTCTTTCGCTTTGGCAATGTAAGCTTTTTACTTGCCAAGGTCGCAAGGCCAATTCCTGTGGCAACTATTGCGGCTGTGAATAATAATGTTTTTGTCTTCATTTCTACTTCTGTTTGGGGATACTCTAGTCTGTAGACAACCTTTATGCCAATAATGTTGCGGTTTTGGGCAAAATATTTTTGGAGGATTCAATTGTCGGATTAATAACACTTCAATAGGCCTTTCCCCCTACCATTTTGTAAAAGAAATTTCTGTCAAAATGAATGGCATTGTGAATGGCGATGAAAGTAAAACTTCACAGCCTCCACTCATAAATTATTGGTTTTAAGGTTCGGCTTAAGCTGCATATCTTAGGACAACTGAATTTATAAACTATGAAAATCATTATAAGAGTTGGGGTTTTGCTGTCAGGCTTGTTTTTTGGTCTTAATGCATGGTCTCAACAAAGCGCACCACCACAAACGGACAGTAGAATCTATGACATTGTAGCGGCTACTTCGGCTGAAAGAATAGAAGCAGATATACGTACGCTTGCCAACTTCGGTACAAGGAATACTTTTTCGGATACCGTGTCAACCACCCGAGGAATTGGGGCGGCCCGTAGGTGGATAAAAGCTGAATTTGAGAAAATCTCTAAAGACTGCGGAGGCTGTTTAGAAGTCTTCTATCAAAGGGATTTTGTTGAAAAGGTGCAAGGCTCCCGCGTTCCTTTTAGTACTTATGTTGTCAATGTGGTAGCTGTCCTTCGCGGAACTGAGTATCCCAATAGCTATGCAATGATGTCGGGCGATATTGACTCAAGGGCATCTAATACAATGAACTTCGAGATTGATGCTCCCGGGGCGAACGATAATGCTTCGGGAATGGCCGGCACCATTGAAGCGGCCAGGGTACTTTCTAAGTATAAGTTCAAGCATAGCATTGCTTTCGTTGGCCTTTCAGGCGAAGAGCAAGGCCTTTATGGCGGGGCAGGCTTGGCCAAATATGCGCAAGAGCATAACTGGGAGATTGTTGGTGTTTTGAACAACGACATGATTGGAAATATAGAGGGTGTTGATGGGGTGATTGATAATCGCACATTCAGAATTTTCTCTGAACCAACTCCAGCCAATGAGTCTGAGCAATTAAGACGTGCAAGAAGAACTGTTGGGGGAGAAGTGGATGGCAATTCACGTCAGTTGGCCCGGTTTATTCATAAGCAGGTACAAACTTATATGCCTGAAATGAACCCAATGATGATTTATAGATTAGATCGTTTTGGAAGAGGCGGGCATCACCGTCCCTTCAATGATTTGGGTTTTGCTGGAGTCAGAATCATGGAAGCGCATGAAAACTACAATCGCCAACATCAAGATATTCGCGAAGAGAATGGAATTAAATATGGCGATGTAATCGAAGGTGTAAACTTTGAATACGCAAAGAAGCTCACTGCTGTCAATGCGATTTCCTTAGCTGGCTTGGCTTGGGGTCCTAAAACTCCAGAGGATGTTAGAATTGGTGGGGCAGTGCAGCCATCAGTTACTTTGCAATGGAAGGAGTCGAATGATCCGAATATTCTGGGCTATAAAATTTATTGGAGATTGACTACTTCACCTACTTGGGATCATTCAAGATTTGTATCTGGTGTGAATGAGTTCACCTTAGAAGGTATTGTGATTGATAATTTCTATTTCGGAGTAGCTGCAGTAAGTAAAGATGGCAGCGAGTCCCCAGTTGTTTTTCCTTATCAGCAAATCAGAAGAAGGTAAAACATCATGGAGAGGGCAAATTTTAAATTGCCCTCTCCATGATTACATAATACTCTCCCTTTTTTGTAAACCGAATTGAGGTTTCTTCAAAACCAAATTTTTGATAAAAGCTTGATTTCGAGGTGCGTGCATTGCACCATAATCTCTTAACCTTTCGTTGCTTACAGAATGTTATCAAATGTTCAATCAGTTGGCTAGCATATCCTCGGCCTTGATATGCTTCTAGCGTAGCTAATTTTCTAAATTGAGCTTCATTGCTTTTGATAAAAAGAGATACAATTGAGCGCAAATCAGTATCCTCGAACAAGCCAAAGTGAATGCCATTGTCATCTTCTTCTAATTTCACATACTCAAAAGGCTGGTCTGGCCACATTACCTGATGGCGAATGGGCCAAGTTTGAGCGGCTGAGATTTGTTTAATCATAATCCCAAACTTACTTACTTAAAGCATTATCTCTGAAGAGATTTTCTTCTAAGCTTTCCCATTTGTTGTCACTGAAAGTGAATTTTAGTTTTTCACCAAAAGCCCAGCATCTAAAGACGCCATTATTCCTGTCAGCAAGGATAATGAATCGGTTATTAAGGAATATCTTTCTCTCGCTGCGCAATTCCACTTCATGTTCATTTAGCAATTTCACGTAAGTAGATAAGTTTTCTTTTGAGATCCTTTTCGCATTGACCTTGAGCCCGTTGCTGGAGAATTCAAGTGTAATATCCTCTGATTTGGAATTTATATAGCGGTCTAGGGCCAATTGATCTAAAAGCTTGGTTTGAATGGATGGTAGTTCATCGATATTTATCGTATCTCTTTTATGGATTTTTGGATTTAGAGTCCTGGTTGTGAATGGGTTATAATTTTTGATTGATCCCTGGTCTTTTTGATTGGAAGCATTAGTGCTCTTTAGTTCATCAACTGTAAGTGTAGGGATCTGAATATTCAACTTGTGGAGGCTATCAAGAACAGTAGTCAAAGTTATATGAGTTGGTTTAATGCTCTGCTCATTATTCAAGTCATCCACTGTTGAGATTTTTGAAGTCTCTATGCTCTGATTTTGAGCTTTAGACTCGCTCTTCGTCCCTTGGATTTCCTTCACAGAATCTAACTGGGCCTCTTGCAAATTTTGGTGGAATAAAGAGTTAGTCTGATTTTGAGAGCTATCAACTGAAATGAACGATTCCGAATTGTTACGCGAATCAAGGTTTTTTTCAGAGGTTGAATTTTGTTGATTGGAAAATAACAGTAGAGTACTGATGGCAATGGTAAGGGTTGTTGTCATGATAATTGAGTTTAAATTGAATCTTTTGAACCAAGGTTTCAATGGGAGTGAAGGGATCGTTTGGATGAAATCGAGTACTTCTGTCTGGCTAATCTCCGAAGGGCATTTTCTTGCAACTGCAAACAATGCCTGAGTATCATTTTCTGTCATAGCGTTATTGTTTGTAGGGTTTTTAAAATTTCAGAAACCGATGATTGGGGTCGTTCTTTCATTAGTAATTTCAGCTTTTGTCTACCTCGGCTTACTTTCGTTTTTACTGCAACTTCATTGCTTCCCTGTATCTCGGCAATCTCTTTCATACTGAACCCACTGATTTCAAAAAGTACTAAAGCTTGCCTTTGTTGTGAGGGCAAACGATCTAGCATTTTATACAGAAACTGGATGTCTAAGATAGTTTCAGGGCTTACACCTTGCGAGGAAAGCCGGTTAGCATGTAAGTCAGTCAATTCCTCGATGGGTTTTTGTTTGCGCCAAAGACTAATCGAACGATTTCTAGCTGCTTTAATCATGTAGTGAATCAGCTGATCCTTATTTTCAATTTTCTCAAATTTATGGTAGGTCGAAACAAGGACATCTTGCACCAAATCTTGCACATCCATTTTTCCATAAGCCAAAGCAGAGCAGTAGCGTAGAAAACGATCATGACAAGCGTGGTAGGCCTTCATAAATTCATGCTGTTTGGTTTCGTCCATCATCGAAAATAAGGATTCTTAGGCCGATAGTCGCACGAGCAAATGAAAGGTTACATTGAGTAACTGTAAACTTTTGAACAATAGACATCTTGGAACAAATCCTTAATTGCCCCAAATATGCTTATCTTGGTTTTTCAACCTTAATTCAACCAAAATGATTAAATCACTTTATTCAACTTTGCTATTGTTGATTACAATTACAATCTCGGCTCAAACGGCTAACGATTATTTCTTTCCATTAAAATATAGAAACATCGGTCCTTACCGAGGCGGTAGATCAGTCACAGCCACTGGGGTTGTCAATGATCCGCTGACTTACTATATGGGCACTACGGGTGGCGGTCTTTGGAAAACAACCAATGCTGGAGTCCAATGGGACAATATTTCCGATGGATTTTTTAAAACAGGCTCAGTGGGGGCCATTGATGTTTCAGAATCACATCCAAATGTGGTGTATGTAGGCATGGGTGAGCATGCTCCTCGCGGTGTGATGACCTCTTATGGTGATGGTGTTTATAAGTCCACTGATTCAGGCAAGACTTGGGTCAATATAGGTTTGAAGGAAACGCAACATATTTCCAGAATACGGATCCATCCTACTAATCCAGATATAGTTTTTGTGGCTGCTCAAGGTGCTTTGCACGGCCCCAACAAAGAAAGAGGCATTTATAAAACCACCGATGGAGGCGCAACTTGGAAGCAAGTGCTTTTTGTGAATGAGCTCACTGGCGCCAGTGAATTAGATATGGACATGAATGCTCCGAATGTATTGTATGTCACCATGTGGGAACATATCAGAAAACCATGGATGGTAGTGAGTGGAGGAGAAGGCAGTGGTGTCTACAAAAGCGTTGATAGTGGTGAAACTTGGTTTAAAATTGAAAAAGGACTTCCTGAAGCTAAAGGTAAAATGGCCATCTCGGTCAGCAGAGCCAACAGCGAAAAAGTCTATGCACTGATAGAAGGAGATAGCAACAAAGATTTGGGAGGCTTATTTGTTTCGAATAATGCCGGTGATTATTGGACAAGGGTAAGTGATGATAATAAACTTACGCAACGCGCTTGGTATTACATCGAAGTATTCGCTGACCCACAAGACGAGAATACGGTGTATGTAATGAGCGCTCCTGCCTTGAGGTCAATTGATGGAGGCCTTACTTGGGAGGATCTTTCGGGCATGCATGGGGATTTTCACGATGTGTGGATCAACCCAAAGAACTCGAAAAACTTGGTAATTGCCGATGATGGTGGAGCAAGTATTACTTTCAATGCAGGCAAAACTTGGTCAGGATTGAATAATATGCCAACTGCGCAATTTTACCGCATTAATGCCGACAACATGTTTCCTTATAATATCTATGCAGGTCAACAGGACAACACATCTGTAAAAATCGCCAGTCGTTCTATCGAAGGTGGAGGTATTGGAGAGCGCAACTGGTGGCCTTCAGCCGGAGGCGAAAGTGCCTTTTTAGCTTTCGACCCAAATAACCCACGCTATGTAATGGGGGGAAGCTACCTCGGGACGATTGAATTGATGGACATGGAGTCGAACGAAAGAACAAACATCATGGCCGCTCCAATTCAATATTTAGGAAGGGCAGCCCGCGATATGAAGTACCTCTACAATTGGAACGCTCCAATCATTTGGTCGAAGCATGAGCCAGGCACCTTCTATCATGGTGCTCAACTGGTCTTAAGGACCAGAGATAATGGCATTACTTGGGAAGAAGCTTCGCCAGATTTGACACGAAATATCGATGAAAAACAAGGCAATGGCGGTGGCCCTTTGACCAATGAAGCCGTAGGAGCGGAGAATTATGGCACACTAAGTTATTTGGTGGAATCTCCTCACGAAAAGGGAGTTTTATGGTCGGGAAGCGATGATGGATTTGTGCACGTGACCAGGGATAATGGAGTTACTTGGCAGAACGTCACTCCAAAGGGATTGGAAGAATGCTTGATCAATGCCATGGAAGTTTCACCACATGATCCAGCGACCGCGTATATCGCCACTACGCGTTATAAATTCAATGACAAAACCCCTTCGATGTATAAAACCACCAATTATGGAAAAACATGGGAGAAGATTTCGACTGGAATTCCATACGGTGCATATACGCGAGTAGTCAGAGAAGACAAGGATAAAAAGGACTTACTTTATGCGGGCACAGAAACAGGAATCTATATTTCTTGGAATGGAGGAAAAGCATGGGAACCACTTCAATTGAACATGCCTGTGACCCCAATCAATGACTTGATGGTACATCAGGGCGATTTGATAGTAGCCACATCAGGACGTTCGTTTTGGATTTTGGATGACTTGAAGGTGTTGACCAAGTATGATAAAAAGGAAGGATTTAAGCTCTACGAACCAGAGACAACTGTTTATGGGAGTTGGGGCAGCCCGTTGAACCGAAATTCAGATTCATTCAAGGGCACTGATCCTTTTGAGGGGATAAATCCTGCGAGTGGCGTGGTCATTTACTATGAACTACCGGCAGTCAGTGATAGCGCAGATGTGAAAATGGAAATCATGGACAGCGCAGGGAAATTGATCAGAAGCTTCACCAATAAGGCCGATAAAGGTTTTAAGTCGTATCCCGGAGGACCACCAGCGCCAACTAGAATTTCAGCGAAGAAGGGATTAAATCGTTTTGTTTGGGATAAACTGCACGAAACAATGCCAGGTATTCCAACCGCTTATTTGGAAGCTAATTTTAGAGGGCACATGGTTTCTCCAGGGGAATACACCATCAAGTTAAGTTTTGAGGGTAAGACTTTGGAAACAAAGGCCGTGATTTCTGAAAATCCAATGATTAAGCTATCTGCAGCTCAATACACGGATTATGATCAATTTATGACTGAAGTAGAAGGGGAGCTTTCTGCAATGCACAATATGGTTAATAAGCTATATGGGATTAAAAATCAATTGAGCACAGTGTTAGAGTCGGTTACTGATAAGGCACTTAAAGCCGAAGGAAATGCTATTGTTGCAGCCTTGGATACTTGGGACAAGTCGATGGTGCAGCGCATGTCAAAAGCATATGATGATGTGGAGAATTTCCCCAATATGTTTACCGCAGAATATATTTTCATGATTAATCATGCCAACAGCAGTATTCCTTTGATAGCAAAATCCAATAAGGATAGAAAAGCAGAACTTGATGTAATTTGGGCAGCTAAAAAAGCTGAGGCCGAAGGTTGGTTGAACAGCACTCTACCTGATTTCAACAAGAAGTTATGGGATTCAGGAATTGGGGCAATTCAAATGAAATAGACTTGATACCCACAGGTCTGAGTAATACTCTATAAAACAAAAGCCCCAATTGGGGCTTTTGTTTTATGTGTTATTTCCAAAGAGAAATGGTTTTACTATTTACCTGCGTCTTTGCTTTCAGATTTTTGATGATTGTCAACGGTTGTGATCAGCACAACTCCGTTTGCTCCTCTAAAACCAAAGGTAGCACCATCTTTCACCACATTAATGGATTTGATGTCTTGTGGACGAAGTATCGAAATGTCTTTCCAAATAACGCCATCCACCATATAAAGGGCTTTATCTTCGGTTACAGCTCCCATATGCATTGGATTTCTAATGACCACTTTGTTTTCGCCATTGGTATCTGGCACTACACGTACCCCAGGGAATTTCCCAATGATCAATTGCCAAATATCTGGATAAACAGAAAAATCATTATTGTATTCCAAGTAGTTAGAAACTGAGTAAGTCATTGTTTCTTCAGTAAGATGGCCTGCGCCAATGGCAACTTTCTCATTGTCTGCCCCTCCGCTAAAAATCAATTTCACGTTGATCTGTTCTCCTTGTTCGACTCTTTTTACACTCTTTTGAAATCCAGCTCCTTCGAAAACGAGCTTGTCTTTTGCTTTGGTTTCAATCTTATAGATTCCAAGTTCGTTGGTATAAACTGCGCGCTTGGTTTTCTTCGAATAGACACGAATATTATTCACAGGGGTGTCTTTGAATGCATAGACCTTTCCGATGACTGTTTTGATTTGCGCGTTCAAGTTTGTCGCTGCGAGGAGCACAAACAAAGTGAGGAATACAATTTTAGCCTTTTTCATGATACAATTTATGTAATATATTTTTGAATTGAAAGGCATAAATATTTGAATTTGAGAGAGATGCAAAGGTGTCAAGCGGCTGGATGAAATTTTACTTTGATAGGGATCAAAGGCAACCTGTTTCAAAATGAATTTTGTGCATCTCGAAATGAACGCTGCTTAAACTTTATTGCAAAAAGAATGGGCAATGGATTTAGCCTGCTATTTTTGTTGCTGGCAAAGGCCAAGCAACAAAGAATTTATGAGCAGACATCATTCGCATATCAATACCGCCATCACCATCATGTCTAAATACGAGGGGCCAAGTGCTTTTGCTCCAGTATTGAAGGCTTTTTTTAAAGAGTTTAAAAAGTACGGTAGCCAAGACAGGCGGCAGATTGGTAACCTTTGCTATTGCTACTTTAGGGCGGTAAGGGTATTGAATGAAGACCTGAGTCTCGAAGAAAAAATCATCCTAGCTTATTTTCTTTGTACTCCAGGTGAGAGCCCATTGATCAAGGAATTAAAGCCAGATTGGGCAGCTTTTGCGGGATTTACGATTCAAGAAAAATTCGCTCAATTTGGCTTAGACATAAATCAGCTATTCCCTAAAATTGAGTCTATTGAAGCTGCAATTGATAAGCAAGAATTTGCCTATTCCCATTTTGTACAGCCTGATTTGTTCTTGCGACTTCGCCCCAAGCGAGGAGAAATCGCCAAGAAAAAGTTGACTGAGGCCAATATTCCTTTCAAACATATTACCGTGGACTGCTTGGCATTGCCCAACACTTCGCGCGTGGAGGAAGTTTTGATGATCAACAAAGAAGTTGTGATCCAAGATTATGCCTCGCAACGGGTGGGTAAAATGTTAGAAAAAGTACAAGCCATGCTGCCAACCACTGCCGAAAAGATCAAGGTATGGGATTGCTGTGCAGCCAGTGGGGGGAAAGCGATTCTAGCGGTAGATAAACTAGGCCGCATTGAACTTACACTTAGCGATATAAGGCAGTCCATTTTGGAAAATCTAAAGGTGCGCATGCAAGAGGCGCAAATCATCAATTATAAAAGCTTAAAGTTAGATCTCACCAATCCCAAAAAGATGGAATCCATTGGAGATTTTGATCTGATTATAGCCGATGTGCCTTGTACTGGCTCGGGCACTTGGAGTAGAAACCCAGAGCGCTTACTCCATTTCAATAAAAAGGAAATCGGTCGATACGTGAAAATGCAGAAGGAGATCACCAGTGGCATTCAATCCAAACTAAAACCTGGAGGTTATTTACTCTATATCACCTGCTCTGTTTATCAACAAGAAAACAGCGAAATCATCAATGATTTGGTTGCAACAAGTGACTTAAGTTTAATAGAATCTCAAGTCATTTTGGGGGCTGAGTACCAGTCGGATACCATGTTTGCCGCATTATTAAAGAAGGAGGTATAGGGCAGTGGATTAATCCTGCAGGTCTTGGCCATTCAGCGTATGGAGGCGCTTCGAGTTTTCCGATCAATTTATGTTCTACCCCGAAGGGGTTGAATATCTATAGAAACGATAGATCAATGTTGATGCGACCCCAACGGGGTCGAATTAGAGCAAATGCCTTTTTAGGCTATACACATGCAATTCCTTCTGAATTGATCAATCCCTTTTTAATTATGCAAGACTCACCCCAAATAAATAACCCACCAAAGCTGTCAATCCCATAGCAACAGTACCCCAAAAGGTAATCCTCATAATGGCTTTGGTGATGCTTGAACCACCTGTTTTTGCAGCTAAAGCACCTAGTATGATTAGGAAGATGATTGCAAATCCATAGAGGTAATACTCCATGTGTTGCATGGGCAGAAACAGGGTGACCAAAAGAGGTAAAATTCCTCCAATTGTAAATGAGGCACCTGAGGCAAATGCCGCTTGAATAGGTTTGGCCTGGCTGATTTCATTGAGACCGAGTTCATCCCTCATATGTGCTCCCAAGGCATCATGGGCGGTGAGTTCTTTGGCAACGATTAGGGCCGTGTCTTTATTCAACCCTCGTTTTTCGTAAATCTCGGCCAAACGGGTGAGCTCTAGTGTCGGCATTTCTGCCAATTCTTGCTTTTCGCGCTGGGTATCTGCCTCTTCAACATCGGTTTGAGAGCTAACCGAAACGTATTCTCCAGCTGCCATGGATAAGGCGCCTGCTACCAAACCAGCCACTGTTGCCAACACAATGGGTGCTCTGAGATCACTAGCTGCGGCTATTCCAATGGCTAGACTGGCAGTAGAAAGTATACCGTCATTCGCACCTAATACTGCTGCTCTCAACCAATTGCTGCGTTGGATGTAATGAGGGGCTAGATAATCACCTGAGTTGTTTTCCATTTTTAAATCAAATTTTCACTCAAAACCCAAGTATGGGGCTTTTGAAAGCTTGATGAAAGATAGGGCTTTATTTAGCCATAATTAGAAGCTAGGTTTCTTGTGGGCTATCAATTTGCTGTTAAGGCCGTTGACTTAAGTAATTGAACTAATGGTCGCTTTGCATGGCGCTCATTAAGCTTTCTAATTTTTAAAATAAAGTCAGTTGATAGGAGAGAAGACTATTGCTACTTTTAGCATCCGCTAAAGTTGAATATTATGAGATCAAATTTTTCAATTTACTTTTTGCTTGTGGCTACTTTGCTTAGTATCGCTTGCGCGAAGCCAAAGCAGCAGCTCACTACGGTTATCTCTGGAAAATTGATCAACTGGGGTAATGCGGAGAAAATACTTCGAGCCGAAGACATCAAATCTGATTTTGGCCTTGGGCAAAGTTTTATTCTTACCACCGATGAAAATGACAGGTTCACAGTGACTTTCGATTTGGAAGAAGCCACTTATTTTTCATTAGGTAGGAACAAATTATTCATTCAGCCTGGCGATCAGTTGGATATGGAAGTAGATTACCGTGATCCTGAGGTAGGAGTTTTTCAAGGTGATGGTGCTGAAATTCAAGCCTATTTGGGCGGAGTAGCTTTTCCTAAAAGCGGTTCGTATTTACAAGGTGGCACCAATGTAAAAGGACCAGAAATGGCGCCAATTATCGCCTTGGCCAAAGAGAAGACCGAAGAACGAGCCGAAGCATTAATGCAATTGGGGGCTGTAAGCCAAGAATTTATAAAGCTAGAAGAAATGAGATTGAGGCTCGATTACCTCAATACGATCTTATCTTTCCCAATTTACGGTTCGTTCAAAAATTATTGGGAGAATACGGAGGATAAGAAAGCGGAGATATTATTGGCAGCCAAAAAAGAATTGGATAGTGCTTCCAATGGTATTATGAAAGATGAGTACATGAAGCATCCGAATTTCCGCGATATGCTACTGACATTTTCAGATGGACAAATTAAGACTTCGGGCATTTTCACCGATTTGAAAATGACTGATTTTATGAAGGAATATGATGCACTTGGCGCATTCATTTCGGAATTAGAATTGGGTGGATTGACTTCATCCATGCAAGCCAAAGCCGATGTATTCATGAATGAGCAGCATTCTACGGAGTATCAGGAAATGGTACAATTGAAATTGAATGAGTATCAGGCTTTGGAAAAAGGGCAGCCTGCCATTGATGTTACCTTCAAAACCGTGGATGACGCACCCGTTAGCTTATCTCAGTTCAAAGGCAAATTGACCTATGTGGACCTTTGGGCAACTTGGTGCGGCCCCTGCATTGATGAACTGCCCGCATTTGAAAAGCTGCGAAATGATTACGCCGATCAGAACATCAACTTTGTCCCAGTTTCTATAGATACGGATTTGAATGCCTGGAAGAAATATTTGCAAAAGCACAACCTAACGGAAAACGAATTGGTGATCAACCGCCTCGATTTAGCTGATTATAAAGTGATTACCATACCTCGTTATTTGTTGATCGACAAAGACTTTAAGATCATAACCGTTTTTGCCCCAAAGCCGTCTTCAGAGGAACTCAGAAAACTAATTGATCAGTATTTATAAGGTGTGATTTCGGTCAAAAAAACCAAATAATTCAAAAGGTTATACCTGATTTACTTACGCCATGACCGCATCTTTCTTCGATTTTCTATACAGAAAATTGTTGAAGATGCTTCTTTTCGCGAAGCGCAGAATTGAATCGCTATTCACAAATTTGCCATAGAATTTTTTGTCCACACCAAAATACTCGTAGGTAGTGCCATCGGCAAATGAAATTTCTAAGACCATGCCTTTGTGGTGGAAATCCACAATTTTTGATTCAGTCGTAGTAATGTTGTAAGATTCTAAATTTGCTTCTTTAGTTTCTGGCGCAATACTGATCAGAAAATGATAGGCCTCAATGATTTTTTGACTCTTAAGTCCAGCTTCCTCTTTCTTCTCTTCGTCCTGAAATTTATCAGGATGCCATTCTTTGACCAATTGTCTGTAAGTGGTTTTTAGTTCTTTTAAGTCAATAGCTCCTTCGATGTTAAAGAGTTTTTTGGATTCACTGATGCGCTTCATTTGTGGCTTTTCTAAAATTGCAGCCGCAAAGGTAGGGTATTAAAAGAGTAATTCGGTTTTTATCCGCGCCTTAAGTTTCTTGTTCTTTTTTCAAGTGTCCCTTAAGGCTTTCTGTTTTCGGACAGATGGAAAGTCAAAATCTCAAAATCTCAAAATCTCAAAATCTCAAATTCCAAATTCTAAATTCCAAATCTCAAATCTCAAATCTCCTGTCTAAAGTCTAAAATCTAAAGTCACAGGCGCATTCAGGCCATCATCGCAGGAGCGACATATTCTAAAGCAAAAACCTTATGATTGCCTTGTTTACCTTTTACTTCAATTTCGTATTCACCGCTAATGGTACACCACTTTTCGAACTTCTTATAAAGGGCTTCTGAAATTAAAAAGCTGGTATTCAATGTCTTATTTGCCTGTTCGATGCGCGAAGCAAAATTAACAGTGTCGCCAATGGCAGCTTCTTTTTGCATGCCTTCAATACCAATCGTTCCCCAAATTACTTTGCCTGTATGGGCACCTAGTCTAATTTTGAAAGCTGAATTCACCAAGCTGTGAACTTCGGTATCGAATTTTTGGATGGCCATTTGAAGTTCAAAACCAGCATTGATCACATTGCGGGCATGGTCTTTATTCTCTTCTAACCCAAAAATTGCCAACAGGCCATCGCCATAATAATCAATTATGCGCCCGTGATTCTTTTTGATAATATTGCCCGCAATGTAAAAATAGCGGTTCAGGATGTGCACGACATCATAGGCTGGAGTCCGCTCCGTAAAGGCGGTATAGTCGGCTATATCGACAAAAAGTACTGAGGCATCGATTACTTCCCCAAGGCTTCGGGGTTCTTCCGCTAAACCTGAGGCAAAAATCATATCCCTATCGATATCGTCAATGACCAGCCTTCTCGCTTCTACTTTTCCACAAACCGTAGTTTGGCAGGCCAATCTGATTTCGGGACTAAATTTCAACTTCGTGGCCAGCTCTTGTTCGGCTTTGTTACGAGGGTTTACATTTTCTAAACCCTTATCTATAAAAACACGACAAGTTGAACATTGTGCATGACCACCGCAGGCATGCGCATGATTGATGCCTTTTTTGAGTGATGCATGAAGGATTGTTTCTCCGCTTGCACAATCCACCTTAATTTTGTCCTTATCAAGTATTAGTTCTGCCATACCTTAAATAAACTCTGAAAGCTCTAACCAGCGCAATTCATGTTGCTCTAACTGATTATTGAGTCTTTCGAGTTCCTTAGCCCAAAAAATAAGTTCATCATGGTCAGATGAACCACTATTCATGCGCTCAATGAGTGCTGATTTTTCGGCTTCGAGTTTTGGCATCTCTTTCTCAATGGTCTCGAATTCTGTTTTTTCTTTAAAGCTGAGCTTTCTGCGCTCCTTTTCAACCACAGGAGTTGGGGCCACAACTTTTGCTTTTGGGCTCTCTTTCGCTTTGGCGACTTCCTCCAAACGCCAATCGGTATAATTTCCGTTGTAATCTCTGATATCGCCAGCGCCATCGAAAACAAAGAGGTGATCTACCAATTTATCGACAAAATATCGATCATGAGAAACCAAGATAATACAGCCATCAAATGATTCTAAGAAGCTCTCGAGTGTGTTGAGCGTGATCAGGTCAAGGTCGTTGGTTGGTTCATCGAGGATCAAAAAGTTCGGGCTTTTGATCAAGATTTTAAGCAGCTGAAGTCGCCTTTTTTCTCCCCCACTAAGCTTACCAATAGGCTTGTATTGCACCTCGGGTGGAAACAAAAAGCGGGTTAAAAATTGCGATACTGGTATTAATTGCCCTTTGCCATATTCCACGAATTCGGCAATTTCCTTAGCAAAATCAATCACGGTTTGTTCGTCATTGAAACGTAATTCTTGCTGGCGGTAATAGCCTATTTTTGTGGTTTGACCAGTTTCTATCGTACCGCTGTTGGCCTCAATCTCTTGAGTGATGAGTTTTAAGAAAGTGGTTTTTCCGCTGCCATTGGCACCTACGATCCCAACTCGATCTTTCTTAGGAAAAACGTAAGAGAAGTTTTCGATCAATTTATTGTCACCAAAGGCATGGCTCAATTTTTCGATTTCCATCACTTTTTTGCCTTGGCGAGAAGTCGTGGCATTCAAATCTAAACCTGCAGTTTTTTGACCAGAGAAGGCCTTTGTTTTGGTGTCTTCAAAAGCATCTACCCTGTATTTGGCTTTTGTGCCACGGGCTTTGGGCTGTCTTCTTATCCAGTCGAGTTCCTTTCTATAAAGGTTTTGCGCTTTATCGATCGAGGCACTTTCAGATTCTTGTCTTTCGAGTTTCTTTTCTAGAAAATTGCCATAATCCCCCTTGTACCTAAAGATTTTGCCTTGCTCTAATTCAACGATTTCGTTGGTGACCTTTTCAAGGAAATACCTATCGTGGGTCACAAGGATCAAGGCCATATTGGCTTGGCTCAAATAGCCTTCGAGCCATTCAATACTATCAATGTCGAGGTGGTTGGTAGGTTCATCGAGGATAAGCAAGTCTGGTTTTTGGATCAGCACTTGCGCCATGGCTACCCTTTTTTGTTGGCCTCCAGAAAGTTGGGTCACGTCTGCTTCTAAGTCTTTTAAGCCTAATTTTCCCAAGATCTGTTTCACCTGACTTTCTTGGTCCCAGGCATTCAGCGCGTCAATTCTTTCGATGACTTCTTGCATTTCGTCATCAACTGATTCGCCTCTTTCGGCATGGAGCATTACTTTTTGGTAGCGGTTCAACAGTTGAAGGGCTTCGTCATCACTGTCGAAAACTGCATCTAAAACGGATTTGCTGGTTTCAAATTTAGGGTTCTGCACCAATGAACGGACCGTGATATCGTTTCTGAAAACCACTTCTCCTGAATCAGGGCTTTCTAAGCCTGTGATGATTTTGAGCAAAGTAGATTTACCCGAACCATTCACGCCCACAAGGGCAATTTTTTGACCTTGGTCTACTCCAATGGAAATGGAATTGAGGATTTTACGGTCACCGAAGGATTTGGTAAGATTTTCTAACGAAAGGTAATTCATGCAGCTATTTTCAAACCGCGAAGATAAAACAATTCAAGTCTGGAGTTATTCATGGGTAGATATCTTTTGATATTGCTCAACTCTACAAGTTCGTGAATTCACCTTAACCGTTTTTAGGGATTTTAGTAAAGCAACTACAATATGCTCTTATTGAGATGTTTGTAGTTTTGTTTATTTAGTTCAGAAGTATTTAATGTTATGACATAATATTAGTTAATAGAAAAAATATAGAATAAATATTGCAAAAAAACTTTTCATTTTTTTCTTTTGAAAAAAAATTGTGAGCTATAAAAAACATTATGAAGACAAAAAAAGTAATAGTGCTGTTTGCGTTCATGTTATTGATGGCCTGTGAAGAGAATTTCGAAGACAATGAACCTGATTTAATAAATCAAGAAGTTTTGAAAGTGCAGACTTGGTATGAATCTTCGATGGATAGAACATTTGTTCAAAAATCTGGCAAAGCACTATTTGGACAGAAGGAAGAAGTCAAAACTCCTGATTGGGAAAAAGCCATTGTAACTGATGTGAAAGGAAAAAGTTTCGTGAATTTACCAGTGCGGTTTTCTAATGGAGGTTTGGTTACATCCGAAAAGGCAAATGAGCCGTTGACCGAAAATGGAGTTCCTGTTTTTCGCTCTTTTTTAATATCACCGAATGGAGACGGTTATTCATTGGCTGTAATTAATGTAATTCCAGACAACCCTGATCTAATTAGAAGCGAAAATGGTTTTGTTGGCTATTTTGAGTTGATTGAGAATGGTTTTTCGGGAAGAATGATTTATACCGATTGGTCTGGTAATTTTGGGGGTGGTCATGTGTTCAAGGATGGAAAGCCAGTAAGTATAATAGATGACTTAAGTATGGAAGCGGATGGAGAAGATGATGGATCCATCGCATTTGCGGCCAATGATGGAGGTAACATAGACCCAGGAGGCTGTGTGACTCAAATACTTACAGTGTATGAAAGGTATTGCTATAATGATTTTGGCTTTGTAGAATGTACGGAATGGGAACCAATTGGAACTTATTCTTGGATGGAATGTGATATTGAATACCTAGAGGAAGGCTCAGGAAATGGGGGGCCTGATGGCGGAGATATTGACATATATTCTTTTATTGACAATCCTTGTGATTGGATGACGGCACTTAAGGATTCCGTTACTGGATTTCAGGGAAGGCTTAAATACCTGAAAGACCATGTTGATTGGACGGTGGAAGAGGGTTATTATTATAACTCTAACCAAGGTAATGGCGGCTTTATTTTTAATTATATACTTGGGTTACCAAGTCAACATTCTATAGGTTTCGGGATACCTGCTGGTGATAAAATTGACGGTTTCATGCATTCTCATTTTGCTGGCGGTCTCCCTGTTTTCTCCCCTGCTGATTTAATAGCTTTTTATCAAGTATTTCAAGATGGACTTGTTCGCGATATAAACACTTACAGCATGCAGGTTATTACTAACCAAGGAACGGTCTATTCATTGTTAGTGGATGATGTAACTAAGTTCTCCAATTTTGGAAGTAATAGTTTAATATCTGAGAGTGCGCTATCTCTTCTATTTAGTGTGTATGGCATATCGGAACTAGAATCAGTTGGTCAAAATGAAAAAGGGTTACTGCAACTGTTTAACCTTAATGGTGGTTCAGGATTAAAGCTTTTTAGGGGTGATACCACAAATTTTAATAATTGGACACCACTGAAATTAAATTCTAACAATAATGTTGTGAACGATGGGTGTAATTAAAATAAAGGGTTTCTTAAAGTATTTGTTACTTGTTTTAATACTTTGCGTTTATGGTTGTAGTAATCGATTTTCACATAATGATTTCTCTCAACAGTATAGTTTGTACGGCCAATGGACATGGTCCAACGGAATAGATTCGATTTGGGTTGAGTTGGAAGAAGGTCGTTCAATTGATTTATCTGATTTCCGTTATCAGGGTAATGATACCACCTTTACTTTTGTGATTGGTCGGTATAATCTTTATAACAACGGTAAGTTGACTTCGGGTAATCATGAAGAAGAGACAATTTCAGGAGTGCTTAGTGAATCGGGGGTTCATAGATTTATTGTGAATGATCAACCTGAGCCAGATACTTACCTTAAAGTTTATGTGACTTTATCAAGTCTCTCAAAGAATAAACTGAAATGGGAGTTAGGGACAGAGCCTATCGAACGAATTTTTATCAATAAAAAGCCCAAGCCAATTGAAGGTTTTGATTTACCAAATAATATTGTTTTATCAAGAATTAAGGATTGAAATGTGTTTATAGCGACATCATAAATTTGAATCATGCCTCAAGTCACGAAAAAAACATTTAGTTCTGTGGGGTGTTGCGTTCTACTTTGAATGGGTATCGCGCATAGATGATCTTGCCATTTTCGCTTACTCCTTGAATGATCACCTCGTAATTGCCTTCAACATCGGAGGTATAAAAACTCAGTTCATTTTTGTCACCTTCTAATTTCATTTCTGGATTCCAGTACAGGGTTTGTCTAAAGTCAGGGATGTTGGAGGCATCGCTTGTCTGGCTGTAATCTGCATTGGGGTAGATTTCGGGTACGATATAGGTGTTCCGCTTCAACATTTCGCTATAATCTATCCTAAAAGGGTTGGTTGCCCCTGGCTTTAAGTGAATCACCACAATGCCGCTACCACCAAAGTCTCCAAAGGGCCTAACTTCACGGTTATATTTTACCAAACCGCTGGCCTTATGATCTTTGATTACGCCCGCGCCAATAACATCATCAATAGGGATTTTCAACACGGTTTCAGTATCTCTTGTCGGAATGCCATTCACTAAAAATAAAGGAGCATCGTGATATACGCCACCAACAAAGGCCACTCTAACATCCTGTTTGCCATCTTTTTCGAAAGTCCTTATGCCCGTTACGATCTCGTAAAGGAACTCGGACATGTTGTCCATGACCTCATAATCACTGGCTTTTTTATAAAAAAGCGGAATATCCATCATGGCATCCGTGGCCAGCAATGGGTTGTTTGTAGGGATACTCTCGAAACTGCCAGAGGTAATCACCGAAGTAATAATGGACTGTTGCCAAGTGTATTTTAAAACATGCGGAGTGTAAGCAGGAGTAAGAAAAGCTATGTCTTGAAGCACTGAGCCAAAATCTTGGGTATTTTCTGCCCACGAAAAACTTGGTTCGTTCTCGAAATAGGGCACGAGGTTGTCTTTAAAAAGGTCTTTTTCATAATCCCAGGCCGCATTTGGAGGGATATAGGCTTTGAAAGAGAACTCACTAAAGTAAAAGGATTTTATTCCTCCTGGCAAGTTACTCATGTCCATAGTGTAAATGTCATTGCTCACCTTGAAAAAGCCTTTTAATTGTTTCGTTTCTGGAACATAGATGGAAGTTCTTAGGCCTTCTATCACAGGCGAATTGCGTACCAACTGATATTGCAAAGCATTGTGGTCTGCCAATGTTTGGAAGTTTAGCGTTTTGAATGCGCGGTAATTTTGCCTTTCGAATAAATCTGAAGGTTCGGCTTTAATGTGGTCAACATCGGCCGAATAAGGCCTTACCAAAATGCTGACATTCGCATTGTCTGCATTCAAAAGTCCAAGGTTGAGTTCCACTTTTTCTTTAAACTCAAAGGTGGTTTTTGTTCCTTTCAAGCTAATGTTCTCATTAAAGCTTTCGAGTTTGAGGTTTTCGGGAGAAGAAAAATCAAGGCTACTGCTATTGGCTGTTTCCATGGCTTCTGGCCTATTGTAAATGCTCAATTTTGTTCTGAAAACAAATTGGTCCGCTGCCTCTCCTGCAAAGCCAACATGCACTAAATACTCGTCTGTTAGGAGTGAAAGGGGAAGGATAAACTGCCCTTTTGACCTTCCTTTTTCTACTTTGATACTTTCCTGGATGATTTTCTCGCCCGAACGATTGAGCAAAGTGAATTGCATAAAACGTGTTTCGCTCAAAGGTCTTAGGGTAGTTGATCCGTAATTGAAAAGACTGAACCAAACTTTGTCTCCACTAAGATAAAAATCACGATCGAATTGAACGAAAACCTCTTGGTTCAGGGCAACGGAACTGCTATAGCCTTGGCCAAAGGAGTTTAGGCATATAAAAGCTAAAAATATGAGTAGGGAATGTTTCATTGGCTAGTATTGCCACCAACTCGGTGGGCGATTTTGATAATTTTCAGCGAAATTGTTGTACAATCTACAATCTTGGCAAGGCTGTGGCGGAGGGTTAGGGCTTTGGCTTGGAATAACGGTGCAATCGTTGGTTACGAGCGAGATTCCCAAGCTGGTCTGCGTTAGAATTTTTCGATCAACCGTAGCCCTGTAAACGCCAAAATAACCCAAAGCCCTTTCTGGCTCTGCATCTCCAATGCGATCTATATTCCCAATTACAGAATATGGGGCGGGGTCGAATAAGCTGCCAGAACTCTTAGAAAGGTTGTCAATGCCCTCCCAAAACGTAAAGGCCTTTTCGTCCATCTCTAGCATATAGGATTCAATGGCAAATTGATGCTCGAAATCTTTACTGAAGGGAATGAACTGCAAGGGCTTTGTGTAGGCCGTGCCTGTTTGACTACCGTCAGAGAAGTCCCTTTGAAGGTACAATTCCTGAAAAGGGTTGTTTTTCACAAAACAATAGCGCAATGCCGTATCACTTGCGGTTTTTTCCTGCTCTAATGTTTTATTTGGTCCTGAATCCGATTCAATAATCAAGTACTGATTCACTTCCCATCTGTAAAAGTGGGTTTGGGTGCCCTTCCTAAGACTAGTGTTCAGTGCCAAACCTTCTACTTGCGTAGTGTTATTATCTACGATCAACTCCTTGGTAGCTATTTCATAGCTGATATTGGAAATTTCAGGGCTTTTTTCAGGTAAAACTTCAAAGCTCGATTCGTAGGTAGTTCCATTAATTAAAACCACCCGCACTTTGTAATTCCTGCCATCTTCTGCCACTGCACTTTCATCAGTTTTATAAACTCCGAAAGTCGTGTGTGAAAGTGGGATGATCCCGCCCAAATCATCTACAATCGATACTCGGGCATTGATCACATAGTCAATCTCTACCCCAAAACTATCGCCTAGTTTGGTGGTTTTAGAAACCCTAACTTGGTGAACTCCTTGAAGATCAGATAAATATCCTTCTATTGCTATGCCTACATCATCAATTTCACCATACTCAAAATCGTAGGGTTCCACACATGTCGAAAACATGAGCAGACAAAAAAGGATGAAAAGTATATTTGTTCTTTTCATTAAAAAATAAAATTATAGCTAATGGATGGTACAAAGCCTAGCACGGCCAATTTGTATGCTCTTGAATTATCGGTAAAATATACCGAGTATGCGTTTTTACGTCCGTAAAGGTTATAAATGGAGAAATTCCATTGGCTCTTTACTTTTCTTTCTTTCTTAAATCCCTGATCGAAAGTAAGGGAAACATCTAACCTATGATAGTCAGGAATCCTAAATTCATTCCTTCGAGAGAAATTTGGAAAACCTCTGAATGGCCCTATTCTATATACAGAAGATGGAATTGTGATCGGGCGTCCAGTACTGTATAGAAAGTTAGCGTTGAAAGTCACTCGCTTGCTCAGTTTTTGGGTCATCACCATGCTGAGGTTATGTGGCTTGTCGTAATTGGCGGGGTAGTAATTTCCACCATTCACACTTTCTTGCGGAAACTCACTCACCGCCCTGATTTCGGTGCGCGCATAGGTATAACTCACCCAACCCGTAGTTTGACCTGTCTTTTTCTTGACAGAAAACTCAATTCCTCTTGCGCGGCCTTCGCCTTGCAATAAATCAGCTTCCAAAAAGTTGTTGAGGAGTAATTTTGCACCGCCTTTGAAGTCAAGAATATCAGTAGTGGTTTTATAATAAGCTTCTACTGAGGCTTCAATTTCATCGTCATTGAAGTTTCGGAAGTAACCGATGGTAAACTGATCACTGACGGCTGGCCGAATATGAGTGTTACTCATTTGCCAGAGATCGACTGGGGTTACAGCAGCCGTGTTGGATACTAAATGCATATATTGTCTCAGACGATTATAGCCACCTTTAATCGAACTTGAGCCATTGAGCGAAAAGCGAAGGTTGACTCTTGGCTCAAAACCGCCATAGGTTTTAATGGATTCTCCTTTGCCATAAGTCAGTGTACTGATTACACTTTCTTCAGTCATAGGAACACCTTCTTGATAAATATTTACTTCACCCTCGCCAATGTTGTTGAACATGGAATAGCGAAGGCCAGCACTAACACTCAAATTATCGCTTACACGCCACGCATCCGAAACATAAAAGGCCGATTCAATTCCTGTTTGCTGGGGTATATGCACTTCTAAAACATTGATTGAGTTTTCATTGGGCACCAAATCGCCTTGATTTATTTGATAGCGAATGCCCTTGGCACCAAACTTAATCTCATGATTTTCTATCTGGCTGTAAACAAATTCTTGCGCTACCGAGGCATAATTGATTTTAGATTTCATTAAAAACCTATTGGTGCCCTGTTCGTCTTCAATATTGCTGTAATAACTTCCAATTGAGGCAGTTGTAGCCGAAAAAAACTTGTCTGAGAAAGCATGGTTCCATTTTAAACTGGCAAGTCGGGTGCCATAAGTGAAAAGGGTATCGCTGGCAAGTTTAAAATAATCTTCGCTTACATAAGTCGAAATATCTAAATTGTCCTTAGGAGTAATTGCAGTTGAAATTTTTAGATTGAAGTCAGAGAAACCCGCTTTGCTTCGTTGCAGGTCAATGTCATCATATTGCTGCAATAGCCAGTCTGAATAGGTGGTTCTCGCACCAAAAGAGAAGCTGCTTTTTTCTTTGATGATTGGCCCTTCTATGGCAAAGCGACCCATCAATGAACCGAGCCCGCCTTTGCCCTGTATTTTTTCCTTATTTCCACCGCGCATGTTCACGTCCAACACAGAAGACAGTCTGCCCCCTTTGTCTGCTTCAATTCCACCTCCTTTATAAAGGGTCAAATCTTCGACCAAATCGGGATTGAAGGCAGAGAAGAAGCCGAAGAGGTGAGAAGAGTTGAAAAGCTCTGCGCCATCTTGCAAGATGAGGTTTTCGCCAACACTGCCCCCACGAACATTAAAACCCGCAGCACCTTCGCCCACAGTGGTCACACCAGGTAAAAGAGTTAAGCTTTTGACTACATCGGCTTCTCCCAATAAAACGGGAAGCCTTTTTACAGTTTTTATATCGAGGCTTTCGACCCCCATTGAGACAGATCTGATGTTTTCATCCGGTGCATCAGCTGTAACTGTGACACTGTTCAATACTGTGATTTGATCATAAAGCTCCATATTATGGGTGCCACTTGAAAGGACATTGAGGTTACTTACTCCATTTTCATAACCGACATAGCTCACCCTGAATTGTTGCTTGCCCAAAGGCACTTCAATCTTATAAAAACCGTTTTTATCCGTATTTACGCCCTCGCCAGAACTCACCGAGAAAACACCCGCACCTGCAATTACCTCTCCTGTTTTACCATCATAAATAAAACCAGAGATTGTTGCAGAAGCACCTTGAACTGCCATGGCATTGCCGACAGCTATGATTTCATCGGTTGAAGGGGGGCGATCTGCTGTTGCTAAATTCTGCGGCCGAAATCCCTCTTGCGGTAGGATGATAAAAGTCCTGTTATCAAATCTATCAGCTTTTAAGCTTAGCGGAGTCAATAGGTTGTTGAGCACTGAAATGAAAGGCTGATCACTAAAATCGCCTTGGAGTTTTTGGTCTTTGAACCAGTCCTCGTTAAAAAAGACCTTAATCCCGAACTTTGATTCACTCTGACGAATAAAATCAACTAAACTGACGTCATATTTTCCAGTGATAAGAAAATCGTTTTGGCTTTGCGCTTTGCAAAAAAAAGTCAGTCCAAGAAGTAGCGTAAAAAATAAAAGTTTAGATGTCATTTAGGTTTGAGGGCATAAAGAGCGTCCAAATATTATGTTATAGTTTGGCTCGTTCATGATACTTTATGTTTAGTCTTATAGGTTTTCCAGATGAAAGTAAGGAAAAATTAATTATCAAAAGAATATTATCGATTAACGGCCGAAATGAATTTTGAAATGATTCATTTTTAATAAGTTAGTTACAAGACTTTTTTTTGCCTTCATATCGATTGATGGTTTCAGCCTGATTGGCACTCACCCTACCTTCTGATTTTCCTTTCAAACTTTTATGGGATTGGCTTCATCCTCTAACCTGTACAGAAAAATAAGTCTAGATGTAATGTTTAAGCACGCTTGTCGTATTCTTTAAAGTGTTCTCATTTTCTTGTAATCAATCAGTAAGGAAAATTAGTTTTTAAAATTTGTTAAAATATCTTTAAAATATTGTGAAAAACTTTTTTTAGACACCGTTTTAACTAGATTTGTAGTTCTTCAAACTCAAAAACAAACAACAAAAAATGAAAAAGAGGAATATTCTTATCGTGGTCGGTGTCTTTGTAGCCGTCATTATTTTTTTCATCACCAAGGTCAATGAAGGTTCTTCAGACACCAAAGAGGTTTTTGCACAGGTTCAAAAAGGTCAGTTCAGGTCTGAAGTGACGGCTTCTGGCGAGCTCTTTGCCAAAAGCTCGGTGGAAATCATGGGGCCTGGGGGAATGCAAAGCGCAGGCATTTATCAAACTACAATAGAGCATATTATTGAAGAAGGCAAAGTGGTCAGTGCTGGGGATTATGTGGCTAGGCTTGACCAAACAGAATTGGGCACTAGAATGCAACAGCGCAGGAGCGATTACACGGTCAGCACTTCAGAATTTACCCAAGCGAAATTGGACAGCGCCATAGAACTACGAAAGGCCAGGGACAACATGAGCAATCTGGAGTTTGAGATTGAAAAGAAGAAATTGGTGCTCAGCAATTCGCAATACGAACCCCCTGCAATCGTAAAGGAGAAGAAAATGGACCTTGAAAGGGCCCTGAAACAACTTGAGCAAGAAAAGGAGAACTACGAATTGCAAAGGCAAAAATCAGTAGCGAAAATGCAAGCTGCCGAAGCCAAAATGAATGACGACAAATTGAAACTGGATAACCTCCTGGATTTGCAAAGGCAATTCACCATCATGGCAACGGAGCCCGGTATGCTCATTTACAAAAGGGATTGGAGAGGCAATAAAATGGGAGTGGGCTCGCAAGTTTCCGCTTGGGATCCTGTGGTAGCTACCCTGCCTGACCTTACCAAAATGGTGTCCAAAACTTTCATCAACGAGGTGGACATCAACAATGTTAAAAAGGGGCAATATGTAGACATTGGTTTGGACGCTTTCCCAGATAAAAAATTAACGGGTTTGGTTTTGGATGTAGCCAATATGGGCCAGCAAAGACCCAATTCTGACTCTAAGGTTTTTGAAATCACCGTAGAAATAAACGAGTCAGACACGACCCTAAGGCCGGGAATGACCACAAGCAACAAGATTGTAGCCGAGGTTTTAGAAGACGTAATTTTCATTCCGGTAGAAGCCGTCCACAGCCAAGGAGATTCTATTACTTATGTGGTGGCCAAAGATGGCATCAATATGATCAGACAAGAAGTGGCATTAGGGAAATCCAATTCCGATGAAGTAGTGGTACTGCAAGGGTTGACAGAAGGTGTCACATTGTATTTATCCGATCCAGAAGGCTTGGAAAGTAAACCCTTGAAACGTTTAGCCATTAATGAGAAGTCTATCGCCAAAAAGGACTGATCATGCTGAAGAAGTTATTTTTAAATCTCTCAATTGCCTCAGAGGCGGTTTTTGCCAATAAAGTACGTTCGCTCCTCACTGCTTTGGGCATTATTTTCGGAGTGGCCGCAGTAATTGCCATGTTGGCCATTGGCTCAGGCGCTCAGCAAGAAATCCTCGAACAGATAGAGCTAGTGGGCGTTAACAATATCGTGATTACCCCAATCATAGAGCAAAGCGAAGGCGAGGTAGAAGGTGCAGAGGGTGCTGTGGGTACGCAACAGGACAAAAAGAACTTATCACTAGGACTTAATTTCTTGGATGTGCAAAGCATCAAAAAACTCGTGCCGGGAATCGAAATGATCAGTCCAGAGATTGTATTGGATTCAGAGGTTTCGAGACAAGGCTTTAGGCGAACCGCTAAACTGGTCGGAGTAGAAAATACTTTTTTTGAAATCTCAGGCTTTGATTTGAGCGAAGGCGAATTCTTCAATGATGAGCATCTTAAAAAAGGAGTGCCTGTTTGTATTATTGGCAAGTCCATCAAATCTAAGTTTTTCAGCAGAGAAGAGCCCATTGGTAAATACATCAAAGTAGGCAGGCATTGGCTCAAAGTGATTGGCGTTTTGGAAGAAAGGGTGATTTCTGAAAAGAGCATTTCCAATTTGGGGATTAGGGACTATAATATGGACATATACACGCCTCTCAGTACTGCCCTGATCCGCTATGAAAACCGTGCCATGGTCACCAATTCCACGATTCAGGAGGCAAGGCGTAACCAGAATCAAAAAGGGCCTGCCGTTAATTACCATCAACTGGACCGACTAGTGCTAAAGGTGGAGAATACCGAACAAATGAGCTCAATCGCTCAGGTGGTTTCCAAAATGCTGGAAAGAAAGCATAGCCAAACCGTGGATTATGAAATCACCATTCCAGAACTATTGTTAAAGCAACAACAGCGCACAAAGAACATCTTTAATTTTGTATTGGGGGGAATTGCAGGAATTTCGCTTTTAGTGGGCGGAATTGGCATTATGAATATCATGTTGGCTTCGGTGCTAGAACGTATTAAAGAAATTGGGCTACGCATGTCACTTGGCGCTACTAAAGTGGATATCATTTATCAATTCTTATTGGAGGCGGTAATGATCAGTTTTTCTGGTGGAGCAGTAGGGGTGGTTTTAGGCTTATTGGCAGCCATTGGGATTGCCGAATTGGCCGAAATTCCGACAATCGTAAGCACTTTTTCTATCTTCCTTTCCTTTGGAGTGGCCGTTACGGTAGGAATTATTTTTGGGATAGCCCCTGCCAAACGAGCCGCAAGCCAAGATCCGATTACATCGCTGAGGTATGAGTAGGAGGGGTACTATATTAAATTGAGCTCGTGCTTCTTACTGAGTTGATAACGGTATTCACCTGCTTTAGAGGTGGGTTAAAGGCTGTTCTTATGATTTCAATAATCTTGATTTCCATGCGGGACATTTCGATTTGCTTTGTTAATCAGTCTTTTTAAACTGAGGCCTTCAACTTCTCTTGAATTGAATTCCCCCAAGCTACTCTTTCTTCACCAACACCATCGCCTGTAACAGCTCTTAAAGCTTGAAGTAATTGAATTGCTTCTTCATGTTCATTGCCAATAAATCGTAAAAAGGCATGACTGATCATGCCTGTGCGATGAATTCCAGCAGAGCAATGAAGATAGATGTTTCCACCATTATTTAGGATCTCGTTCATTTCAACGAAGATTTGAGCCAAGACTGTAAGCTGTTCTTCCGTAGGTGGTTTGGCAGACTCCATTGGAAACCACAACCATTCCATCTGCTGCTGTATAGTCGTACTTCTAATGAGTAAAGCACCTTCGTGTTCTGACAACAAGGTTAAAATATGACTGGCTTTCTGCAATTTTAGATCTGAAACGAGCTTAGCACTCGGTCGATGTCCTATGGCTAAATGCCCTTTGTTAACAGGCACCCAATCCATCAGTTCAATCGCCATTAGTGTTTTTTGAGTGCCTTTAATTTTGCCAATCAAAGGGCCTAAGGTTCTTTTGAATTCATCGTTTTGGGTGATGAGCGCTTGTAATGCAGTCAGTAGTTCATTTGAGAAAGCCAAAGATTCATCTAAATTCCCGTTAAAGGGGCTGTTTAACCAAGCTTGAGCATTTTGAACCTGAGTTTCCATTGAGGTGATTTATAGGTTAAAGTTAAAGGAGAATGAGTCTGTTTTATGCCTTTCATGTATTAAATACCCAATTCCGCTTAAATCTTATTTATTTAGAGTAGGTCTATTTAAGGACGGCTAAAAAAATTCAAAATAGATCGTACTAACTTAAATCCCAAGTCTAAAAATTGTTGCACTGAAAAAAATAAATTCAATGAATAAAATCATTCAATACGCAAGTACTACGAAGCATCTAATTTTCATTGAGCGATTGAATTGCTCAAAAAGTCTATTTCAATTACAACGATTAGGTTTGGCTTTACTTTTCTTAGTAGTGTCGCTACCCAATCTTTCGGCCCAATCTGCTACACAGAAATCGGGAAATCCGATTGTTGATGGCTGGTATGCTGACCCTGAAGGGGTAATTCTTGATGGTAAGTTTTGGGTTTTCCCTACCTATTCAGCGAAATATCGAGAACAAGTGTTTATGGATGCCTTTTCGTCAACAGACATGGTGAACTGGGAAAAGCACCCAAGCGTGATTGATACGAGCATTATCAAATGGGCTCATATGGCCATGTGGGCACCAAGTATCATTAAGAAGGAAGACCAGTATTTTCTCTTTTTTTCTGCAAATGATATTCAAAGCAAAGCACGAAATGGGGTAAAGAACGATACACTCGGAGGTATTGGCGTTGCGGTGGCTAATCGACCAGAAGGGCCATATAAAGATCATTTAGGCAAGCCCTTGATTAATCAGTTTTATAATAATGCACAACCTATCGATCAATATGTTTTTCAGGACAAAGACCTTCAGTACTATATTATTTATGGAGGCTGGGGCAAGTGTAATATCGGTAAACTCAATGAGGATTTTACCGGACTGACGCCATTTCCGAATGGAGACCTTGTCAGGGATGTTACACCAAAAGGTTATGTTGAAGGGCCAACCATGTTTATCAGAAATGGGAAATACTACTTGATGTGGTCAGAAGGGGGATGGACAAATGGAACTTACAAAGTAGCCTATGGAGTTTCGGATTCAGTATTTGGCCCTTTTGAAAGGCAAGCCGCCATTTTAGAAGCGGACGAAAGCATTGCCACCGGGGCAGGACACAATTCAGTGATCAATATTCCCAATACCGATGAGTGGTACATGGTCTATCACAGAAGACCAATTCCTAACGAAGACAGAGATCATCGAGTCACCTGCATTGATCGACTTTATTTCAATGAAGACGGAAGTATCAAAAGCGTAAAAATGACCTTTGAAGGGGTTAGGGTTAAATAGGCATCTAAACCTATAAGGTTTCAAAAACCTTATAGGTTTAATCTGAAACAAAAAAGGCTACCGTTTCCAGTAGCCTTTTCAATATTTATTCTTTTCTGATTTTATTGAGCGTCTTCAAGAGGTTTTATTTCCCCGATAGTAACCTCAGCCTGTACTTTAGTAGCAGGTACTTCGATTACTTCTACTTTCATATCGTCTTCTGTCTTGGCATGGTTGCTATTCAAAAGCGGGGCAATTACCAAGCCTACCAAGCAAGTCAATTTGATCAAGATGTTCATTGATGGCCCAGAAGTATCTTTGAAAGGGTCACCAACGGTATCGCCAGTTACAGCTGCTTTATGAGCATCAGAACCTTTGAAGGTCATTTCGCCATCAATTTCTACACCTGCTTCGAATGATTTTTTAGCATTGTCCCAAGCACCACCAGCGTTGTTCTGGAAGATTGCCCAAAGAACACCCGATACAGCCACACCTGCCATATAAGCTCCTAAAGCTTCTGGCCCCATGATAAAACCGACCAAAATAGGGAACACAATGGTAATTGCGCCTGGCAACATCATTTCTCTTAAGGCAGCTTTAGTAGAAATGGCCACACACTTGCCATATTCTGGTGTAGCAGTGCCCTCCATAATCCCAGGGATTTCTCTGAACTGACGTCTTACTTCCTTCACCATTTCCATTGCGGCTTTACCCACAGATTCCATCGCCAAGGCAGAGAAGATTACAGGAATCATACCTCCAATAAATAAAGCTGCTAATACATCTGCTTTGAAGATGTTGATACCGTCAATACCAGTGAAAGTAACATAAGCTGCGAAAAGCGCTAAAGCTGTTAATGCAGCAGAAGCAATCGCAAATCCTTTTCCAATCGCTGCGGTGGTGTTTCCAACTGAATCTAGGATGTCAGTTTTCTCACGAACCTCAGCAGGCAATTCACTCATCTCTGCAATACCACCAGCGTTATCCGCAATTGGACCGAAAGCATCGATCGCCAATTGCATAGCAGTTGTGGCCATCATGGCCGAAGCAGCGATACCTACACCGTAGAAGCCAGCCAATTCGTATGCTCCCCAAATCGCACCAGCGAAAAGTAGGATAGGAGCAAAAGTAGATTTCATACCTGTGGCCAAACCAGCGATAATGTTGGTAGCAGCACCTGTAGAAGAATTCTGAATAATATTCAATACTGGTTTTTTGCCAATTGCAGTATAATATTCTGTGAAATAAGAGATTAAACCACCCACAGTTAAACCTACCAATACAGCTCCAAATACTCTGATTGAAGTGATATCTAAGATTCCTTCACCAAAGAATTTCATTTGCATGGTAGCAGGAAGTAATAAATCGATAAGGAAGTAACATCCGATGGCGGTAAGGATGATTGAAATCCAGTTACCCTTGTTCAATGCAGCTTGAACCTCAGCTTCTTTAGCCTTGTCGTTGGTGATTTTTACAAACATCATTCCCACAATAGAGAAGAGAATACCTGCGCCTGCAATCACCAAAGGAAGAAGGATTGGGCCAATGCCGTTGAAATTGTCGGTAATATCACCACCCATGTCGCGGATAATGTAGTTACCCAAAACCATGGAGGCCAGTACTGTAGCCACATAAGAACCGAATAAATCGGCACCCATACCAGCCACATCACCCACGTTATCGCCTACGTTATCGGCAATTGTTGCAGGGTTTCTTGGATCATCTTCGGGAATACCCGCTTCCACTTTACCTACAAGGTCAGCGCCCACATCGGCTGCTTTGGTATAAATACCACCACCCACACGGGCAAAAAGCGCAATTGACTCAGCACCTAAAGAGAAACCCGCTAAGGCTTCCAAAACGATGGTCATTTGTTCCACTCCTCCATTGGCCATATTACTGTCCATGAAGAAGGCGAACAAGAAAATAAACAACATGCTCAAACCGAAAACGGCTAAACCTGCTACACCAAGACCCATTACGGTACCACCTGTGAAAGATACTTTCAAAGCTTGTGCTAAACTTGTTCTGGCAGCCTGAGTGGTTCGAACATTGGAAGCAGTCGCAATGCGCATTCCGATGTTTCCAGCTAAGCCAGAGAAAAAGGCGCCTATGATAAAGGCAAAAATGATAAAGTAGTGAGTGGTTTCAACCAAGGTTGAAATGACACCAAGCAAAATGCCTGCAATCACTACGAAAATTGCGAGTACTCTGTATTCAGCACTCAAGAAGGCCAATGCGCCTTCGCGGATGTAATTGGAGATGCTTTGCATTTTATCATCTCCCGCATCTTGCTTGTTGACCCATTTCGCTTTCACGATCATCACTAACAAGCCGATTAGTCCAAGAACAGGGACTAAGTAAATCAGATTAGACATTGTATATCGGTTTTTTTTAAGACGTGCAAAGATAGCAGATGCCTTTACAAAAAGAAAAACAATATCAATTAAAGACTTGGGGTAATTTATGATCTAAAATACTGATCAATAAGGGGTTAATTCATTGTTGAGAAAAGCACTTTGGCAGAAGGGATAATTTCATGTGTTTTTTGATCTGAGTAGAATGGATATCTCCATATGAATTAGTTTTAGATGAAAGCGTCTAACCTTGTGTACAACCCGCCAGATCATAACAAACTCAATAGAAATGCTTTGCCTTTATTTCAGAGGTTTAGGAAAGCGATCTATTTTGGCATATTCCATCCGCTTGAGACTATCGGTAGTATGATAACTATCTAAGCCCAACATGGTAAGCATTTCTACTTTTTCAAGATTGAGGAATCCATCAGCTTCTATCAAGCCATCCTCAATAATTAATTCTCTAATTTGGCCAACCACCAAAACGGTTTGATTGGTTTGAATAACATGACGTTCCTTGAAAGTCATCCCCATTTTCACAAGACTCTGAGCTACAAAAGGTGCATAGGTGCCTTCTATGTATTGCTCAGTCAAACTAACTGCTTCAAATTCATTTTCATCCCATTTGGCACTTGTCCAATGCGCAGGTTCAAGAATACTTTTGCCCACTAGGTTGATCGTAAACTCCCTGGTTTCTATGATGTTTTGCAGGGTATGTCTAGGAACTACAGGAGGGCGGAAAAGCACACCCAATAGAGGTGGGTTGGCGCCTACATGCATTACCTGCGTATAAAGACCAAGATTTGGTTCACCGCTTTTGCTTTTCGTGCCTATTAAATGAGGGCTTTTAAAGCCTGTAAGACAATTGATCAAATTTGTCCTGAATGGCTTTTCTAAATCCAGAATATCGGTTAATGTTAATCTCATCTATGGCTTTAAGGTAGACATTCCTCCATCAATTCCAATGATTTGGCCAGTAATCCAACTGCCTTCATCGGACAGTAAGAGCGTGGTCATGTGACCCAAATCTGAGGCCTGGCCAAATCGTCCAATTGGATGTCTTTTATTGGAGGCTTCTTTTTTCTCGTCAGTAGCCAAAAGCCGCTCTGCCAATGGTGTTTCGGTAAGTGATGGTGCCAATACATTTACACGGATACCAATGGAAGCCCATTCTGCAGCAAGCGATTTACCCAAACCTTCGATAGCACCTTTGGCTGTAGCAATCGAAGAATGAAAATTCATACCCACTTGAACCGCCACAGTACTGTATAAAACTACAGCAGCTCCCTCTGCTTTTTTAAGCCTAGAGTAACAAGCCTGAAGTACTTTGATAGCACCAAATAAATTGATGTCTAAATCAGCCTGAAAATCTTCAATCTTGATCCTGTGGAAAGGTTTCAAATTGATAGAACCTGGCGCATAAACTAAACCATGAAGTACATCGGGCAGACTTTCTAATTGATTTCCTAGCGTATTCACATCTAGTTGAAGATAAGTACAACCAGAGATTTCAGGTTGGTTTCTTGATGCCACAAAAACATTAGCACCCTTTTCTATGCTAAGTTCAGCCACAGATTTACCTATGCCTGAACTTGCTCCTACTACCAAAATGTTCTTTCCTTTCAAACTCATTTTAATTTCTGATTGATGTAATTCAAAAATTCACTTCTTGTAGCCTCTTCTTTGAATTTACCATGAAACTGAGCGGTTACTGTACTACTGTTCACATCTTTCACGCCTCTGGATTGTACGCAAAGGTGTTCCGCATCAATCACGACCGCCACATCTTCTGTGTTCATCAATGACTTAAGTTCATTTGCAATTTGCACGGTCAGCCGTTCTTGCACTTGAGGTCTTTTGGCAAAGTATTCTACTATGCGATTGATTTTTGACAAGCCAATCACCTTACCTGTAGAAATATAAGCCACATGCGCTTTCCCAATAATTGGAACAAAATGATGTTCGCAGTTTGAATAGAATGTAATATCCTTTTCTACAAGCATTTCATTGTATTGGTACTTATTGTCGAATAGGGCTACTTTTGGTTTGTTGGCCGGATTCAAGCCGCTGAATATCTCTTTGATGTACATTTTGGCCACGCGCTTAGGTGTTCCAGAAAGGCTATCATCTGATAAATCGAGCCCCATGATCTCCATGATCTCTTTGAATTTCTTGGCAATCAGCTCCATTTTAAGCTCATCGTCCATTTCGAAAGCATCGGGTACCATTGGAGTTTCGTAAGATGTGCCCACATGCTCATCTCCGATTTCCTCTACACTAAATCCGTTAAGCTGGGTACTCAACAAAGTTTCGTTCTGTCTCATAGAGTGTTATTTTTAAGTCTAGTTTGGCGTCTATTTCAGGACGCAATAAGTCGTAAATCACCACCGCAATGTTTTCGGCAGTAGGGTTTAGGTTTTTAAACTCTTCGACATCGAGGTTAAGGTTTTTATGATCGAATTTATCGACCACATGTTCCCTTACAATGTCCTTAATGATTTTCATATCACATACATAGCCTGTTTCAGGATCGCGCTCACCCGTCACCTTCACAATTAGCTCATAGTTATGGCCATGGAATGACGGATTGTTGCACTTTCCGAAAATCTCACTATTCTTATCGTCTGTCCAATTTGGATTATGAAGACGATGCGCAGCATTAAAATGCTCCTTACGGTAAACGGCTACTCTCATTAGTGATGTTTAATGGTGGAGTAAGAAGTGTGCTTACTACTAATTCTTTTCACCTGTACCCAACATTAGGTTATAATATTTTGTTCAGCATTGAGGAAAATAAATTCCACAAAAATCAAAGAACAAAAAAATCCATTGAAAAACACAAAGGTAATAATTATTGGTAGCGGAATGGGAAGTTTATCCGCGGCTGCATTATTGGCGAAGAAAGGGCTTGATATACAAGTATTTGAGCAGAACTATTTACCAGGAGGTTGCACCACAAGCTATTGGAGAAAGGGTTTTGTTTTTGAAGCGGGTGCGACTACTTTGGTAGGACTAGATGAGCACATGTCTCTGAAATATGTATTGGAGGAAACGGGGATTGAAATTAGTGCTCGGAAATTGGATTTGCCTATGTTGGTTCATCTGCCCAATGGAGAAACTATAAGCCGATTTCAGGATATCGAACAATGGATTAATGAAGCAGAGCGAGTATTTGGGAAGAAAGGCCAACGGGCGTTTTGGACCGATGCTTATCAGATTAGCCAATTTGTTTGGAAGACTTCGCTCAAACAAAAGAGTTTTCCGCCCACCAGTTTTTCAGATTTAATTAGCGCGGTCAAAAATGTAGAACTGAGCCAAATCAAAAATTTACCAAGTGCCTTTTTAAGTGTTGACCATTTGCTCAGAAAATATGGACTGCACGAAAATGAGCTTTTCATCAAATTCGTGAATGAGCAATTGATGATTACGGCTCAGAATACCAAAGAAGAAGTCAATTGGCTGTTTGGCGCCACCGCACTTTGCTATACCAATTATGGCAACTACTACATCGATGGTGGCCTATTGAATTTGGTGAATCCGTTTGTGAAATACATTGAATCCAAGGGTGGTGAAGTTTTGCTTCGCGAAGGAGTAACAAGAGTTGAAAAGCTTGGACAGCGATACAAAGTGATCACTACCAAAGGTGAATACACTTGCGATTATTTGATTTCGGGATTACCTATTAACAATACATTCGAGATTTACCAAGGCGCTTATCAGACAAAACTAAAGTCAAAATTGATGGAATCGAAACAACTGAATTCTGCATTTCAAATGGGAATTGGTTTCAAGTCCAATCAGCATTTCGGAGCGCTTCATCATCAAATTCATTTGACCAGCCCATTGGCCGAAACTGGTTCAGATTCAATTTTCATAAGCCTAAGTCATGAAGATGATGGGACACGATGTGACGCAAAGGGTCAAAGAGTAATGTCGATCAGTACTCATATCCCAGATCCTGAAAATAGAATCGTTAATAATGAAATAGCTGAGGCGGCAATCATTCAGATTTTAGAAGAAAGAGGATTCTTAAGGAAGGAAGATATTGTTTACCAGCATTCCTCTACACCAAAATCATGGAGTAAATGGACGGGAAGAAAATGGGGTTTTGTCGGAGGTTATCCCCAGTATTTGAAGATCAAACCTTGGCAAATGTTGGACGCCAGATTAGATGGGCATAAAGCTTACCTCGTGGGTGATACCGCTTACCCAGGTCAAGGTATTCCAGGGGTTACCCTATCAGGGATTATTGCAGTCGAAAAAATGAGCAGGGATTGGGGATTGTATCCCTCTCCAAAAGTTAAGACATTAAGGTCAAAGCAGGATAGAATTAAGCTGTGATCTTATAAATGCAACTTTTGGAGAGTTTTAGACAACGTACTGTGAATCGTACATCACCATTGTCCTACTTATTTATCAGATAGAAAGGGAGTTAAACTAGATACTCTAGTGCATTTTAATTCATCATCTAAAACTTACAATTACGAAGTACGATTTTCGTAAATCGTACTTCGTAAAGCATAAATTTACCAATCTAAATTGTAGTCGAATTTTATTCCTCAGTGATTTCTTATTTCAAACCAGCGTCATACGCTACTTTACCAGCGACAATGGTCATAGCTACTTTCGTTTTAAGGATATCATCTTCTGCAATTGTCATGATATCCTTGTCAAAAACGGTGAAGTCAGCTGCTTTGCCTACTTCGATTGAACCCTTGAAATCTTCCTCAAATTCAGCATAAGCACCATAAATAGTGAAAGAGCGCAGCGCTTGATCTCTGGTCATTTTCTGGGCAGGCTCATATCCACCTTCAGGTAAACCTGCTAGTGTTCTGCGCGAAACCGAAGCATAAAAAGAGGGGATAGGATCAACTGGCTCAACAGGCGCATCTGTTCCGTTCGGGATAATTGCCCCTGATTTTAATAAATCTTGCCAAACATAAGCGCCATCTTCTATGCGCTGCTTTCCTAAACGATCAATCGCCCAAGGCCTGTCAGAACTCATATGAACTGCCTGCATGGCAGGAATAACGCCCAGTTCTCCAAATCTTGGTATATCTTCTTTACTCAAATGTTGTGCATGTTCAATTCTAAAACGGTGGTCTTTAGCGCCTTCAGGATTATTGATGAAAGCGGTTTCATAGCGATCTAAGATTTCGCGATTTGCCCTGTCGCCAATGGCATGGGAGCAGACTTGAAAACCAAGTTCCAGGCCTTTGGCGGAGACTTCATCCACCACTTCCATTGGTAAAGTTTCGTGACCAAAGTGACCTGTTCTATCCGTGTATTCTTCGAGCAACCATGCCCCACGAGGGCCTAGGGCTCCATCACAATTCAATTTGATAGAACGGACAGTGACAAAATGATCTGGGTCAATCATTGGACCTTTTTCATACCAGGCATCTAGTAATTCTGGTTGACGGCCAGTAAGCATCACATATAATCGAATACCCAATTTTCCTTCCGCTTTGAATCTTTGCAATCTATCAATAAATGCTTGTCCTGAACCCGCATCGTGAAAACTGGTAATACCTTTTTCTAAACATTCTTGAATCGCCATTTCTAAGGCTTGATCATCTTTTTCTTCGGTGTCACGAGGTACAAGTCTTCCGACTAAACCTGCGGCTCTTTCAGTAAAAACACCCGTTGGATTACCCAGATCATCTTTGATGATTTCTCCGCCTTCCACCTGACTCGAAAGTTGTTCGATGCTTAATCGGTTGACTCCTGCTAATTGCATGGCTTTTTGATTGGCGAAAGCAGCATGACCACTGGCATGACGCAGGTAAACAGGGTTGTTTGGCGAAGCTGCACTCAGCAAATCATGTGTTTGAAAACCTTTCACCATGTTATCTGGTCTTTCAATCCATTTATCTTGATGCCAGCCACGGCCAGTGATCCAATCACCTGGAGCAGCTTTTTCTACAGCTTCGGCCACCTTGGCCACTAACTCATCGTAGGTTTTGACATACATCAGGTCGAGTTCCAATTTATTGTAACCAACGCCCATAAGGTGACCATGCGATTCAATAAAGCCTGGGGTCATCGTTTTGCCTTGAAGGTCAACGACTTTGGTGTTTTCCCCTTTGAGTTTTTGTATGGTGGACGTTTCGCCAACGGCAGTAATCATTCCGTTTTTAACCGCAACCGCTTGGATCTGAGTGTTTACATCGTCAACCGTATAGACAATACCGTTGATGAAAATGGTATCGGCTGTGTCTTTTTCTGAAAGAGAAGAACAGGCAAAAGTGAAAATGAGAAGGCTCAAGAGTAAGCCGCGATAGATGAGTTTCATTGGTGCATTAATTTTACTTTTGAAACTACGCCTTTTCAACTGAACGAGCAACAGACTTTTTATGAGGAAAGATGAGTTTGGAAGTCCTTAAACCTAACCCTTTTCTGGCCCTGCCACGAACGTATAGAATGAATCAGGTTGTAGGTGTTTGTTGATCATTTCGTGAATGTCTGCGCTTGATACAGCATAAATGTTGTCAAGGTAGTTTTCGTAAAAAAACATGTCCATGCCCTGATAATGAACCGCCTTGAACTTATCCATTATGGCAAAAGGAGAACTTAAGGAACCAGCAAATGATCCCGCCATGTAGTTTTTAACCGTTTCCAACTCTTCTGCACCCACCATTTCGTTTTGAAGCGTCCTAATTTCGTGGAAGATCTCGTCTAATGTAGCCTGCTCATTTTCGCCATTCACCTCAGTGCCTATATTGAAATAGCCATCTTGATTGAGGGAATATAAATGAGAATAAATACCATAAGTATAGCCCTTGTCTTCTCTTATGTTTTTCATCAATCTTGATCCAAAGAAGCCACCCAAAAGCTCGTTGCTTACGGTGAATTTCATATAGTCAGGGTGCGTTCTGTTGAAGAGTCTTTTGCCCACTTTGATCGAAGACTGAATAAAAGTGGGTTTTCTTACTTCTATCAATTTTTGAGACGAAGGAATCACCTCGATTGATCGGCTGACAACCCTTTTTATTTCGCTTTCTCCAAATTTTGTTTGAAGTGTTCGTAAGAAGTTCTCAGGCAGTTTCCCAGTGACAAATACATCAAAATCGCTGAAATTGGTATTGAAAAAGGCTTTGACTAGATCTAAACTTACAGCCTTTATTTCGTTAACTGTGTTTTGTCTTCCATAGGGATGTGCATCACTGTACAATTGAGCCCTAAGTCCAACAGATGATAAATAACTGCCTTTTTCAAAGTTCAATTCCAGTTTTTGAATTTCCTTCTTTTTCAGAGATTCGAATTGGGCTTCATCAAATCGAGGACTGCTGATGAGTTCTGCCAGTAAATCGACATTCTTATCAAAGAATTTTGACAGGCCATAAAATGACAGACTGCTTTGATCGAAGCCAGGGGAAAACTCAGTAAAACTACCAATGAAATCTATGGCTTCAGCAAGTTCGTGGGCATTCTTGTTCGTGGTGCCTTCGTTCAGCATTTTCAGCGTAAGCCCAATCAAATTGTACTGATCGGTAAACCAACTTCCACTTTGAATGACCAATTCAATTTTAAATACTTCAACCGCTGGGTCATTTCTAAAATACACTTTTCTTCCGTTAGAAAGTGTTTCTGAAGCTATTTGAGGAATATTAACCTTGGTGATTGGCTTAAAACTCGGAGGGGTTTTCCTGTCCAGCATATCGATTACTTTGCCTTTTTATCGATATTATAAGTCATTCCAAATCTTAAAGTTTCCGCCAATGGATGTTCTTGAAGTGTTGGCACTAAATAAGCGAAGTCAATGCCAATTGCTTTAACTTTGAAGCCTACACCCGCGGTAAAATATTTTCTGTTCCCCTTGTTTTGATGTTCTGAAAAGTAGCCAGTTCTTATCGCAAAGGTCTCTTTGTACTCATATTCAAAGCCAACAGAAATCATAAATTCTTGAAGCTCTTCTTTAAAACCGTTGGGAGCATCACCAAATGATCCGAACATACCAGCAATCAGAGATTTGTCTCTATGGCTGCCGTTAGGCTGCGGAGTTGGCACCATTAGTTTATTCAAATCCAACGCGAAAGTTACTTTGTTGTAAGGATCAAGGAAACTGGAAACTGCAGTACCGATTCTCAAATTCGTAGGAATAAAATCTTCTTCATCGGCAGAATTGTATGATATTTTTGCACCAATGTTTGATATGACCCCACCAAAAGCCAATTGTGTTGGTTTGCCCAAGATGGTTTTCTCAGATTTGTAATAGACACCGATATCGGCAGCAATACTGGTTCCGGGTTTTGGGTCCGAAACTGGGCTCGTGGTAATATTTCCCGATAGGTTAGAATTGATAAATTTACCGGTTACACCAATGCTGAGTGCATTGCTTAATTTTTGAGAATAAGTACCTGCAATCGCGAATTCCTTAGGACTAATGATCTGAAGATTGTTACCAGCACCATCGGTAAGCTGAATTTCACCTAAATCGAAATAAGTAAGCGAAATACCAAAAGCCTGACTATCGTTCAGCTTTTTGTAAGCCGACAAATAAGAAATCGACATGTCGTCTACAAACTTACTTAGCCAAGGAGTATAAGATGCTGCAAAACCGAAATCGTTGTTCAAATAGGCCAGCTTAGCGGGGTTCCAATGAATGGCATTGGCGTTCGGAGCAGTGGCTGCACCGACATCTCCCATGGCACCAGAAATTGGATCTGGAGCGATTGTCAGAAATGGAACAGCGGTAGTAATTACGTTTCTCGCGGTGTCTTGTCCCGAAATAACACCAGAGTTTTGTGCTAAAGCTGGAAAGGAAAAAATACTTGCTAAAACCAGGATAGTAACAACCCTAATGTTAATCTTCATGGAAATTTTTTTCAAAGATACTATTATATAACTAATATGAAATAATAAGTTTCTGACGCTTTACATGCGTTTTACCGCTATTTATAGCCCTCAAAAACACGCTGTAAATATATATTCCTTTGCCCAATTTACTGCCATATTGATCAGTGCCGTCCCAAGCAATTGTTTGATTATTGGTGCTGTTTTCAATTTCAGAAACAAGCGATATCACCTTTTCGCCTTTTGAATTTATGATTTCAATAATAATTTCTAGGGCTTCGCCTGCGCTGTTGTGCGACACGCTAAAAGTAGTATTGTTAATCAACGGATTGGGGTAGCTGTTTATTTCTGAAATCAGTGTAGAATTTTCTGAAGTGACTTCGAACTGAATACTGGAAGTCGCTACATTATTGAAATTATCCCATGCTTTTATATCTAAAGTGTTGGTGCCCAAGGGTAATCCTCGCATAGGAAAATTAACCTCACCTTTTCTGAAATCGTCTTTCACTGCTTGATAAAATCCATTCAAGTTGTAGGTGATCGAATCATTGAGTGTTGCCGATAGATTTTGACCAATTCCACTTTCAGAAATATTGATACCGCTTTCATCAAAGACCTTTAAAAGCAGTGTGGCATCTTTCTTTACCACAATCTTGGATACATTGGTCGTGTCGTTGATAAAGGCACCAATGCTTGGAGGCTGGGTATCGTTGATAACGGCCTTACTGGTACCCCCTAAAACAAAGTCGATTTTGGCTCCCATGGCATCTTGAATATTATCCGTTTTGAAGGCATACATGCTGATTTTGCCTGCTCCAAATTGATAATTGATGTTTTTGGGTACTACGAATTCAATTTTGAACAGTCCATTTTTAATACTTGCTTTTCCATTGAATAATTGGCTATCTCGCTCTAAGTATTCAAAGGGAACGCTTTCCGAACCCAAGGTTTTGCGGCTACTGCGTTTGTCAAACAAGCTAAAATCAAGCTCTCCGTTAAATGAACTGACTGTTTGTTGTTCATTCACGATTTCACCCTCAACAATTACCCGCTGCAAAGCCTGCAATGTGTCTGGCTCATTGTCTAATGCCTTGTCATTAATCTTCGTAATCTTTATTTCATTTTTAGGATAGCTAAGGCGCATGCTTGGGTCGGCCAACAAAATAAAATTCCTGTTATTGGCGCCATTCAAGGCATTGTTTTTTGAGTATTGAATAATGTCTCCTAAGCGTTGAAATTCACCATTTGGTCGTTCTAAAATCGAACCGTAAAGGGCTAAATTCAGGGTATAATTCGAAGAAGAGAAAACAGGTCGGGCGGTAGTTATCAAGCCGATGGCACCTCCATTTTCTTTGAAAATAAGTTCTTCAGCTCCCGAAACTATCATTGGGTCGTCATTGCGGCCAAACTCACAAGTGGCGGTGACCACAAGCGGTAATCGAGTGCTGTTTTTCCAATTGGCGATGGACTCTAAACTGAGTATTCGCTCTTGCATCCATCCCGTTTCCGCACCGTGACCGGTAAAATTCATGATCAATACCCCTTGCTCAACCGCATCAAGCAGCGCTTTCTCAGCTTTGGGAGACGATTCCCCGTTGGGTGAACGCAATTGCTCATAGGCATCCAAGTATATTTTTCGAACATTGAATGCCGAATAGCTGGTGTCAACCAATGTGGCCAGTCGGTCCGCATCGCGCTGGTGAAGATTGTTATCGCCATCGTCTGCTACAAATACAATCCGCCTTCTCCAGTCTCCAATTCCAGCAATCGAATTTTGGTAATTGATGATCTTATCCACTGCAATTTTTGCTTGAGCCGGGCTTGTGCTTGGAATTCTGCCTATGCCAACGTCTAAAATATGGTCACCGCTGCTGTTTTCAATCCATTCTCCTTCCTCGGGGTCCAAAAAGCCAAAGTAATCGTCTGATGAATAAGAGGTCAATGGATGAAGCGAACTTCTTGATTCATAGGTGGGAACGAAATTTGTGTTGTTTTCAATTCTGTTTTTGTAATCATAGGAGCCCTTGCCGAAAAGTAATAGGTACTTGAATCTGTCGCTTTTTGATTTTAAATAGGCCATGAAATCACGGATGGCAGTTACATCAGGCCTACCTGAGCTGAATTCATTATAGATCTGCTGGGGAGTTGCTACTAAAACGTTGAGTTGATCCGCAGAGCGTCTAAAATCTGCCAACCGATGTGCTTCTGTTAAAAATTCTTCTGCGCTCACAATCACCAAATCTGGAACAGCCGAGCCTCGTAAATCTTGATTGGGAAGCGAAATAAAAATATCGGGTGCTGGTAGATTACTTGGGTCGAAAGCCACATAGGTTTGAAGTTCGTCCGAAAAGGCACCAAAGCTTAAAGTTGAACCGTTGAGCACCTTGTTTTGAAGGGAAGGGGTTAAAGGCCTTGTAATGTCCCAAACGAGTACATTAGCATTGGCATTGTTGATTTTGAAAGTACTGATACCATTGTCCAAGGCACTAGTGCTTCGAAAAATTAAAGCTTTGGAATCGAATTGTAAATTTGATGGAATGTCCAGCAAAAAGTAGTTCAGGTAGGCCAAAGCATTGTTTACCCCTCGTTTATCAAAAGTCATTTCTAAGCTCAAACTATTCAAAACACTTAATGATGAAGAATTTATGCTGAAATCCCCTGTAGATGCTGCACCTTTAATTCCATAGCGTGTATTTGGAATTGATTCTAAATTTATTCCGCCTAAAGTTTGATTGTTCAGCCTGATGTTGGCGGATGTACTGCCAAAGGCTTGGGCCATTAATCCTATGCTAACATTTATAGGTTGGTTTGCAGTAATATTCAAATCTTGAAAATCGAAGTTGATCTTATTCTCAATCCCGAAGCTTTCTCCAAACCATTCACGGCCCGAGCCTAAAATATTGACATCATCCAGTTCGTGGGCAATGATTTTGTTATAAAAAGTAACTAGAGGATTATCTGGACCAAGATCAGCTAATTCATTCATTCTTATCCCTTTATCTTCTTTTAAGGTAAGAAAGTAGCTGAGCTTTTCAGCATATAGGTTTTTGGTGACACTAAATTTTCGATCGGTTTTGTCAAAATTCAGTGCATCAACCCTGTCCACATAGAAGAGTAAATAATCCTCATTATTAAAAACACCATCGGCTTCTCCAATTACAGAAATTGCATTTTCCGTCAGGTCATTCGCTCGCTCAATCGATAGTGCTTGAGGAAGCATCCCTCCATTGTTTCCGTAGATGGCCAGGTTTCTTGGATCAAGGTTGGCAACATCAAAACCCATATTCGAAAGCAAAGTTCGGTCGATTTTATAGACGCCTTCTTGGGCGAATTCCATTTTCACCCATTTACCAGACGAAAGGACACTATTGTCTTGGCCGTGGGCCTGAAGCGTGAATAGCAGCAATAGCGCGCCAATTAGGGAAATATGTTTTGATCGAAACCTCAAGGCCATAACCTTTAGCTCAACGACTTTTCTTTCGTTTTCTTGTTTGAGGAAATGCTAAGTAAAGAGAGCACTAGATAGATGACAATAATAATTGGTACGGCCGAAACCTGCCAAATAACAAGGCTGACGATACTGATGATGATCAAAAGAAATCTTGCCCAATTATCTTTCAAATTAAAGTTTGAGAATTTAAATGATAGTAATGTAATGGGGGCGACCATAAGTAAAGAGAAAATCATTGCGCTTGCAATAATTACCCAAGGGTTATCAAATATTGGGGTAAGAAAATTATCAGTCAATAAGATTAAGGGCAGCGTGCTGGTATAAATACCGTTGGCGGTAGTAGTAAGGCCTGTAAAAGTTGTAGTCTGGTTTTCGTCTATGTTGAATTTAGCGAGCCTTAGTGCCGAAAAACATGCGATCAAAACACCGACATATTCAAGCGGTGAAGCTACTTTACCAAGTAACATGTGATAGTAGAGCATCGCAGGAAGCAAGCCGAAAGTAATTAAATCGGCCAAGGAGTCTAGTTGTTTACCAATTTCAGATTGTGCTTTCAGTATCCGAGCCAAGAAGCCATCAAGAAAATCGAAACCAGCCGCTAGCCAAATGAGGTAGCAGGCAGTAGTAATTTCCCCTTGAAATGAAAGAATAATACCAATTACTCCGCAACTCAAGTTGCCTAGTGTAAAAAGGTTGGGTATTGCTTTTTTGATCTGTTCCAAATGATTATTGCTTTATGGCACAAAATGGGTTGGTTCGCTTCTCTTTTCCAATGGTAGTCGGTCCACCGTGGCCTGGGTAAACTGTCATTTCATTCGCAAATTGAAAGAGTTTAGTATGAATGCTCTTGATCAAGGTGTCAAAATCGCCACCGGGCAAATCCGTTCGGCCGATGCTTCCATCAAAAAGCACATCACCTCCAATGCAAATGTTTTGGTCTTCATTAACAAAAACGATATGGCCTTTTGCATGCCCAGGGGTAAACCAAACTGCTAATTCAGAGTTGCCAAATTTTACGACATCCCCGTCCTTTAAGAAAGCATCCGCGGTGGCAGGTTCATATTTTTGAAATCCATAGTTCGAAGCATAAACTTCTACAGATTTAAGAGTTTCAAGGTCATGCTCACCAATGGTGAGTGCTACGCAAAAATGCCTTTTTACAAAACTATTGCCCAAAACATGGTCGATATGGCCATGGGTATTCAATAGTAATTTTACCTTCAAGCCCTCAGATGCAATAAATTCTACTAATTCTTGCTGTTCGTAACTTTCGTAACAACCTGGATCAATAATTACCGCTTCATTCGTTTCATCGAACAGCACGTAGGTGTTTTCCATAAAAGGGTTGAAGGTGAATTGTTTGATCTGAATCATAGAAATCTAGTTTGGTCAAATTTCACTCAATAATAGGCATTAATCAAAAAATGTTGACTTAAATTCGGCCGATGATGGTGGATTATATCATAGTTGGGCAAGGATTGGCAGGAAGTATTCTTGCGGATCATCTTTTGAGTGAAGGCTGCAAGGTTCTGGTGTATGACGATCCACTTTTGAGCAATTCATCCAAAATTGCAGGAGGCTTGTATAATCCCGTTACAGGACGGAAGATGGTGAAAACATGGAAGGCTGAACCTCTCTTTAATTATTTGGTGGATTATTACCCCAAACTTGAGCAAAATCTTAGCGCTAAATTCCTTCACGACATACCCATCTATCGTCCATTTATCTCGGCCGAAGAATTGAATGAGTGGATGGGCAAAAGCGCAGATATTGATTACAGTCAGTTCATCAAAGAAGTTCACAGTGCATCTGCCTATGGAGATCAGGTCAATGATGATTTCGGTGGCCTTTTGCTTGATCAATCTGGTTATGTAGATACCGCTAAACTTGTTGAAGCCTCTGCTCAATCTCTTTCAGAGAAAAATTCGTTGGTTAAAGAGTATTTCGATACAACTCAGTTGAAATTAGCAGAGGAGTCGGCTTCTTACAAAAACATAACCTGTAAAGCCGTCATCTTTTGTAATGGGCATAAAGCACTACAAGAGGAATACTTTGGTTGGATTCCTCTAAGGCCTGTGAAAGGTGAGTTACTGATGATCAAAACGGAAGAGCCACTAAAGGTAATTCACAACAGAGGTGTTTTTGTAATACCACAAGAGAATGGAATTTGTAAAGTGGGATCAACTTATGATCATAATAATCTTGACGAAAATCCAACCTTGGAAGCTAAAAATGTGTTAATGGGTAAGTTGAACGAATTGGTGAAATTTCCTTATCGCATTGAATATCAACTGGCGGGGATTCGACCAGCAACTAAAGATCGAAAACCAATGTTAGGATTTCATCCAAAACACAATAGCCTAATGATATTTAATGGATTTGGAACGAAAGGAGTGTCATTGATCCCTTATTTTGCATATCAAATGACGCAGCTTTTAACCAATTCAGGCAGTATAGAACATGATGTCAATATTGAGCGGTTTTTTTCGTTAACTTAAAGTCGTTTCTTTCAAAAAGAATTTATGTTGAAATTTCTCTTTAAACCAAGCTTATTTTACTTGCTTACTCTTGGCATTCTACTACCATCCATAAATACGAATGCTCAGGTTTATCGAGAAGAATTTGGCAAAAACAGAATTCAATACAAGTATTTCAACTGGCAATTTTTGGAGTCAAATAACTTCGAAGTCTACTACTATGATGGTGGAAAGGACTTAGCTTCCAAAACTATTGAATACTTAGAATCTGATTTCAGTAGGATTACAGAAGCCATGGGGTACTTTCCCTATTCAAAAACAAGAATTTTTCTTTACAACTCCATTGTAGACAAGCAGCAAAGCAATGTTGGCATTAGAGGCCTCGATTTTACCATTGGTGGTCAAACAAATTTCATCAAAGCTCAGGTAGAAGTTGCTTTTTCTGGTGATTTCACAGCCTATAAGAGTGATTTGATTTATAGCGTTTCCGAAATGCTCGTCAACGAGATGCTTTTTGGAGGCAATATTGCAGAGATGTTCCAAAGTGCTTTCTCTAATCCAATTCCAACATGGTTCACAAAGGGTGTTTCGGCCTACATTGCCTATGGCTGGGATCGTCAATCCGATGATATTGCACGTGATTATGTGCTTAGTAAAGAATCAACGAAATTCAACAATCTAAATGAAGATTTAAGCATTGTGGTTGGGCAGTCCATCTGGAATTTTATTGCTCAAAAGTATGGACAACGAAGTGTGTCCAATATTCTAAACCTGGCAAGGATTATTCGAAACGAAGAAAGCAGCATAGGCAAGACCCTTGGAATTACTTATCCGCAATTTGTGCAAGAATGGAGAAAATACTATGCAGATTTTAACAATATCATTTTAGAAAATTATCAGGTTGCGCCATCGAGCAGTGTTATATCAAGTGATAAAGCCAAGGTTAAGAAAATCAGTGACTTAAAATTCAATAGAGAAGGTACTTTGCTGGCCTATGCTTCTCTGGACAATGGCAAATATGATGTCAGGGTCATTAATATGAATAGCCGCGATGAACTTTTACTATTTAAAGGTGGTGAAAAGCTGCTCCATCAAGAATTCAATGAAAACTATCCATTACTCAGTTGGGTGGATGAATTTACCCTGGCGATTTTATCAGTTATAGACGGTCGTAATGTAATTACTATAAAGAGGGTAGGCGCAAGGGGAGAGCAGGTACTTCCTATTCCCAATTTGTCTCAAATTCAAAGCTTCGAATTTAAAGAGGGGGGAAAACTGGCGGTAATGACAGCCGTGATCAATGGGGTTAGCGATGTTTATCTTTATTTGGTCAACCGTGGTTCGATAAGGCGAGTCACCAACGACCGCTATGATGATCGGGATGCGAGCTTTTTGCCTTCATCCAACATTATTGTGTTTAGTTCAAACCGCAGCTCCGATAGTGTTTATGTAGAAGGCCCTAATACCATCAAAGAGGTGAACGTGAATCAGTTCAATCTCTATACCTATGATTTGGATTTGGTGGATAGTGTTTTTGGAAAACTCACTAATTCTCTGGCCATAGATGCAACGCCATATGCCTTGGATAGTGAAAATCTATTTTATCTCAGCGATCAGCAAGGGATTAATAATTTATATAAATTTCAAATGAAAGACAGCCTGAGTAGTCAAATGAGTAGCTATGCGCTCAGTTTAAAAGATTACTCGCTAGACCCAATCAACAATAGATTGGCATTTATCACCACTCAAGATTCCGAGGATGTTATCGTGCTCCAAGGCATTGAAGACCTCCAACAGGCTTTCACTCCAGTAACTCCCCGAAGGGCATTTGAGACCAGTAAGATTTTAGCTGAATTAAGAAGAAAGCGTTTAATCGAAAGCAATGTTAAAGACACTGTTCGGGCTAATGCAATTGGAGAAATCGCAAAACCCGTTCAGCCAAAAATAGATTCGTTGAAAGAAGGCGCAATCGATACCGATAATTATGTTTTCAAAAATGAATCGAAAGTAGATTCTAAAAACTACAAATTCGAAAAACCAACGGAAAACACTCAGCCAGCAGTAGGGCGTTCCTTTTTAAGTATTTACCAAAATAGACAAGCTGAAAATAAAATACGAGGCCCATTGAACTATGAGAATCGTTTTCAGACAGATAATGTGATCACCACTTTTGTCATTGATGAAATAAGGTCGTTTTCTCAACTGTTGGAAATCCAGATGGCAGACTACCTCGAAAATCATAGATTTCATGGAGGTGTACTGGTGCCGTATAATTTCAAAAGTGGTATGGACATCTTTTTGGAATACGAATACCTAAAAGAACGCTTTGATGTTCGCGCTAAATATTATCGTAAATCAATTCGGAGGGAAGACAGAAATACGTTGATGAGCCAGCGCTATAACTTGAACCGTTTTGAAGTAGGTTTGGCATTACCTCAATCCTCTGAATGGAGATTTGAACTCTCGCCATTCGTTTCTCAAACCAAATTTATAGATCAAAACCCGCTGTTACTGCTTAACGCACCTGCGAATATTATCCCTGAAAGAACGGCCAGTTATGTGGGTTTTAAGGCTTCAATAGTTTATGATGATAGCTTTGTAGCGGGCGTAAATGTACACGAGGGCACCAGGGCCAAAATAACTTATGAAAGTCATTATAAGGCCAATGCCGATGCAGTGGGTTTCAATAATCTTGAAGTAGATTTAAGGCATTATGAAAAGCTAACCAAAGGCGTTTATCTGGCTGGGAGGTTCTTTTATGGCAGATATGGAGGATCGGCTCCAAAACAGTATTTGCTTGGTGGCGTAGATAACTGGGCGTTCAATAAAACCATTTCTACTGGCGATGAGAAAGACCCATTGCTATTTCAAACCTTATTTGATAATAGTGATATCTTATTTCATCAATTTACTAACCTTAGGGGCTACGATTACAATTCTTTCCAGGGCAAAAACGTGCTTACGCTTTCGGCCGAATTGCGTTTTCCAATCAGCCAGTTGCTTGAAGGTAGCGATACTCAATCAGCCTTTGTCAGGAATTTACAAATCATTGGATTCTACGATCTTGGCTCAGCATGGCAAGATTTGTCTCCTTTTAAAGAAAGGAATAATCTGAACACAGTTGAAATTCAAGAAGATGGTTCACCATTTTCGGCCGTGATTAATAATTTCAGCAATCCTTGGCTACAGAGTGTAGGAGGAGGCATGAGGACCATGTTTTTTGGATTCTACTCTCGAATGGATGTTGCTTGGCCAATCAGGGACTTTACTGTTCAAACGCCACGTTTCCAACTCTCCATCGGTTACGACTTCTAGTTTTTTAGATTTAATGAATAGGTGTAACTTGGCATCATAATAAATATTACTTCATGTTAAAATCAATGACGGGCTACGGCCTATCAAAAGCCCAATCAGGAGCTACACAAATCACTGTTGAAATTAGGTCCTTAAATTCCAAATTTTTAGATGCTCAAATAAGACTTCCAAGACAACTGCAAGACAAGGAGCTGGAAGTCAGAAACCTTTTGAACTCAGAACTGATCAGAGGAAAAGTCCTTGTGAGCGTAGAAATGGGATCGGATGATGTGGCGGCATCAAAGCAAGAGATCAACCATGCGCTTTTTAAGGCTTACTATGAGGAGTATGATGCACTGGCCAATCAAGTATATGCCGAGAAAGGTGATCTTTTTAAACTTGCCTTGCACAGTCCGGAAGTCATGGCTGGTTCAGCATTTAACGAAGAGCTGCTTGAGGAGCAATGGCAACTGGCAAAAGAGAACATCATCGCAGCCATAGAGCATTGCAATGAGTTTAGGGAGCAGGAGGGCGCAAAGCTCCAGTCTGAATTGATCGGGTATATCCAAAATATCGAAGGCTATTTGAACAGCATCAAAGAGATTGAAGGAGAGCGCATGACGGCCATCAGAGAGCGCATTAGCAATCATCAAAAGGAGCTACTAAGTGCAGATCAATTTGATATAAATCGTTTTGAACAGGAAATGATTTATTACATCGAAAAGCTGGACGTTAGTGAAGAGTTTGTTCGGTTGAAATCTCACTTGGATTACTTTATAGAAATTTTGAAAGAAGATAGTTCTCAAGGGAAAAAACTGAATTTCATCTCGCAAGAACTTGGGCGCGAAATTAATACAATTGGCTCTAAGGCGAATTTTGCACCTATGCAACGTCATGTCGTCTGTATGAAAGATGAGTTAGAGAAGATCAAGGAGCAGTTGCTCAATGTAATTTGATCAAAAATTGGAAGAGACTGCCTTTTCAGACAGTCTCTTTTTTAATCAATTCAACTTGAAAACAAAGGCGATCTGTTTGGCCGATTTAAAGGGCACTCCTCTTTGTAATCCTGGTTTCCATTTTGGCGATTTGGAAAGTACTCGAATGGCTTCTTCATCGCAACCTGATCCGATCCCTCTCAGCACTGAGATCTTGGAAATATTGCCTTCTGCATCCACGTAAAAGTTAAGGATTACCCTGCCTTCAATATTCGCTCTTTGTGCTTGTTTAGGGTATTTTAGATTTTTAGTTAAGAATTTGGTCCATGCCTCGGCACCTCCAGGGAATTTGGCTTCTTCTTCTACGACAATAAACTCTTCAACTACATCTTCCTTGGGCAGAGGCGTAAACTCTACGGGCTCTTCTGCAATGTACTTATTGAAATCGTCAAATATGTAGGGAGGGATTTCTACATCTACATCGTCATCATTTGGTATTTCTATAATTTTCGGAGCTATCACAGGAGGCTTTGGAGGTTCGATCACCGTAATAGGAGGCTCATAAAAGGCCAATTCATCTGAATCGAGGTCGGGGACAATGATAATAGGCTTCGAGATAGTTTTGTATTCGAAAGCGGCTAAGGTTAGGCTAATGCTCGCACACAGGCCGATAAGCAAGAAAAGGCTTCTTTTTGTAGAAAAGTCAACCTTGGGATTTTTTTTGTTTTCCATGGCTTTAGAGTTTAGTTAACAATTTTTATTCAACGTTAAGATTAGTTTAATAACTAATTTATTAGTTATTAAACTCGAAAAGAAACCCAACCGAAGTTGGGCTCTTGAAATTATTTCAATTTGAAAACTATTCTGATCGCCATTCTTGACTTTACAGAACGTCCTCTTTGTTTACCAGGAGTCCATTTTGGAGAAGATTTCAACACTCTTATCGCTTCTTCATCACAGCCGCCTCCAATACCTCTTGAAACTACAATATCAGAGAGCACACCTTCTTTGTCCACTACGAAAGATAGATAGACGGCTCCTTCAATACCCATTCGAGTCGCTTGACGTGGATATTCAAGATTTTTTCTCAAGAATTTGTTCCATTCTGCTTGACCACCTGGGAAAGCAGCCTGCTCTTCCACTACCATAAAGATTTCGTCAGCAACTTCCTCTTCAGGTTCAGCTTCAAAAACGATTTCCTCTACTTCTTGCTCTTCTGTAACTTCTACGTCAAGATCAATTTCGATTTCTTCTTCGATTTCCTCCTCATCAGGGATCTCAATCAATTGAGGCTGCTGAATTTTTGGTGGAGGTGGTGGTGGTTGTTCGGTTGGGGGGATTTCAGTGAGTTCTTCAAAATCGTCTGCAGCCATGCCAAGGTCCATTAGTTCGCCTTTCTCGTATTGTTTCCACTCGAAGGCTGCTAATGTCAAACCAAGGCTCACAAGCAATCCTATTGCTAGGAATAAACTTGACTTTTTATTCAAGTCTGCTGACGGAGTCTTTTTAGCTTCCATAATTTCTTTTGTTAGATTGTTAAAACTATAATATTAGTTTTAGAATCGCAAACTAATTTTTGTTAAAAGTAGAAAAAAGTATGACACCTACAATAGCTCCTAGCGTATTTGCCAATAAATCGTAAAAGTCGACCATTCTACCGGGCACAAAGTATTGCAATGATTCTAAAATTATTCCATAAGTAACGCTCAAAAAGAACGCTCTTATTTTTTTTTGATTGTCCAACTTCCGTTTAACATGCCTTAATTTTGCTCCAAAAAGCAGCGTGATACTAAAAATAGCAAAAACGCCTAAATGAGCCAGTTTGTCATAGCCCAACAATTCGGATTCAGGAAAGGCTTCTTGGGGTGCAAGCATTAGTACAGCCAATATAAATCCCCAAAGTACGCTTGTCCAATATGAATAAATAAACGAGCGCACTATACCAACTGGATTTATTGACCGATCAAAGCTTTGTAAGCTGCGGCATCCAAAAGGTGGTCTGCTTCTGAAGGATCGCTCATGGTTATTTTAATCATCCAGCCTTCTCCATAAGGATCGGCATTCACGGTTTCAGGACTGTCTTCAAGCTGAGTATTGAATTCTTTTACTTCGCCTGAGAGCGGCATAAAAAGATCAGATACTGTTTTCACTGCTTCAACGGTTCCGAATACGTCTTCTTTATCTAGACTATCGCCTTCGGTTTCGATTTCAACATAAACGATATCTCCTAATTCACTTTGAGCAAAGTCTGTAATGCCTACGGTTGCTTCGTCTCCTTCAATCTTTACCCACTCGTGATCTTTGGTGTAAAGTAAGTTCTCTGGTATGTTCATTGGTCTAAAATATATGGTGTCAAAATTAATGGAATATTGGGAAAAGTAAGGGCTTATTGATACAAACTGAACCTTATTCTTTCATCAAAGGCAGTTAAGTTGTTTGAGGAATGCATTGTGCATTTTTATGGTGAATGTGCTATTAAGCATGCAATCTTTTTAGTGAGGTTTATTTAGGGTAAAATGTTGGAAATGGGGTACCCTACGTTTAAATGGGCACCTGTCCATAGTCTTTACCACAGCTTTTCTAGCAAACGCTTTGTGGCGAGAATACCTTCTTGCTCGCTCAATTGACTTCCCTCGTATTCGATTCCAATGTAGCCGTCAAAGCCCGATTGCTTTACAATCTCCAGCATTTTCTGATAATCAATAAACTCTTCATTACCTTCTTCATTGAATGCATAGGATTTAGCGCTTGCCCCTTTCGCAAAAGGCAGCATATCATTCACTCCTTGATAGAAGTCATAAGCACTTTCGCAGGTTCCGTCTTGCGTACTTCCCCACTTTGCTGTCAAACACCAATTGCCAAAATCAGGCAGCGTACCACAATTTGGCATATTTACTTGCTTCATTATTTCAGCTACCCATTTACCATCGGAACTATAGAGTCCATGGTTTTCAATGAGCACATTAATGTTTTTAGATTTTGCATAAGTGCAAAGCTGCGTTAAAGCATCTACCATGGCGGCTTTTACTTCTTCTTTACTTCCTTCTCCAAAGGCATTGATACGTATTGAATGACAGCCTAAAATGGAAGCGGCATCTACCCATTTAAAATGATTTTCTACGGCTTGTTTTCTCTCTTCGGCATTTGGATTACCTAGGTCTCCTTCTGCATCCACCATAATGAGCAGGCTCTTTACACCTAGATCATCGGCCTTGGAACGCATGTTTTGCCAAAATTCTTTGTCTGTTGCATGGTCTTTATAAAAGGAGTTAACATACTCAACTGCGTTAATTCCGAAGTCATTCTTGGCAATACTGGCAAAGTCCTCGGCTTTTAAAGTACCATTTTCTAAAGCCTGATGAATGGACCATTGTGCTAATGAGAGTTGAAGCTTTGGAGATGAAGAGGCCACGGTAGTTTCGGTTTTTGTTTTACACTGAAGAAGTGATAGAGAGAACAAAAGCACTAACACTAAAGATAGACTTTTGTAAGTGGGTTGATTGGTTTTCATGTTTCTAAAATAATCAATCTCTTCGGTAAACCTTTGGACTTGATTGAGAATTTCTGCAGCAGAAAACTTCTTCGATTGGATTAAGAAGTTCTTTTTTGTGTTGAAAACCAAAGGGTTGTTTATTGGGCCAAACTAAACCTTATTCTTCCGCCAAAGGCAGTTCTGGCATTTAAGAAACTTGTGGTCACCCTTGGCTCGTTCAAATTACGCTCAAAGTAGAAAGAAACTTGAAGTGCATCGCTCACATTGTATTCTACCGTGGGACTTAGCCGGTATATTTTGATACCGTCTGTTACGATGCTGGCTTCGTCAATTCTGCGCTGCACCGTTTTGTTATCGCTAATGCGCAAGCCCATATTGAAGCGCAATTCGTTAGGGAGGGTTTCTTTTCGTCCTCTGATCCTAAATGGGATTTTAACGCCAGCTTTGGTATAACCTAATGTAATATTGATGTCGCTACCGGCCCTTTCTGTGATTTGAATATTCGATAGGTTCAGGGCAATGTTTCGCTCTTTTGAATAATCGACATTTAGATTCCAACTATTGGTGGTACGAAGGGTGATTCCCACTAGGGGTGAAAACCTTTCAGTCAGTACCACTTGCTGAGAAGTGAAAATTGGCACTAAACTTCCTTCTTCATTGAACTGAGAGCCTAGCCCATAATCGTTCAGTGAATTGTTGAGCGTAAGATTTTCAGTATAAAGAGCAGAATTGACGTAATTACTTACGCTGTAGTCACTTTTATAGGCATGGCTGAACTGAACACTAGAGAATAGCTCTTTGACTGCCTCAATTTTGGTAAGCCCTCTGTAGCTCAAAGACCAACCTGGAATTGGAATTTTAGGAAATGCCGTAGTTTTAACTTCATCTGGGCTTTGGCCAGAATAAGCAGCCAGAAATGCAGGAATAACTACTTCTTGAGAATTAATGTCGTAGGTACCAGCATCGTTAGATTGATCCAGTCGAGATTTTAGCACCGATCTGAAACTTTCAAAATCCGCAAATAGGGGAGATTCATCATTGCTATCATCTTTAGAGAATGCGGTTTTGATCATATTATAGGAGAGTCCATAAGTACCTGTTCGCGTTGGATTGATGCTCAAGAATTGGCCAGCATCTTCATCTCTTCTAAAGATTTCTTGGTAGTTTTCTGAATGAGTTTTTCGTCCTGTTAGGTTGATTCTAAAATCTGTAAATGGCTCGATCAGTGCTCCAAAATTGAAATTGGTGTTTTTGTCTTGTTGGAATGGGGCTGTTAAAAAGGTGCTCTGCGCATATAGACCACTTTCTGCCAATTGGGTACGAATGGCTGGGTTTTGACCGCCCACAATAAAACCTAGGCTTGGGTTGCTTAAATCTTTGTCCAAACCAAAAAGGAATACCTCGGGCATATAACCTGGCAATACGGTGCCTTGGGCTACAGAATAATCAAAGTTGAGACTTCTCACCATCATCAGGGCTCTTAAAAAGCCCTTTAAGGCTGGCATTTCCTCTATTGTCTTTTTCTGTTTAGTGCTATCGTTAGGGTTTTGGGCCTGTGGCCTTGTTCTTGCCCTTGGAGGAGAATTGACCTTTTTGAGGATGCCGATATTGTTGTACAACTTCACAAGGTCTAATTTTCCGTTCAATGAAATCTCTCGGGTATTTCCTGCATAATTACCTAAGGTGTCAGCTTGGCCAATGGCTCCAGCTTTCCAGTTGTAAACAGCTTGATAGCTAACGCTAGAGGAAATCCAATTGGTCAGAGGGATTTTATCGAATGGCAAAGTATAACTTGAAACTATATTGTGTGTATAGTTTTTGATCCTGCCCAAATTCTTGAAGTTCGTCCAAACCGAATCCTTTTTGATATCACTATCAATATCGCCTTCGGGTTCGTCTATAATTGCGTTTACATTGGCCGTGTAATCCAAAGTAAGGGCTTTGGTGAGGTTCCAATTCACGGCAAATGTTCTATCGAAGGTAAAGGCTTTTTCAAAATAGGGCTCAATGCCGTCTGTATTCAAATTGGCATTTCTAAGCTGGGTCTTGAGGAAGTTTCTGTTCACATTTCCATTGACGATGATGGAATTTGGAACAATATTGAAGTTGATGTCTTTGATGATTTGCAGCCATTTGGAGTCTAGAAATCCAATGTTTTTGAAAGGTTCAATAAACCATTCTTTGGGTTGATAGCTGTAAGTTACTGCTCCTCGGTAGTTTCTGTAATCATAAGAAGCCGTGTTGATATTGCTTCGGGTTACCTCATTATAGGCATAAGTGAAGCTGAAATTCTCAATATCATAAATATGCTTTGGCGCATCGGCATTGACCCTGCGTTTCCTGACATTCGAAAAATTAAAACTCCTGCGTTGTGATTGGTCGATGACTTTATTGAAATATTCGTCTCGGGCTTCCTTCGTTTCAAAGGAATTGAGCACGTCTTCGAGCGGTAAATCTTGGTCTAAAGGATCGAATTGCGGGATTGATCTTGAATTTTCGAAACTAAAGAAAGCGGGCAAATCGATGCCCCAATTTTCAGGGAAGAATTTGCCAAGTTTTAAACTGGTTGAAATATCATACTGGGTGGTCCTTTCGCGGTTCCTTTCAGAAACTTTGTCGGAAATACCTCCAAACCCAATGGAGGAATGACGAATAGAGGCAGAAACATTCCCAAAATCAGCAAGTGATGCGTCTAATCTTGCGTTCATGGCCACCCCAGATTTACTATCAAAATCAGTAACGCGGAGTTCATTGGCCCAAATGCAGAAGCTCTTGGGTTCTAAATCAGGCGTACTGGGGTTTCGCACACCGATCATTAAGGTTTGCACCGTGCTCAAGTCTGGCCTACCAACGACAGTTACATTGAATCGATCTACTTGCTCGGTATAAGGTAGACTGAGATTAGCATTGGATGCATTTCTTTTTGCTTTCACTTCATATAAACTCGAAAAAGCGATATCAATCTCATTTTCCTCTGGCCAAATATCTCTGGCCGAGAAAAGTCCGGCAGGTGTAATTGCCAGTGGTACTTCTATTTCGTAATAGTTTTCAGTAAAATCAGTTCCGAGCCTAATAAAGGCCGTTACTTCGCCAGGGGCAAGGTCGTCAGGGCTATCGGCATGCAAAAACATTTTGAGCCTGCCATAATTGACCATGTCTTGACTTACGTTTTTGAAAACGGCCCTTGCGTCTTTATCCCTTAAGTCCTCCACACAAAGCTGTAAAGCCTGCTCATTTCGCCTTCTCTCAACAGCGGAGGTATTGTCTCTATCACGTACCACTCCGGGAGGTACCACATATGGAGGCCTGTCTATGCCTCCTTGGCTATTGTCTTCAATGCTTACTACTGAAACAGTGAAATTGGGATCAGAAGGCTCTGGTATTTCAAACAATCCTTTTTCAAAAAGGCTTTCTTGAAAGGTCCTCCACTGGCTGCCCACAAGCCTAAAATTAACAAATCTTAAAACTACTGGTTCTTCGAATTCGGTAAGGTAGGTGCGCATATACCGAATGGATTTAAAGCCATTGATATTGCCTTGTACGCGGTCTGGTTTACGAACGGGTATTCTGAATAAATACCAAGAGACTTCATCTTGGCTGTCACCAATATTATTGGTCACTTTATCAACGATATTATTCCTGCCCACTTGCAACTGGCCGGGTTTTAAGTCAAGTACATATTCATAATACTCCTCTAAATCTGCCAAAGTATTATCTCTGTTTAGGTCTTCGTTGTCGGGTAGGTTTGAAGAAGAAGGCGTGAATAGTTCGTTGCCCGTATTGATAGGGCTGTTTCCTTCCATTCCGTTGAAATTTTTGTACCGTTCTAAAATTTTGGCATCACCCGCATCAAATTCGTCACTGAGATAGTAGGTGAAGTTATCTGCGCTAGGGTCGTTTTGAATTTGTTGCTGAGCTGGGCCGTTTAGGTTAATCGCATTTAGGAAATTGGCGAAGAACGCTAGCTCATCAGTCGATTTTAGCCCATCTAAGCCTACGTCCTGATTCGTCCTTGATTCTGCCGAATTATCAAAAGCTGGGTTCAAATAAGGCTGTTTGGCCACTCTTCCCCACTCGTTTTCTACCACATCTTCGGCATCAATTGAGCCATCGGTAGGCAAACCCTGTTCAAACGCATGACGCTCATCTTTCATCAAATCTTCTGATATACTTCCTAAGTTCAATATGAATTTACCTCCAGTTGTATTTGCTTTTGGCTCACTCAATCCGTCATCTATTTGACCGCGCGGATTATCGGGTGTTCCGTTCGTACTATTGATGAATGGATCCATCAACCAAAATTCAATGTATTCAATATTGGTCTTGTCAAAATCCACTTCGTTGGTGATGGCCCTGGTAATGGCTCCGAAGTTCGATTTGGGATCTGGCAGAAAACCATCGCTGGTAAGGTTCGGATTGTAGTTATAAAGCCCTCTTTCTTTGGGGTAATAGGCAATATCGAATGAAGGTTCATTGACAATGATTTGCTGGGCATCTCGCTTAATTACTTCATTTTGACCCACTGAGCGTACATAATGGTTCTCCAAGTCTTCGGCTGTTATGTTTTCGGGCCTGGAGCGTCCCGCACTTCGGTAAAAAACGTTGTCGATCGTATACCAAGCAATTTTTGCCCGTTTGAAATTGGCCCCGAGCCTATCGGGTGTTTGGCTGCTCAAATCGAAACGGTTGTCGTCTTTTTTTGGCGTTGCCCCGTGTTTCCAACTCGTAGGGTTGTTCAAACTGAAAGGGGTGACGGTTGCCTCGAAATCATCAATGTAGGAGGTGCCTTCTCCACCTATTTTGTTGGAAGTGCCTGGAATGAGTTGCGCCATTTCTCCACTGAAGGTAATGGTAGACGGGGCTTTAGTGTCGATAAAAGGGAGCGCATCCACCAGTTTGGTGAGCAAGCGAGAATCGTTGCTGTAGTTTACATCAATTCCCCACATGGTATTGCTGACGGGCTCATTGCCAATGCCCACTCTGGTGAGTTGTGGTCTTTCATTTAAATTCAGGAAGGTGGCTCCGATGTTGATTTTATCGCTGTAAACATAATCCAGTCGAGTGCCCACCAAGGTCCTTGATTGAAAGTTGAAAAGGTCTGCTTTTTCAAAAGTAACCCTAAGCTTTTTGCCTGAGTTGAGAATGGAGGGGTTGATAATATTGACCTTGCCTAATTGATAGTTTACCGTGAAATCAGTGCCTTCTACCAAAGGTGTGTTACCAGCAAATACTTGCACGCTCCCTTGCGCGATTTGGAAGGCATTTAAATTGATTTCGTTAGATGAACCCGATTGAAGACTGCCCTTAAGGAAAAATTTATTCAGCCTTGACACGAGTTCTGCATCTGCTTTGGTGGTACGATAGAGCGTATCAAAGACATATTTATCTACCAAAAATTGCTCATTGGGTAAAAATTGTTTCTCAAGCGTTCTGCCAAATGGCTCTAGCACAGGGAACATCATATATCCCTTGTCGGTATTGATGGTAATTTCTTCAACAAAATCGAAGTTGGCATCAGGCTGAGGATCGCCATTTTGGTTAAGCTTATCCAGTCCTAAAATCCGAATTAAGGGGATGTCTTTAGTTTTTTCACCTTCGTGTAAACTTGGGTTATCCAATCCGGTATTGTCATCGCGATAAATCACTCTGAATTGGAAAGCTTCTTTGCTGATTTGAGAAGCGTTGAGATTATAGATGTTTTTCATCATTAAATCCCAAGAGGGAACGCGCGTATTGATCTTGCTAGGTCTGAGCAATTTCAAAAAGATCACTTGATCTTCAGGTCTGTTTTGATAGTCTTCCGTCAGTTCACCCACCTTGAACCTTCTGCCTTGATAGCTGTATTCGTAGGAAACAGCCAGTACTTCATCATTCAACAATTGTCTGTTCAGGGATAAAAAACCAAGTTGGCTATTGAAGTAATACTCAGCAGGGTCCAGCTTTCTGGCTCCGGTAACTCTTTCAAAATCCAAGGCTTTTTCTAGGCCTTTTTCGCCTTCTAAGATGGAGCTGATTTGGTCAGATTGCCTTAATCTAGGATCATTGCCCAAGTTCTGAAACAGACTGTTGGCATCATTGCTCGAAGGTGAGCCAGTCACTGCATTGCCAACAAAACCGTTGTTCTTTCGAAAGAGCTTATCGCTTTCCCCCAAATCCATGAAAGCGGCAAAATTTCTTAGGGTTTGGGTATTGTTGGTCCGGTTAAGGATATAAACCTCTACCCGAGATACTTGCAAACCAGAAATGACAGAGGGAATACTCCGCAACCAATTCTCGTAATTGTCTCTAAAAAATTGTCCTAAGAAGAAATGCCTGTTTTCGTCATAGTCCGATGCCCTAATTTCGAATTCGTTTCTTTGGATTCCGCCTTCCACGTCTATAGATTCTGAAGATCCCCTCTGAGTAGCAGCAAGAGCCGTTACGAATAGTCTACCAAATTGTAGTTGAGTTTTGAAACCAAAAAGATTTTGAGCACCACCAATAAGGCTGTTTTGCGTGGGCAAGCTTACATTGCCCATTTCTACTGATTTAATAATGTCTGATTCCAATCCAGAGAACTCTACTTTGAGGGTATTTTCAAAGTCAAATGAGTTTTGGTTGCTAAAGTTGGCACCAAGTTTAAGCTTCGATCCAATTGTTCCCTGGAGGTTCATTTGTATGTTTTGATCGAATTCAAAACCACCCGTTCGTTGTTGCCTAATAGGTATTGCGGGATTATCCACCCTTTGGAATCTTCCACCAAAATCAAGCTGCACAAACCCACTCGTTTGAATGTTGATTTGATCTCCGCCAAAAAGCCGATCGAAAAACGGGCTCAGGGCGATAGGAGGGATGAGCTGTCTGCGATTGCTCACTGCACTTTCACCATCCAGCGCTTTTGATTTTTCTTCTAAAAACTCCCTATTTCCTTGCTCTTCTCTTTGTTTGAGTGCTTCGTTGAAGGGAATAATGGTCGGTGGGCTCACTATTCTGTCTCCGAAACGTTCACTGTAAACAAGGGATTTGCCCGTATCAAGACTGAACTTTTGATTGAGGAAGCTAGGTGAATTGAAAAGGAGTGGTGATTTGAGTTTTCGGCTCGTCAGGGGATCTCCGAAACGATATTGTAATCCAAAGTTAGGGTAAGTTGTTTTTTGATATTTGGTGGTGTCGCTGGCTCTTTTGGTGGTGTCTTCTTGCCAAAAATCATAGGCAAAGGCACTATGGGAAAGGCCAAAAAAGGCAAATCCTATTACCGCTAGTAATAATATTTTAGTGTGGTTGTGGGTCAAGAGTTCCTAAAAAATCAGGCTGCTTTTAATGCCAATTTGATCAAATCTTCCAGCTTTATTTGGCCTTCTGAATTTTTCAAAATTTTATCAATACTGTTTTGAGCGGCAGTTTTATTTATGCCTAGAGTTACTAACGCAGCCAGTGCCTCGTTTCTTATAGTGCTTTGACTTGGTGTGCCTAAATTTGTAATAAGTGACTCACCACTCTCTTTTCCTAATTTGTCTTTTAGTTCAAGAATTACCCTTTGAGCCGTTTTTGCTCCAATTCCTTTCACCCTTTGAATGGTGGCCACATCTCCAGAAATAATGGCCATTTCCACCTCAGAAGGACTTAGAGAAGATAAAAACATTAGTCCCGTGGAAGGCCCCACGCCAGATATAGAAATTAATTGCGTGAAAAGTCGCTTTTCACTTTGTTCTGCAAAACCAAAAAGAATTTGAGCATCTTCTTTGACATAAAAATGAGTGAAGAGTTTACAGCTTTCTTCATCCTTGATCAGCGAGTAGGTATGAAGCGAAATTTTAATTTCGTAGCCAACCCCTTGAACGTCAATGATTACAAAAGTTGGGTCTTTGTGCGCAAGCTTGCCTTTGATGTATGCAAACATATATTTTGATTGAGCTTAAATAAAAGAAAAGGCAAGTTAAACCTGCCTTTGCCTAAAATTAAGAATATTCAATCAAAATCAATGGCGCAGGCCTTAATATAGACTTGCTTGTGATTGTTGAGCAGTACTTCGGAAGGTGGAAATGATGGATTCCATTTGCCTTATTAACTCGCGATGTTGCTCATTCGGGTGAATGATAAAGCCTTCGACATAATAGAGTCTGTTGGTAGACTCCTCTACAAATGTGTAACTAATAAAAGTACCACCCACTGAAAAATTATTTGTTTTCCATGCCCCACGTGTTTCAACGGTGAATTTTCCATCAAAATTGATTTCTCTATGGATGGGACGCATGTACTGGGTTTCTGTAATCATGAACGATTCTGGGTTTTCAGGGTCGCCATAGATGTGCTTTTTGCCGATTTCATTCCTAAGCTTTACGATGTTCTCATGTTTGAATTCATCCTGAGATTCGTAGTCTTTGTAGTAAACATAAATATTTTTGCTCGCGCCTACCGATGGCAAGAATCTTGACCAAGTAAAGTTGGCTTCGTCTATCGCCACTTCATATCCTACGGGTATTTTGATATAGTAACCGTGCTCCTTTTGAAAACGGTTCGAAATCGCCTTCGAATCCACAGAAGCTCGAATATCGGTGGCTAACCTTTGGCGTTCGGCCATGTTAAAGTAATTGCGCAGTATTTCTCCGTTTTCGCGAATGTGTTGAATGAGTTCTGCATCATTATTGCCAAACAAATGCATCACTTTTTGTCTTTGAGCATATTGATTGTCTGAGTTGTACATGAACAAGTCGGGCTCATTTTTAATTCTTTCTTTTGAATTTTCAGTCAAGGTGTTTTGCAACCATTTATCGGCTGGTGTTTTCCCATCAAGGGTAGTTACGTAAACGATGTTTCGGGCCAACTGAAAAATCCTATTGAATTGAAAGGGTTCAATTACGCGTGTGGTAAAGGCTGGTTCATTGCGCGAAAGGCCTGGAACACTGGCATGGAAAGTTTCTTTTAGGGCTTCGCCAAGTTCATTGCTCCATTTTTCCTTATTCATTACAATGACCAATTCACCCGCTTGTCCGGTAGCTTCTGGCAAAAAACTATCGTCCATTTTTGAGGCAACGTCTCCTTCTTTTTCTGATTTACTTACACAACTTACTACCGAAAGTAGGGCTAGGGACAAGATCAAGAGCTTCTTCATAAAACTATTATTTTAGTTAACGCTGTTAAGGAAGTTAATTTGGAAAAGAATTGCAAATCTATCTACTAAAAAATTAGTTTAAGTTTTGATTATCCAATTCTCAAAGTCATTCCAGGTTTTAAGCTGTTGGACTTTAGGTTGTTTAACTGCTTAATCTTCTCAATGGTTAAGCCTTTATACATGCGAGAAATATCCCAAAGCGTATCGCCTTGCTGAACAGTGTGTTGCTTAGTGTTTGGGATGCTTTGATTACTTACTTTTTGAACCACCAAGGTATTGTCTGTCAAGAAATCTGGGCCTGTCCATATGTCAAGTTTTTGACCCACGCGAATCATCGTGCCTTTGATGTCGTTCCAAGCGCGGAGGTCTTCTATGCGCACACTATGTTTTCTGGCTATTGTACCTAAAACGTCACCACTGACCACGCGATAGGTCACTTTTTCTTTTCCAAAAGTACTTCCCGGTACATTGCTCACAAGTTTCTCGAATTCCTTTTTTCCTTCTTCTGCTTTGGCCAAAATGGTCAACTTATTCATTTCATAATTTTCCACTCCATCTCGGGGAATTCGCATTTTATAGTTTTTGAGGTTGGCTGGAATGGCTCCTTTTTTTACTGCAGGATTTAGTTGTTCGAGGGTTGCCAATGCAATGCCACTTTCCTCTGCAAAAGCCTTGAAATAAACGAATTGATTAATTTCTATCTCCTCAAAATCGATAGGGTAGAGCTGCTCTTCTACAGAAAGGTTATGTTCGTCTGCATATTCCATGGCATACAAAATAGCAGCAAATTGGGGCACATAAGACCTCGTTTCCCTGGGTAAGTAGCGATACACTTCCCAAAAATCATTCTTTTTTGAGCGCCTCATGGCCCTTTGTACATTGCCAATACCGCTATTGTAAGCAGCCAAGGTCATTTTCCAATCCCCTAAAATACCATAAAGCCATTTGATGTACTTACAAGCGGCTTCTGTAGATTTTTCGGGATCCATGCGTTCATCCACATACCAATCAATTTTTAAACCTTGCTGCTTGGCGGTAGGAGCCATGAATTGCCAAAGGCCCACTGCCTTTGGGCCAGAAACTGCCTTGGGATTGAGACCAGCCTCGATGATGGGTAGGTATTTTAGTTCGGCAGGAAGTCCGTACTTGGCGAGATATTTTTCAAAAATCGGAAAGTAGACTTCCTTTCTCCTGATCATTTCTCTTGTGTATTCACGGTTCCGAACGGTGAAATAATTAATGAACGCCTTTACCTGATCGTTGAAGGCAATGTCAATTTCTAATTCCAGCTTGTCATATCGCGTTTGCAACTCTTCATAACTAAAGTCTGGGGCGTAATCATAAACAGGTGAAGGGCTTTCTGCCAAAGTATCAATCACCTGGGCCTTTGCAGTTGAGCATAGGGCAATGAGTAAAAGTATTGACCAATAAATGCGTTTTTTCATACCTTTTCTTTCAATTGACTGCTGACCAAATTCGAAAATGCAAAAAGTTTTCTTTCATTAAAAGCGCTTGAGATAATTTGCATGCCTATCGGCATATTTTCCCTATCGCTTCCGATGGGAATGGAGATGGCTGGTAATCCGGTAACCGAAGCTTGTACTGTGTATAAATCAGCCATGTATTTTTCAATAGGACTCTTTGATGGTTTTCCGAGTTTGAACGCTGTGGTGGGTGTTGTTGGTATTACTATAAAATCAAATTCGGAAAGTATTTTCTCAGTCGCCTCTTTAATCAATCTTCGGGCTTTTTGCGCTTTGGTAAAATAGGCATCATAGTAGTCGGCACTGAGCACGAAAGTGCCTAGCATGATTCTTCGTCTGACTTCATCCCCAAACCCTTCAGTTCTAGAGTTTTTGTACAATGATTCTAAACTACTGATGTTATCGCTTCGGTGGCCATAATGCGCTCCATCGTATCGGCTTAAATTGGAACTGGCTTCCGCAGTGGTTAGAATGTAGTAGGTAGGTAAAATATAGTCCAAAAGGGGGAAATTGACGGCTTCAACGGTGTGTCCTTGCGATTTAAGGCCTTCAAGTTGCCCTTCTATGGCTACTTTAATTTCGGGTTGAAGCGCTTCTGTGTCCATCGCTTCTGGCAAATAGGCGATTCTGTACTTTTTTTCAGCGAGTTCAATAGGGTATAACGAACCGACAGTTTCAGAGGAAGAAGTGGCATCGTGATTGTCTTTTCCTGCAATCACTTCTAAAATTCGAGCATTGTCTTCAACACTTTTGGTGAAAATTCCGATGCTGTCGAAAGAAGAGGCATAGGCAAGCAAGCCCCATCTGGAAATTCTTGAATAGGTAGGCTTTAGGCCAACTATTCCGCAAAATGCTGCGGGCTGCCTAACTGAACCTCCAGTATCTGTACCCAAAGAGGCATGACAAAAATTAGCTTGAACCGCAACTGCCGAACCACCAGATGAACCACCAGGTACTTTAGTAGGGTCGAAGGCATTTTTAACGGGGCCGTAATATGAATTTTCGTTGGACGAACCCATACCGAATTCATCACAATTCTGCCTGCCAATTACAATGGCATCTTCGCCTATTAATTTTTGAACTGCTGTGGCTGAGAATTGAGATTCAAAATTCTGAAGGATTTTAGAGCCTCCACTTACTTT
>Ga0210050_1000212_pt1 | contig 79748 bp, 72 predicted proteins | sample CryGey132114_all_FD_185463 | JGI IMG/M metagenome (GOLD analysis project Ga0210050, IMG submission 185463) | Groundwater microbial communities from aquifer - Crystal Geyser CG22_combo_CG10-13_8/21/14_all (SPAdes) (version 2) | ecosystem: Environmental > Aquatic > Deep subsurface > Groundwater ... | reverse complement strand
GTGGTGCTGAAGTTTAAGTAAATTTAAATTATGTTCATTCACAGATAAAGGGGTGAAATCTCACATGTTTCTCAGTTTATTACAAGGACGGCTCTATGAAATATTTGTTCGGGATTTTCGGAAGTAACTTTTCCATGGTGCTCGGTATCTTTTTATTAATATTTGTTTTTGCTGATGTATTAAAACCACAACAGAGTTCTAACAATGCTGCTGATGGACAGATCAGCGGTATCTTTATAGACTTCCACACAAGGGAACCGTTGGAGTTTGTTAATTTTATTTTAACATCTTTAAAAGATTCAAGCCTGATTACCGGTACAACCTCCGGTAAAGACGGGCGGTTTTTGCTGAAGGGAATTGCCTACGGCTCCTACAAAGCAAGAGTTTCCTTAATGGGTTATAAAACCCGTACAAGAAGTAATATGGTTCTCTCACCAAAACATCATACAATCCAACTCGATACAATTTTTTTAATGACAAAAGAGATATTGACAGATGAAGTAAAAATCATTTCTGATAAATATCCGATGGTGTATGACAAAGAAAATAAAGACAAGTTGATTATCAGTCCCGACAAGAATTGGGGAACTAACGCATATGAATTATTAGAGAGCGCCCCGTTGATTAATGTTGACATTGAATCCGGCGCGATAAACATTTTTGGAAAAAGGAGTACCAAAATTTATATCGATGGGATACCTGCAGAATATTCCGGGATAGAAAATCCGGAGGAGCTAAGAGCATATTCTTTTTCTGACATCGAAAAAATAGAAATTGTTATGAACCCTTTGGCGGAATATGGCGAAAATGCTGAAGGAGGAATAATTAACATTGTAACTAAAAATGATAAAAAAGTCGTATATACCGTAAATACCGGATTAACTTTAAACACCGATAATTTATTATCCGGGTCTGCTTATCTAAAATATAACTTTGGGAAGTTATCCTTGTCAGGGTCATATTCCAATTCTTATTCCAAACATAAGAGTAATACTTCCTCTTCCAAAAAATATGATTATGAAAACACCCCGGTTTCTATCAATCAATTAGGAAATAACAGCAACAGGTCTAATCTTAATAATTTTTTATTTCGCGGAACATATAGTATCGATTCAACCAGCATGCTCAACTTTAACAGTAAGTACATGGAAACATATAGCAATGGTGACAAAGTACTTGAAAACTCTACCTTGGATCAATATAATTCTCAGTTAAACTATTACACGATTAATAGTATCTCTAGAACATTCCGAAGATCTTCAACTAATATGATTATGTACAATAAATCATTTGATAAAAGAGGGCACACTTTTACCGGTTTATTATCTTTTACTAAAAACCGGATGATACAGATGAATGACGTAGATCAACGACAGCTATTTTCTAATTCTTTGGAGGATCATATAGTAGCACAAAAAAATTCTCAGGAGAATTTTAATACTAACCTCTTCTGGTCTTTTCGTTATAATCGTCCCATCACCAAACTATTAAATATTGTGGGTTTTTATAAAGGAGCTTATAAAAAGTTGGTAATGAATGATTCCTATACGTCTTTTGATACATTAAGACAATTATATACAGTAGACGTTTCCAAAAAGGTTATGAAGAATTATTATGAAAACACTCATGATTTATCATTAAATACAAGTGGAACGATAAACAACATCCGATATGGCTTAGGGGTATTGGTTAATAATACTGTCAACATTATTGAAAACAGTGTTTCCAGTACTACCTATACAACCCGTACCGTTCGTTTTGAGCCATCATTTAACGTTACAACAGATATATCAGAGAATGGGAAAATTGGTTTAGGATGCACTCGTAGAACAACCTATCCGCGGCATGAATTTTTAAACCCTTATGCAGATTATTCGGACTCCGCACATATTACTGTAGGAAATCCCGATTTAAAACCAGCGGTTACTAATTTATATTCTGCATCTTATTCAATAATGGATGGGAATTACTCAGGATATATCGGAGCCGGTTATTCTTTAACAACCAATGGTATTCAGCCTGTCTCTTCTTTGATCAATTCAAATGTGATGCGGACAACGTATGAAAATCTGGCTACTCAAAAATCTTATGGTATAGACTTATCTTTTAGAGGTAGATTTTTCAACTGGCTGGAGATAGGACCAAACTTATGGGTATATCAAAATGAATTTATTAGTCCGACGGTTAATACTAAAGGAAGGGAGTGGTCTTCATTTATGCGAACAAAATTATCATTTGACCAATTTAAATTTCAATTTGATTTTCACTATTCTTCCTCTTCTGTTTCTGCTCAACAAACAAATAAAGCAAACTTCTCTGCAAACGCGGCTGCCAAAACGTTACTTTTCGATAAAAGTTTGTCTTTAACTTTTAGGGTAACGGATATTTTTAATACAAAAAACAATAATTATGATAGATCAGGCTCGAATTTTTCGATGGTAAATAGTACAAGAGAAAACACCAGAATATTTACTTTGGACATCTCATATTTCTTTCAAAGCAAAGCAAACGATATGATTGAAGAGCCGCTCGAAGAAGTTCCCGATGACTTTTAAGCTTGCTATTCGCTTTGCCGGTACTTAATCATTCCGCCGGGGACATTCTTTGCGTTAAAACCTTTTTCAAGTAGAAACTTTGTTGCGGTGCGAGAGCGGTTCCCCGAGCGGCAAATAATCGCAATTTCTTTCTTGCGGAATTTTTCAAGCTTCGTTACTTCTTGCGCCAGCACTTGTAAAGGAATATTAATAACCCCTTTAATTTGTCCAAGTTCGCTTGTCAATTCTTGCGGCATTCTTACATCAAGAATAATTAGAGTTGTATCTTTTCCATAACGCTCTATAAGCTCGGAAACAGAGATTGAGGTTTTGGGATCGTCTTGAGCTATTCCGAAGAAACTGAAAATTGACATAAATAATAATGTTGTTAGTAAATAAAATTTCATGGTTGATGTAATTCGGTTAATTTAATCCGCACATACCGGAAGCGCATCCGCCGCCGCTGTTGTAATTTGTTCCGCATGTTCCGGTTGAACATCCGCCATCGTAGGAAGAACCGGAGCTTACCGAAGCTGCAAAAGAAGAGAGAAGTTTTTTATTCTCTTTTGATTGGCATTTCGGACAGGTAACATCGTCTATTTTTGTTGAAGATTTATGAAGCACTTCAAATTTTTCATTGCATGCTTGGCAGCGGTATTCAAAAACGGGCATACTATTTTTCCTTTTTATCTACTTAATTTTTCATCGGTTAATTCTAAAAACGCCATTAATTTTTGATGAACATCATCGGGCAGCGTTTCGGTACATTTTTTATAAAGGTCAATTGTCATTTCAACAGAAGAGAAATAACTTTTGCAACCTTCGCAATTTTCTATATGATCTTTAATTGCTACGCATTTTGGCGAGTCCATCTCTTCGCTAAGACTTTCGCAAATGTGGCTCATCACTTCTTTACACGATACTTTTTCTTCGTTCATTCCTGAAATGCCTTTGTTATTTCATTTCTTAAAAACGACCGCGCCCTATGCAGCCGCGATTTTACAGCCGGTACGGAGAGCTCGAGCATCTTTGCCGTTTCTTCGGTGGAATATTCTTCAACATCACGCAGAGTAAACACTACGCGGTATTCCGGTTGTAATTTCTCTATGGCTGAATCCAAAATGTTTCGCAGTTCCTTTGTCTCTAAATTCTTTATCGGCAGCGTTGACCAATCGGCGATATATTTTTCATCAAACAGGCTTTCGTCGGTTTCTTGTTCAACAAAAGTATAACGGCTGCTTTTTCTTGCTTCCATTAAACAGTGATTTACCACAATGCGGTAAAGCCATGTGGAAAGTTTTGAGTTTCCGTCGAACTGGTGCAGAGATTTTATCATGCTGTAAAAAGTTTCCTGCATCATGTTCGCGGCTTTTTCGCGGTCGCGGCAGACTTTAAAAGCGAAACTATAAACCGTCTGCTCGTATTTTTTTACGAGTTCGGCAAGTGCTTTTTTATCACCGTTTTTTGCGGAAGCTATTAATTGTTCTTCATTCATGCTGTAAGATGTAAATTTTGGATTTTCGATTCTTAAAATAGTGAAAATTGTTCGAGTACTATAATTCCAGACTCATCCATAAATACCAGCTTGCAATTGACTGGTACGGTTTCCACTTTTTCTTTTTGCAAAGCGCGGCTATTTGAGATTCGTTCGGTAGTTCTTTTAAACGATAATTTTTTTTGATAGCGTTTTTTATTCCAAGATCACCGACAGGCAAAACATCCAATCGTCCGAGTGTAAAAATTAAAAACATGTGAGCCGTCCAAATACCGATCCCTTTAACCTTTGTTAACTCGCTGATAATTTCATCGTTAGATTTTTTTGAAATATTTTTAAAAGAAAGTTGGTTTGAGAGAATTTTTTCAGACAGATCTTTTACATAAATTGCCTTAGCGTTTGAAAGACCAAATTCACGCAGTTTCTCAACGGGTGTTGCAGCAACATGTACCGGACTAACATTTTTACCGAAATAAGCGGAAAATTGTTTGTAAATGCTTTCCCCGGCTTTTACCGAGAGCTGCTGGCTGATAATTGATTGAATAAGCGATGGATAATAGTTTTTCCGGGGCTTCAAGCTGCAAAGTTGTGCATGTGATATAATTCGCTTTAAGACAGGATCACTATCATTTAAATGATTAATTCCGTTTCTAATTTCTAAAGAATTCATTATAATTATTATAGAAAAAAATGGTATTTAAAATGGCAGCCCAAATAAAACCGATATTACTCTTAAAAGCAAATAAACTTTTCTCAAATGTTCCCGAATCTCCGGACTCCATTTCCTTTAATCCTAAAGATATTGTTGAACAAAGGGAAGGCGATATTATCTACAAAGCGGGAGATTCTGCAGAAAACATTTATCTGATTTTAGAAGGGGAGGTAAAAATTAAATTTTCGGTACCGATTGACGGACAAAGAATTTTTCTAAAAACTGCAGCTGATTTTTTTGGTGAGAAAGAACTCCTTGCTATGACTTCACGTAACTCTTCTGCGGTAGCTGAAAGAAACTCCACCCTTTATCTTCTTAAACGAAAAGAATTAAATGATCTGATAACCTCAAACAGGATAATTTCAAATAATCTTCAAGGATTGGAAAGCTTGTCCCTTGGTGAAGAAACCCCTTCGACGGAAACTGTAGAAGAATTTCAAAATATTACCCGTGAATCGTTTGATTTCGATTCGTTTTCTCCTGCTTCGAACGACAAACCATCTCCTATTTCAGAAGAAAAACTTGAGGTTCCCGACGAAACCCCTCTTCAAGACGAATCTTTATCATGGGACAATCTTGCTCTGCCTGCCGAGCCGCCATCGCAAGATGAACCTGAAATTTCTTTTGATACCGATAAATTCAAATCCACTTTTAACGAGATAAAAATTGAAGATGCGGCTCAAAAAGATTTTTCTAAAACACAAGCGGTGGAACCCGAAAGCTCAAGTTGGGATTTTTCATTAGCTCCTATAGAAGAGTTGGAAGCGGAGGAGGAGCCATCTCCTTCGGAAGAGCTGGAAGCAAAACCTCCACTTACCCATGAGCCGATTGAAGAAAGTTTTTGGGGTGTTTCCGAGTCCTCAGAAAACAAAACATTTAACGAAGAGCCGCTTCCCGAACAAAAACCTCTGTTTTCTTCTGAAGATAGTAACTCGCTTTTTGTCCAGAATGAAAACAAAATAGCTGTCGGTTTAACGGCTGACCAACTCAAACTTATCATTGCCGCCGCAGAAAAAGTAAATTCAAACATTAAAATTGATGAAGTCCTCCGCTCGATTGTTGAAGCTGCAACTTCGCTTACCTCAGCCGATCGCGGAACGCTTTATATTTTGGATTACGATAAAGGGGAACTGTGGTCCAAGGTTTTGCGCGGAGAAAACATTGAAGAAATACGATTGAAGGTAGGACAAGGGCTTGCCGGTTGGGTAGCAAAAACGGGAGAAATAATTAATCTTCCTGACGTTCATCAAGACGAACGGTTCGACAGCGAAATTGACAGGTTGTCAGGCTACACAACCAAATCCATGATCTGTTATCCGATCAAAAATCGCGAAGGGCTGATTATTGGCGTTATTCAACTATTAAATTCCACCCACGGCGAGTTTGACCAGATTGATCTTGATTTTCTCGAAGCGCTTTCCGTGCATGCGGCGCTCGCATTAACTAATGCGGAATTAATGCAGCAGCTTATTAAAACCGACAAACTTGTTTCGCTCGGCAAACTAACGAACTTTATTCTTTCGGATATTAAAAAACCTGTACTTACCATTAAACAGTTTGCCGAACATATTAAAAGGAAAGATGTTTCGGAGGATATAAAGCAGGTTATGGATTTGATGATTGAACAAGTTGGAAACGTAAATGAAATTATTCAATCAACGCTTGCTTATGCCGAAGGGAAAACATTTTACAGGCTGAAAAAGAGGGCGTTAAATGCCGTGATGGATGAAATTGTGACCAAACTTGCAGAGTATGTTGAATACCGCGGTGTAAAGCTGTTTAAGAAATTTGACCGCGACATAACCGTTAATGTTGATAAAAAAGAATTGTATCAAGCAAGCTACCAAATTGCAAAGAATGCCTGCGATGCTATGCCCGATGGCGGAAAGCTCTACGTTTCAACTCATGTTGAAATGCATTCGGTTAAAATTTCATTTAAAGATAATGGAATTGGAATTCCCCAGAGCGTGTTGGGAAAAATATTTGAACCGTTTATGAGTCAGGGGAAAAAAGAGGGAATGGGGTTAGGGCTTCCGATTGCTGAAAATATTATTAAAAAACATGGTGGGACTATTTCTGTAGAAAGCGAATTGGGAGAAGGAGCGATTTTCTCAATTTCACTCCCGGTTGAAGTTTAGTTCTTCCCTACATGATCTATAATCTTATTACTGTTCTTGGTCCCACTGCATGCGGTAAAACCAGGTTAGCCGCACAACTTGCAGATTATTTTAACGGTGAAATCATCTCCGCCGATTCACGCCAGGTTTATAAAAGAATGAACATCGGTACAGGAAAAGACTTGCATGAGTTTTTTCTCAACGGAAGGCAAATCTCTTATCATCTCATTGATATTGTTGAACCGGAAGAAGAATTTAATTTGTTTTTATTTACCGAACATTTCTCTAAAGCGTTTCATTCAATAACAGAAAAACAAAAAATTCCTTTCTTAACGGGCGGAACCGGGATGTATCTCTCTTCCATACTTCAAAATTACCAATTGGCAAAAACTGATTTTAATTCCAAACGAAAAAATGAGTTAGAAAAAATTCAGGCGGAAACTTTGGCAGACTTGCTTCTTTCTCTTAATCCCAATCTGCATAACACTACCGATTTGCTTGATAAAAAAAGACTCATCAAAGCTATCCTTGTGGCAGAAGCAAACGCGGATGATGAACCGACCGGTCGAGTAAAAGTATCTTCTTTTACAATCGGGATACAACCGGATAGAAAAATTTTAAGAGAGAGAATTTCAGAACGCCTAAAATTGCGTTTACAAAACGGGATGATTGAAGAAGTTGAGCAGCTTGTTGCAAAAGGAATTACGTATGAAAAATTAAATTACTTCGGATTGGAGTACCGGTATATTGCTTTGTATCTTCAAAAGAAACTAACATACAACGATATGTTTCAGAAGCTACGCGGCGCCATCAATCAATTCGCTAAACGGCAAATGACCTGGTTTAAAAAAATGGAACGCGAAGGAGTTCCCATTTATTGGCTTTGCGAAACTGATTTATCAGAAGCAAAAAACCTTATCGAATCCAAATGCCTGCTCTTCCGGTAAAAGTAAAAAAATATTTAGAGAAATATGGAACCGGAGTTCGTCCTTTAGAATTGCACTCTTCCGGTCAATTCGAACTGATCGTTGTTGTTCCCGCTCTAAGTGAATATGAAAATATTCAAAGATTACTTATCTCTCTTGAAGCCGCAGATAACACCTGCTCAGACAAAATTCTTGTTCTTTGCGTAGTTAATAATTTGATATCCTCCGGTGAGGAGGTAAAAGCGGACAACAAAAAAACTCTTGAGTTTTTGCGGTCGTATCTGCCCGGGAAAGGAACACAAAACAATTTTTCTGTCGGATTTATTGACGCCTCGAGTGAAGGAAATGAGTTGGATGAAAAAAACGGTGGAGTAGGATTAGCACGTAAAATAGGTATGGACGCGGCGCTCTCACTTTATAATTACGGACCCACAAAGAAAAAAATACTTGTTTGTCTCGATGCAGATTGCACGGTTTCTAAGAACTATTTTACAGAAATTTATGAAGCGTTCAACCGGGAGAATTTGCATGCTGCGGTAACAGCGTTCCGGCATTCTTTATCGAAGGAGGAAAACCGTGAAGCAATTTGTTGCTATGAAATATTTCTCCGCTATTATGTATTGAGTTTGCGATTTGCCGGTTCGCCTTATGCGTTTCATACCATCGGCTCTACAATGATCTGCGATGTTGAAAGCTACCTAAAAATTGAAGGAATGAACAAACAAAAAGCGGCGGAGGATTTTTATTTTCTTGAAAAGTTAGCGAAAAATGTTTCCATCGGTGAAATAAAAAACGCGGTGGTTTTTCCTTCTTCACGCGGATCGTGGCGGGTTCCGTTCGGAACGGGGCAACGGATAAACCGGTTTTTAAGCCAAGTACAGAACGAATACCTTCTTTACAATTTCGATTCATTTATGATCTTGAAAGATTGGCTGCAATTATTTTTGTCAACCAATCTTACGGTTGAAGAATATCTTGCAAAAGCAGAAAAAATTCATCCGGGTCTTCCTGCATTTATAAAAGAGCAGAAGTTTGAAAAAGCGTGGAGCGAAATATCACGTACAACAAAAACTGACGAACAATTACAGAAGCAAAAAAGTATCTGGTTTGACGGGTTCAAAACGTTAAAGTTTATTCATTACTTTCGCGACCATGGTTTTTCGCTACAGCCAATGTTTGATTCTCTAAATCAACTTTTAAAAGAAATGGAAGTTCAAATTGATTTTAAAAGTGATGAAGAAATTCCTCCATTTGAAGTGCAAAAAAAATATTTAGAAACATTACGCGCGCAGTTTAGAAAATAAATTTTCTTGAAGGGGAGTCTTGCTTTTTCCTTATATTTGAAAAAAAAATCTAAATGAAATGGATCCAATAAATATTATCATCGGAATAAATATCCTTGCAACGTTCGGAGCCAATATCTCCGGGGCAAAACAGGGGTTTAAGTCATCTATAACTAAGGTTAAAGAAAAGCCGAAGACCTATTTGCAGCAATTGCCGACAACACTTGCAACAATTTCTCTTATCTTGCTCATCATTTCACTTTTTCAAGTCGGAACATTTCCTTACGAAGAAATCAATTTTACAATTCGGTTAATTGGACTCACATTCTATCTTGTATTTTCCTGGGTGCAAATCTGGTCGTTTAAATTATTGGGAACTAACTATTCGCAGGACATTGTTGTTTTGCAAAAGCATCAATTAGTAACCAAAGGAATTTATGCTGTTGTTCGGCACCCTCAGTATCTTTCGCAAATAATTATTGAGGTCGCCGCCGCCGCCGCAACGTTGAGCTTTCTGGTTGCTCCTTTGGCGATGGTGCAGATCCCTTTTTTATTTTTAAGAGCAAAGCGCGAAGATGCTCTTTTACAAAAACATTTTAAAGAAGACTTTGAAGCCTATAAAAAGAAGACCGGCTTCTTCATCCCATTTTTAGGCTAACCGAATGAAAGCAAGTTTATTTTTGTTTCTCTTTGCGTTGGAAATCTTTTCCCAGCAGTTTCATCAACTTGAAATAAGTAATGAGGGGAAGGAAATAACAGTTGTGGCGTTCAGCAAAAACGGATTAACGTACATGCCGGTAGAATCATTTTCCGACGCATTGCAATTCAAACACAAAACCAACGCCGCTTCACAACGGCTTGAGATTACTTTTCCCGAATATGTTTTAATAGTCCGCCCGAGAAATTCATTCGTAATTCTTCGATCGAAAAAAGAGAAAACAGAAAAAGTTTTGCAGTTTCCGGTCTCTACCATTAGCTTGAAAAACACGATCTATCTTCCGCTTGAGTATGCGCAGGGAATTCTTGAAAAATGTATCGGCGGAAAGATCACGTATAAGCGTGTTGAAGAAGAGGCAGTGAAGGGAGAACCAAAAAAAACTGAGGAAAAGGAAATTTCTGCGCCGGAATTAAGCGCGGTTAGTGTTTCGGTAAGCGAGAAAGCGAACGGAACACTGGTGAAAATCCTTTCAAGTAAAAAAGTAAGTAAAGTGACACACACAATTTCCGGCGACATCATTAAAATCACTTTTCCGGATGTTTCTCTTGACGAGAAGAAACTTGATAAGACTTTTCAAACCGGGTTAGTTAAAACTGTTAAGGCTATCAACACAGAAAATGGAAGCAACCTCTCATTATCGCTTCGAAAAAATTATTCCGCTTACGAGTTTATTGAAGAAGTTCCCGGTAAGGAATTTCTCGTCACCATTCATAATAAAAAATTTGCCGCAATTTCCGGGTTAAAAAAAGAGAAATGGAATTTTGACGTTATCGTTCTTGATGCCGGGCATGGCGGAAAAGATTACGGTGCAATCGGTATTAATAATACGGTTGAAAAGGAAATAAATCTCGCAATTGCTCTTAAAGTCGGCAAACTGATAAATGAAAATTTAACGGATGTAAAAGTAGTTTATACCCGAAAGGATGATCATTTTGTTGAATTGTATAAACGCGGAAAAATTGCAAATGAAAACAACGGTAAACTTTTTATTTCAATTCATTGCAACGCCGCACCGAAGAAAAAAAGGGATCCAAATGGATTTGAAGTTTACCTTCTCCGTCCGGGAAGGACAGAAGAAGCTATCGGTATTGCCGAGCGTGAAAACAAAGTAATTGAGTACGAGGACGACCCAACGCGTTATCAGAAATTGACAGATGAAAATTTTATTCTTGTTAGTATGGCGCACAGCGCTTCAATGAAATATTCGGAAAAGTTTGCGGATATGGTTCACCGGCAGTTCAAACAAAATCTGGCACTTACACCGCGGGGCGTTAAACAAGCGGGCTTTTACGTTTTGGTAGGTGCTTCAATGCCAAGTGTATTGATTGAAACAGGATATGTTTCTAACCCTCAAGATGCGAGCTTCATCAAAAGCGAAAAAGGACAGCTGCAGCTTGCCCGTTCAATCGTTAGTGCAATCAAATCTTTTAAATCTTACTATGACCAGGTAATTGACTCAGAATAGAGGAAATTATTTTTTAACTTAAGACATCAAATTTTTATAACTCGGAAGGTCAATGACAAAAACACAAATCTGGAGCGCAGCTTTTTTAGGAATATTCGTCATTCTATTTTTTCTACAAAAATTAGCGGGAACTGAATATGGCTCATCACCAAGTATGGGGATGGGCGAGTCGCAAAGCCAACCTAATGAAACAATGGCTTCATCCAATGCAACCGGTGAAGTGTTGGCAAAGCAATTTAACTGCATTACCTGCCACGGTGTTGATCTGAAAGGGACAAACATGGCGCCGGTGTTAGTTGGTTTAAGCGCATTTTACGATAGGGATAAGTTGATAAATTATTTACGCAGTCCGAACGACTATATGGAACAAGATCGTTTTAAGGAATACAAAGGTAAATTTAAGAACATCGTAATGCCTGCATACGGAAATAAAGACGTAAAAGACTTGGGAAAGATCGCTGATTATTTATTAGGCTTAAATTAACAAAAGATGATTTCTTCAACTACTTTCATTGCTTTTTTGAAACATTCGTCTTAGTTTTGCAATTGATAATGAGAAAGGAGAAAATCCATTGGCTGAGCAATTGACAAGTTTAACTGATGCGGAGATAATGAAGCGTATAGCGAATTACGATTCGCGCGCTTTAGAAACATTATATAATCGCTATTCACCGATACTTTATACGCTGATAAAAAAGATCGTCGGTGATTTACAAGTTTCGGAAGATGTTTTAATAGATGTCTTTGTAATTATCTGGCGGAAAATAAATTATTACGACATCAAAAACGGTGACGTCTATACCTGGCTTATCACAGTTGCAAGAAACAAAGCCATTGATTCCGTTCGGCGAAGCAAGAATCTGGTTCCCGATGCTTACGATGACGATTACGAAAACTTTTACATCGTTCCGCGTCTTTCTCCTCAAATTGATGACCTTGACCTGAAAACGGCGATCAGCATTAAGGATAACATCGAAAAAGCATTGAACAAATTAACAGACGCCCAAAAGTATGTTCTCTTTCTTGGTTATTACGAGGGGCAGACACAAGGTGAAATAGCGCAGCATTTACGCATCCCTCCACAGACCGTTAAATCTAAAATGAAAATTGCACTCTCCAACTTGAAAGAAAATTTATTAAAGGGAGGAGAATAATGAATACCGGAACCGGACAAGATTTTGCTTCCCTTTTACATGCCTTTGCGCTTGGATGCCTAGAGCGCGAGGATTATGATTTGATGATGGAATATTTTAAAAGCAACCAGGATTATCCGTGGCAGGAGCTTGGAGAATACCAAAACCTGGTTGCGCTGCTCCCTTCGTTCTTAACTATTGAAGCCCCCGAGCCGCGGGTAAAAGATATGGTTGCCCGTAAGCTTTATCGTTTGAGGGATCAGCAAAGACCCCAGCGAACAACACAAATTATTCCGCCCGGATCGCCGGCTCAACATAAAAATTTATTTGAAAGAATTGAAACGCCGGAACAGAAATTGTTCTCACAAATTTCTTCTCCTCTCTCCGAAGAAGAAAAAACCGGACCGGAGCCGCAGTCAATTGATGAATCGTTTGAATCTGTGGCAGCGAGCGTTAATAAAACTTCCGATTTTGAACCCGTAAGCAGCGAGAAAGACAGCTTTACATTTGAACCGGAGAAGGAAGTCACTCCTTCCGCGGATTACAGTTCTCCATTCAGCGCCGACGAAGATTCAAAAGAAGAAGAACCTTATTCATCCGGTTCATCTGATTCGAGTTTCTCAAGTAATTTTGATGAAATTGAAAGCGGGAACAAAGAGATTGACGAAAGTAAAGATGAGTTTTCGTTTGAATCTTCTCTTTCAAACTATTCACTAAGCCACGAATCTTCGCCTAAAACAGATGAAGCATTTTCTTCATTCACTTCAGAAACGATGATCGAAGAGCCAGCTGCTGACAAAGAAGAAGCCCCCGTGGTTGTGGAAAAAGTAAAGTCCGGCGTTAGCCCGTTTGTTTTTGCTTTAACGTTTATTGTTTTGGCGGGTGCAATAGCAATTGTTTATTATTACCTGTCGAGCAATTTTAAAATTGCTACGGAAAGACAATCTGCGAAATATGAGACTATCGTGCATGGCTTGAAGAGTGAATTATCAAGCACAAAAGAGGTTGACGAGCTCCTTGCTTCAATCAATTTGCAGATGGTAGCCTTAAAGAGCACCCCAAAAGCTGCAGGCGCATACGGTAAATTATTGTTCGATTCTGTTACAAGAAATGCAATGCTGCAGGTAGTTAATCTTCCTGTCCTCTCCAGCGATAAAGTATACCAGCTATGGGTGATCTCAAACAAACAAAATTTATCTTCAGGTATGTACGAGGTTACTGCTTCTAAGCAATATTTTCCTGTTACAAATTTCAGTAATTTAAATTTAAGCGGTCAAACAACTTTTCTTATTACCGAAGAAATTTCAACCGGGGGAGTAAAACCTTCGAAGGATGTTTATTTAGCCGGACAGATTGATTTCTAATGCCCCTTTTTTGATTGCTGTTGTTCAAGATAGAGCAGAAGGACGGTAACTAAAGCTATTATTAAGAGAAGCCAATATTCTTTTAAAACTTCAGTAAGAGATGAGAAGAAACTTTTAAATTGTAAATTTCCTGCGAATAAACTTACTAGTGTAGCTGTAAAAATTAACAGTCCTGCTGCATACAAAACTTTTTTTCTCTTTACTTCTTCAATAAAAACCATGAACAAAGAAAAACCTGTTATATAAACCACGCCCGCAATTATTAATGGGAAAGTAAGTTCGATAAAAAACGATTGCACAAGAAAGGTTAAAACACCGGTTAAAAAGATTACCGAACTGAAAAATACCGCGAGAAAATTTTTTGTTCCAAACGAATAATAAAATATTGTTAACCCGACAAAGAAAGTTATGAAGGCAACCATCGAGAAGAATGAAACATCTATGAATCCGAAGATTTGTAGAAATATAGGAAGAAGAAAAAAAAGAAACGCGTATTTAACGAGTTGATTTGGGAATTTCATGGTTGTGCCGCTTATAAAATTCTTTGTCCCATACTTGAAGCAACAACTTCTGCAGCAAAGAGAGCGGTTTGATTTTTATGGTCAAGTATCGGATTTACTTCCGTTATTTCCAACGAAGACATACACCCACATTCGGCAATAGCCTCCATTAATAAATGAGTTTCTCGGTAGCTTAATCCGCCCGGAACAGGGGTTCCGACCCCGGGGGCAACAGATGGATCAACGCTATCAACATCAAAACTAATATGAATATGATCTACGCTTTTTTTAAATTGCTTCAGTACGCGTGAAATAATCCGGTGGATTCCAATTTTATCAACGTCAGCCATCGTATAAACTTTTAAACCGATTTGTTGAATATTTTTTCTTTCTAAGAGATCAATACTTCTTGCCCCGATGACAACACAGTTTTCGGGTTTAACTTTTGGAGCAAATCCATAAAAGTGAGTGAGACTTTTATTTCCCAGACCCAGGAGTGCGGCTAAAGGCATTCCATGAATATTTCCCGAGGGAGAAGTTTCGTCCGTATTCATATCTGTGTGTGCGTCAATCCATATTACGCCGAGACGTAAATTATTTTTCTTGCAAAAAGAAGCAATACCGGCTACAGAGCCGATAGACATTGAGTGATCTCCGCCAAGGACTAAAGGGAAATTCCCTTCCGATAAACTTTTTTCAACTTTCTTTGCAAGAATTTCCGATCGTTTTAAAATTTCTTTTAAATATTTCATTTGAGGGTTACCGACTATTTGCCGTTCGATAATTTCAATTTGAATATTTCCATCGTCAATTATCTGATAGCCTAAACGTTGTAGCCGCTCTGAGATATGACTGATGCGCATAGCGGAAGGTCCCATATCAACGCCGCGTCTCCCGGCGCCTAGGTCAACAGGAAAACCTATAATATTTACAACTTTTGATGGAGGTATGGTCATTGTGATTTCTTTCTAAATTTTAAAAGCAAGTTATAGGTGAAAACATTCTCTAACAAATTAGCAAATGCAGTTGGGCGCTTAGTGAATCACTATTGTTAACATGTTCACGATAATTGAATATCGAATAATTCACCCCGGCAATTGGCAGAATAGTAACGAGACAAAGATAACGATAGAATGACTGAATCAAAACGAATGAATGTTATTTGTTCATTCATTCAAACATTCTCCCAAAATTATTTAGAAATTCACGTTACGCAAAAGTGAGAAATTATATTGTAAATCGAAGCGAAGCTTCGATAAAATGCTTGTTTTTTACGAAGCTACCGCTTCGTATTACAAATTCTGCGTAAGGTGACTTAGAAATTATTTTTTATGATTTCTGGTTTACCACACCTTCCGCAAGGTTTATCCCGCTTCGGTTAAACTTCTTCAAAGCGGATCCAATTTTCACGGGTTTTTTCAGCTTTAGCTCCCCCGGCGGTGAAGATAATGGTGTTGCCGGGTTCAACAAGTTTTGTTTCCAGAATTAATTTTCTTGCAAGAAATATGGCGACTTCCTTTTGTTCAATTTCTTCACAGTAAAGAGAAGTAACACCCCAAGTTAAACAAAGCGTGTTCATAGTTTCAAAACTATCTGATAGAGCTATGATTTTACATGCGGGTCTGTATTTAGAAAGTCCGCGGGGTGTTTTCCCTTTAGAAGTAAACCCGACAATGGCGTCTGCATGAATTTGACGGCTCATTGAAACAATACCCTGGTTCATCGAATCGAAAAGATTTTCTTTAATATTTTCAGGGATCAAGTAATTCAACTGTTTTGGGGGAACAAACTTTTCGGCATTTAAAATAATTTTATTCATTATTTCAACTGCTTTAACCGGGTATTTACCAACAGAAGTTTCGCCGCTGAGCATAACAACATCAGTTCCATCCCAGACGGCATTTGCAACATCGGAAGCTTCCGCACGTGTGGGAACAGGATTAGTTATCATTGACTCCAGCATTTGCGTTGCCGTAATAACGATTTTGCCAATTTCATTGCATCTGCGGATGATATTTTTTTGAACAAGCGGAACCTCCTGCGGTTCTAGTTCAACCCCTAGATCTCCCCGGGCTACCATTATTCCATCCGATGCTTTTAAAATTTCCTCCAAATTATCAACAGCTTCTTTTTTTTCGATTTTTGCAATTATGGGAATGGTTTTCCCCTTCCCGTTCAACCATTTTTTTAGTTGATAAATATCGTCTGCTTGACGAACGAAAGAAAGAGCAATAAAATCAACCCGAAACTGAAGTGCAAATTCGAGATCCTTAAAATCCTTCTCAGTAATTGAAGGTGTTGAAAGTTTCATTCCGGGAAGGTTCATCCCCTTTTTCGGTTTTAATATTCCGCCGTTTAAAATTTTGCAAAGCACGGATGAGCCGGTTTTCTTTTTTATTTGCAAGCGAAGCAGACCGTCATCAATTAAAATGATATCATTGAGCTGCGCATCCTGTGCAAGCAGTTTGTAAGATGTTGAAACTTTTTCTTTTGTTCCCAAAACATCCTCAATGGTTATTTCAAGTTCATCACCGGAAACAATTTCATAAAAAGCTTCTTTTAATTTTCCGATCCGGATTTTGGGTCCCTGGAGATCTAAAAGCGTGGCGAGCGGTTGTTTTGTTTCAACGCATGCTTGATTAATATTGTTAAAAATCTCCTCGAACGAAGAGTATTCACCATGCGAAAAATTAAGACGTACACCATCAACGCCCACTCCCATCATAGCTTTGATCATTTCTGTTGAAGAAGTTGCGGGACCAAGAGTGGCGAGTATTTTCGTTTTTGCAAAAATTTCCGGGGCTAAAATGTTCATCGTTTCATTTTCCTTTTGATCGGGAGTTTTTCTTTGAACGTGCAGTTTTTTCTTTGAAAGGATTCTTTCCTTTTTTATACATCTCTTTTAACCGTTGCTGAACCATCCCGAAAACTGTGTTTTGTTCATAGATTCCATTTTTATTTTTTAGTCCTGCTTTTACCCCGGTGAGCAGAGCGATTCCTTCATCAATCTTAGAAATAGCAAAAACAGAAAATTCTTTTTTCTTTACGCTTTCGATTATTTCTTCGCTTAGCATTAAATCTTTTACATTTTGAATAGGGATAATAACGCCCTGCGTTTTTGTGAATCCGTTCATTTTGCATACACTGTAAAACCCTTCAATCTTTTCATTCACTCCGCCGATAGGTTGAATTTCTCCTTTTTGATTGAGCGAACCGGTTACAGCAAATGACTGTTTAATTGGAAGTCCGGAAAGATTTGAAAGCAAAGTAAAAATTTCCGCCGCCGAAGCGCTGTCGCCGTCAATCATTCCGTATGATTGTTCAAAAACCAAATTTGCGGAAAATGAAAGAGGGAACTGCTGCCCAAACATTTCTTTGAAATAACCAGAAATAATCAGCACTCCTTTATCGTAAGTTTTTCCGCTCATACCGGCTTCGCGTTCAACATTGATAATAGCTCCGTTACCGATTGAAACCGAAGCGGTGATGCGGGACGGTTTTCCGAATGAATAAAAATCGGAACCGTAAACCGCAAGTCCATTTATCTGTCCAATCTTTTCACCGGACGTATCAATAAGAATAGTTTTTTCCCGGATCATGTCGGAAAGTTTTTCTTCATATAAAGCGTGGCGGTCTTTAGCCATTTCGTATGCTTTTTTTACAAGCCTTGCAGAAACGATTTGAACATTTTCTTCTTTAGCCCAATAATGAGCCTCGCGAACTAAATCGGCAAGGACAGAAAAGCGTGCTGTCAATTTGTCTTTTTGCCCGGCATACCGAGCCGCAAGTTCGAGTAAAGAGGCAATTGCCGTTTTATCAAATTCTAAAAGATTTTCTTCTTTAATGGTTTTTTTAATTACACGGGCATACTCATCTATTATTTCGCCTGTTCGTTTTACTTCGTAATCAAAGTCTGCTTTCACTTTAAATATTTTTTTGAAATCGTCTTCAAACTCTGCGAGCATTGAATAGATAGAATTGCTTCCAATGAGGATAACTTTTAGGTCCACATCAATCGGTTCCGGTTTTATAATTGATGGTTGAAACTGGAAGAAATTTTGAGAATCTTGAATTTCAAGTTTACGAAATGTTAAAATACGCTTTAGGGTTTTCCAAACGCCCGGTTCTTCAAAAAGATGGGAAACATTCAAAACCAAAAACCCACCATTGGCTTTTAGTAACGATCCGGCTTTGATGCGTGTAAAATCAGCGTACCAGCCCCCTCTGCCGTCATTCACTTTTTCAATTGTTCCAAAAAGGTTTGTGTAGGTCGGCGTAATTTCCACTTCAACAGGGCACGAGGTTGTGTTCGAGTTATCAAGAACAATATTAACATCATACTCGCGGAAATAATCAATGACAAACCCTTCCTGAGTTTCTTCGTTTTCAGGTTTTTGTCCTTTAAAGATTTGAAGATTCTCTAAGATGCTTTCTTCTACTTGGTGCAAGTAAAGAGAAATTTTTTCATCGGGATATTTTTCATAAAAAGCGGTTAACGAACCTTTAACGACCGCCCCAACTTCTTTTCGCTCAAGTTCGAGTGATTCAATTTGAAGTTTTTGACTTAATTTTAATCCTTTTTTATAAAGATTAACCAATTCAAGTTGGTATTCGTTATACTTCCGAATAATGTTTTCAGCGTTTTCCTTTGTTATCGTCCCGTCAAGGATAACTTTTTCAAGCTGCTGAACCGGAACAGGTTTTTCTTTAATTACAGGAATAATTTCCGGTCTGGCGTTTTCACCAACTTGCATCGCCCCTAGAGCAAACCCATCTTTGTTAATTTTCTTTTGAAAGTGGGTAAGTAATTCTTTTTCTTTCTTACCGTATTCCCCTAGAATTTTTTTTCGCTTCCTAGTAAAAATTTGACTTTCCAATTGTTGCGGGATTCGGTCTTTCAAATATTGAATTAAACTTAACAGCTCTTTTTTAAAATCCTTCACCTGACCTTTGGGGAAAGTAAGAAGAATAGGCGCATCCGGGTCATTGAAATTGTTTACATAAGCATAATCTTTGAGCACCGGGCAGTTAGCCGAAGTAGATTCAAGCATTTTTTTTACTGCGGTGGCTTTGCCCGTACCCGAAAGTCCGGCAATAAAAATATTATATCCTGGACTGCGCAGATTTACACCGAGTTTGATAGCGCGCAATGCTCTATCTTGCCCGATGATACTTTCATTAGGTTCAAGTTCGCTGGTTGATTCAAAATCGAAAATCTGTGGATTACAAAACCAGCGGAGATCGTTGATCTTAAGAGGTTGGGGCAACACGGCTTTTTTTATTGGCACTCTTCTTTCCCGAAGTTTTGTTTTGTTGACTGAAAACTTATAAAAACTACGTTTCAAAAACAAAAGGGCTGCATCATATTTGAGGAAGAAAATTAGGGATTCAGAAAACTGTTATTACTAACATGTTAACGATAATTGCCGGGAAGAGCAGCCCATAGCTTCAGCTATGGGGTGGAATTAAATAAAAAGGTCATTCCCGCCGCAGGCGGGTTAGCAAAGAGAGGAACAATGTCGCAGACATGAGTAATAATTGAGCTTTCAAATTGTAACCGATAAATCGGTTTTAAGGGTTTCCTTCTGTTAAATTACCCACAGATGAATCTGTGGGCTGCTGACAGAAAATACCTTAACAAAACAAATTAATGTGCTGTTTGATTTTCATTTTTTGCTTCCCGCCTGCCTCTCTACCGGTAATCTGGCGGGCAGGTCGCTTTTTTCCCAGGCATCGTCTTGAGAAAAATGTAATCCCTAGCCACTAAAGTTCGTGTAATATTTGGCAGAATATGAATGAGACAAATAAAGCAATAGAATGACTGAATGAAGATGAATGGATAAATGGATGTTTTTCATTCATCCATACAATCATTCATCCCAAATTATTTGGTATTTGTTTTTTGTGATTTCCGGTTTATCCAGCTTGTTGCGGGGGTTATCCGGGTTAGAGACTTTTGTCCTATGTTCAAATATGTTTTAATTATTTGTAATTTAGAAGCGGTAAATTCAAGATAAATTTTAGTTTTGCGATTAGCGTGCATTTCCGTTATCCAGCGCTATGTCAACACTTATAAAATACATCTTGGCGCGGAACTTTGAAAATTCACAATACTGTTCTATAAAACAGTATAAATTACTTATCTTGTAATAAAAGAAAATTAAATCTCTATCAATAACGTGGATACAACAGAACTAAAGAAAAACAAAAAGACCTTCATTGGAATTTTCTTTCTTCTCGTAATTACAATCGTTACCGCTTCTTATTTTTACCTGCAATACTTGAACGTACACTCCTCTCCGTTCGTGTTGCAGAATAAATACATCTTGCTTTTTTCCTATGTAGTTTTACTCATCGCAATTTTCGCACTCTTACTGGCGCTCATCTATCAAAAAAAATGGGTACTTGGGTTGAAAGGTTTTATTAATTCCGAAGTGAAGGAAAAAGCGCTTCTTTCACATTATCAAATATTAACGAAGTATGCAAACGATATTATTTTATTGATGGATCAGAGAGGACTGATAGTGGAAGTAAATCATCAGGCGCTGAAAACATACGGTTATACGCGGAAAGAGATTGTTAATCAAAACGTTGTGCTCATTTTCGCTCCGAAGAGTATCCGGGGAATGTCCAAAATAGTAAAAGCATTTGAGAGCCGTGAAGGAGTGATCTTCGAAGCGGTGCATCGAAAGAAAAACGGTGATGAATTTCCGGTTGAAATATCTGCACGCTTAATAGAAATTGGGGGAGAAACGCTAATACAAAATAGTATCCGTGATATTTCCGAGAAGAATAAGATCGTTGAAGAACTTGAATTCTCACAAACCCTACTCCAAAAAGTGTTCGATAGTTTGGAGGAAGCGATCTTTCTTATTAATCCGACAGAAAGGAAAATTGAAAACGTTAATCATGCGGCAATAAAAATGTTCGGATATGAAAAAGAAGAATTGCTCGAACACGGAAGTGAAATTCTTTTCGGTGATGGAGGGAAGTTTGACTCTTTTATTAAAAAATCTTTTTCGATCTATGCAAAGCAGGATTTTTATGAAACCGAACTAACCATGCAGCGTAAAGACGGAGAAGTTATCCCGGTTTATTTTTATGGAAAAGCGCTGATTGATGCAAAGAAAAAATTCTCGTTGATTATCGGCGTGGTAAGAGACATTTCGCTTCTTAAAAAAACAGAGCAAACCTTAATTGACGCGAAGAATAAAGCTGAAGAAATGAACCGGCTAAAATCTAACCTCCTGGCAAATATGAGCCATGAACTCCGCACACCGCTGATCTCTATTCTTGGTTTTGCTGAAATTTTAATTGATTCTTCCGAAGACCCATTTATTCAAGATTCTTCACGAAACATCTTGTACGGGGGGAAACGACTTCTCGAAACACTGAATGTTATTTTACAATTCTCTAAAATTGAAGCGGAAAAAGCTGCGTTCTCAACCGAGTTGTTCGATGTCGTTTCGGTGATCAAGAAATTACTCGAAAAGTATAAGCAGTTTGCTGAAAAGAAAAATCTGAAACTCTTTTTCGAGAATGACGCAGAAGAATGTTATGCGGAGACCGACAAACTGTTATTTGAAGAAATTCTTTCTCAACTTTTAAATAACGCATTTAAATTTACCGAAGAGGGAACAGTGATTGTTGTTCTGAGAAAAGAGGAAGATAGTGCAGTAAAATATTTTACCGTTGAAATTAAAGATACCGGAATTGGGATTTCTCCCGAGAACTGTAAAATAATATTCGATGAATTTCGGCAGGTGAGCGAAGGGATCAGCCGTGGTTATGAAGGCTTGGGACTAGGATTAACAATTGTTAATAGATATGCTTCATTACTTAAAGGAACTATTGTAGTAAAGAGTGAAATTGGTGTAGGATCTTCATTTATTCTTCGTTTGCCGGTGAGCGAGTCAGCGCATTCCGGAATTCAGCCACTTCTTGTGGAGGAGAAAAAGCCGTTCAGCCTCACCGAGTTTTTTAAGGAAACAAAAACCGAAAGCGATCTGCCCGTTGTTTTATTGGTAGAAGACGATCCCTCAACAAGCGATGTGATAACTATTTTCTTGCGTAAAGTTTGCCGGCTAGAATATGCGAACCGCGCTGATAAAGCTATGCAAAAAGCGGCAGAGAAAAAATATGGTGCGATTTTGATGGATATCAATTTAGGAAATGGTCCTAATGGAAAAGAAGCAATGGAAGTTATTAAAAAAAATTCGTTAAACAGGGAAACCCCAATTATAGCCGTTACCGCTTATGCGCTTGATAACGAAAAACGAACTTTGTTGGCTGCAGGATTTACAGACTATATATCCAAACCGTTTGATAAAATTGAAATAATCGAAAAACTTACTTCGTGTTTACCGAGAAAGAATTAACGTGAATCAATTTTCTTTAAAGCCTCTTCGTCCAAACGGAAAGTTGTCCATTCATCCATTGCTTTTGCCCCGAGCGATCTATAAAAATTAATTGCAGGTTCATTCCAGTCAAGAACAGCCCATTCCATTCTTCCGCACTTTTCATCCATGGCTTTTTGAACTAAATAGAGAAGCATTTTTTTTCCAACGCCTTTTCCCCTAAGCTCCGGCAGCACAAAAAGATCCTCTAAGTACAAACCTTTCTTCCCGATAAAGGTAGAAAAATTATAAAAATAAACTGCGTAGGCAACCGGTTCATTTTCTACATAACCAAAAACAACTTCGGCGCCTGGCTTTTCGCCGAATAAAGATTTGCGTAAAATATCTTCCGTTGCAATTACTTCGTGCGAAAGTTTTTCATACGCGGCAATTTTTTTTATAAAAGAAAGTATTCGCGGTATATCTTCTTCGGCTGCCTGCCTTATACTTAATTCTGAATTCATTTTTTTTCCTGATAAGTGAGTACTAATATTGTGGTGCGATACGAACGATAACGCCGACAGATAAAAATTTTCCGACTTCTGTAACGGGAATTTTTGTGTTCACACAAAACCGGTAATAATGATCGAACTGCGAAAGGTTTGACCAAGCGGGTAAAGTCGTCTTTCGCATTTCGGAAAAATGTTTTTGAAAGAAAGGAATTACTTCTCCTGTTTGTGGATTTCTTGTTGGCACTGCACAGCGCGAAGATGAATTTATTCCGAGAAATTGTACCCCTCCTATGTGAAATGGTTTTTCTTCTCCCTTTTCGCCAAACAAATTGTCTTCCCAAAATGCCGGCGTATCAGTTAACATTAAATTCGGACGAAACCTTATGTACAGCTCTTCAACAGAAATGTTGGGAAACCATTTCGCCACTTCTTGCAGGCTCGCAAAGCTTACTAACGTTGGTCCGGAAGCGTTACGGTCATCGGGGAAACCGCTTTCTTTATTTTGTTGAAAGGTAATTTTCGTTTCCAAAAATTCGGAAAAGATTTTCTCTATTCCTGGTTTTTCTTTTTCAAGATGAAAAATCTTTTTGAAATTTTCTTGTTCAATTGAAAATTCCACAAGCCTTTCAACTAAATAATAAGTCGTCTTTATAAGATGAAGATTCGTAAACTTCTTCCCGTTAATAAATTTTCCTTCTTCATCAACAAAGGCAAACTCCCGGTCAAATTTCAAACTCCCGCCGGAAGTTATTTCGACTTTATCAAGGTTGATGCCGCCAAGTGATTTAATCGGATAAACCGTTATTTGTTTGAGTGTTTTCATAAAAAAAGCGAGAAGTTTAAAGTGGAAAGTGACTAGTGGTTCCGGTTTTTAACTTTCCACTTTGTCAAGTCCTAAATTTAGTTTACAGAATTTCGTTCTTACTACTTACGCAAGGGCTAACGGAAGGAAGGCGTAGCCCGACTGGAGTTAGCCCTTGCGATCGCTTGGGACACCTTTGCTCTCGGCTATGAGATTCCTGTCATCAAGGCTCTCTTAGGACTTGTTGCTTTTCCAGCAACGCACCTTTTAGTTTTACTACATGCCCGGCGCACTAATCATTCCATCCCTTCGGGATTTATTTTTCTCAATCCCGAAAGGATGAAATTATTATAATAACACCTGAGAAGAGCGGAACTAAATGCCGAAGGCATGACATTATTAAAATGCTTAATCAATCGAACATTTAGACATTTAACTGTGAATCAAAACAAAAATTGATATTCTTAAGTTGACGCCTATGAGAATAGTATCCTGTATTACAAATTTTTTAAAGAATGTATTTACTCAAATCTCTATTCTTCACAATCGCGTCTAATTTTTTCTTCACAAGTTTAGCGTCAATTTTAACGGCAGCTTTTGGCATTTTGTCCGGGACTTCAAAAAGAATATCGTCTAAAAGCGTTGTTAATATTGTGTGCAAACGGCGCGCGCCGATATTTTCAACTTGCTCATTCACTTCAAAAGCGATGCGGGCAATTTCTTTTATTCCTTCTTCTGTAAAATGAAGAGTTACGTTTTCAGTTTCCAAAAGAGCGGAGTATTGTTTCAACAAAGCATTTTCCGGCAGCGTAAGAATTTTTATAAAATCATCCTCGGTCAGACTTTTCAGTTCAACACGGATGGGGAATCTTCCCTGCATTTCGGGAATAAGATCGGAAGGTTTTGAAGCGTGAAATGCACCCGAAGCAATAAATAAAATATGGTCGGTACGCACCTGTCCGTATTTTGTATTAACGGTTGAACCTTCAACAATCGGAAGCAGATCGCGCTGAACACCTTCGCGGGAAACATCTGGTCCACCGCCCGAACGTCCGCCGCTTCCGGCAATTTTATCAATCTCATCAATAAAAATAATTCCCGAATTTTCAACCCGTTCAATTGCTTCTTTTTGAACTGTATCAATATCAATTAATTTTTGCGCTTCTTCTGCGGAAAAAATTTCTTTCGCTTCCGCGATGGTTGTTTTTCTCTTTTTCTTTTTCTTCGGCAGCATGGTGGACATAATTTCTTGAATGTTGATTCCCAGATCATCGCCGCCGATTGGACCGAGCACTTGCATACCAACCGCGGAAGTTGTTATATCAAACTCGATCAATCGGTTATCAATTTCACCTTTGTGCAGTTTGGTGCGCATCCATTCGCGTGTTTTTTGGTTTGTAAGCGGGTCTTCTCCAGTTACGGCAACTTCATTTTTATTTTCATCTCCATTTTCAACCGGCTTTTTTACAGGAGGAATAAGAAGATCAAGAATTCTTTCATATGCAAGTTCTTCGGCTTTTGTTTTTACTTCTTCTGTTTTTTCGGCTTTAATCATATTGACTGCGACATCGGTTAGATCGCGGATCATTGATTCAACATCGCGACCTACATATCCGACTTCCGTGTATTTCGTTGCTTCAACTTTGATGAATGGAGCATCAGAAAGTTTTGCAAGTCTGCGCGCAATTTCTGTTTTTCCAACTCCGGTGGGTCCGATCAAAATAATGTTATTCGGCATTATTTCTTCTTTTAATATTCCTGTAACTTGCTGACGGCGCCAGCGGTTTCGAAGAGCAATAGCAACGGCACGTTTAGCTTCATTCTGTCCGATAATAAATTTATTTAGTTCGTTTACTATTTGATTGGGCGTTAATTCATTTCGCAAAATTTTTTCCATTTCTAATTATTTTTCAAGAGTTTCAACATGAATTTTATCGTTAGTGTAGATGCATATTTCCGAAGCAGTTTGTAACGATTGAAGAACAATTTCACTTGCAGAAAGTTTGCTGTATTTTTTTAACATTTTCGCGGCTGCGAGTGCGTACATTCCGCCTGAGCCGATAGCTACGATTTTATCATCCGGTTCAATTACATCTCCGTTGCCGGAAATAATAAAAGCGCTGTCCTTCGAAATTACCGCCAGCATCGCTTCTAATTTTCTGAGATATTTATCGGTGCGCCATTCTTTTGCAAGCTCTACGGCTGCGCGATTTACATTGCCGCGAAATTGTTCAAGCTTATCTTCAAAGCGTTCCATCAGTGTAAAAGCATCGGCAGAAGCGCCTGCAAATCCGCAAAGGACTTTTCCGTTTGCAATTTTTCTAACTTTCATCGCGTTGTGTTTCATCACGGTGTTGCCGAGCGTAACCTGCCCGTCGCCGCCAAGAGCCGCTTCGCCGTTATGAATAACCCCGATGATAGTTGTTGATCTAATATCTATTGGCATGGTAATCCTCTAAAATCTTTTGGTAAAATTAACTTTTTTTTAAGTGAATTAGAATAGCGCTCCCTTATTTCCAGATAAATCTTTCTACAACAAACCTGAGCAGCGGTTTTGTTGGAAATATTTTAGATACATTTTTCTGATAAGCAACGTACTCACCGCCGAAACGTGCAACTAATTTTTTTTCTTCGTACCGGGAACCAATATAAAAATATATGGTTGAACATAGGACGAACAAAAAGGAGAAAAGATTCATCGTCGGACGAAAGAGAAGAAAAAATATCGAGAACAAATAAACCGGATGTCGGCTGAATTTATACGGACCCTCAATCCGCAACACGGATGTTTCGTCCAATTCTTCTACTTTGTATGTGCCGGTTTTCCATCGTTGTATTTGGCTGATGCCGAGAAATTCTTTTCCGTCAACAAACTTTAACGTCCATATCAATCCGAGTAAACTAAAGAATTGAGGAACGAGAATTAAAAAGTCGAATGGAAAAGAAAGGTCGTACAGAATAACATCGGGCTTTGGCGAAAAAGTCCAAAACAGAAAAAAAGTAAAAAGAGAAAGCACATTGTAGGTAAGCCGGTAAAATGGAAGGAACTGCGGAAATCGTCTCCTCACGGCTTCTTTAATTTTATTTGAAGCAAATAACGAATGCAGCCATCCAAAAACTAAAAAAAGAAAAACAAGAAGAAAAATATTTCCTAAAAGGATCATAATGTTTTACGCAACCTGGCAACCGGCAGCCGCAGCTGTTCGCGGTATTTTGCAACGGTGCGGCGCGCAATGTGTATTCCTTCTTCGTTCAATATTTCGGCAATTTTATCATCGCTTAATGGCGATTGTTTATCTTCTTTTATGATAATCTCTTTTATGCGCTCTTTTATGTGTTTATTGGAAACTTCTTCGCCGGAATCAGTTGCCAAACCTTCGCTGAAAAAATATTTCAGTTCGTGAACGCCTTGCATGCTCTGCACAAATTTTCCATTTACAACCCGGCTGATAGTGGAAATGTCCATCATAATTTCTTCAGCGATGTCTTTGTAGATCATCGGGCGGAGAAATTTTGGACCTTTTTCAAAAAAGGCGACTTGCTTTTCAAGAATTGCACGCATTACTTTCAGCAAGGTTTCTCGCCGTTGTTCAATACAGGCGATAAACCATTTAGCCGATTCAAATTTTTCGCGTAAAAACTTGTAGGTGTTCTTTTCCCTTTCAGAAATTTTCTTTCTCCCTTTGTTCGCATTAAGCATTTCAATGTATGCTGCATTGACGGTAACCGAAGGCATCGCACGGTCGTTTAAAGTGATAATATAATTATTGTCAACCTTCTCAAGCAGAAAATCAGGAGTGATCTGGTTGAGTTCGGCAATTTCAAAATTTCCTTCCCCCGGTTTTGGGTTCAGTTTCTGAATTAAATCAAGAACTGCGCGAAGAGTTTCCTGGGTGAGTGACATTTTCTGCATCGTTGAATCAAATCTTTTCTGAACAAAATCCTCAAAATGATTTTTCAACATTTCTTCGGCTAAATAGGAATAATAAGGGTCAAAAGTTCCATTCTGAATCTGGACGATGAGACATTCCTGAAGACTTCGCGAAGCAATTCCTATTGGATCCAGCAGTTGAATTTCTTTTAAAACATTTTCCGCATCTTCTAAACTAATTTTTAGATGGTCAAACACATCCAAATTGTTGACGATGATTTCCAGGTCTTGTTTCAAGTACCCATCTTGATCGAGGCTTCCGATAATTTCTTCACCGAGGAGTACAAGCGGTTCGGCAAGTTGAAGCAGGTAAAGCTGCTCGAGTAAATGTTCTTGGAGAGATTCGCGCTGCGGTGCGGTTGGATGAAAGGTTTCCTGATCTTTTTGTGTGTTGCTATATGAAGGATCATCAAAATAATCTTCGTCATTCATGTAATCTTCTACGGTGAACTCGTCCTCTTCGCTGTAATCAGAATCTTCAGGCTCTTCAGCGACTTCGTCAGGGTCTTTTTCTTCTTGTTTTAATTCCAAGTCTTCTTCAAGAATCGGATTTAGCTCAAGCTCGGTTTTAATTCGTTGTTCAAGAGCCATGGTATTTAGCTGAAGCAGTTTTTGATATTGAATCTGCTGGGGCGAAAGTTTTTGCGTTTGCGATAAGCGTTGAGAAAGTGAGAGCATAGTTATTTACCGGTCAATTCTTTTGCTTTTTTGTACCATTTGTTACTGTATTTACGTTCTAAGCTGTTTTGACAAAATTGAAAAGCGGTTACGTTTTCGTTGGCTCCTTTTTCGAGAGCAGAAGAACAATCAGAAAATTTTTCAAATCGAAGAATTTCTCCCCCGAAATCCGAGACGCGGATCGGGAAAAGATGACACGAAATCGGTTTTTGAAACGAAGACTTCTTTTCAAAAAAAAGTTTTTCGAGAGAACATTTAGCAATTTTATCTTCATAATAAACGAAAACGCATGCTTTATTGTTCACGCTTCGAGTTAGAAGTTCACCATCTTTTTCTTCATAAAAGCCAACCTCTTCTATTTCCTCCCAATGTTTTTGAGGGATAATGTTTTCTACCAGCGGAAGCACTTTTTCCATTTCGACTATTTCCTCTTCATTGAGCGGCGCGCCATACTCGCTCTCCAGGGTGCAGCACGCTCCCTTGCATTTGCTGAGGTCGCAAGAAAAAGGAGTTTCTATGACTTCTTTTCGAAGCAAAACGTTATTTATTGATATAAAATTGCTATTAAACATTGGAATAATTTTTGTTCCAAAGATAAGGATTTCTTAAGGAATTGTAAATTTTTTTTGACGGGGAAAAAGTGAATTAACGTTATCCCGGTAAAAAATTCTTCTATTCTAAAAAATTTAAGTAAATTTCAAAAGATAAATTTTGGAACTTACATGATGAAATTAACCGGAAAAAATGTTGTTATCACTGGCGCTTCAAGCGGTATAGGGAGAAGCCTTGCACTTCAGTTGGCAAAAGAAGGGTGTAGTTTGGCGCTGCTTGCACGAAGAGTTGAAGAGTTAGAAACCGTTGCCAGACAAGCATCTCAATATAACGTAATTGTAAAAGTTTATAGATGCGATGTTTCCAATAAAGATGAAGTTGAAAAAGTTTTCGCTCATATAAAAAAATTTTTCAGCTCAATTGATGTTTTAGTACTCAATGCAGGCGTCAGTTTTCGAACCGATGTAAGAAAAGATGAATCCGCAAAAGCAGTGCAGACGTTCGCAGTGAATGTGCTGGGAATGGTCTACTGCGCCGGGCAAGTGATACCGGATTTCATTCAAGCCAAAAAGGGAATGATCGTTGGTATTTCTTCTCTTGCAGAAAGCAGGGGGTTCCCGCGCAGCGGATTCTATTGCGCCAGCAAAGCCGCCGCTTCAACTTATCTTGAAAGCCTTCGTGTTGAATTGAAGAAGTACAACATAAAAGTTCTAACCGTTAAGCCCGGTTTTGTCAAAACCCCGATGACCGATAAAAACGAATTTAAAATGCCGTTCATTATTCCTGTTGAAAAAGCCGTACAGATTATTGTTGATGGAATTAAGAAAGAAAAAAAGATCATTCAGTTTACCTTCGGCGCTGTATTGGGAATAAAAATTTTGAAGGCGCTTCCGAATTGGTTGTTTGATTTTATCGCACAAAACCAGCTTAAAAAACCATTGAAAAAATGAAAAAGATTTTTGCGTTTGCCTGTTTGTTTTTTTGCTCCATCATTTTTGCGGGAACAAGTCAAGCGCAGAGCGATTCGATGCTAACCTTTTCAGAAATAATGTTCAATCCCGCCTCCGGCAACAACGAGTTTGTCGAGTTATATAACACAAGCGAGACAGATTCTATTGACCTCACAAATTTTAAAATAAAATATTACAACTCAAATCCGGACGGACTTGTCTCAACCGGATCAGGAATAAAACTTCCGCCAAACGGCTTCGCAATTATCTTTGAAGGCGATTATGATTTTGTGTCGGGCATCTACAATAACCTTATTCCGGCTTCAGCATTACTCTTAAAAATCGCTGACAATTCTTTCGGCACTTTAGGAATGACAAAAGAATTCAACCGCGAACTAAAACTCATTTCACCCGCCGGCGACACGCTTGAAACGTATCAATACTCTGCAAACAACGGAATCGGAATTTCGGATGAAAAGAAAATTTTTAATAAAGATAATTCCCCGGCTAACTGGGGAAATGCACTGCAAATAAATGGAACGCCGGGATTTAAGAATAGCATCACCCCGCTATCATTTGATGTTGCGGTTTCAGCGCTTACTATTTCTCCCGCACTTCCGTTTCTAAATGAAGCGGTTACCGTTTATTCGGTAATAAAAAATTTAGGTGTCTCATCCGCAAACACATTTACGGCAGAAATATTTTTCGATGGGAATAAAGATTCTATTGGCGCCGTGAATGAAAAAATATATTCGGAAACACTATCGCTCGCTCCTTCTGATACGGCAATCATTTCACAGCAGCTTACCACTCTTCCGGCGGGCAGCTATCAACTGCTTGTGCAAGTAAATTTTACAAATGATGAAAATCTTTTCAACAACAAAAAGATTTTGCAGTTTACCGTTCTGCCTAAGCCGAATGCCTTTAATGATTTAATCATTAACGAAATAATGTATGCGCCAACCACGGGAGAACCGGAATGGGTAGAGCTTTTTAACCGCTCGAATGAAACAAAGAATTTGAAGAGGTGGAAAATTTCCGACAACGCTACTCCGGTGAGCATTAGTGGTGTTGATATTTTTGTTCCGGCAAATTCTTATATCGTTTTGAGCAAAGACTCAACGATCCTCAATCATTATAATGTCGCCTCGCAGATGGTAGTGTTGAGTATACCTGCATTAAATAACACCGATGATGCGGTCGTATTAAAAGATTCGCTTAACGTGTTGATGGACAGTGTCTATTATTTTTCATCGTGGGGCGGAAGCGGCGGAAGATCGCTTGAACGAATTGATGCAGAACTACCGGCGATAAATCAATCAAATTGGAAAACTTCAACGGGATATTTTAAAGCTACTCCCGGGAAAACAAATTCTGTTACGCAAAAAGATTTTGACGGAACAATTTCCGAAATTTTATTTTCTCCGCAAAACCCAATCGCCGGAGAGAGTATTTCCATTTCCGCCAAAGCAAAAAATATTGGCAAAAATAATCTCTCATTTCATCTTGAACTTTATCTTGATGAAAATCTCGATTCAATTCCGGATGCAGGGGTCAGCCTTTCCGACTCGTTTACACTTAACCCGCTGGATTCTCTTACTGTTCCGTTCAATTATGTTTATGAAAATTTCAAAGGAATAAAAGGGTTTTTCGTAAAAGGATTTTTTTTTCAGGATGAAGACTCCACAAATAATTCTTTCTACAAAATTTTATCTGCCGGATTTCCATCGGGCAGTGTACTGATAAACGAAGTGATGTTCACCCCAGCAAACAGCGAGCCGGAGTGGGTTGAGGTTTTTAATGCGTCAAACGACACCATCAATTTAAAAGATTGGACGATTAACGATGTTTATACAACTCCGGCTTATGGAAAGGTTGCCGGAGATTTTAATTTACCCCCGCAAACTTTTGGAGTCCTGGCAAAAGATTCTTCAATTATAAATTATCACCGGGTTATTCCTTCTAAAATTGCAAAAGTTAATTTACCGGTTTTAAATAATGATGTTGACGGTGTTGTGTTAAAAGATAATCGAACGGTTGTGATGGATTCTCTTCTTTACAGTAGCAGTTGGGGCGGGTTAAATGGGTATTCGCTTGAAAGAAAATTATTATCGGCGCCGGCAAATGCTTCTGACAATTGGGCAAGCTCGTTAGATATTGAACAAAGCACGCCGGGCAAAATTAACAGTCAAACTCCGAAGGATTTCGATCTTACTATTTCGTCTCTCGCGACAGATCAGCCGTCTTTTGGTGAAAACGAAAACTTCCCGGTTTATGCAGTCGTTAAAAATATCGGATCGAAAGCAGTGGATGATTTTTCTTTGCAATTTTTTGTTGATAGCGATTCAAACAATACCGCTGATAATTTGTTCGATGCGCAAACTGTAACAGCGCAATTGCAAAATGGAGATTCGATAAAAGTTATTGCCGGAGTATCTAGTTCAATTTCCAAACGAACACTGTTTGCTTCAAAAATTATTTTTGCTAATGACGCTGATTCATTAAATAATTATGTGGAAAAATATTTTGAACCGGGTTATCGCTTGCAGGCATTGGTTATAAACGAAGTGATGTACAATCCCAACGATAACGCACCGGAGTGGATAGAGCTTTTAGCAAACGATTCTCTTAACTTAAAAAATTGGTCAATTGCCGATTCGCTTTCAACTCCAACGAAAGTAAAAATTACGTACAACGATTTTTCTCTTCTTCCGAAAGAACTTGTCGTGCTGGCAAAAGATTCTTCTTTGTTTTATTCTACATTCCATCCGGCAGCAAACATAAAATTTATTGCAGTTAATCTTCCATCGCTCAGCAATACGGAAGACGGAATTCATCTCTATGATTTCCGCGATGCGTTGATTGATAGGATGCATTATAAATCTTCGTGGGCAGGCAAAAAAGGATTTTCTATCGAATACATTAGCGGTGCAGCTGATAGTCTGAGTTGGATTACTTCACTTGCGGTAAATGGAAATTCCGCCGGAGAAGAAAATCTTCTTCCAAATCAAAATATAAACCGGAATGCACTTGTTGTAAATGAAATAATGTTCGATCCCGGTACGGACAACTGCGAGTTTATAGAATTTCAAAATATTTCAAACGATTCAATAAACATCGGCGGCTGGCGCATCGAAGATGAAAAGGGAAATTTCTTTAAACTTTCCGAAACAGGATTTCTTCTTCTGCCGAATGAGTTTTTTGCCCTTGCGGCAGATTCAATCATTCTAAAAAAGTATCCCGGGTTACTTTCATTTCCAAATCTCTCAATTGCAAATGCATCATCGCTTGGCTTTACAAATACAGGTGAACTGATTCAACTTAAAAATATTTTCGGCAGCAGTGTTGATTCAATTATTTATTCGGATAAATGGCACAACAAAAATATTGTAAATACGAACAACAGATCGATTGAAAGAATAAATCCAAATATTGACGGCAACTTGAGCAGCAATTGGAGCACTTCGGTTGCGGTTAGCGGCGCAACTCCCGGAAAACAAAACAGCATTTTTACAACCAACGCAAACAGAGCCGCAAACATTTCCGTTTCACCGAATCCGTTTTCTCCCGACAACGACGGCTTTGAAGATTTTACTATTATCAATTACAATTTATCACAGACCATTTCGCAGACGAGGATTAAAATTTTTGATTCGAAAGGAAGATTAGTGAGAACACTTCTCAATAATCAAGCAAGCGGGCAATCCGGCTCGGTGGTGTTTAACGGCTTAGATGATAACGGGAACCCGCTTCGCATCGGAATCTATATCGTTTATCTTGAAGCGATGAATGATGCTTCTGCTGTGGTTGATAAATTGAAAACCGTAGTTGTGGTTGCAAGGAAACTTTAAAGTAGAAGTCAGAAAACAGAAGTCAGAACAGAAAATAGAAAGAATATAACAATGCAATCAATCCAGTTATTTGTGTTTGACCTTGACGGAACGTTAACTGAATCTTCGGAAACCATTTACCAAACCACCATAAAAACGTTTGAGCATTTCGGACAATCGGTTTATTTCCCGAAAGAAGAATTAGATAAACGCATCGGCGAACATTTCCAAACAATCTTTGATGCAATGCACATTCACGTTGATGATATTGAAGCCTATATTAATGTCTATAAAACTATTTATTTTGATTTTATCGGCACTACAAAACTTTACCCGGGCGTAGAAGAAACAATTTCAACTCTGAAAAAAAACGGGAAGAAAATTGCCCTGCTCACCACCAAAGCGCAGGATCAGGCTGAACGCATACTTCACTATTTTAAATTGGAAAAGTATTTTGATGAAATTATGGGAAGACGAAACGGATTCGGGCATAAACCTTCGCCCGAACCGCTGCTCTTTATTTGTAATTCGCTTTCTGTTTTACCCGAAAAAACAATTATGATTGGCGATTCTGAACTTGATGTGCAATGCGGCAAAAATGCCGGAACGAAAACATGTGCCGTTACTTATGGCTATCGCTCTAAACAGTTTTTAATTAATGAAAATCCGGGTTTCGTTTTAGATAATTTATTAACTTTAAAAGAAATATTTAAGACAACATTATGAAATCAAGAATTTATTTTTTAACCTTTTTACTGATCGTCAGTTTTGCTCTTACCACTACGATCTTTTGGTATTTTGAACGGGGGGTTAATCATCTTGTTCATTCTTTTGGTGATGTCGTTTGGTGGTGGATGGTGAGTTCAACCACTGTTGGCTATGGCGATATAGTTCCGATTACGCTGCCGGGAAGACTTGCCGCAATTGTTTCAATTATTGTCGGAGTGTTTTTCTACACGAATATTATTACCATCATTGCCGAATCCGTGCACCAGGCTTTTGAAAAACACGAACGCGGATTAGCACAAGTTAAATGTAAAAAGCATATTATCATTTGTGAATACACCGCTTTTGCAGATGAATTGATTCAAGAGATTCAGCACTTTGAAAAATTCAGCAGAAGAGAAATAGTTATCGTTACTGATTTAGTGGAAATGAATCCCTACCCGGAACACTTTTTTGTTAGAGGCGTTCCGATAAATCCCCTCAACCTAAAAAAAGCGAATATTAAATACGCCGATTTTGTTTTCGTTTTTTCTAACATCCGTTTTAAAGATCCGGATGTGAAAACGCTTCATCTTCTTTCACGAATTAAAAAACTAAACGATCATGCAAAAATTTATATTGAAATGGAAAACCCGCAGGACGATTTAGTTAAGTATTTAGACCCTTCCGTTACGGTGATTGAAAGCCGAAGAATGCTTGAAGACTTGTTAAAGTATAAAGCAATTAAATTTGATGAGTTGTTTAAGCAGAGCTAATCAAAAATGGTACGCAGATTTTTTAAGATTGATTAAGATTTTTTATGATAATCTTAATCAATCTTAACTGATCCTAACAAATCTGCGTCCCATTGTTTTAAATATCCCTTACTTAAACGTATCCGCCGAGTTAATGATTTTCACTTCATTAATATGCAATTTAAAATTAGCCACAGCGTCATCTTCATCCAGTACAGCTTTCGGCAAACCGGCTTTAACAATGTTTGAATAACTCATTGGTGAAGAAAGATTTTCTTTCAGACTCTTTGCAAGCGGCTCCGCTTCACTCTTATCGGTTATAATCGTAACACACATATTATCCGACTGCCAATATTTTTTAATAGCGCGGTTCACATCTGCAAGCGTAAGTTTTGCAAGCTGTTTATCCATCTCGTTAACGTAATCTTTTTTGCCATAGAATTTAGAATCCATTAAATAACCGAGACGGCTTGACGGAGTTTGAACATAGAGTTTAATATAACTTCTCAAAAAAGTGCGCGTCGCTTCAAAATCTTTTTTTGTCATTCCATTCTTTACCAGATTATCAATTTCGCGCACAGCTAAACGAACAGCATAATGTGCATGCCCGATTTTAATATCTTCCAATTCCTTGTACTGATTTTTCAATTGCTTTGCAATTTGTACGGGACGAATCCAAAACGAAAAATAATTTGTCGTTCGCGGAGTTCCTGCAGGCTGCAGCATATTTCTTCCGCCGTTGTCATACCATTCGATATAAGAATAATCGCCGTAGTTCATCGAGCGGGTCTCACGCAGTTTCTGGTATAATTGCCCGTACGACTTTCTATGTTCACCGAGATAAGAATTCGCAACCATCAGTGCTGCAAAGTCGTTATCCTTCCTTGTAAGGTTCATCGAAAACCCGGCGAATATTGCAGAACCAAACGCATTATCTTTTTGAATAATTTCAACGTTGATTCCCTTTTGCGTTTCCACCATTATCTGTGCGGGAAGAACAGGTTTTACCGTCGAAAGATTTTGCAAATCTTTTTTCAAAGTTGAAAGAAACTCGCTTGAATAATTTCCGGCAATCCCGATCATCAAATTATTTCTTGTGAAGAAATTCTTGTATTGATTTTTTACATCATCTAAGGTAATTGCTTTTACACTTTTGGTTTTCCCTTGAACCATGTGCTGATATTTTGTTCCTCTAAAAAGAAAATCTTCCAACGCTTTTTTTGAATACTCTTCATCGGAAGAGGCGCGGATAACCTGGTCAACATAATTCTGTTGATTTCTTTTCACGCGGTCAAAATCACTTTGGGCAAATGACGGATTAAGAATTAATCCTTTTAGAATGGGATAGAAATCATTTAGGAAATCTTGATGAACTTCAAATGTGAAAATGGAAACTTCTTTATCAACGGAAGATCCATAACCCGCCGCCCACGGATAAATTTTATTTTGAATATCAGCGAAAGTGAAACTTCCCGTTCCGCCCTGTGTTATCAACGCGGAAGTTAGGTATGTTAATCCTTCTTTTCCCGCCGGGTCACAAACAGAACCGTTCATGAACATAAGTTTTATAGTAACTTTGTTTGTATTCGGCAGTTTTAATTCAACTACCTCTTGAGCAAGCAACGAGCCGAAAAAGAATATTCCAAGCAATAAAGTTTTCATTATTTCACTCCTCCTTCCGCGTCGGCTGAGATCGTTCCAACAGTTAAGCTTTCTGCGGTTAAATATTTTTTAGCTACTGCTTTTAAATCTTCAACAGTTACTTTTTCATAGTTTTCGTAAAGACGATTTAATGATTCCGGGTCGCCTGTAAGCTGAATGATGTGACTTAAAATATTTGCAATAGAAGAAGGATTATCAATTCCCATTGCAAAGCTGTATTTCAATCTTGATTTTGTTTCTGCGAGCATTTTTTCGTCAACACCGCTTACTTTTACAGTTTCAAAGGCTTTTATCACTTCATCTTTTACATACTGCATATCGCTTTTATTCACGATCGAAGCGTCCACGGAGATTAAATTAGGATCGCGGGTTTCATAAATTCCGCCGTTAATACTGCGGACTTTTTGCTCTTCAAGAACAAGTTTTTGATAGAGTTTTGAATTTTGAGAAAACAACATGGTGAACAAAATATCGATTGCTGGCGATTCCATTCCTTTATCATCAAAACCCGGTCCCTTGAAATTTAAGCTGAGGGAAGGAGGAATACTACCGTTTTGGAGATGCGTGAATCTTGTAGCTTTCTGCTCCGGTTCAACGGGAATTTTCGCTTCATAATTTCCGCGTTCCCACTTACCAAAATATTTCTCCGCAAGTTTGTTCACTTGATCGGGTGTAACATCACCAACGACTAAAAGCGTTGTGTATTCCGGTCTGTAAAAACGAGTGAAAAATTTTAGAGAATATTCGTATTGATCCGGCATATCAATAATATCTTTCAGAAATCCCATCGTAGTGTGTTTGTATGTATGCGCATCGAAAGCAGTATTTGCAATGTTTTCTTCTAACTGCGCAAAAGGTGAAGCAATGTTTTTTGTGTATTCGCCTTTAACTGCACCGGCTTCTGTTTTGAAATCATGAATCGGGTAATGTAAATTCTGAAAACGGTCGGCTTCAAGCTCAAACATTTTTTCCAACTTTTGTGCGTTGCCGGTCATGTGATAAATTGTTCTGTCAAGCGAAGTATTAGCATTTGCTGATGCGCCGATCGCTTTTAATTCTTCGTTGTATTTGTCTTTGTCATATTTTTCAGTTCCGCGGAACATCATGTGTTCAAAAAAATGTGCGAAACCGGTTACGCCCTCTTCAACTTCGTTACGCGAACCAACGCGGACGACGAGAAAGAACGAAGCTATTCCGGGGCTGTCAAATTTTACGGTAACAACATTTAATCCGTTAGCCATTTTATGTTGTTCAATTGGATAAGGAAACGGCTTGGTTGCCGCATAACTGCTTAAACCGATTACTGAAAAAAAGAAAATCGGCAAAGCAAAAGAAAAGAAAGTTTTCATATCGCTCCTTTATTTGATGATAAAATTATCCTCTTCAATCTTTGGTGAAGGTGAAGAAAGAATTTTTCCTACTATTAAAAAATAGTGAATTCCTTCTGTTTATTAAGTAGCATTTATAGAATAATAAAACCGCTTATCCCGAAAAAAGAATAGACAATATTTTGCATTTTAAAGAGGCTCGATAAAAAAAATAAAATTTTCTCTTGACAAACGGAAATTTGTTTTGTATGTTTGCTTTGTAAAACAAAGCACTTTATTTAATGAGGTTGAAATGGACGATAAAACGGCAATTGATGAACTTGTATTTATAAGAAAAGTTATTGAGGAAACCAAAAAGGCGGTAGTGTATAACGGCAAGGATTATATTTTTTGGGGCGTCCTTGTAATTGTCGGTATGATGTCGACGTATATATTTCATTTGAGTGGTCTTTATTTTAACTACTTCTGGATTTGGGTTGTGCTCATCCCAATCGGCTGGATTTTTTCCATCTACAATCGAATAAAGTTAAAGGAGAAACATCCTCCCACATATTCCGGAAAGCTGATTCGCGCTGTTTGGGCTGCTGCCGGAATCGCTATGACAATTGTAGGATTTGTCGGTCCAATGATGGGAACAATTAAGCCAATGGCGATAAGTCCGATTGCTTGTATAATAATGGGAAGCGCTTATTTCGTTTCGGGGAAAATTGTTGATGTTAAGTGGCTCGGTAATTTATCCTTCGGATGGTGGATCGGCGGAATTGTATTACTCTTTGTTACTTCGATTCATTCATTTCTAATTATGGCATTGTTGATGCTTTTTTTCCAAACACTACCGGGAATAATTATTTATAGAAAATACAAACAAACTATGACGGCAAAATCGTGAACGATTTTGATTATCAACAACTTGATGATGTTATTCATTCGAGAATTCGTCTTGCATTAATGGCATTGCTACTATCCGTAGAAGAAGCGGAATTTAATTTTCTAAAAGAAAAAGTAAACGCAACTGATGGGAACTTAAGTGTTCATCTTAAGAAACTTGAAGAAGCTAATTATATTTCTGTAAAAAAAGAATTTATTGACCGTAAACCAAAAACTGTTTACTCACTTACAAAAACCGGAATTAAAGCATTTGAATTGTATGTAGCTCAATTAGAAAAATTAATTAAAAAATAAAATTTTTTATCTATGAACTTTGAAAATCAAAGCACTTTATTTAATAACAATAATAGAAAAGGATCAAAAAAAATGAAAACTTCAATTTCAACAAAACTGTTCATATTCTTCTTTCTGCTCGGCTCGCTTCTGCACATTTCATTCGCGCTAACAACTAATGAACAAATGAAAGAAGGGATAACGCTCGCCCAAAAAGCTTACGTTTCCTATGACAAAGAAACGTTTCAGAAAGCGTACGATATATTCGGAAATATTTATTCGGCTGATTCAACGAACCTCCCGGCTCTTTACAATTTAACCTACGTTGAATATCGCTTTTTAGAAATGGGTTCCCGCGATAAAGCCTTATTTGATAAATATGTAACCCAGGCAGTTGAACACGCAGAAAAAATTTCTTCGGCGAAAAGTTTTGCATCAGAAGGAAAAACCTTGCTCGCTTCAATCTTAATGATGAAAATAACTTACAATTGGGCGGAAGCAATGACGCTTTCGCCGAGAATTAATGCACTCCTTGGCGAAGCTGAAGTGATTAACCCAAATAACCCAAGAGCCTATCTCATCCATGGAATAATGAAGTTGAATACTCCCGCAGCATTTGGCGGAAGTGTAAAAGAAGGACTTGAAAATTTTAGCAAGACCATTTCTCTTTTCGAAAAAGAAGTAGAGAGTTCATCGTCGTTGATTAATTGGGGACACCTGGACGCTTTAGCGTGGACGGGAATAGCCAACGAAAAACTGGAAATGACCGATGCCGCAATCTTTGTTTATAAAAAAGCTCTCTCGATTGAACCGGAATATTCTTGGGTTAAATATGTACTGCTTCCGAAATTAGAGAAAACTCAAAACGGGACAAAGAATACTTTTTAAAAAGTTGACAGATAAAAAGGAAAGTAATGAAATCTAAAATTTTTATAAGCGTACTGTTGTTGCTCGGAAACTTATTTTCTCAAACCAAAATAAAAATTGAAGGAAATGTTTTCGATGAAGATAAAAAACCATTGCCGATGGTGATGGTTTTCTTATCGAACTCTGGCGATGGTGCGATGAGCGATGATCAAGGAAAATATTCCTTCTCAACAAAATTGAATGGGAAAATTATTCTGAATGCAAACTTGATCGGATATGATAAATTCAGCAAAGAATTGGAATTGCGAGATCAAAAGAAAATTACGATCGATATTGAATTGAAAGAATCTGCGCTGAAGATGAAAGAATCGGTTGTATCGGCAAGTTCATTTGGCTCAGAAAAAGGGAAAGGCTTGGTCTTAAGCCGGATTGACGTCTTAACAACTCCAGGCGGCGCTGCAGATTTATTTCAATCGTTAAAAACTATGCCGGGCATTACGCAAGTTTCAGAAAGTGCCGAACTTTATGTACGTGGCGGTGATCCGATTGAAACGATAACGATGATTGACCAGGCGTTAATTTATCACCCGTTTTCGTATGAATCAACGTACGGAAGTTTGTTTTCAAATCTGAAAAATGAGTTCATAAAAGGAATGTATTTTTCAAGCGGCGGATTCTCGGCAAAGTACGGCAATGTCCTCTCCGGAGTTTTAGATATTGAAACAAAAGGAGTTCCAACATCTATGCACAGCAATTTTGGAATTTCATTGGCAAATACAAATTTCTCAACAGAAGTTCCTTTAATTGAAGACAAACTCGGATTTAATTTTAATTTTGATCAATCATTTACAAAACCAATCTTTTGGCTGAACGGCGGTTTGGAAAAATTTACCGCGGCGCCGACTTCCAAAAATATTACCGGAAGCGTGAATTATGCCTATTCAAAAACGGGCAAATTGAAATTATTCGGCATTTACGCGCGAGATATTCAAGGTGTTAGTGTTCAACAAACTGAGTATGAAGGAACATTTGATGGAAATACGCATAGCAAGTTCATTAATCTCCAACATTCAAATGTTCTTTTTTCCAAACTGGTAATGAAGAATAGTTTTTCGTTCAACAATTACACTAACCGATGGAAGCTTGGAGTGCTTGATCTAATAAAAACCGATAAAGTTTATTCTTTCAGAAATGACTTTGAATATTTTATTAGTTCGCGCAGCCGATTACTTTCCGGAGTTGAATATGAAAAAAGAAAAGTAAATTATCTCGGGCAAATTCCTAACAACGATTACAACATTCGTCCCGATGCACAAAGGAAAGTAATAGATGCCGATATTTTGGGTTCAAGGATCGGGGGTTATATGGAACTGGAATCCGCAACCACTTTTGGCATAAATAATTTTGCAAGCGCAATTGGAATTAGATACGATAACATTCCTTCATTAAAACTTGGCTGGGTCAATCCGCGAATAAATTTGTCGTACAAACTGAACGACCACTCGACAATAAAAACTGCGTGGGGAATTTTCAATCAACTGCCGGATCCGCGGTTATTCAGTTCGGTTGAAGGAAATCCGAATCTTAAATCAATGAAAGCTGTTCATTACGTCCTCTCTTATGATTATCTTTTCGATGAAGACAACTCATTCAGAATAGAGCTTTATCATAAAGATTATAAAAATCTCCCGCTGGAAAATTTGCTGCTCAATTATGACAATAACGGAAAAGGATTTGCAAACGGCGTTGATGTAATTCTTAAAAGCGCGTTATCCAACGGGTGGAGCGGTTGGATTTCGTACGGATTTATCAACACAAAAAGAAAATGGATGGACTTTGAACAATTAACAAGCAGTTCATTCGATATCACCCACAACTTTTCGTTGATCGCAAAATATTTTATAGCGTCCAATTGGCAAGTTGGAATAAATTTGAAGTATGCAACCGGAAGACCGTACACACCGGTTATCGGTGCTGATTATCGCGCAATGGAAAATGTGTACGAACCGGTTTATGGTGATAAAAACTCATCACGTTTTCAAAATTACAAACGATTGGATTTGCGGCTTACTTACTTTACAACACTGTTTGATCGATTTAGCTCTGTGTTTTATTTAGAAGGACTGAACATTCTTGATCTAAAAAATATTTTCGGTTATTACTATTCGCCGGATTATTCTGAAAGAAAAGAAGTTTCAAGTTACTTCGGTAGAAGAACAGTTGTGGTGGGAATGAGTTTAGGCTTTTAAGCGTAGACCGAAGCGCGTACCGCGTAGCACAGACTTCAGCCTCATAGGCGTCAACTTAATGATAGCATTTTTCGATAAATGTTTATTCGATCATTTCTTGATTCAAAAAACTATGCCAAATCATGTTACGAGAAGTTCCCAAATTACCTTCTGATTAATGTGCTAAATTTATTTTATCGAGATGATCCTTGGTTCAAATTCTTTTTTGTATTTATTTTTTCGGTAGTATTCATTGTGTTGTTTTTAGTAACACCGCATATAATTAATGCCGTTCAGTGAATTAAATACTTCGTTCTAAGACAAAAGTACAACTTCATTATTTAAACGTCAAATACAAAAAAATTAATTCCCTCCTTCGCTGATTATTGAGTTACATGGCAGCCCAAAACGGGTTTGGGTTTTCTCTTTTGAACTTCTTTTGTTTTCTTTTGGTTTACCAATAAAAAGGATACAGCTGTTTATGACCAAATATATTTTTCTTCTTTTATTGATTTCTCTTACGGCATGTAATAAAAGTAAAGACAATAACAACTTTAAAGATCAGGAGATTATGGAAACAACAACTAAACTTGACACCGCTACGTTCGGCTCCGGATGTTTCTGGTGCAGCGAGGCTATTTTTGAGAGAGTGAAAGGAGTGCATGAAGTAATTTCCGGTTATGCCGGCGGCACAACAGAAAATCCATCGTACGAGCAGGTCTGTACCGGAAAAACCGGACATGCGGAAGTATGCCAAATTATGTTTGATCCTTCGGCAGTTTCTTTTGCCGATCTTCTAAAAATTTTCTGGAAAACTCACGACCCAACAACGTTAAACCGACAAGGCGCAGATTCAGGAACACAATACCGGTCGGTAATTTTTTACCATTCGGAAGAACAGAAAAAAATCGCCCAACATTATAAAGTAGAACTTGATAATTCAGGTGCATGGGCGGATCCGATTGTAACCGAAATTTCTCCTTTCACTAAATTTTTTCCGGCGGAGGCGTACCACCAAAATTATTTTGCCAATAATCCTACACAGGGTTATTGTTCTTTTATAATTGCGCCGAAAGTGGAAAAGTTTGAAAAGGTTTTTAAAGAGAAGTTGAAATAGGAGAAGTAAGAAGACAGAAGTCAGAAGTCAGAAGTCAGAATTTAATTTCTTCTTAATTCTGACTTCTTACTTCTTTATTCTAAAAAAACATCTTACTTAAAACTTTGTAGATGCTGAACGTAACTTGTAGCGCCGCCTTCTTGATATCCGGTAACGCCAAGTTGGCTTCCGTCTTTACGGAGCAAAACAATTGTCGGGTACCCTTCTATTTTATATTGCGCCGCTAACTGTTGGTTATAAAATTTTGTTTCTTGTGTCTGTTCTTTTTCTCGCGGGAAATCAATTTTAACAAGGACTAAATTTTTTTCTGCGTATTCGGCAAATTCGGGTTTTGAAAAAACTTCTTCGTTTAATCTTTTACACCAAATACACCAATCGGAACCGGTAAAATTCACAAGAACTGTTTTGTTTTCAAGCTGGGCGGTTTTTAATGCTTCGTCTAAATTTTCTTTCCATGAAAGGTTGTCAGAAGTTGATTTACACCCTAATAATGATACCGAAAAAAATAAGACCATTGAAATAAATAAAGTTTTCACGTAATTCTCCAAAATAGTTTCTAAATAGGATGATAAAACTGGTTTTAAGATTCAACCGTTTCTAAAAGTTTAAAACGGATCCGCAGCACCCCTTCGCCAAAATCAGTTGAAATAATTTTAAATCCGCCGATCTCTTCTGTACTGTTAACATGGTGACCAATGCAGGGGCAATCGTCATAATCGCCAATAGAAATAATGCGCAAAGAATCGCCAGCTTCGTCCGGTAGTCTTTCCAAATTGAATTTAGCGGAAGCTTCTTCTTTCGGAATAAACGATTCCGTAACCTGAAGATTAGCTGTAATAACTTCGTTCACTCTTTTTTCAATTTCGGATACCTCTTCCGCAGAAAGATTTCTTTCAAAACGATAATCGCACTTTGATTTTTTCTTTTCGATATGCGCACTGAATGATCTTCCTTTGTTAAACATCCGAACCATTGTTTGGTTTAGAATATGTTCTGCTGAATGCATGCGCGGGTTGTAATCTTTACTCATAATTATTTCTGAATAGTGAACGAGACAGTTTTTTCAAACTGTCCCGCAAAAAATGTGTTTCTTTCTTATAATTTATTTTCTTTCAAAAGCGATGTGCATGCTTTTGAACTCGTTATCACCATCGATCGTGAACATTTCCATTTCACTATGATTATCGTCGAGATATTTCATCGTCTCGCGGACTTTCATATCCTTTCCAGTCATCGGGTCAACAGAGGTTCCTGTGTAAGTAATCGTTTTGGCGGCAGGATCGAACTTGCCTTGCAGAAACATAATTCCGGTTCCCATATTATCTATCCACGTGCTGTAGAAAGTTTTTTTCGCATTATCATACGCTTCAAGTCCGATGCCTTCCATCGGCATGCCGGAAAAATTGCTTAAATGTTTTGATTGAAGATATCTTCCTCCCATGATCATTTCGTTTACCGAGTTTCCTTCGGCAATCGTTGGCGGTGTATTCGGAGCCATCCACATCGTAATTTTTGCTTTCCACTGACCAACACCTTTCTCAAGCATTTTATGCATCTCGCCTGGTGTCATATACTCCATCCACATTTTCATTTCCGGAGTCATTTCTTGATTCATCTCTTGTGCAAAAGAAGTGATAGAACAGAACAAAATTCCCAAAGCCGCGAACAAAGAAAGCTTTTTCATAAGAACCTCATTTTTATTGATTTATTTTAAAGAACCTTACTGTTAAAACGAAATAACTGTGAAAAAAGTTCATTGGAAAAGAATCATATTTTCTTTAAAAGCATTTTTACTGAATCAAAGACTGAGACACCGCTCTTTTCACTCTTAACCTATTGATATTGATTAACATAGTTATCATTTAACAAATCTTGCAATTAAAATGTAGAATAAGTAATATTGTGTCAAGAATTTTTTAGATGGATGTTGCTAAACGTAACGTTGACAAAATACCAAACAGATAAACAAAATGATCCGATACTGAAAGATCATAACACCACCGAAAAAAACTAGTAATTTTGGGGGTTTTTCTTAGAATTAAAATCCGTTAACATTGATTATAATGTAAACAAAATTATCGTTTTGTTTTTGTGTAAATTAGTACAATAAATGAAAAAAGAAATGGCAATAGATAAATATTTGAACAAAGTCGTACAGGGTGATTGTCTTGAAGTAATGAAAGACTTTCCAGATAAATCAATTGATATGATTTTAAGTGATCTACCATACGGTACGACACGAAACAAATGGGACTCTGTAATCGACCTGCTAAAACTCTGGGAACAATATGAAAGAGTTGTCAAAGACAATGGTTGTATTGCTTTGACAGCACAAGGACTATTTACTGCAAAACTTATATTGAGTAATGAAAAGCTTTTTAAATATAAAATCGTTTGGATTAAATCTAAGCCGACCAACTTTCTAAATGCAAAAATTCAACCGCTGCGCAAACATGAGGATATTTGCATATTCTATAAGAAGCAACCGACATACAACCCCCAAATGACAAATGGCGAACCCTATGACAAAGGGATACGCAAAGACCAATACACTGGAAGTTATGGAGATTTTAAACCAAGACATGTTAAAAGTAACGGTCCACGATATCCAAACGATGTCTTGTTTTATGAAGAACAAAACATTGATGATTATATTTTCATAAAGACAGCGGAATCAGAAGGAGCAGTAATACATCCAACACAGAAGCCAATTGAGTTGGGAAGATACTTAATTAGGACTTTTACAAAACCTAATGACATTGTTCTTGACAACGCTTGCGGTAGTGGAAGTTTTCTACTTTCTGCAATATTGGAGGGGAGACAGTTTGTTGGTATCGAAAAGAACGAAAATGTTTTGCTTCATAAAGTTCATCCTATTGACTATAAAAATATTAATTATTTAAAGGCAGCGTAATCAATGGCAGAGAATTTAACCTACTTAGAAATCGCCTATAAAATTCTTAGTGAAGAACCTAAGCTAAAGCAAATTCATTTTCGCGATTTAACAAGAAAAGCTTTTGAATTACAACTCATAGAAAGTGATGATATAATTATTGCAGGGAATATTGCTTCTGCAATAAACTCTGATATTAGAAAAGCAAAATCTCAAGGAACAGAGTCCAAGTTTATTTCTTATGGAAAAGGTCTTTATGGTTTATATGAACATGAACCAAAAGGAATTTTTGCCGACATCAGAAATAAAAATCACGAGGTAAAACAGCAATTACTTGAAGCGCTTCATGTAATGCAACCTTCTAAGTTTGAAGAATTGAGTGGTGAGGTTTTAAGAAACCTTGGTTTTGAAAATGTTCAAATAACTGGTAGAACAGGCGATGGAGGAATTGATGTTACAGGCGAATTGGTTGTTGCTGGTGTTATTAGGAATAGTATTTGTGTTCAAGTAAAAAGATGGAGAAACAATGTTCAAAGAAGCAACATATCAGAGTTGAGAGGAAGTTTAAGACCGCATCAAACGGGTTTATTTATTACAACTTCTGATTTTTCAAAACCAGCAACTGAAGAAGCAAATGACCCTTACAAGGCTCCAATTTCTATGATGAATGGAAATAAACTTGTTGATTTATTATGTGAGTTTGGACTTGGGGTAATTCTTGAAAAGGTTACAATTTTTGATATTGATAAAGATGAACTGAACTTTGATTTTCCAGAAGCGACAGAAAGTATTGGAAAAGGAATTGAAATTTTTACTAACTATAAAAACCAGAAACACTTCGCTATTTATTTTTCACCAACAAAAATTATTTTCGAAAACGAAGTGTATAAATCACCGTCAGCAGCAGGAACAAAAATTCAAAATGGTATGCCAGTAAACGGTTGGAAATTTTGGAAGTTCCTTGACACAAAAACGGGAAAAACTCATCCGTTAGAAAGATTAAGAAAAAAATGAGTTACGGCATAAGAGATATTTTAAAAGTCGCGAAAGACGAGGCAATTGTAAGATGCAATTGGTGCGATAATTTTTTCTATGAAGAAATAACTGATGAAAGAAATGATAATTCACTTTCATTAATTTGGGATGTTAGGGAATATTTTTTTAAGGGTTGTCCAGAATGTAAAACGGATGACTACTTAGTTGATGTAAATCGGGACGATACTTGAAAACTTGTTCCTAAAGAAGAAAAACAGGAGTTTGGACAGTACTTCACACCAGCAACTTTAGCAAACCTAGTTTCATTTCCTATAATTCAAACAGCAAATGATTTTGTTTTTGACCCGACATCGGGAACGGGAACATTCTTAAATTCATTCTACCAGATTTTGAATTATCACGGAAACAAAGACCATGTTAACTTATTAAATCAAATTTGGGGCAACGATATTTCTCATTTTCCTGCAATCCTCTCGGTAATCAATCTCTACAAACAAAAAATATAAAATCAAACGGACAATTTCCCGAGAGTAACAAGGGATGACTATTTCAATCTTGAACCTAATATGAAAGTTGTGTTTCCTGATTCAAATAACTACAAAAACCAGATACAACAACAAATACCTTTATTTAATGCAATTGCAAGTAACTTCCCATTCATACAGCAAGAGGATATTCCAAATGATGTTTTGACAACTTTTTTCAGGGAAAAGTTTGAAGCAAAGCAGAAAGCATTTTTAAAAGATCGCTCATTTAAAATAAATGAACGGTCAGATTATTTTACTTACTGCATTTACAATTCCATCCGTTTTCTAAAGAAAGACGGATTCCTTTCGGCAATTACTTCAAATGCTTGGCTTGGAAAAGAATACGGTTTTCAATTCAAGAAATTTATGCTCGACAATTTCCACATCAAATATATAATTCGAAGCAATGCGGAGCATTGGTTTAGTGATTCAAAAGTTTCAACAATATTTTCCGTTCTACAACATGGACAGAGCACAGAGTCAACAAAGTTTGTAACAATAAACTTCAAACTTGCTGAAACTTTTAACCAGGATAATATTTTGATACAACTGAAAGAGGTTGAGGACTTCTATACTGACATCGATAATTGCAATAATCCAAAACATTCGGGTTGGAAGAATGACACCACTTTCCATGAATTATATCACAAAACGGACAACTCAATAAGTGTCAGTATTGTTTCAAAGGAACAACTTGAAAATTCTTTAGTTGAACAAAAAAATTGGGATACCTTTTTCATTACAGCCGATTTATTTGAAAAGTTCGATCAACAATTAATACAACTTTATCCAAATATTTTTACTGCTTTCAGAGGCGAAAGAACTGGTTGGAATGAGATGTTTGTTGTTTCATCAAAGGAAGTTCTGACAAGTGGAATAGAAAATATATTCCTCATTCCATATGTGAAAAGCCCAACCGAATTGAAAGCCTTGGAATTTAGCGGCGACTACAAAAATTATCTTTTCGTTTGCAGTTTACCGTTAGGCAAATTGAAAACAAATTACCCTGGTGCTTACAAATGGATTCAAAGATTTGAGAACAAAAAAAATAAAAATGGGTCAAAGACAATTCAAGAAACATGTAAAGGACACAAACCATTCTGGTATTCGTTGCGACCCAAACAAGCAAACATCGTGACCGCAATCAATCCATTTGAAAGATTCTTCTTCAGTTTTTCCGAAAAACCATTTACCATTGACCAACGACTTATAGCTATTACGGTAAAATCAAAAAGCGATGTTGAACTTATTGCAGCATTACTTAATTCGATTGTAACTTTTCTAACTGTAGAAATGCGGGGTACATCACGAAACTTGGGTGCGTTAGACCTGAACGCAAATTACATCAAAACACTTCTTGTTTTAAATCCAGCTTTGCTCACAGTAAATTCAATAAAAGAAATAAAAAAATCATTTCAACCATTGAAGACAAGAAAAATTAAACCAATTTTTGAAGAAGTTAAGCAACCAGACAGAATTAATTTTGACAAGACAGTTTTAAAAGCGTTTGGAATCAATGAATCAATTTTGACAAGTTTATATCAACTTCTTTCAACCGCGGTTCGCAATAGAGTAACAATGAAAGAACGATAAATCAATATTTGCAAAAAGTTCAATGGGAAACCGTTAAATTATCTCTAAAAGTTCTTTTATCGAATCGAAAACCGGAACACCGCATCGCTCAAGATTTTTACGGCTTTGATGCCCGCTTGCGACCAAAATACAATCAGCGCCAATTTCTGCGGCAACATTAAAATCGTGAATCGTATCGCCAATTAAGAGCGCCTCGCCATTATTTAATGCCAATTTTTTCATCAATTCTTTACCAAGTTTCACTTTACTTGAAGCGTAAATATTGTCTAACCCTAAAAGATGAGAAAAATATTTTGTTAAACCGAAATGTTCAACAACTTCAACTAATGTATGTTGCGAATAAGCGGAAAGTATTGATTGTTCAATTTTTAAAGAAGAAATCTTTTCAAGGAGTTGGAATGCTGATTTTGATAAACCACATCCATGTTTTCTTCGTTCGTATTCATCCATCCATTCTTTGCCCACAATTTCAAAAGATTCTTTTTCAAAATCGAATCCCGCGGTTACATAATAATCTTTCACAGGAAAGGTGAAAATTTCTTTATACTTTTCAACTGAAAGGGGAATCAGATTCCTTTTAATCAGGAGATTGTTAACGATAGAAACAGACAGTTCGACATCGTTAAAAAGCGTGCCGTTCCAATCCCAGATGATATGTTTGTAGTTTGAGATCATTCTTCGCCGTCTTTCTCGTTTATTTCTATAACTTCAAATTTGTTTCCATCTGGGTCGTAAAAATTAAAAAGAGAGACATCACCCGAAGCAGTAAAGTTATTAACGGCAACTCCTTTTTTCTTTAATGATTTAAAGACCTGTTCTGCATTATCACAATTAAATACAGCATACGTGTTCCCGTGGTTTGACTTATTTGTAGCATCGTTTTCATCAAACTGCCAAAGGGTTAACGTCGTTGTTCCCGCCAAATCAAACACCGTAATTTTGCTTTCATCGTCACTGTAAACGGGGAAGAAACTCAAATTATCGATGTACCAGTTTTTTGATGCTTCCAAATTTTTAACGCGTACAATAATGGTATCAAGTCTGTTAAATATCCCTGCTTTATTTACTTTTATCTTCAAAAATTTCCTTTCAACATAAATTATTGAATCTTTCCTTTAAAGCTAATAAATTGACAACAAGATTTTAAAATAAATGAAATTTATTAGCTGTAACCTTAGCCATTTTTATAGGTCTAAAAAGAAAAAGGAGTTGATATGAAAAAAGTTTCTATTCTGTTGTGTATTACAACGATGTTTGCAACATTGTTTTTAGGAACCGCTCTTCCACAAGATTTATCGGTGTTGCACGAAAAAACCTTTGCAACTAATCCCGGAAAACTGTTAAAAATTGAAGCGCAAAATGGGAGCGTGAAAATTGAAACGTGGAATAAAAATGAAGTTTACGTCAAGGTTTTAGGAAACGACAAAGCAAAAGAAAAACTTGCGTTCAAATTTGAGGAAAAAGATTGGGGCGTTTATATTTCTTCAAAACGAAAGGGAGGATTCTGGTCTTTTAATTGGGGAAACTCCCCACGTGTCCGTTTTGAAGTGATGGTTCCAAAATCCTATAATGCAAAAGTTTCTACTGCAGGAGGAAATATCGGCGTTAAAAATTTAACCGGAAATATTGATGGGAAAACTTCTGGCGGAGATTTAAAACTTTACGATAATGTTGGAAATACTAACATTTCCACTTCAGGCGGCAATGTTACTGTTAAAAATAATAAAGGAAACACGAAAGCCTCTACCTCAGGCGGCGACATTTCTGTTGTTAATTTTGACGGAGATCTTGATGTCTCTACTTCGGGTGGAGATATTGATTTGAAAGGCGGTAATGCAAGAATTGACGCGTCTACTTCCGGCGGTGATATAAAATTAGATTACTGGGGTGAAAGTCTTGGGATTGATCTTACGACTTCCGGAGGTGATATTGATGTTTATTTACCTGCAGATTTTAGCGCTAAAGCGAATTTAAAAACTTCCGGAGGCGATATAAGTTGCGAACTCACAACAAACAACGTTGTAAAAATTTCTTCTTCCCGTTTTGAAGCTGATTTAAACAATGGGGGGAAAGATCTGATCTGCCGTACTTCCGGCGGTGATATAGAAGTGAAGAAAAAGTAAAATAATTTTTTTCAAAAAAATTAACCTTGAAGGATAAAAGTCCTTCAAGGTTTTTGATTTGTAGTAAATATTACTTTAAAATTATCATCTTCTTAGTTTGAATGAAACTACCAGCCCTCAGTTGGTAAAAATAAATACCACTTGATAATTCGTAATTCCTAATTCCTAATTCGTAATTATAATTGCCCGGTTGTTGTTCCTCGGTAACAAGCGTCGCAATTTCCTTCCCAAGGACATCATACACTTTCAAACTAACTTTACTGAAAACCGATAACTGATAACTAATAACTGTGCTTGGATTAAATGGATTTGGATAATTTTGGAACAAAAGAAATTCATTTGGACGAACAGAATTATCTTGAATGTCGGTTAAGACTTGTGAAGAGTAAAAGTCTTTCACATGCGTTGCAACATTTCTTAACTCTGTTATGCTGTTGATATTGCTGGTTCCTCTTGCGAGCAAAATTGCAATTACAATTTCCTGTGTGTCGCCGGGCGCCAAAGTAAATTTTTCTGTGGAAGTATAAATTCGGCGGTCAGATGGTGGTGGTGAACCACCATCTGGCCATGTTGGAATACCTTCATACCAACCGGTTTGCGTTACCGGGTCCCCGGCTAAAGCAATTTTTACTTGCTCGTTCGTTGATGGATCAATAACTGTATCTCCTGAAGGCCAGTACCCATTTAAATAATTCCACCAATTTAACGTTCCCTTGTAAACTCCAAGTGGAGGGTCAGAACTTAACGGAAATTTCAATCCCGGTACATTTGCTCCAATTCTAATGTTCTTAATTCCCTTTCTCCATTTGCCGTCAAACAAACCGCTATCGCTTTGGGCAGATTGAACATAAGGATTTTGTAGATATAAATAACCAATTGCGGGGGGATTTTCTCCATAAAAGGCTTCATCGTTATTATCGCCATTATAACAATAGCTCAATTGAAGGGTGGTGTCAATTCCGATATAATCATCGCCGGCATTACCTAAATCAGGGTCAGACCAATAACTTAACATCATATCTTCAACGGTGTTTTGGCTTTTATTTATCAATTTATACTTCTTGAAAACGACATCTTTTAAATAATTTTCTTGGGCGTATCCGTAAACCGTACATTGTATTTCTAAACCGATTGACTCACTGCCATAACAATATTTTGATTGAGCCGAATCGCCGTCGTTTGCAATAAACCAGAGCATTTCATCGCCAAGGAACTTTGGCTTATCAATTCCCCGAGAAAATTTACCGTCACTGTCAACATCTTCAAAGGGGGCGCCGATATAACCGGGCCAATTATTGTAATTAAATTCATACCGTGCTCTTTCGTCTCCTGTCGTTTGTTCCCAATCTTTCTTCAATTTCCAAATTCCGAAAAGCGTATCGCTTGGATCTCCATAGAGAAGCGGATTGAGCATATACCCCGGTTTAACGCCGGTGCGGTAAGTGCTTCCGTTTACGCGAACTTCACCATCAACTATTCCACCCCAAACTAATCCATCTTGAAATACTGACGTTTGAGGGTTTTGACTGATGGGCCAATACAATCCAGAGCCGTCAGTCCTTGGATCATGTGAAGACATTCCGTCGTTATAAATCCATATAAAAATATTGTTTACTGAAAGATAATCATGTGCGGGATTGATTTGAGAAAAACCCATCCAGGAAAAGAGGAAAAAAAAAGATAGTATTGCGGCGAACTTATTCATTTGTAAACATCTCCTAATAAATTTAGTTCTCTGCAATGAAAGTAAACAATTTAGTGTACAATGTCAATTTATTTCGTTTTACGATTAAGACTCTTGGGTCTCGAATCGAGAATTTTAACAATTTTTTAAGCAATCTTTTAGAAAGTTTTAAGCTAATTGAAATTATGTTTGAAAAAAGAAAATGGAGTTTTTATGTTTGACACAAGTCATCTTCACCCTATGATCGTTCATTTCCCGATCGCACTTTTGATGGTTGGGTTTCTTTCTGAAATTATCGGTCTCACTTTGAAGAAAGAATTTTTTACCAAAGCCGCCTTTTATTTATTGATATTGGGAACGCTTGGTGTTGTTGCAGCTTATATTACGGGCGATATTGCCGGTGACGGCGTTTCTGAAACAGGGCAATTAAAAAACGCGTTGGAAACTCATGAGCACGCAGCGCAGTTTACACTTTGGTTAATGGTGGGTGCAGCTATTGCAAGAATCGCCTTGGTGTGGCTGAAAAAATTGGACGGCATATTAAAATATGCGGCTTTTGTTCTTTTTCTTGCGGGAGTTCTTTCGGTTGCGCGAACCGGTTATTATGGCGGCGAATTAGTTTATAAACACGCTGCCGGTGTTCAATTTAATTTTGGATTGGATCAAAACACAAACGGTCAGAACACAACTGCGGGCGAAGATGATGAAGACTAAAAAATTCTTTTCATAAAACAATATTTCAATAACTCACGTTACGCAAAAGTGAGAAATTATATTGTAAATCGAAGCGAAGCTTCGATAAAATGCTTGTTTTTTACGAAGCTACCGCTTCGTATTACAAATTCTGCGTAAGGTGACTCAATAAATTAAATGAAGATAAAATGAAAACAATAATCAATTATTTAGCAGTTCTTCTTTTAACTGTGGTTGCATTTAGCAATGCATCAGCAGTAAAATTAGACACAAAAGTTCAAACAGTTGCAAACCTTAAGGCAGCATTCGAGGGCGAATCTACAGCCAGCGCCAAATATGCCGCTTATGCAAAGAAAGCAAAAAAAGAAGGTTACTCTAAAGTTGCTTTATTATTTGAAGCCGCTTCAAAATCAGAAAACATTCATGCAACAAATCATAGTGCTGTCTTAGAACAATTGGGTGAGGTTACACCGAAAGTAACACCAAAATTTGAAGTTAAATCAACAAAAGAAAATCTTCAAGATGTCATAAAGGGTGAAGGTTATGAAGTTTCTACAATGTATCCGGGCTTTATAAAAACATCTGAAGAAGGGAAGGTAACGTTAGCAACAATCTCTTTTTCTTACGCTTATAAAACCGAACAGAAACATCTCGCGCTTTATAAAAATGCACTTGAACAACTTAACTCCGGAAAAGAAAACACTCTGGCAAGTCTATATTTTGTTTGCCCAACTTGCGGAAATACTTATGATGCAAAAGCTCCTAAACGATGCGGAATTTCAATGACCCCAAGTGAAAGATTTATAACAATAAAATAGTCCTGTATAACTATTTTGTTAATTGCAGAGCCGGATATAAATGCCGGCTTTTTTATCGCAACACTACCATTTTTTTTGTTTGGACAAATCCACCTTCCACAGAACCCGCTCTTAACTGATACAAATAAATGCCACTAGTCAGTTTGTTGTTGGTTGATCTTTGTCCGGAATTAAATTCAACTTTGTAAGCGCCGGCTGTTTTTTCTTCATTGACCAATGTCTGAACTTCTTTCCCGAGAATATCAAAAACTTTTAAGCTGACTTTACTGTTTACTGATAACTGATAGCCTATAACTGTTTCAGGATTAAACGGATTCGGATAATTCTGGTACAATTCAAATTTATCAGGTGGAATATTTGATCCTTCATTAATTCCTGTTGGTACAAAAGGAAAAATATATTCGAGCATAAAATCAATGTTAGCGCGCCACAAACCCCAGCTATGTCCTTCCGGTAGTTCCGACCAATTGTAATCGTACTTTTTTGCTTCTAGTGAATCTCTAAAATGACGCATGTTCGGATAAAGCGGTTCATAAGTTCCCCACACCATCGAAAATTTAACTTCTTTTTTCGGTGAAGAAATAAAAAGATTGTACGCCTCATAATTGTTTTCTTGAAATGCACCGGAATGTAGACCGCAGTTGCCAACTATTTCGGGATGATAATAACAAATTAAAGCTGAAATATTTCCACCGTAGGAATCGCCAAGCACTAATCTTCTTTTTGGCGATTGTTCGGTTTTATAAATCGAATCAATAAACGGGACAAGTTCATTTACAAAAAAGAGCCGGTATTGCGTCCTCTTTGAAAGCGCATATTCTTCATTACGGTTGTTCGGTCGAACAAAAACGGCAATAACATTTTCAATTTTCTTCGCAGAAATTAAATTATCAAGCACGTTTACTGCCCCGGCAAGATCAATGTATTCAAATCCGTCTTGAAAATAAACGGTGGGGTAAACTTTGTTTTCCGCGGGATTATAACCCGTGGGTAAATAAATTTTTATTTGATACGCTGCGTTAACATTTGTACTGCTAATTGTTTTCAGCTCAATCTTTCCGTGTTGGATTGCTGGATCAAATTTTATTTCCTCCGGCTGAACATATTCGGGCATTGCTAATTCGGAGTTCGGTCCGAAACCCCCGATACAAATGTTGGGATTTAATGGATCAAGATACCAGTTGTTGTTGTTCAACACCAATTTGTAATCAAGCCGGGCATTCAATTCAAAATATTTTGCCGTATAAAAGAAATTTGAATTTGATACTCTGATTAACGATAAATTAGGCTGCCATCCATTAAAATCGCCCGCAACCGAGACGGTTGAAGCATTTCCTTTGTAAAGAAATATAGCAAAATGTTCTTCGGCAATAGGAATACGAATTGCTTTGTGATGAGTAATAAAGCTATCGAGTACCGCATTTTTTTGAAGTGAATCGCTAATGGTGTTTGCGTAGTTTAGAAAATTTTGAAATTGCGTCTGCGCTTTTGAGCAATTTGCGATCCATAAAATCAGCAGTAAAACCGGAAAAAACTTTTTCATAGGATAATCCTTGTTTCTTTTTTTAAAATTAAAGAAGTGCAGAATGAATTAAAAATTTCGCTTCAATTAAAAATTTTTCTTGCTTCTTGTTCTTATAAATTGAATTTTGAAGTGCCAAATTTTCAAATCAAGTTAGAGGTAGTTATGAATCTTGATCTTTCAAAGTTCAGAGTTGTTTCTAAAAAGAAGTTTTCCCTTTCCAATTACTCGCCAAGCTATTCAGGTAAACTCAAATCAAAAGAAAGTGCACAAAAGTTGCTTGAGAAAAACGTTAAGCGAACTGCCGAGTTACAAGACAAACTTTATGCAGATAATAAGTGGGCGCTTCTTATCATTTTCCAGGCAATGGATGCCGCAGGTAAAGACGGAGCTATCAAACATGTAATGAGCGGGTTAAACCCCCAAGGGACTCAAGTTTTTAGCTTTAAGCAGCCTTCGGCCGAAGAAATGGATCACGATTATTTATGGCGTATCACCAAATCGCTTCCTGAACGAGGACGTATTGGAATTTTTAATCGCTCGCATTATGAAGAGGTACTTGTGGTTCGTGTTCACGATTATGTAAAATCCTCACAGCTTCCGTTTCTCTTCATGACCGGTGATTTATGGAAAGACCGCTTCCGCCAGATCAGTAACTTTGAACGATATCTCTACGAAAACGGAATTCTTACAGTAAAGTTTTTCTTAAACGTTTCAAAAGAAGAACAGAAAAGAAGATTCCTTGAGCGAATTGAAAATCCCGCAAAGAATTGGAAGTTTTCTTCTTCGGATTTAAAGGAACGCGGACTCTGGGATGAGTATCAAAAAGTCTATGAAGAAACTATTGCCGGAACAGCAGCCAAAGGAGCTCCATGGTATATAATTCCCGCAGATAAAAAATGGTTCGCACGATTAGTTGTTTCAGAAGTGATAGTTGAAACTTTAGAAAAATTAAATCTCGAATATCCGAAGCTGAGCGAAGAACAGATTCAAAATTTAACAAAGTATAAAGAAATTCTTTTGAGCGAAAAAGAATGAGTTAAAAGAAACTGTTATATTACAAGAACCATTTCTGTTTTGTAGCAAGATATTCTCTTATCAATTTATCAAAAACCTGCTGCACGGTTAAAATTTCTTTAACTAAGCCGGAACTTTGTCCAGCTTCCATTGCCCCTTCAATTTCGTCTCCTTCAAAAATACCTTTCATCTCCCGTTTATGATTGAGGAAAGAAATCATCTCTTCTTTTGATAAACCTTTTATTTCCGCTTGAACTGATTTTAAAGCGAATTCATTTTTAAGCATTCTCATCAGCGCAACTTTTCTAAAAGACAAAACTGTATCATTGTCTTTCGCTTCAACAATTTTTCGTTTGTAAGTTTGATGTGCAGAAGATTCAACCGTTGCAGCGAACAGCGTACCAATTTGCACCGCTTCGGCTCCGAGACAAAACACTGCGGCAATTTGTCTGCCGTCTGCAATTCCCCCAGCGGCAATCACGGGGATTTTAACCGCATCAACCAACTGCGGAATTAAACAAAACGTTGTTATCTCATCGCCGCCGTTGTGTCCGCCGGCTTCAACTCCTTCGCCGACAACAGCATCGCAGCCAACTTCTTCCGACTTCATCGCTTGTTTAACATTCGAAACAACATGCACTACTTTGATGTTATCTGATTTAAGTTTTTCAATGTGTCTTCCCGGATGACCGGCGGAAGTAAAAACAATTTCAATTTTTTCTTCAATGGTAACTGCAATTAATTCATCTGCATCATGACGGAGAAGTGGAATATTTACTCCAAATGGTTTTTGCGTTGCGGCTTTACACTTTTGAATATGTTCACAAAGTAATCCAGGTTTCATCGAACCTGCACCAATTAATCCTAAACCGCCTGCATTTGAAACAGCTGAAGCAAGTTTCCACCCGCTTACCCACACCATTCCCGCTTGAATGATCGGATATTCAATATTGAAAAGAGAGGTGATTCTGTTTGTAGTTTTCATAATAAAATATTATTTCAGAATAAAAGTTTTACAAGAATTTACTCTGCGCCTTCGCAACTTTGTGGTTAAAGTACTTTTATTTCACCACAGAGTCACTGAGACACGAAGCCTTTTTATTTTACTTCCGGTATTCTTCCCGGCGTCCATGGCGCGCCAAGTTTTTCCATTTCGTTTTCAATCGCTTTTACTTCAACATCGCTGATTTGTTTTAGTTGTTGAAGAATCGGCTGCATTGAGTCATACAAAACGTCGTAAGCAACTTTTTGATTTTTTGTAACATTAGAAGTTGAGTTTGTTTGCGCGTAAATCATTTTTTCCAACCGCCAATTCAGCGGGACTTCTTGCGGAGGAATTTCTTCCGCGCTTGCTTTTCCCGGCTTTCCGCTAAAGGTAAAAAGAATATCATCAAGTTTATTTGAAACTGCATCGGCTCTCATTATCAACGCAAAAGAAGCCGACGGTGTATTATTTAAAGTTTGCTTAATTGTTTCCATTTTATTTTGAAGCTCTTGAGCAAGTCTTTGTAAGCCCCAAACCGTCCTTGCAAGTTCATAAGATTTCTGTTGGAATGCGACAAGTTCTTTTCTATCAGCCGCAGGTAGCGTGGTGTTGTGTAAAGGTATGGCGTTAAACTCAACGGGACCGGCAAGTTGTTTTTCTTTGCCACGAACAACCATTGACAAGCTAACTTTATATTTTCCCGGTAAAACCAACAACGCACTATTTTGTTTCGCCGACGGATTAAATTTATTTTCTTTCGCAGAAACCGGCTCGGTTGATTCATAACGCAAATCCCACGTAATGCGGTTCACCCCCGCACCGGCAGCTTTCGTAAGTTTTCTAATTACGTTACCGGATTCATCGGTAAAAGTAAAAATAAGATACGGCGCTATTTCAGATTCTTCTGCTTTTAATTCTTCATAAGAAGGTTGCGGAATTGGTTTTCCATCTTTGAAAAGTGGTTTCTCTTTTTCTTTTCTCTCCGCTTTTAAAGTTTTAGGAACTTCATTGATGTAATAAGTAATCGCAGCTCCAAATTCCGGATTGGGAGCTTTAAAGTAAGTTGAACCTTGCCCGTATCTTCCCTGGCTTTGAATATAAAGGAGAGCGTCGCGCACAGGGAAAATTACTGCTTCTCTTTCAAGTGAACTTTTCGAAACAGAACGCAAGGCAGAATAATCATCGAGAATATAGAATCCGCGGCCGAACGTAGCAGCCACTAAATCATTTTCTCTGTCTTGAATTGCGAGATCGGTTACTTTGATATTTGGAATTCCATTTTTCAATTGAATCCACTTATCGCCGCCATCAAGAGAAAAGAAGACCCCCCATTCTGTTCCTACAAAAATAAGATTTTGATCAACCGGATCTTCAACTATCGTGTTCACAGCTCCGTTCACCGGTAAATTTCCGGCAATTGATTTCCACGATTTTCCTTTGTCATTGCTTTTGAAAATATAAGGACTGAAATCATCACGTTTATGATTATTGAAAGAAGCATAAACAACATTTTCACTAAAACGAGATGGGAGAATATCGCTTACCAAAGTAAACTTCGGAATGTCCGGAACATTATCAATTTTTCTCCACGTCTTCGCATCTTCGGTTACTTGAATTAGACCGTCATCAGTTCCGACATATAAAAGATTTTCTTTTAAAGGAGATTCCGCGAGCGAAACAATTAACCCAAATTGGGAAGTGCTTGCATCTTTTGCTAATGCATCCACGCTCCAATATTTCCCCATAACAGGAAAAGAATTCCGGTCGGTCTGAGCCGTTAAATCACCGCTGATTTCCGCCCAGCTCTCGCCTCTGTCATTGCTTCTAAAAACTTTTTCGGCAGCAATGTATAAACGCGTAGGAGAGTGCGGGCTTAAAAGAAAAGGAGTATCCCAATACCATTTAAATGTTTTTTCTCCTTTTGCAGGCTCGGGTCGAATTTCAATTAACTCACCGCTTCTTTTATCATAGCGAATAATATTTCCATACTGCCACTCGGAATAAACAATGTTTGGATCTGTGGGATCTATCGCTTGAAAAAATCCATCTCCACCGACCGTCATGAACCAATCACTGTTAATAATTCCATCTTCGCAGAGAGTGCGTGAAGGACCGCCCATGCTTTGGTTGTCTTGTGTTCCGCCGAAAATATTATAGAACGGCAAACTGTTATCAAGGCTAACGCGGTAAAATTGAGTTACCGGTAAATTGTTTTTAAATATCCAGTTCGCTCCGTTGTCAAACGATTCATAAATTCCCCCGTCTCCACCGATTAATAAATGTTTTGTGTCGGAAGGGTCAATCCATAAAGCATGGTCATCAACATGGCGAGCATTGTTGCCGATAGGTTTCCAGGTTTTTCCACCGTCTTCCGTGACTTTAGAAACCACATCCATCAAATAAACTTTGTCGGCGTCTTTCGGGTCGCAATAAATCTCGTTAAAATATTGACCGGAAGCATACCTATCGCTCATCTTCTCCCAGCTTGCCCCCCGGTTTGTTGACCGGAAAAATCCGCCACTTTTTTCTGCAGCATCAAGACTTAAGTAAATAATATCGGGATTAACCGGAGAAACCGCGAGTCCTGTTCCGCCGAGATCAACAGAAGGAAGCCCTTTCATAATTTTTTCCCACGTTGTGCCTGCGTCAGTTGATTTATACACTGCCGTCTCAGGCCCGCCGCCGATTTTTGTAAAGATATGTCTTCGTCTTTGTTCCGAAGTTGCATAAAGTACATCAGGGTTGCGCTGATCAAAAGCGATGTTATTTACTCCTGTATTTTCGCTGATGTTTAAAACTTTATTCCATGTCTTCCCGGCATCTGTTGTTTTATAAAGACCGCGGTCACCCCCCGATCCCCAAACAGAGCCTTCTGCGGCAACAAAAACAACGTTTGAATTTCGAGGATCAATACAAATTCCTCCGATCTGCCGCGAATCTTTTAAACCCAGAAAAGCCCAGTTTTGTCCGCCGTCGGTAGATTTATAAACTCCCGTTCCGTAACCAAGCGCACGCTGATGATTATTCTCACCGCTTCCGACCCAAACAACGTTAGCGTTATTCGGATCTAATTTGACCACACCAAGCGAATACGGAAGCGAGTCTGCAATTGCGTTCCAGGTTGTTCCGTTGTTTGTGGTTTTCCATAAATGTCCGCTTGCGGTTGCAACGTAATACTCACTTGTGTTTGTTGGATTAACGGCAAAATCAGCAATACGGCCAGAGTTCCAAGCGGGTCCAATGCCGCGAAATTTTAATCCGCCAAAAGTGCCGCTGGTTAACTTATCTTTTGACTCTTCTTTTTGAGCAAAAAGTGAAAAAGATAGTAAAGAGAAAACGAAGAAGAGAAAAAATTTTTTCATAGAGGATCTTTCTTGTTATGATAATAATCTATAAATGTTATCCGAATAATTTAATTGATCAAAGATACCTAACTTTTTTTTCTTGACAATTCCTTTGCGTTTAAGTATTTTGAACTTGAAATATTTAACATTAAATACAACTCGATGAGAACAACTAAAAAATACGGCAAAAAACAGGACCTTGCTCTTTCGATGTGGGTAAAGCTTGCAAGAGCATATACCACCTTCAGCAAAAAATCATTGGAAAACATCCGCGGTTTTAATTTAACCGAACCACAGTTTAGCGTATTAGAAAGCTTGGGGCATCTAGGATCAATGAAAATTGGAACGCTCTGCACCAAACAGCTCGTCAGCGGGGGAAACATGACTCTTGTGGTGGATAATCTTGAAAAAGAGGGGCTTGTTGAGAGGATATATAATAAAGTTGACAGACGAACCATAACTGTTCAGCTTACTCCAAAAGGGTTAACCCTGTTCGAAGATATTTTTTCGCAGCATGCAAAACATATTGAGAAGCTCGCCTCTATCCTTACGGAAAAAGAGCAAGAGGAGCTCTCCAGATTACTAAAAAAACTTGGAACCGGTTTGTCGGGAACCAAATAAAAATTTTTTGTGTTAATACTTTAAACTTAAAATATCATAACTTAAAGAATAATAAAATGATGCTCGAATCTACGATTAACGAACAAAAAACAGAAATTCTTCCCTTAATTAAAAAGAGGTGGAGCCCGAGAGAATTTGATCCCGTCAAAAACATTTGCCAAGAAGACCTCAATCTTCTTTTTGAAGCTGCCCGCTGGGCTCCTTCCTCATACAATGAACAACCGTGGAGTTTTATCGTTGCCACCAAAGAAAATTCTGATGAATTTAAAAAAATCATTTCTATCCTGATGACAGGAAACAAAGCCTGGGCTTCACAAGCATCGGCTTTGGTTTTAACTGTTGCTTCTCTACGATCTTCGCATAGCGGATCAGAAAACTTTCATGCACTTTACGATCTTGGTGCGAGTGTCGCAAATTTAACAACAGAGGCGACAGAGCTTAATATCTGCGTTCATCAAATGGGCGGATTTCATCATGACAGCGCAAAGGTTGTTTTTAAGCTGCCGGAAATGTATTCGCCGGTCTCAGTTTTGGCGATTGGCTATCTTCCGGAAAATGCAGATTTTGAAGCACGTGCAAGGGAACTGTTTACCAAAAGGAAACGAAAACCTCTCGACGAATTTGTTTTTAGAAATGCCTGGGGAAATCCTTTTTTCGAAATGAATGATTTTCAAAAAAATTAGATACCAATATGATTAACATTATAAAAAGCAATCAGCGCGGACGAACAAAAATTGAGTGGCTTAACAGCTTTCATTCTTTTTCTTTCTCGGAATATTTTGATAGAGAAAGAATGCAATTCGGTCCTTTGAGGGTTCTGAATGAAGATTTTATTTCACCAACAGGAGGTTTCCCGACCCATCCCCACAAAAACATGGAAATCATCACCTATGTTTTACAGGGCGCACTTGAGCATCGCGATAGCACGGGAACTCATTCGATTATCAACGCGGGTGACTTGCAAAAAATGACCGCCGGCAAAGGAGTCTTCCATTCCGAGTTCAATCCATCGGGTGTTGAAGAGGTGCATCTGTTCCAAATTTGGATTACGCCCGATCAAGCTGATTTAACGCCTTCTTACGAACAAATCACTCTGTTTAAAGATGAAAGGACAAACAAACTTCAACTTGTTGCTTCAAACCAAAAAAGCGAAGGGAGAATATTTATAAGTCAGAATGTGGATCTTTATTTAGCTGATCTGGAAAAAGAATCAGAAATAAAATATAAAATTAGAAATGGCAGGGGCGTTTTTATTCATACTATTTCCGGAGAATTTTTTCTTGGGGATGCTCTGTTATCTCAAGGCGACGCAGTAGAAATTTCAGCAGAAAACGAAGTAACCTTTTCGGCTAAAAGTGACACCGAACTAATGCTGTTCGATGTAAAAATTTAACAAAATCAATAACAAACAAAAGGAAACAAAAACATGAAACAATTCATTCTCGCAGCCACTCTGCTTTTATTCTCGGCAAGCTCTTTTGCCCAAATACAAACTTGGAAAGTTGACAAAGCGCATTCAAAAGTCGGTTTCTCGGTCAGCCATCTTGTCGTTTCGGAAGTCGAAGGAAAATTTTTGGACTTCGATGCAACGATAACTACCGATGCTAAAGGAAAATTAGAAAAAGTTGAAGCGGTTATAAAGACCTCTTCAATCAATACCGATAATGCCGACAGAGACAAACACTTAAAATCAGATGATTTCTTTTCGTCCGAAAAATTTCCTGAAATAACTTTTGTGAGTAAATCAATTAAAGCAGCAGGGAAAAACGGTTACAAAATTACCGGAGATTTTACAATGCGTGGCGTTACAAAATCTGTTACGCTTAACACAAAATTTAACGGAGAAATAAAAGACCCGTGGGGAAATACAAAGTCCGGCTGGGTTGCTACAACCGCTGTAAACCGGTTTGATTACGGCTTAACCTGGAGTAGTGCGGTAGAAACCGGGGGACTTGTAGTCGGCAAAGATGTTGATATCAGTCTAAAATTGGAATTCGGTTTACAAAAATAAACGCCACAGATCTTTCGACTGAAGCGGTAATGCTAATAACACTACCGCTTTTTTTATCGCCGCATGTTTGAACTTTTTGTATGGAGGAAGAGTAGCCTCAACTCAATTCTTGTTCTTAGATCAACCGGTCTCTGGCGGGCTTGTTCATTATTCGATATTTAATTATCGTTAACATGTTAGCACTAGTGATTCTCTAAGTTCCTAAGAAGTCCATTTGTGAGCGACTAAACTTTGGTTGTCGTCTACACCGCGCTAAGGACACATGGCAACACATTTAATTTATATCCCCAATTGTTTCCATTCAATCATTCAACCATACATTCATTCTTAGGTTAAATTCAACTATTTATATTTTTCGTAAACAGAAAACTCTATTCCCAATAAGTTCTCTACACCACTTTGTGATAATTCTCTTTTGCAATAAATGATTTAATATTCCTTACCGTGGTATCCAAAATTCTTTCAACCGCTTCAAACGAATCAAACGCCATGTGCGGAGTGATAATAACATTTTCTCTGCGGAGTAAAATATTTCTTTTCATTATTGCTTCGAGATTTTCAACGGCAACATTTTTTGTCAGCATTTGATTTTCTTCCAGAGCCAATTCTTCTCCTTCAAACACATCAAGCCCGGCGCCGCCAAAGATTCCATTATCAATTGCATAATAGAGCGCCGATGGTTCAATAATTTCACTTCGTGCAGTGTTGATGAAGAGAGCGCCTTTCTTAACCAAATGAATATTGCGCATATTAATGAGATACCGCGTTTGCTCGGTGTAAGGGCAGTGAAGCGTGAGAACATCGGAAGTAGAAAGAAGTTCTTCCAGCGAAACATATTTCAAGTCGAGTAATTCTTTCATCATGTGATTTTCATTCAAGTCGAACGCGATCACTTTCATTCCAAAACCTTTCGCCATTTTAATCACGTGCATCCCGATGCTTCCCGCGCCGATTACGCCAATCGTTTTATTTTTCAAATCGAATCCGCGCAATCCTTCAAGAGAATAATTTCCTTGCATCGTACGGACATAAGCTTTGTGGACATTTCTTGAAAGCGCCAAAATTAATGCAAACGAATGTTCGGCAACTGTGTTTTCTCCATAATACGGTACATTACAAACGCAAACTTTATTCTTCTGCGCCTCATTTAAATTGATATGATTAAAACCGGTGCTGCGCGTTGCGATCAACTTTATCTTTTTTGCATCGTCAATTATCTTTTGAGTAATCTTGGAATAAATGAAAATTGAAACCACGTCAACATCTTTAATCAGCGAAATATTTTCTTCGTCCAATTTATCTTTATAAAAGAAAAGCTCGAAATTATTGTCGAACTGTTTTTTTATATACCTCTTTTCATCAGAAGTTATTTCGAAGAACGCAATTTTTGTCTTTGTCATACTTTTTCTCCTCAATTAAATTCTTCAATTTCTTTTTCAAGTAGTTGTTTGTAATAAATATCGGCGTACAATTTGTTTAGAGCAAGCAGCTCGTCGTGCGTTCCTTCTTCTGCAATAGTTCCTTTGTCAAGTACTACAATTTTGTCGGCATCTTTAACGGTTGAAATGCGGTGACTGATAATGACGCTCGTCCGTTCCTTCATAAATATTTTTAAGTCCTTGAGAATTTCCTCTTCCGTGTGCGTGTCAACAGCGGAGAAAGAATCATCAAGAATTAATATTTTTGGATCAATCACCAACGAGCGTGCAATGGTTGCGCGCTGTTTTTGTCCTCCCGAAAGCGTAATGCCGCGTTCGCCGATTATCGTTTCATATCCATTTGGAAAATCTTTTACGTCTTTATCAAATTGAGCGATACGGGAGGCTTCCATCATTTTCTCGTAATTGCCTTCTCTCAATCCGTAGCATAAATTATTTGCAATTGAATCGGAGAAAAGAAAAGTTTCCTGCTGCACAAATCCAATGTGCCGGCGCAATGTTGCCAGCGGAATTTTATTGATTGGAATATCATCAATAAATATTTCTCCTCCGGTAATATCGTACAAGCGGGGAAGTAAGTTTATCAATGTTGTTTTGCCCGCGCCTGTCAAGCCCATAATGGCAAGCGTGGTTCCAACCGGAATTTCTAAATTAATATTTTTTAAAACCTCCGGGAGGTGTTCTTTATAGCGGAACGAAACATTTTTAAGCAAGATTTTTCCATGCAAACCTTTTATTGAAAAATCAGTTTCTTCTGTCTCTTCTACTTCAAACGGCTCGGCAAGAATTTTATTCAATCTTTTCATACTTGCTTCGGCTTGCTGAATAATATTGATCACCCAGCCAAACGCGATGATGGGCCATATCAGAAGTCCCAAATAAATAATCAGCGCAGTAATATCGCCGAGCTTTAACTCATTGTTAATCACTTCCGAACCACCAACCCAGATAACAATGATAACCGAAATACCCGTTAAGAGAAAAAGTATCGGCTGAAATAACGCTTGAATTTTTACCAGCTTCATATTTCTATGCAGATAATCTTTGCTGAGGTTTGCGAACTCATCTATTTCATTTTCTTCACGAACGTAAGATTTGATAACCCGGATACCCGAATAATTTTCCTGCGCCTTTGTAGTAAGTTCGGAAAATTTTTCTTGTATGGCGGTAAAACGTACATGAATTTTTTTCCCGATGAAATAAATCATAAAAGATAAAAACGGCAAGGGCAACAGTGAATAGAGCGTAACCGAAATATCGATTGAAAGCATTATCCAGAAAACGATAAGAAAACGAATGCCGGTATCAATAGTGTACATAACCGCAGGACCAATAAACATGCGCACCGCGTTGATGTCGTTGGTGGCGTGCGCCATAATGTTCCCGGTGGAATTATTTTGAAAATAGCGAAGCGGAAGCCGCTGAATGTGCGCCCAAAAATCCTGGCGCAAATCAAATTCAATTTCACGCGAAACGACAATGATGGTTTGACGGATAAGGAAGCGGAAGACTCCTGCAATAAGCGAAGTTCCTGCAATCAATAATCCGTAATTGATTAACGCTTGTTGTGAAACTGTTTTCTGCAAATCGTTGATTGCGTCTTTAATTAAGATCGGAACGTAAGTCGAAAATCCGTTTGAGATAAGAATGAAGAGCATTCCCCAAAAGATTTTTCTTTTATAGCGGACAAAATATTTTTTAAGGGATTTAAGGTTCGTCATAAATTAAATGTTGTTGCAATTGATACCAAACCAGTTTTTATTTCTTCTTGAGAAATTGGTTTTCGCATCCAAATGACATCCTCGGTATAATCTATGTCTTTAAAAAAAACTAATTGTTCTCTAAATAATCTTTCATTAAAAGATTCTTGAAACAATTCTTCGGCTCTTTTGCTTACTTGCTCAAGTGAAAAATGTTCGGAAAGGAGGCAATATAAATCAACATAATCTTTCCATTTCCCTCTCCCACCTAAGGCAAAGGCTTTCATGGCAGCTAAATCAAGAAGAGGTGGTATGGAGATATATTTCTCAAATTTAATCTGTACCGGCATTCTAAAAGGGAAATTATAAAAAGTCATTTTTACAGAATTTACAACTAGCGTGAGTTCTGTCTCTGTCCGGACAAATACTTTTTGAATCTTTGCCTTGTCTTTTTGAATTTTCTCGAGCAGTAATTTTGGACGGAGTGCTTTTTCCGTAAATAAGTCAAAGTCTATGGAACGCCGGTGCCCTAACTGAAGAGCTATGGCTGTCCCGCCGACCAAATAAAAATTTCTTGAAAAAACTTTAACTAAATCTAAAAGTTCAATTTGTTCTTTCGAAAATATTTCTTTATGAAACATGGCGGTCAAAAAATATTTTAAAAAAGTTAATGGTTTGTTCACGATAATTTGAACGTGTTCCGGAAATCTGTTTTTGAAAAATAGACCGGACTTTTCTAAGACCCAATATCTTAATTAATTCTTCAACTTCACGCCAATTGCCATTATTGAGGATGGCTTCCACAGCGGCTTCATTGCTAACTTTTTTAATATCTTCAACCCACCAGAAAAAATATGGTTTGTCTTTAAACACCGATTCAAATAATTTCACGTTCATAATTGTTATCCTATGATCTCAAATCCCGTGTACTTTTGTAAAACTTTCGGAACGATAATTTTTCCTTCCGGCGTTTGATTGTTTTCTAAAATTGAAACCATCAACCGGCTGGTTGCAAGCCCGCTGCCGTTAAGCGTATGAACAAACTCAGGTCTTTTCGTTATATCATTTCTGAAACGAATATTTGCACGCCGCGCCTGGAATGCTTCAAAGTTACTGCACGATGAAGCTTCGAGCCATTTGTTTTCTGCCGGAGACCAGGTTTCTATATCGTAACATTTTGCAGCGGAAAAACTTAAATCACCCGTACAAAGCAAAAGCAAACGGTAAGGAACATTCAACGCGTGCAAAATGTCTTCAGCGTCCTTTACTAATAACTCCAATTCGTCGTAAGAAGTTTCCGGTTTTACAAATTTTACCATTTCAACTTTATTAAATTGATGCACGCGCAAAAATCCTTTTGAATCTTTTCCATAACTTCCGGCTTCGCGCCTGAAGCATGGAGAATAACCAACATATTTTACCGGCAAATCTTTTTCGCTTAAAATTTCATCGCGATGAATATTGGTGATGGGAACTTCGGCAGTAGGAATCGGATATAATCCGTCTTTCTCAACGAAATACATATCCTCTTCCATCTTCGGAATTTGTCCCGTCCCTTTCATTGATTCGCGATTGACCAATATCGGCGGGAGTATTTCCGTATAACCGTGATGCTGCAAATGATAATCGAGCATAAAATTGATCAGCGCACGCTCCAGCGTTGCTCCTCTACCGATGTATAAAGGAAAACCTGAGCCGGATATTTTTGTTCCCCGTTCAAAATCTAAAATTTTTAATTTCTTTCCAAGTTCAATGTGGTCTAAAACTTTAAAATCATTCTGAAAAGAAAAGCCATCGGGCAGCCATTGTTTTGTTTCAATATTATCTTCCGCAGTTTTGCCAACGGGAACAGAGGCGTGCGACAAATTTGGTGTGTGCCGAAGGATCGTTTCAACTTTTTCTTCTATCCCGCGAAGTTGTGAATCGAACAAAGCAATTTGGTCGCCGACTAATTTCATCTCAGCAAACACAGAGGAGATATCATGCCCAGCCTTTTTCATCTGCGGAATTTGTGCGGAAACTTGATTCCGTTTTGCTTTGAGTTCATCAGTTTTTGAAATCAGCGAACGGCGTTCTTCGTCGAGCGCCAAAATTTCATCTACAACATCTTTGGTGTTTTTGTTTAATAATCCCTGGCGGACAAGTTCCGGGTTTTCTCGAATAAGTTTTATGTCTAACATTTATTTCCTTTTATTTTTCTTTGTGACTTAGCGTCTTTGCGGTAAATTTTCACCGCCAAGGCGCAGAGACGCAAAGGTTTATTTTACTACAATATTAAAAATTTTATTTTTCACAAAGATTTCTTTCACAACAGTTTTCCCGTCAAGCCACCTTATAATGCGTTCGTCTGCGAAGGCAATTGATTTTACCACAGTTTCATCGCTGTTTATCGGAATTTGAATGGTTGCGCGCAATTTTCCGCCGATCTGTACAGCAATGTTTGCAACATCTTCCGTTAAAGCATCATTGTCGGCATAAAACCAAATAGGATTTTCAAAAATCGTTTTGTCTTTCCCGATGATCTGCCAACATTCTTCCGCCAAATGGGGAGCAATTGCGGCAAGCAGAATTGCTAATCTTTCCAATGTGTAAACTTGAATTTCTTTTCCGCAGTTCGGTAAAGATTTCAATTCGTTAATCAATTCCATAAGACTTGCAATTGCGGTGTTAAACCGGAAATGATTCAACTCACCGTCATACTTTGCAATGGTTTGATTGATCTTTCTGTAAATGATTTTTTCCACGTCACTCAAATTTTGCAGATCATATTCTCCTTTTGCAGTAATTTCTTTTGCAGCACCTGCAAAGTTGTTGAACAAATCGTAAACGCGCTGGACAAATCTTTCCGTTCCGGCAATTCCTTTGTCGCTCCAATCACCGCCTTGCTCAAATGGTCCCATAAACATTAAGTACAAACGGAAAACATCGTTACCAACATTCTTTGTAAAGTCATCAGGATTTACAACATTTCCTTTCGACTTGGACATCTTTGCGCCCGAGTTTGTAATCGTTCCTTGATGAATAAGCGTCTGGAACGGCTCATCGGAATTTGTTAATCCAAGATCGCGGATGAATTTGTGGATGAATCTCGCGTACAACAAATGCATCGTCGCGTGTTCAGCGCCGCCAACGTACATATCAACCGGAACAAATTTGTCAGTCAGCTCTTTATCAAAAATTCCTTCAGAAAAATTCGGATTAAGATAACGGAAATAATACCAGGACGAATCAACAAACGTATCCATCGTATCGGCTTCGCGTTTTGCGTCTGCACCGCACTTCGGACATTTAACATTGATGAATTTTTCATTCCGTGCCAAAGGAGAAACTCCCTGACTTTTAAAATCAACGTCGTATGGAAGTTCAACCGGCAAATCTTTTTCATCAACTAAAACTTCACCGCAATTGTCGCAGTGAATTACGGGTATCGGCGTTCCCCAATATCTTTGGCGTGAGATCAGCCAATCGCGCAAACGGAAATTTATTTTTCTTTTTCCGAAATTATTTACTTCGAGATATTCAATAATTTTTTGTTTCCCTTCATCCGAACGAAAACCATTAAACTGATTTGAGTTTACCATCGTTCCTGTTTCGGTGAAAGCTTCTTTTAATTCATCTTCTGCGTTTGTTCCATCTAGTAAAATTACTTTGCGGATAGGTAAATCAAATTTTGTCGCAAATTCAAAATCTCTTTCGTCATGCGCGGGAACCGCCATAACACAGCCTGTTCCGTAGGTGAGCAAAGCGTAATCGGCAATCCAAATGGGAATGCGTTCTCCGTTAACCGGATTAATTGCGTACGCACCAATCGGTACACCGGTTTTTTCTTTTACGGTTGAAGTTCTTTCAATCTCGGTTAATCTTCTTGTTTGATCGCGGTAGCCGTCAACCGCTTTTTTGTTTTCATCGGTAACAAGTTTATCCACTAAAGGATGTTCCGGCGCAAGTACAACATAGGTTACACCAAACAACGTGTCGGGACGAGTAGTAAAAACCGAAATGATTTCATCGCTGTTTTCAACTTTAAAATGAATTTCAGCGCCGACACTTTTCCCGATCCAATTTCTTTGCATCAATTTTGTTTTTTCGGGCCAATTGATTGTCTCCAATCCTTGCAGAAGTTCTTCGGCATAATCCGTTATTTTGAAAAACCATTGCGTAAGATTTTTTTGAATTACCTGCGAGCCGCACCGTTCGCAATTGCCGTCGGAAAGAACTTGTTCGTTTGCCAAAACCGTGTTGCATGATGTACACCAATTTACCGGCGCATTTTTTCTGTATGCCAATCCTTTTTTATAAAGTTGAATAAAGAGCCACTGGTTCCACTTGTAATATTCAGGAACACACGTCATCAGTTCGGCATCCCAATCATACATACAGCCCATATTTTTCAACTGTGAACGAATATCGGCGATATTTTTCATCGTGCTGTCATAAGGATGAATGCCGGTTTTGATCGCAAAATTTTCTGCCGGCAAACCAAACGCATCGTAACCCATCGGTTCGAAGACATTGAAGCCTTTTAATTTTTTATAGCGCGCCCAGGTATCAGTTGGACCGTAATTGTACCAATGCCCGCAGTGCAGTTTTGCACCGCTGGGATAAATAAACATTACGAGTGTGTAAAGTTTGTTATCGGTTTTAGAAAAATCTGTTTTATAAACCTGGTTCTTTTCCCAATAGCTTTGCCATTTGGTTTCAATTTCTGCGAAAGGATATTTCATACAATTCTTTAATTAGGAGTTTGGAATTTAAAATTAATTGTGAGCAAATTTACCGAAAAACGGAGGGAATTCAAACGAGATGGAAGGTCGAAATGAGGTTAATTTAGTAGTCTTTTTAGAAGTTCTTCTTTGGTGATTTGAAAATGCTCGGCTATATCTTTTAGAATACTATTCAATGTTCCGATTTTGATGGGATCGTGGTTTGGAACGGTAACATGATGTTGTCCTTTTATATTTGTTGTCAGTCGAATATGGCTTCCGGACTGGCGTGATGGTACATATCCTGTTTTGGCTAGAAGTTTTATAAATTGATCTGCATTAAAATCTCGGGGAAGTTTCATGCCGCCAGAATCTCTTCTTTTATATAATGTAGACGTATGATTTTGGGAGATTGTCCCTCTTCAAAATGGCAAGAGACAGCATCTTTAATGTTTTTTTTCAATTCTTCAATTGTTTCTGCTTCGGTGAAGATGGATTCACCTAACGCCTTGGCTTCAAAACCACCATCAATCGATTCTTCGATTATAAAAATTATTTCGTTCATAAGTAAAATCTCTTTTTGTTTCTTCTAATATAAGACTTTCTAAAACTTCAATCCATACCAGACAACATTCGGATAAACTTTTACCGCCGGCATCGGAAAGTGATAAAAGTTCAAATATTTTTTAATGAATTTTAAGAACGGAGAATTTCCGGGAAGTTCATCTGTCTTCAGATCAAGGGAAAAGAAAATTTCTCGATGGCCGGAGTTTGTGTCAAATCCTTTAACTGAATGCCCCACAGCAACGTTCAAAAAATTCGGGTAATACTTTCTAATTTTTTCCGGCAAATAATTCGCAATCGAAATGCTAAGCCAGTGATAAGTGCTTTCGTAGTCATCAAAGATTACTTTGTTTGATCCGTGTTTGAAGCGTTCTGAAGTAAAGAAGCTGATCTTCAGATTAAAATTTTTTAATTGCGGAAACTTGTATTGAAGGAAAGGATAAGCCGAGCCAAGTGCGTTTGCAGAAAAATCGCCCCAGCTAAATCCCCACTGCTTGGAAAAACCATCTTTTATTTCTGTGAAAGATTGATAGGTTAACGCGGTAATACCGCCATAGAGAAGACTTTGTTCTTTATTGATACCGCTCCAAACAAAAGCATCAGAATAAATATTTGTTGCCAGCATCGGAAAATAGAAATGTCCGAACTTATCGGCACCGAGAGCATAAGCCCAATCCTCTTTCCAATTAAAGTGGAACGGACTTTTTTCTCCTTTCCACCAAAGATTTTTTTGTAACGCCTGTCCGTAAATAAATCCCCCGAGAGTTGCCGTACCGATAAAAGAAAGTTTGTAATAATTTATTGTGGAAGTATCAATTCGTAGGCTGTCTTGCGGCTGCAAAAAAGGAATAAAAAGCAAAAGACATAAAATTGTTTTCATTCTTCCATCGAAATATTAGTCTGCAAAGCAGAGAAAAACATTATATTTACAAAAGAAATATCACAAAAAAGAAAACCTAAAAAAAGAATGATGCAGCTTTTTCCTTCAACTTATTTTACATACAAAAACAAGCAACTTTACTGTGAAGGTGTTGCCGTTACCCAAATTGTAAAGCAAACAGGAACTCCAACTTACATTTACAGCAAAAAATATTTTGAAGATGCTTACAAAGAATTTGATGAAGCGTTTCGCGCCGTCCGCCATAAAATATTTTATGCTGCAAAATCAAATTTCAATCTCAGTGTAATTAAAACTTTTATAGAACTTGGCAGCGGTGTAGACGTAAACTCCGAAGGCGAACTTTACCGCGCTTTAAAAGCTGGGGCTAAACCGGAAAAGATAATTTTAACAAGCGTTGGAAAGACGAAGAACGAAATAAAACTTGGTCTTGAACGTGATGTTTTGATGATCAAAGCAGAATCTGAAGAAGAAGTTTATTTGATAAATGAAATTGCCTCTTCGATGAACAAAGTTGCACGCGTCGCGATCCGCGTTAACCCTGATGTAAATCCAAAGACTCATCCTTACATTTCAACGGGACTTTCTGAAAACAAATTTGGTGTTGATAGCGAAACAGCGCTAAAGTTGTTTCGAAAACAAAAAGAATTGAAAAACATTCTTTTTACCGGGATTGATATGCACATCGGTTCTCAGATTACTACTCTTTCGCCTTTTGTTGAAGCGGTTGAAAAGCTTGCCAATCTTTTCCTCATCTTAAAAAAAGAAGGACTTGAATTAATCCATTTTGATATTGGCGGCGGAATCGGAATTCAATACAACGATGAAAAAACTTTTTCCGTGAACAAATTTGCCGAAGCTCTTCTTCCGATAGTAAAAAAACTTAACTGCGAAATCATTTTTGAACCGGGTAGATATTTAACGGCAAATGCAGGAATTTTGGTTACGGAAGTTTTGTACACTAAAAAGAATCAGCATAAAAATTTTCTTGTAGTTGACGCTGCAATGACCGACTTACTGCGCCCGAGTATTTATGGCGCATATCATCATGTTCAACCGGTAAAATTGGATGAAAGTAGAAGTGAAATAATTGCTGACGTTGTTGGTCCGGTTTGCGAAAGCGGAGATTTTCTTGCAAAGGAAAGAACGATACAAAAATGCGAACACGGAGATTTGCTTGCCGTAATGTCTGCCGGCGCATACGGAATGGTGATGGCTTCAAATTATAATGCTCGGAGAAAACCGGCAGAAATTTTGGTAACGGGAAATTCTTTTAGCATAATTCGTGCGCGAGAAACGTTTGAGCATCTTGTGTTCGATGAAGAAAATTATTTGTAATACTTTATGCAGCGATAATGAAAAGAAGAAACTTTATAAATACCATAACAACAGCGGCGGCAATTGCGGCTTTTCCAAACTTCTCGTTCCCTTCTGAAAAATCGAAGATCATTAAACCGAAAAAATTAAAAAGTGGCGATACTATCGGATTAGTTTCTCCCGGCGGTTTTATCACCGAGCAACAACTTGAAGAATCAAAAACAAATATGACGGCTCTTGGGTTTTCTGTTGTTGTTGCTAAAAATATTTTAAATCGGTTCGGGTATTTTGCCGGAACCGATAAAGATCGTGCCGAAGACTTACATGAAATGTTTGGCAATAAAAAAGTTGACGGCATCGTTTGCGTCCGCGGTGGATATGGCTGCGCGCGTGTTTTGGATTTTCTCGATTTCAATTTAATTAAGCGCAATCCCAAAATTCTTATCGGGTACAGTGATATTACCGCCTTGCTGTATGGAATATATTCGCAGACTGGATTAATCGGTTTTCACGGACCGGTTGCAACTTCCACGTTTAATGAGTTTAGCGTAAATAATTTTATAAATGTTTTGATGAAACCACAGCTGAAAATGTCTTTACACAGCGCATCTGAAGATGCTGCAAAAAACGAATACAAACCTTACGTTATTCGCAGCGGCAAAGCAAAAGGAAAACTTATCGGCGGAAATTTATCTATTGTTGCTTCGTTGATCGGAACGAAATATGATATCGAACCAAAAGGTAAAATTATTTTTCTTGAAGAAGTTGGCGAAGAACCTTACCGGGTTGATCGAATGTTGACGCAAATGATCCAAGCCGGGAAATTTAAGAACGCCTCCGGTATCGCACTTGGCGTTTTTACTAAATGTGAATCGAAACCGGATCAATCGGGAATAGCAAATTCTTTTTCCCTGTCTGAAGTTTTACTTGATAGGCTATTTCAATTGAAAATCCCTGTACTTTATGGTTTGTCGTTCGGACATATTGTTAATAAATTTACTTTACCGTTCGGCATCAACGCAGAGCTTGATGTTGATAATCAGGAATTAATGCTGCTTGAGGAAGCTGTTGTTTAACTATTTGTTAAATCAATGAAAGAAAAATTATGAAAGTAAGATTGTTTTTTGTTTTAAGTTTCGCGGCGCTGACTTTATCGGGCTGTTTAGTTTATCAAAAAGTATCGTATGAAATTTTTATTGATGGGGAAAAGTCCGGCGAAGCAAAAGTAACTTTTTATGACCTTAAATCTGATGCGCTTGGAAATAAAGAGTTTAATGAAGATAAAGAGAACCTCTTCAATAAATTATTAAGGAGTGATGAATTTATCTTTTCGCAAAAAGATGAAGAAAAAGAAGTTACCAACCGCAGACTTTTTGTAGAAGATAAAAAACTCAATGGCGAAGTGAATTTTAAGTTTAAAGACATAAATGTAGTCGAAGGCATTCAGCAACAAGACGGATATTATTTCTTGACTGTTGAGAATGAAGACAGCATCATTTCTACCAACGGAACGGTTATTCCTATAAATAAATTCAAACGAATTATTTGGGAAAGGAATCAGAAAGTGTTGAAGTTTGAAATGCTTACCGACGTTAAACTTAATGACCTGCGTGAACTTGCCCCTTTTTATAAATCAAATGACAATTGACTAATGACAAATCTCTTTCTCAATCTTGTAATTTGTTTTTTGAATTTTGGAATTTCGCCCCGTGTATGTTGAAGTAGTTTTTCCGCTGCCGTTCCGCAAAGCTTTTACTTACACAGTTCCTGGTGAATTTGAAGAACAAGCTCAAATCGGTGTGAGAGTCGTTGCTCCTTTCGGTCCACGTGTGCTAACCGGATTTATCGTTTCGGTTCTTCAAGAAACTGCCGTTAAAGAAAAATTAAAAGACATTTATGATGTTCTTGACAGCGTTCCGATCTTCGATTCTACTTCAATTAAATTTTACGAATGGCTTTCCGAATATTATCTCTCTTCGCTTGGCGAAGCGTTCCGGCTTGCAATTCCTCCCGGCACCGAAGTGCAATCAAAAAAACGAATTACCTCAGATATTAATTTTGCCAGGCGATTATTAGAAGATGAAAAAAGAAAATCTCCGATTCAAAAAAAGTTGCTGAAAATATTTTCCGAAAATGAAACGATCAGTTATTACCAGCTTCAAAAAAATGCAAAACGGAAAAATATTCTCTCACCTCTTCGCACGCTGGAAAAAATGGGTGTGATAACGATTCATGATGAAACAGAGAAAGCAAAAGTTCACAGCAAAACCATCCTCTCGGTTAAGCTGTTAAAATCTGCGGAAGAAGTTTATGAGCTTATCCCAACGATTGAGAAAACATCGCCTAAACAAGTTGAGGTTTTACTCAAACTCGTATCCGGGCAGCATGAAATGCCGCTGCAACAACTATTGACCGAAACAAAAACTTCTCCGGCTTCAATTAAAGGATTAGAAAAAAAAGAAATTATCACCGTAGTAAAAAAACAAATCGAACGAACATTTCAAGAACCCTATTCCGAAGACTTAATTGATTTTGCTCTAACTTCAGATCAAAATAAAGTGTTGGATGAAGTTTATCCGTTTCTGCAAAATCCTTCTTTCAAGGTTTTTCTTTTGCACGGAGTAACCGGCAGCGGCAAAACACAAGTCTATATCGAACTTGTAAAGAAAGTTTTGGAGCTCGGTAAAACCGTAATTATTCTTGTTCCCGAAATCGCATTAACGCCGCAAATGACGGCACGTTTGACGAATAATTTCAAAGGAATGGTTTCTGTTATTCATAGTAAAATGTCGCCCGGCGAACGGTTTGATTCCTGGCAAAATATTTTAAATGAAAAATCGCAAGTGGTCATCGGCGCACGTTCAGCGCTTTTTTCGCCGTTAAAAAATATTGGATTTATTATTGTAGATGAGGAGCATGACGGCAGTTATAAACAGGATGAAACGCCGCGTTATAACGGGAAAGATGCAGCGCTGATGCGTGCAAAATTTTCCGGCTGCCCGGTTTTGCTTGGCTCCGCTACTCCGTCTGTTGAAAGCATGTATCTCGCAGCCACAAAAAAATATCAACTGCTGAATCTTCCAATTCGTGTTGATGATGCACAACTTCCTAAGATAACACTGGTAAATATCAACGAAGAGAAAAAACTTAATCGCATGGAAAGTTTTTTTTCTAAAACGCTGCTTGAAAAAATTGAAGAACGATTGAAAAAAAAAGAAGGAGTAATCATTCTTCAAAATAGGCGCGGTTTTGCAACGCAGATTTATTGTGTTGAGTGCGGACAAATTGAAACGTGCGACAATTGTTCGATCTCGCTCGTGTATCATATTAATGAAAACACTTTGCATTGCCACTACTGTGGATTTGTGAAAGAAGCTCCTCCGGCTTGTAATCATTGCGGATCGCCACATCTTAAATATTTCGGAACAGGGACAGAACGCGTTGAAGATGAACTCGCTTATTATTTTCCAAACGCTGTTCTTGAGCGTATTGATTCGGATGCTATTTCTAAAAAAGGAAATTTGGGGACTATTCTCTCCAACTTTAAAAGCGGGGCGATTGATATTCTTGTCGGCACGCAGATGGTTGCAAAGGGAATGGATTTTCCCCGCGTTACGCTTGTTGGTGTTATTTCGGCGGAAACAAATTTATGGCTTCCCGATTTCCGCGCGGATGAACGAACGTTCCAGCTTTTAACACAAGTAAGCGGACGAGCCGGCAGAAGTAAAATTGAAGGAGAAGTGGTCATCCAAACACAAAATGATAAACATTTTGTTCTGCAAAAGGTTTTACAAAATGATTACGACGGTTTTTATAAAAAGGAAATCCTCGACCGGGAACACCGCGGTTACCCGCCGTTTATGCGGCTCGCGGTAATTGAAGCGAAAGACAAAGAAGAAAAAAAAGCGCTCGGCGCAATGAAAGAATTTTATAATGAACTCCTGGCATTTAAAAAGTATCTGAAAATTACCTCTCCGACTTCGGCGGTCATCGCAAGATTGAAAGGCGAATATCGTTTTCAAATCGTTTTAAAAACAGACCGGGTTACCGATCCTTCAGGAAGTATTTTGCGGAAAGCAATTTCCGAGTCATTTATGCGGTTCAATCGAAAAACAAAAATTAAAGACATCAAAATCTTTTTTGATATTGACCCGCAAAGCATTTTGTAATATTGCTTGCAACTTTTAAAAACCGTTCGCAGTTGCCAGCGGCTTTTTTTTTGAAGCGTTTGAAATGGATTATTTAAAGTTTAAGACATCGCGCAACGGGTTGCAAGTAAAAAATTGAAAGTAGAAAGTTATCGCCGTTTATTAATTTGTTATCGGTGTTAGGGAGAAAAGCAGCCCATAGCTTCAGCTATGGGAATGAAATTAAATAATAAAAATCAGTAGCCGTTTTAACGGTTTAGAACAGTGAACAACCATGCCACACCCAGCAATAAAAATATGGATTTCAAATTGTAAACCGATGAATCGGTTTGAAACTTTGCCTCTCTTAAATTACCCACAGATGAATCTGTGGGCTGCTGACAAAAGATACCAAAACAAACCATAAATCGGTAAACCATTAGTTCAAAGTTAAAAGTAAAACACTCAAAATATCTTGACAAAAAAAACAAAAAGTTATACGCCATTACTAG
>Ga0210050_1000211_pt1 | contig 79949 bp, 71 predicted proteins | sample CryGey132114_all_FD_185463 | JGI IMG/M metagenome (GOLD analysis project Ga0210050, IMG submission 185463) | Groundwater microbial communities from aquifer - Crystal Geyser CG22_combo_CG10-13_8/21/14_all (SPAdes) (version 2) | ecosystem: Environmental > Aquatic > Deep subsurface > Groundwater ... | reverse complement strand
GTCGCTGCGCTCTCCGCCACGGCTTTCTCCGCCTTCACTTCTTCTGCCGAAACGATTTCCGCCACCAAAGCTTCTCTCGCCACCGCCGAAACTTCTTTCGCCGCCATTGGAGCGTCTTTCACCGCCGCCAAAGCTTCTCTCGCCACTGCCGCCGCTTCTTTCGCCGCCGAAACTTCTTTCGCCACCGCTGGAGCGTCTTTCACCGCCTCCGCCAAAGCTACGACCACGACCGCCGCCTCCGCCGAAGCTTCTGCCTCCGCCTCCGCTGCCGCCACCAAAGCTACGACCACGGCCGCCGCTTCTGCTGCCGCCACGGCTATAACCGTTTTGTGGCATATCGTCTTCGTCGCCCTTAAGAAAGCGTTGTACACATACCCACTTACCTTTATCTGCAGGAGAAATCAGGGATAGCGCTTCTCCAGAAGAGTCTTCACCACGAGCGGTACGCCCAATACGGTGAATGTAATCCTCCGGACACTGTGGAATGTCATAATTAATCACGAAGCTGATGTGCGGAATATCCAGCCCTCTTGCAGCAACGTCTGTAGCTACCATGATGCGGTACTTCTGGCTACGAAACGCTTTGATAACACGGTCACGTCTGCTCTGTCTCAAGCCGCCGTGGATCACGTCTGCGCTATGGTCGTGGCGAATCAATTTATCCTTGATTTCCTCAGCACCTCTTTGTGTCTTAACAAAAATTAATACAGATCCCTCACTCGCTTCCAGAGCCTTTAGTAGCTCAGGATACTTGTCTTTCGTGTGTATTTCATTTTGTACGATATTCTTTGCGACTGTATTAACATCGCCAGAAGATATGCGAACGGGATTACTTAAATACTTGTCAGACAGCTTTGTAATCGCTTTCGGCAATGTTGCTGAAAACAAAAGCGTTTGTCTTTCCTTTGGAATATAAGAAACAACTTCGTCAATCTGTATGCCAAAGCCCATGTCTAGCATTCTGTCCGTCTCATCTAATACTAGAAAACGTGTCTGGCTTAAATTTAAGCTCTTACGATCCAAGTGGTCATTGACACGCCCTGGAGTTCCCACGATCAATCTCGCCTTCCTGCGCAACTGCTGCAGCTGGCCGTGCATAGATTCGCCGCCAATTAACAATGCGGCATTAATGCCACTGTTCTTATCAAGCATTTGGATTGCTATGCCATAAATCTGTCTGGCAAGCTCCCTTGTTGGGGTCAGAATAATCGCGGATCCATCCTCATCGCCCATCAAATTGGCGATAATGGGAATAATAAACGCTCCTGTTTTCCCTGTTCCCGTTTGGGCAGAGCCCAAAACATCCCTTCCTTCAAGAATAACCGGTATAGCTTGCTCTTGAATAGGCGTGGGTGTTATATAATTCATCCCAGTAAGCCTACCTTTAAGCCCCTCGGGTATATTGAAGTCATTGAATTTGTTCATTTAATTTATTTTGAATTAATTAGCCTTAAATGGCTAAAAGCAAAAATGATACAATTTTATATGGCCGTTTACAAGAAAAATCAACAACTTTAATGGAAATTGTTTATACTCGTTTACTGTAACACTCCAATTGCTTGTATGATATCAGCAATCCGCTCTGCTGTCTGGCCTAAATCCACTATATTGTGGAGGGGGTGCTTGCTGTACCCCGCGGCTTCGTGAAAAATATGCAAGTGACCATCTGTAAAATGCCCGCCAACAGCAGTTTGGCACCCACCGCCTAACATGGTCAGGAAAATTCTTTCAATAGAAACGGATTGAAATGTCTCCGCATCAAGCAGGGGTCTGAATTCCTCAATCCTGTCTTTATGGCATTCAATCGCGATTGCACCTTGTCCTACCGCAGGCACCATATGATCCACGGCTAATGGGATGAACTTTAAGCCACTATAGCTTTCTATGTTTAAGCGCTTAAGCCCAGCCGCTGCCATAACGGTAGCATCCGCATAGCCATCTACCATCTTATTCAGTCGAGTGGCTACATTCCCTCGTATTTCTAAAAACTCAGCTTTAGGGTACATTACACGCACTTGAGCACGCCTTCTGGGGCTAGCTGTAGCAATTTTATGGGGCGATCCAACTATATTTTCTCTCAGGATCAGCACATCATTGGGAGTGTCTCTTGGCAGATAGCCTGCGATCACAAGGCCCTTGGGTAGTTCTGTTGGCAGATCTTTCGCGCTGTGCATTGCGATATCGGCTTCCCCTGAAAGGAGAGCTTCTTCAAGTTCTTTCGTAAAAAGGCCTTTCCCACCTTGTTTCTCTAAAGACCATCCTTGCTGTTTATCACCAGTAGTCACCTTTTCAACGATCTCATAACCGGATACGCCCGCTAAGTGTTCGCCTACCATATTCGTTTGAATCAGCGCCAAGGGGCTGCGTCTGCTCGCTATTTTAAGTTTTCTTTCCATAACTACAGGGAAAACTCTGCCTTTTTTTGTTTGCTAATGCAATAATAAGAACTTTTCAAAAATAATTGAAAATGGTGGACGGCACAGGACTCGAACCTGTGACCTACTGGGTGTAAACCAGCCGCTCTAACCAACTGAGCTAGCCGTCCCGATTCAAATGAAATTATAAAGTAGACGGTTTTGCGCAAATTGCAAGCGAAAACTTGATAGTTTTTTTGGCTTACATATTTAGCTTGAATAGATGTTAAATTAACATCACTTTGAGTTTTGTCACAGAACCACTACGTCCCAAAATGCCATTACCATTGCCGAAAATCGTTTCATTCATATTTTTATCCTTACTATTCTCAGGACAATTACTTCTTGCAGAGCTCCCAAAAGGGATGGTGAAATTTATGAACGTAAAAGGAGATGTGTCGGCTCTTAAAGGTACTGATGACCAAAAGCTTGTCGCGCATAATGGCCAAATTTTAGATGAGGGTTATACGGTTACTACAGGTGATAATGGTTCTTGTGTTTTGGTTTTTTCAAACGGCTCAACTCTTGTTGTTTCCAGTAATACCAGTCTTTCCATTGCGAGTTTTAGGCAAGAATCATTTGATGATTCGACTCGAAAATTTGAACTTCTTGACGCAGATCCGAGCGAATCCACAAGTGATTTGATTCTCAACTATGGGCAACTCCTTGCGGATGTAAAAAAATTAAGCAAAAAATCTTCATTTAAGATAACCACCCAAGCAGGCGTTGCTGGTATTCGTGGAACCATCGCAGATGTTTCCTTTGTGATGGATACGACAACCGGCTCGTTCGTCATGAAGATCATTAATGTGGTTGGTTCGGTTACGTCAACTGCCTATAATGTTTCTATTAACAGCGATGGTCTGCAAGAAGTCGAAAAGATTGTTAGCGAGCTTAATGTTGGCGCAAAAACGACTTCTTTGGGTAACAAGGATCTGGCATCGGGCAATATAGCAACAAGCGAATCAAGGACTGAACCCATTACTCAAGCAGATAAGAATATTATATTGGAGGCTATCCGTAATGCTAATATCACGGATCAAGGTGTTCTTGCAGCACTTAACGCCGTGATTCCCGCCATACAGGCACTTAAGGAACCTGCTAAAATTCAAAAAAATGCACAAAAAGACTTACAGCAACTTGAGCAAAAAACACAAAAGGCTTTCCAGCTCTCAGCTGAAACTCAAACAGTTGTGGCACTAACGGCTCAGGCAGTAGAGGCATCATCCCCCCAGGCTGGTGTTGTGGACAATTCCATTGTTAATAAGGACGAATTTGTGTCCAGTCCCGCTGATCCGGAGTGATTGAATGATGCCGTATTGTATTCGCTTTTTTGATGTTGTGGTGCACCGATATTCTTTTTTAAACTAAAAACGATGCCCCTCCCTTCTTTTATTAAAAAGCTGTTAGTCCTTACTTTCGTGTCTATGATTGCGATTAGTTGTCCGTTATTGGCTAGAGTGCCTCCTCCTCGGCCGCACCCAAGAGAACAGCAACCAACACCTCCTCCGGGCCACCTTGAGCCAGATGCGTTAGCGCCGCTTCCTCATCCTCAAGATGATCGAACCGAGCTTAGGCCTATTCCTCGCACGGACCCCAGTTCCCCAAAAGAAAAGGGCTATTACCAAAAAAAGAAGCTAGACGTTGATAAGGCACCGCCCCAAAAGTCCAAATAAAGAGAGCGAATACCTGTAAGTTTAAAGATATTATGAAATATACCCGTTGCTTAGGCATAGATAAAGATTGGAGCGTTCTTACGATGGGTTGCTGGCAACTCGCCCCGAGCATTGGTTGGGGCGATAAGTGTAGCGCAACTGAGGCGGAAACTGTCATAAAAACTGCTGTTGATTGTGGTATAACCGCATTTGATACTGCTGAGGGCTATGGTGATGGTGAATCCGAGCGTCGTCTAGGAAGGGCTCTGGGAAATAAAAGAGATGATGTTATTATTGTTTCAAAAATTTGGCCGGATGCCGAGCTAACGCTCGAGGCTTATCAAAAGCGCCTAGATGAGACGCTTTTGAGGCTTAATCGCGACTATGTAGACCTTTACCTGATTCATTGGCCATCTGATTTTATGCAAAATGCTTCTCTTTTTTGCGATATCATGTTTGCCCTGAAGGAAAGTAAAAAGGCTTTGACTGTTGGCTTATCCAACTTCCATGAGCAAGATTTGGAGTTACTAGGGGATCAGCTCGCGGATTTTTCTATCAACCAAGTACCTTATAATTTACTGTGTCGCTTTTATGAAGGGCGCACACGTGAACTGTGTCATCAATCAGGGGTAACCTATATGGCATATGCTCCATTGGCCAGAGGTTTCTTAGCACGAAAATTAACAGAAACGGATCGCCAAGTCGCTGCCCGTACGAACCGTTATGACAGTTTTTTTGATGAACCGATCAAAAGTGAGGTTGCTAAGGTGTACGATCTCTTGGCTTCCATCGGTCAAGACCTCGGCAGGCATCCTTCTGAAATTGCTTTGGCTTGGGTTATTGCCCAAGAGAACATCCAAACGACCATTATCGGCAGTCGTAAGCCGGAACAAGTAAAAGAATGTGCCAAAGCGGGCGATTGCGAGCTCACTGCTGAAATGCTTCAAGCATTAACGGCTGCAAGTGATCGTTTTGTAGCAAATACAGAACGTGTGCTCCAATCTCCGATAGACTAAATTATAATCGCCGTTTCCTTTCGAATCCATTGGTGTAGTCGCTCGATGGATTCTTGGTGTTCGGGGGGATCTTCTCGGTCGGCTTTCGCGTGCAACTGCTCCTTTAATAGAGCCCAGGTGCTTTCTCTGAGCTTTGTGGGTAATTGTTTAAGCCAGGCTTCCTTCACGGGGTAACCCTCTTGTTGCACCAATAGATAAATCGCTTTTAGGTAAACGACACTGGGGGCATATCCGTTTAAAAGATGTTGCAGGGATTTCTCCCAAAGCAAAAAGAGGTCTTCCGTAGACTCAGGGTGCAGGTTATTTCTGTACAAAAGTTTGGAGAGCGAGCATGCGTAGGTAAAAGCCTCGTAGTTGCGGCTGATGTCGCTATGCCGCCTTTCTAGCCGAAACTCTTGAATGAAAAAAGTATCTTGGTTCGAACCTCTCGTCTTAACCACAATTTCCCCAAGATCAAAGAGGTCTATGCTGGAGCTGGCTCTTGATTTTTTGGTTTCCCTAAATAAGCCTAATATAATGCCTTGAGCAGCGGTAAGGATACTGATTCGGCTGATACTCTTTTCTGAAGCCGAGGGCGCTTTATGGATCACGTACCCCCTGAATTCCTGAAATTGCATCTAGCTTCCGATATCAAGCGGTTTTGCATTATAAGCTGGTACAAGTGCTCCTCCAGAAATAACAACCTTCATGCCATCAGAAACACTCATTTCTAAATCGATCACCTCGTCCTCTGGGAGCATCAATAGAAATCCACTAGTCGGGTTAGGTGTTGTTGGCACGAACACATTAACCACAACTTTTCCAGTCTTTTGCTGTACTTCGCCTTTTGTGGTACTTGTTAAAAAGCCTAAAGCATAAACCCCGGGTCTAGGGTATTCGATCAATACTGTTTTTTGAAAAACCGCCTTTTGTTGTTGGCTAAAGGTGTCAACAATTTGCTTCACCGTATTATAAACAGTCTTAACAAAAGGTACGGATGTGATTACCTTTTCAGCTAATTGCATCATTAAGCGCCCTAAGAAGTACTTGGATAATAATCCCAAAATCGCTATGAAAACGACTATAATGATAATCGAAGCAATGCTTAACATCCCTTCAAACCAAATTTGGTCACGCAAACTTGAATCAATAAACCAGAATATCAATTTACTTGTGGGAGCCCCAATAGACTCTATTAAAAACTTAACTACGAAAATCGTAGCGGCTAATGGCAGAAGGATTAATAATCCTGTGAAAAATGAACTTCTAATTGATTTAAACATGGCAGTGTATGGAACAGCCTATACGTTATCCAAAAAAACAAACTCAGGCAAGCCCTCACATTCAAGTATTTTTTGCATCACCACGCTTTCCATATGCCGTATTTGCTGAATATCTTCAGTTGTTTTGTCATTATAGCCCGCCAGGTGTAGCCAACCGTGCACGATATAAAGCATGAGTTCGTAAGGAAATGTGACGCGGTGGTCATTATGCACTTCCATAGCTTGGTCAGGTGAAACGCAAATTTCTCCGGCAAAATCCATCTCAGGATCACCGGTAAAGGTCATAACATCCGTTGGCGTGGGGTCATTAAAGAAATTTTTATGTAGCTCGATAATGATGGGGCGCTCTAAAAATGCGATGGAAAGCTCCCCTGGTGGTATTTTAGCCTCGGGAATACTGTCTAATAGCGCAATAATCTTTTCAAGCGAGTCAGCTTCAAACTTCAGGTTAGGATGTTGATTATTGATGAAAACTTCCCTCATGCAATTTATATTAAACATCACCTCCTGTGTCGTCCGCAGGTATCTTGATGGGTTGTTTGGGTTCATAAGCGCTCCTTGAGGATTCTTTTCCCTTGGGGTACTCTATTCGTGAATGTAGCGTGTTGAGTATTGTCACTATGAAACTTTTCTTGAGCTTTTCAATTTCCTTCAGGGTGATTGGACATTCGGTTAACTGCCCATCTTCAATCTTTTCCTTGCAGGCCTGATCTACTAATTCCTCGATGCTTTGGGCGCTTACTTTTTTCAAGGTGCGGCTAGCGGCCTCTATCGTATCGGCAATCATTACAATGGCGCATTCTATAAACTGGGGTTTCGGACCGTCGTAGCGGAACGTAGATTCATCAATTTTTTCTTCCCCAATAATCGTTTCCGGCGCGATGAAGGGTAAACTTGTTTGCTTTTTTTGGCGTTGAGCCTTGTCGAAGAAGTACTGAATGAGCGTAGTTCCATGGTGCTGCTCAATTATATCCAATACAGCTTTGGGGAGCTTTGATTCTTTGCCCATCAATAAACCCTCTTTTACGTGGCTTTTGATTACTAATGCGCTCATTGAGGGATTGCGATCCATATGCGGGTTAATGCCATCCTTTTGATTCTCAACAAAATACTCTGGTTTCACAACCTTTCCAATGTCGTGAAAGAGGGCACCGACGCGGCATACTAGCGGATTTGCTTTTATTTCCGCCGCGGCACGTTCTGCTAAATTGGCTACCATTAAGCTATGGTGGTATGTTCCGGGGGCTTCTAATTGTAGTTGTCTTAACAGGGGGTGATTGAAATCTGTTAACTCGAGTAAGGTGATGTCTGTTGTCATCTTAAACACGCTTTGCAATAGGGGCATAATGAAAATCGCTATCAATCCCGTACATATACCCGCAATTTGTGCGGTTAACATTTGATTAAGAATGGTAAATACATTGATGTCATTAAATATTCCTAAAAAGGCGGCGCAAATTGCCATTATCAGGCCGGCAATTGCTCCTGCGCGTATAACCCTTGTTCTCAAAACGATATGGTTGGAATAATGAATCGCAGCTAGGCAGACCAGTATGCTAGGTAGTAGGAAGCGTATAACGTTCCCGAGCATGAGGGCATAAAAACAACTGACCAATAGGGAGACAATGATAGCAGATCGAGCATTCAGCATAATTGTTATTAGAATCGCGCTGAGAGCAATTGGCGCCATGTAGGGCAGAATCGAAAGGAAAACAGAATTGGCACCAAAAAGGTCGGTTTCACCAAGTTCGAGAATGAGTCGTATTATAAACAGGTTTAATAAAAAAAGAATTGCGCAGAAAGTTAGATCTCTTTTGCTTTTTAATAGTTTGGGCATGTTTAAGCGCAGGTAGACAACGGCTCCAAAGAGAATGCCAAGAGTTGCAACAGAAAGCTCAATGAGGGAGGCGTTAAAGCCTAATCCAATATCTTCATGTTTTTTTGCACTATCACGATAGGCAATGAGCGTTTCGTATTGCTCTGGTCCTACAATTGTTCCCGGCTCTATTATGGTTTGCCCTTCGCTTATAGAAACAGTTACGGGTTGCATTTTCGCAATGGCATCTTCTGCCTTTTTTTCGCTTTTTGCCGCATCGTATATTAAGTTTGAGCTTATGCCGCTCTTAAGAATACGGAACATGGCCCTAGCTACCTTCGCGTCTATATCAAGCGCGGATAGATTAATTCGCAAAAAGCGTAGTGCTTCTTCTTCGGATAGGACTCGAGAGTCACTATGCCGTCCTTCGATTTCGATGCTATAAAAATAGGGAGATGTTTTGCCTTCCTTTGCCCCTAGCTCGGTTGGATCGTAAATACCTTCTCTGAATATTTCACGAAGAATGATTAAACCTTCTTCAAATAGCTGTTCCTGTACGTTCTTGTCCGTAGATACGAGTATGGACTCTAAGTCCTCCGCGTTTAAGAAGTAGCCGGTTTTATTGCTAAATTTGGTTTTTAAGTCCCTGACTTCGCTTTCTATTTCAGTTGGGCTTAATTGCTGCTTGATACCTTTGTCTTCAATTTCGGTTAGGCCCTCAGCTAACAGGATCATGTCTTTTTTGAACTTTTCGTAGACAGACATGTCTAGATGATATACGGGCGCAATGCGCTTGCGAAGCTGTTCTTGGTTGCGTTGAGTTAATATTTTGCTTTCGTAGGTGAAGGGGAAGTTGGCAACGATTCTTGTGTTCGCTATTTGTTTTGGTAAGACTTGTAGTGTAGCTGGCGTCTGCCCTCCGAAGCATATGGCGATTGTAGTTATGGCAAATAGTGCAAAAACTATGGCGCCGGCGATATGTTTCTTTTCCAGAAAGGCTTCCGGGGTGATGGATTCTTCGTCGCGGCGTTTGCGGCGGGCGCGTTTTGGTTTTTGGATGGGCATCGTGTTAAATTCAGTATAAATTAGCGTTCGCGGTCGTTGAAGAAGTGTTCGTAGGCTTCTATTATCTTCTGCACAAGAGGGTGTCTTACGACGTCTGAATTTTCGAAATAAAATATCTTTATGCCTTGTATATTGTTTAATACGGAGATGGCTTGCTTGAGGCCCGATCTGTTTTTAAGGGGGAGGTCGATTTGTGTGATGTCGCCGGTGACGATCATGCGGCTGTTGTCGCCTAGGCGGGTGAGGAACATCATCATTTGCTCTGAGGTGGTGTTTTGGGCTTCGTCTAGGATGACGTAGGCGTTGGAGAGGGTGCGGCCACGCATGTAGGCTAGGGGTGCGATTTCGATGATACGCTTTTCCATCATTTTTTCGGTGTCTTCGGGGCCAAGGATGTCGTACATAGCATCGTATAGTGGGCGTAGGTAGGGGAGGATCTTTTCCTGGAGGTCTCCTGGGAGGAAGCCGAGGGCTTCTCCAGCCTCTACGGCTGGCCTTGTTAGGATGATTTTCTCGACTTTTTTATTGAGGAGGGCATCGAGTGCGGCGGCTACGGCCAGGTAGGTTTTGCCGGTACCGGCGGGCCCTACACTTAAGACGATCTCATGTTTTTGAATGAATTGTAGGTAGCGCTTTTGGTTGATGGTTTTTGGGACCAGGCTTTTGTTGCGTATTTTGAGAATAAGCGGGTTTTCAAACGTTTCCCTGAATTCATGGGCGCGCCCTTCTACAACGCCAATAAGCATGTGATCGAAATCGGAGTCATTAATATTGAGCCCCTGTGCGCGGGCAAGGTTCAGGATATCGAATAATTCGGAGACACGGGCGATGTCATCTTGGGTACCCTCTATGGTGAGCCAATCATCGCGAGTTGTAAGACTCACGTTGAATGCTTTTTCGATATGAGTGAGGTTTGCCTCATTATTGTGATATAGCTGAGAGAGTAATCTTGGGTTTGCGAAATGTAGTGTTTTTGATTCCATTGAGTTGTTGGGTATCGTGTCGTGAAAAGGGTTAAGGGGAGCGGTTTTAGGCCTCTTCGGTAGCGAATTGTTTAAGACGCTGCCACATGGTGTCCAGTGCTTGAGGGAGTACACGTGTGTTGCCTACCACCGGCATGAAGTTAGTATCCCCCTGCCAGCGAGGGACGATATGGCAATGAAGGTGACCTGGTATGCCTGCTCCGGCAGCGCTGCCGATATTCATGCCTATATTAAAGCCGCTAGGCGAAAGGGCTTTGGTGAGGATCTCTTGTCCTTTAATGATAATATCCATGTAATCGGCGCGTTCTTCAAGGTTAAGGTCGGCCAATGTAGGGACTTCCTTAAGCGGAACAGCCATGAGGTGGCCGGCGTTATAGGGAAATTTGTTCAGGATGAGAAAAGCGTGTTGGCTGCGATAGAGGATGAGCGCCGCTCTATCGTTTCCGGATTCCAAGATGTTCGTGAACAAGCTCTTGTCATCTGGTTGTTTAGAGCTTTCAACGTATTCCATGCGCCAATAAGCATGTAGGTGGTCCATATTCTATTATTCTTAATGTAAATTACCGATTTGTCAAAGCAATGCCGTTTTCCGTCCTATTGGAGGTGTGGCTCAGGGGGCTGTTTTTTTCGTATTAATTTTAGCTATAGTTTAGTGATTTCGTTGGAATGATTTCACTATTTCAGGGGGATATTTTGTTTGGTTAAGTTCGTTATTTCTTATTGATATACGAGGCTTCTTAGAGGGATTTTTTATTGGTATATTTCCGGTAGATTCGATATAAATTCGCTATAAAAAAGGGCGGTTTGTTTCACCTGAAACAAACTTTTGGAAAAATGAGAGCATCTTATTAAAAATTAGGCTCTAAGGTTTAATAAGGAATCATGGTTATTTATTCTGGAAACGTGTGGATTTTCTTGTTAAAAGTAATAAATTTCTACACATAAGGGTGTCAGTTTTTTACGCTCGTTTTAGGTAGAAAATAATTGTTTGAACTTGAAAGCAAGCATTGTTACCTTTGGTATATGACACCCCGAACAAAAATCCTCCTGTTGATTGCAGTAATAATGATCGTTCTTTTCTTTACAACTCGCTTTTTAAGTGCTGCGTAAGGGGTAAGTGACTCTGCAGTATTAAGGAGAAAGGCGTTCTTGTGAAAAGCGGTAAGAGCGTTGAAATTGGTATTGTCTATGAGCGCGAGCGTAGTTAATTAGCCTTAATAGGGAGGTTATGACGGTATTCTAATCGAAGTGATCGGTTTTGCAAAATTTTACGAGTGAAGGAGCCGCGCTTTGTTTTTGCCTTTTTCATTACAATAGTCCCTTATGGGAGGCATATGAAGATATTGATGGTCAGCCCCGAGGTGGCACCCTATGCGAAAGTAGGCGGATTAGCGGACATGGTGGCGGCGCTCTCTAAAGCGCTTGTGAAGCTAGGACATGAGGTGCGCATTATATGCCCGAAGTACGGTGGCTGGGATCTTTCTAGAGACTATAAAGCTTATCCTGAGCCCATGATTGTAAATTTGGGATACGGACGAGTGGAGTTTTGCCAATTGTGGGAGACGAATTTTGAAGATTCCGGTGTGAAGCTTAATTTAATTGAGTACAATAAATATTTCGCGCGACACGAAATCTATACAGGCCCCTGGGGTAGCCATGCTGATAACAATGAGCGCTTTACCTTTTTAAGCCGCGCGGCTATGGATCTATGTTATTACTTGAATTGGGTGCCGGATGTGATTCATTGCAATGATTGGACGACGGGATTGATACCTGTTTATCTCAATACAATCGAGTGGCGAAAGCCCCTAGGGAATGTGGCGAGTGTGTTCTCGATTCACAACCTGATGCACCAAGGGATCTTTGGGCCAGAGGTTTTGGGATTTGCGGGATTACCTGCCCATGTGCTTCGAGAAGACTGCTTGGAGGCGCTCGGCAATGTTAATATGATGAAAGGGGGCATATATAACGCAACCAAGTTGACGACAGTTAGCCCGAATTACGCGCGTGAGATACAGACGGCTGAGTACGGGTGCGGGTTGGATCCTGTGATAAAGTTTCGCGCGAGCGATTTAGTCGGCATTGTTAACGGGATTGATACCGATATTTGGAATCCTGAGACCGACAAACTCATTAAAGCAAACTTCAGCAAAGACGATTTATCCGGAAAAGCCATTTGTAAAAAAGACCTACAGGAGCTCTTTCATTTAGAAGTGAACGACTCTATCCCGGTGATGGGAGTCATATCCCGCCTGGTTGATCAAAAAGGACTCGATCTATTACTGAATATCATACCCTGGATTATGCACGAGATGCACATACAGATTGTGATATTGGGAACCGGAGAAAGCTTTTTGGAGAACGGGTTTAACCAGATGGCCGCCCTGTACCCAGGGCGCGTAGGCGTATACATAGGCTATAAAGAAAGCTTGGCGCATAAGATAGAAGCCGGGAGTGATTTCTTTATTATGCCAAGCCGCTTTGAGCCCTGTGGGTTAAATCAGCTATATTCGATGCAGTATGGAACCTTACCGATTGCGCGAGCGACCGGAGGCCTAGTCGATACCATTGCACAATATCAAGAAGACAAAGATGAAGGGACAGGGTTTTTATTTCAACACCCTACGCCGGAAGCCCTTTATTATACAATAGGCTGGGCATGCGCTACGTATTATGATCGGAAGTCGGCGTATAAAAAATTACAACACAATGCGATGAGCCACGAGTGCTCATGGGATAAGTCTGCCAAGCATTATTCGGAGACCTATGAATGGGCAGTTGAGGCTAGGAGTAAGCGATTTGGTTGATTTTAATAACGCTTTTTTCGGCTTTCCCTGTTGACAAAAAAGAGGGATTGGACAGAATGCATATAGTTATCTATTATTTTTTCAACCCCCTATAAGACGATGTTAGACCACCTTTCGATTGCGGTTAATGATTTTGAGCAATCCATGCGTTTTTATGATGAGACGCTTGCTATTCTCGGTATAGAGCGCTTGATGACCTTTAATGAATATAGTATGGCGGGTTATGGAGAGCACGGTAAGCCATTTTTTTGGATTGGCGTGAAAGGGAACGCCGATGAGTATGTAGGAAAAGCGAGAGGATTGCATATTGCGTTTCACGCGCGTAGCCAATCCTTTGTGGATGAGTGGTATAAGCATGCGATAAAATTGGGTGCTGTTTGTAATGGAACCCCATCGATGCACCTGGAGTACCATGCTCATTATTATGCCGCGTATGTGATTGACCCTAATGGATGGCGCTTGGAAGCGGTAAATCATGGGACACATTGGGATTCCTAATGTCGTGCAGGACTTTCTACAAAGCCTTTCGAGAATTATTATTCGTTTTTTTACTTGATCAACCTTATATTTTTAAGCACAATACCCCTGCTTTGGAAATGGAGCTCCGATAAACTAGGATCTCCTTTATAAAAACCTTTTGAGTATGTTATGCCGTTATCTCCCCCAAAACATATATATAGCCCCGAATCGATTCAGTTTTGGTCTGAAAAAATAGGACTTAACTGGAAAACGCAATTTAGCCCGAGTGAAGTGTCCCTCGGGAAAGAGATATTTCAAAATTTTGAGATCAGGGAGCTGGAGCTGACGGAGACGGGAGCTATTGTGAATGCTCGATTTGACCAAGAAGACTGTTACGCCTTAGTGGACTGTGACGGGGAAAGCTTTAGCATTCGTGTCGCGGGACAAGACGGCTTTTTGGGCAGAGCGCTCGCCTATGCGGGGTTTTTAGAAATTGTAAAAGTGGTTGCCACGGAAGGTACGCCCCAAGAAGCGAAACAGGAAGTTACTACTAAATGTGAAGAACCCGCGCAAGCTGGGTATAATGTGGCATTGAGCAAACCAAAGACAAATGGGATGCGGCCACTAGTATTGCAATTTGAGTCTCGGCTGAAGAGTATTTTATTTAAGCCACAGTGGAAGCATGCGGACGGAACCTATTCCTTAGCCTTAAAGCAAGGAAAGAATTTACCCGATGAGACAACGCCCCAAGAGCGTGAGAAATTAATACGATTGGCGAGCTTGGCAAGACGATCGAGTTTTCAGTTTAGAGCCAATGCCGGCACGTATGTGTTGGACGATTTGGAGCAAATCAAGACCTTCTGGGATAAAGAAGTGGGCACATGGGAAACGTATTTCGAGTTTGATCTACCGGAAGAGCTGAAACGTATCCCTAAAGGCATCCAGGAAGTAGAGCTAACCCTTTCGCTTGTTGATCAAGATGAAGGCACGCTTGATTTTTCTTGGGATATGCGGATTGGGAAAAGTATTTTGGAGCCAGAGGATTGCGTGCGATTGATACGGGCGCACCATCAGCCACTACTTATTCCAAAAGTGGGGCTTGTAGCCCTTACAAAAGAGAAGACGGCTATGTTGGCGAGTTGGAAGGACTGGATGGATTCGAGCCCTGAGGATGAAATTCCAAAGTACCTGATGTTCTCCTTATTGAAGGATGATCCCGTGAAGGTGAATTTGTCTGACGAGTTGAAGCAGTGGCGAGAGTCTCTGCATATGATTCCCAGTGATAACAAAGCATTGCCCGAATTTTTAAGATCCTATCAGAAGCAGGGCGTTTCTTGGTTATGGCATTTATGTGATAATAATTGCCATGGGTTGTTGGCAGATGAAATGGGATTGGGTAAGACGTTGCAAATATTGTCTTTGATTGCGAGCCGTGATTACTATGATAAGCCGAATATTATAGTTTGCCCAGCCAGTGTTGTTCCTGTTTGGGAGAAAGAAGCAAAACGATTTTTCCCGCATCTACGGACTGAGGTTTTAAAAGCAGGACATGACTTTATCAGCTGCGAGGAAAAAGTATTGTGGTTGGCGAGTTATACGCAGTTACGCCGACATAAATTTTTACTGGATCGTACAAATTTTGGATACGTGATTTTAGACGAAGCCCAGCATATTAAAAACCCGGATGCTAAAGTTTCCCAGGCTTGTATGAAGATACAATCCGAGCATCGTATCGTCTTGACAGGTACGCCACTGGAGAACCGTTATTTGGATATATGGACGCTGTTTCGCTTCTTGATGCCCGGGTTAATGGGCGGGCGCAGGCAGTTTGAGGAGCGATCTACGAATCCTCACGTGCAACAAATTTTACGTAAACAGATTGCGCCCTTTGTTTTAAGACGAACCAAGGAAGATGTCTTAAAAGAATTACCCGGTAAGACTGAGATTGAGTGTTTGTGCCCGTTGACGGAGGTGCAGAGTGCGGAATATGAGCGATTGACTTCGGAGGGTATTACGCAATTGGGGAATGATTTACCCAAAGCTGTGAGTGAGCAGTCGCTAAGCTTTTTGACCCTGTTGACACGTTTGCGCCAAGTGTGTTGTGACCCTGGGTTGTTGCCTTGGATGGACATTGATTTTATGGCGAGCGGCAAGATCTTGAATTTGATCGATAAGCTTGAGGAGATTTTAGCAAACGGCCACAAAGCGGTTATCTTTAGCCAGTTTACTTCCTTGATTGATCGGATTGACCAGGCGTTGGCGAAGTTTTTCCCTGACGTGCCACGGTTTACCTTAACCGGGCAGACGAAAGATCGTGGTGAACCGGTTAATGATTTTCAGAAGCTGGAAGGCGCGGGCATTATTTTAGTGAGCTTGCGTGCCGGTGGTGTGGGAATAACCCTGCATAACGCGGATTATGTTTTCTTGATGGATCCGTGGTGGAACCCAGCGGTGGAGGATCAAGCGATTGACCGTGTGCACCGTATTGGGCAAGACAAGCCTGTGTTTGTTTACCGGATGATTACGCCGGGGACGATTGAGGCGAGAGTGCAGCAGCTTAAAGTTGAGAAGAGAGACCTTTTCTCCGGCGTTGTGGGCGCGATGTCTGATATTTCTGACATCAAGAATTACTATCGCTCGTTGAGTGATCTGATTGAGTTGTTGCCAGATAATCGTTAATGCCTATTACTATAGGGCGTATATGTCTGTTGAGAAGAAAAAGAAGAAGGTAGATTTAGAGGCGCTGAATTCCGCGTTTATGAAAATACCGAAAGTGAATACAGCAACCGCGCGGGATCTATTAGATTTGGGGTTTACGGAAAGTTACCAGTTGATTGGGCGTTCTCCTGAAGTTTTGTATGAAGAGATTACGCGGATAAAGCTGGATGTACCTAAAGATCGTTTGGGGTATTTTCGGTATATTGTGGCGTATGTGGAAGTGCCTGAAGAAGAGCGGAAAGCTGTGAATTTTTACGCATTTACGCAGCTTTAAATAGGGTGGTAGCGTATTGTTAGTGGCTCCACGTCATACAGTAATAACCGTCTTCAAGATTTTGGCGGTTTATGTAGCCCTCTAGTCGGGAGAGAAGCTCTTGGTCGATATCCAGGTTGCCGGAAGAATTGAGGAGCTGGGGCTTACCAATTGGCAGGCTGTCCTGCACCTGCAAAGCGAAAGAAACGGGATACCAAATGGCTTGGCTGGTATTACTTGAGGCTTCGAAATCGATTAAAGTTGAGGGTGACGCGCCATTAAAGTTTTCCTGCTTTAAGTAGACTTTATTTGGCAGCCTATTGAGCGAAGGAGCCTTATCCTGTTTGTAAAGATTGAAAGGGGAGGTGAATAAAACGCTGTACGCCCTTGTTTTAGCGAAGCGGGACGGCAAAAATGTTGTGGAAGGAACATTTACCTCTAGTGTCTTTGGGGCGTAGGCGCTTAATAGAGCCAATTGCTCGGTTGTATAATTTTGGTTACGGATATTGCTGTTTGCGCTCCATTCGGAAGGGAGGAAAAGAGGCTCGGTGTTATAGAGCTCAAACGCGATGAAATCCGATGCCTCCGGTAGACTATTAACCTGAAAATGACCCGTTTGAAACGAAGGGAAATAGGGAGCGTTAATTGACCCAGAGAGAAAAAAGTAAACTAAGGCATACACAACCAAGCTCGCCACAATAGCGATATTGAGAAACGAGTTCACCGGAAGCGCTTTTTTAAAGAGAAGATTCACGAGTGTTTGCGGCTAATTGTATTTGAGTGATTCCTTGGGCTTTTATGATGCCAGCGAGCTGGGCAAGTGTGTTTATTTCAACCGTTTTATCCGCTTTAACGAGGACAAGACTATACTCCCTGTTTTTGTTATGCAGGTATTTTTCAAGCAAGACGGGAAGTGTTTTAAGGTTATGGATACCCCCATCGAACAGAATCATATTGCCTGATTTAATGGTTAAAACGATCACATTACCCGTTTTGATGCTTTGGGTGACGATGTCCGCGCTTGCATCGGGCACAGTAATAGCTATTCCCGGAGAGGAGATAAAACGGGAACCGAATAAGGAGAAAAAGAAAGCGATGATCAGGGCATCAAGAAAAGCGATACAGACAAAGTGATAGCTGGGCTTTTTTATGTGCTGTTTTAAATTGAGCGGACTAGTGAGCATGATTTATTGGATATATAGAAAGTTTATCTAGGTTGGGCAGTCCTGTCACTTCAATAATTTGTAGACAACCTGGACAGTTTTTTGTTCCTATAGTGATTTAAGTTATTGCGATTTATGACGACATGAAAATAGGACAGTTATAAAAATATGTCGGATGCCCCATTAATCAACCGCGAAGTCGAATTAGACAAGCTACTGAACGGACTTACCCAGAAGGACGACCGTATAGGGTTGTTTTCCATTGCGGGGCAAACGGGTATAGGGAAGACGACATTGGTGAGACAGCTATGGAGCCTGTTAAAAGAAATAGACACCCCCTTTGTTTGGCTTTCTCCGAAAGGCATAGGGAAAGAGTGGTTTGAGAAGTGGCCCCTGTTGCTGACCCAGGCAATACAAGTGAATCGAGATGAACTTGTTTCCTTGAAAGAGATGATTAATTCCAAGCTGGAAAGCATTTATGAAGGTACTGGAGAAGGAGAAGCTACGACCTATCCCTTCGATTACCAAGGCTTTTCCTCGCAAGCCTCATTGGATCAATGCCAGAAGTGGGTAAGGCTCTTGATAAAAGGCATTTACAAAGCCTATGATGATTATGAAGAAAAACGCGGCCAAGAGCTGAGAGTTATTTTTGTCTTAGACGATTACGATGATTTTTCACCCGAGTATCGGAAGTTCTTTCACTATAGTATCGTAAAAGCCTTTGAAGAACTGGACCCTGACCTAGACGTACGCTACATTATAAGCGGCAAAAAAGCATTTAAAGGGTCAGCGGAAATACAAGAAGATTGGCCGGCATTGTTTTCTCATTTAAGTGAAGTGGCACTAGAAGTATTTACGAAGCGAGATATTCTTTCCTATCTGAATTTTAGAGAGATACCCGGTAAGTTTTTGGATCCGGTTTATGAAGCGTGTAAAGGGATTCCGGGTCAATTGGAAGCTGCGATAGAGAAAGTAGTTGGTATCCCCAAAAACGATGCGACAAAAGGCGCCGAAGGCATAGGGACCCTCTTTGAAGGTAAGACGGAAGTACAAAAGAAGTGGTTACTGTGGGCAGGCTATTTGAAACGGGTGACTGTGGAAGGCCTACAATTGTTTAGGGCTCCGGAAGAAGTGTTGGAGGCATTTTCCTGGTTGAGAGAGCAAGAAGAGTTGAGCTCAACAGGGATCGCGGGAGGATTTGAAGTGGCCGAGCCAGTTTGCGAAGGTATTGTTAACTGGCATTTATCATCAACCCTTAAAGATAAATACCAAGATTACGCGCATAGGGTGGCTGTATATGATGAAGTATTGCGGATAATACCGCAATTAGAGTCGAGAGAGCGACTTGCGGATTTATCGCACTTTAACCACTTTAATATGGATCTAGTGCGTATCATTTTTAGCAAACAAGAAAAAGAACTGACCCGCTTTATAGAACGAGATAACGACCAGTATTTAATGAAGAAACGCTTTACTATGGTTATCAAACCTGAGTTTAACGATGCGATCAAAACGTATTTGGACTTATTTCCGCACAAACAAAGAAAAGATCTATTTGCGAAGATAGGCAATTTATGGAAAGCGAAAAGCGAAGATTTAAAGAAAAGATTAGATGAGGCAGACGAGAAGCTAAAAAAGTCCAACAAAGAGCGCGAAAAAAACGAGCAAGAAATAGCAGCCTGCGTGACGGACATCAAAAAGCAAGAGGCATTGATTAGGCATTACGAAGGAGGCATAAAAGCGGCCAAAGAGACCCTTGCGGGGGTTATGAAGCCGAAAGGCTCTCCCTCGGCATATATTTTTCTCATGGTGGCGATGGGAGTGCTGTTATTGTATTTTGGCGTAATATTCGCGGAAAATGTTTCCGTGATTTCGGTGGCGTTAGGAGCGGGATTGATCATTGGTGGGGTGATTTGGGCAGGTGATGCCGTTTCTAAGCCCAGTGGCTCTCCAACCAAGTCACGAAAAGTGTTGCTGGAGGAGAAAGCAATTCGCGAGAAAGCGAAGACGGTTTTAAGGATATTGAAATCGCGAAAAGATGATCTTGATAAAAAACGTAACACGGAGACCTACAATTTGACAAAGTATAAAAACCAACGAGAAGAACTTGACGATGAATTGAACGAAGCCTATATAATATAGTTATATACCCTATGATGTTAGCCCCCTGCTTTTGCCTCTGTAAAATAACAGGGATTCAATTTAGCCTTTATTATTAAAAACCCATGGGCGGATCCCCTAAAACTTCAAATTTTTATGCTCAACGAATAGTTGTCGGCGTTGGCGATATGACAACATCTAATAACACGAGTGTTGTGTTGAGTACGTATGCGCTAGGCTCATGTGTTGGTGTCGTTGCCTATGACTCGATTAACAGTGTGGGTGGGATATTACATTTTATGCTGCCTGATTCCAGGCTTTCCGTGGAGAAGGCAAAGAAGCAACCCTCTATGTTTGCGGACACGGGGGTAAAAGTATTTATGGATTCTTTAGCAGAGCTAGGGGTAGACCTGCAGAGAACAAATTTCTTTATTGCCGGAGGAGCCTCTGTCATTTCGCAGAACACAGAGAACAATGTTTTCAAAATAGGGGAACGCAATGTAGTAGCTGCAAAGGCGGCATTAGCGGATTACCAAGCCAGGATTCTAGACGAGGACATAGGCGGCTTTAATAACAGAACACTCCATTTAATTCTGGAGACCGGTGTTATCGAAGTAAAAACACCCTCCGGAACCAAAATTATTTCATTACAATGATTACTATTCAGGAAATTTTAGCAGACGACAAGCAACTGCCACCCAGCCCCCAAATATTGCCAAAACTATTGACGATACTACAAGGCGGAGAAGGCACCAGTTGGGAAATTGTTGAATTAGCGCGAGTAGACCAAGCACTCACGGCCCAAGTACTTGCGTGGAGCAATAGTGCGTTTTACGGTTTTTCCGAACCCTGTGATGATCTGGAAACGGCTATAAGCCGCATTGGGCTACGCGAGTTGTATAAACTGGTAGGAATGATTATTTCCAAACGACTTGTTGGGAGCAAAGTGGCCTGTTACGTGTTGGATGAAGGCCAGCTGTGGGAAAATTCAATCGCGTGCGCCTTTTGCATGGAAATTCTTGCGACAAAACTAGGGGAAAACCCAAGTGAATGTTATACCATTGGCCTCCTGCACGCGATCGGTAAAACCGTTATCAACCAGTGTGTTGACAAAGAGTACGACAACGTATTTGCGTTGATTGACGAAAAGATGATCCCCTTGAACCAAGCTGAACAAGAGGTGCTTGGGTTTAATCACGCGCAGTTGAGCCAAGCATTATTAGAAAAGTGGAAGTTCCCTCAGGTTATTTCAGAAGCAGTTGGCTTTCAGTATGATCCCCGAGGAGCTTCCCCAAAGTGCTCGAAATTTGCGTGGATGATGCATTTGGCTAATTGGATAGCGGCTGGCATTGGGCATAATCCTGGGCGAGATTCCTGGGCACTTGATGTTTTGCCTGAAACATTTGAAAAACTTTCCCTTTCGGAAACCCTGTTGCACTCTATATTATTGGACGTGCATGAGAAGATAGACAGCGTGAAGTCACAGTTGGTATCGGCTAGGGTTTAGGCAAGGAATATTCCCATGTCATTACCTTCACAAAACGTATCAAGACCCCTTTCTTCTGAAGAGATACAAGAACGTATTGATGATTGCCCTAAGTTAGCCTCGTTACGCAGTATTAATAGAGCATTGGGAGATCTTTTAAGTTCTGAGAACAGTGTTACCTCGCAGATTGCTGAAATTATTCGCAGGGATCCGACATTAACGGCGCGCTTGTTAAAAATGGTGAATTCTGTATTTTTTGGGTTAACGAGAAAAGTAAGCAATGTAGAAGACGCGATTTTTTACCTAGGATTGAAACAAGTCCGCGAGCTTGCGTTAGCGACTCCCATTATTGAAGAATTAAATACATTGCAGGGCAAATTTAAGGACATCGACTGGCAGATGCTATGGCGACATAGCATTGGTACGGCGATTGTTTCACGAGAAATCTTGTCCATTGCTAATTATCATTGCGATGACGATACCGACTACTTAATTGGGCTCGTGCATAACATTGGGAAAATTGTGATGGCGTATGTTTTTCCTGAACACTTTATTAACCTGGTTAATTTTAAAGCAAAAAATAGCCAAGAGTATATACAGAAAGAAAGAACGGTTTTAGGATGGGATCATGCGGCGATCGGCGCGTATTATTTAAAGAGACACCAAGTATCGCCGGATATCATCGAAGCAGTGCGCTTTCAGCAGGAACCTCAGCAGGCGCCGGAATATTCCTTGCTTGCGGCAGCGGTGCAAGTGGCAGATTGTATGGTTCGCTCTGTAGGCGTGAATGGGATAGAGCAATTGGACCCTGTTGTGGAAGGGGATTGGAATAAATTAAGCGGGTGGGGGATCTTGTTTGATACAGAAGATGAAGAAGCGCAATATGGAGTGGCCTCATTGAAACATACGATTGCCCGTTTGCCGAATATTTTAAACGGGATGATTTAGCGGCAGTGCGCTTTAAAGAAGCGCTGTTCAGTACCCTTGGCCTCATGGATACCGATACGAAAAGGTTTTCCGCATTTAGGGCAGCGGCCAATGTAAGCATTGACTCCATCATTTTTGTATAAACGACCATAGATACCACAAGTGACAAAGTACACACCCAGGAATTTTTTATGAGGTTCTTCCTTTTTTTCTGAAGGCATCTTTTACTATTTTTCACAAAAATTTATAAAAATACAAATATTTTAAGAAACTTGAAACTAGGGCCAAAAAAGCTAACGTAAAATAAATGAGCATTTTTTGTTTTTGGGCATATTGGATTAAAAAAGTCTTTAAAGTTAAACTCAGCAGTAAAGATGTAGGCGTTTTTGGTGAAGCGATTGCGGCAAATTTTCTAAAAAAGAATAAGAAACTCAAAATACTTGAGCGAAATTGGATTGACCCCTCCGGTCGAGTGAAGAATGAAATCGATATTATTGCGAAAGATAAGGATGTACTGGTGTTTGTTGAGGTGAAAACGAGGACTGAAGGCGGGCTTGTGCCCGGTTATTACAGTGTGAACACGAAGAAAAAAGAAGCGTTATTAAAGGTTTGTAAGGTTTACCTGAGAAAAAAGCGAAAAAAGCATAATTACTATCGTTTTGATGTATTGGAAGTTAGGCTTTGCCAAAATTATGACTACCGTGTTATACATTATACGAACGTACCACTATTCCCGAAACACTTTGCCTAAAGCACCTTTATGGATACTCCTGTTACTAAACACCCTTTCTTGAACGATTTAGGGAAGTATGGCGCCATTCCCCCGACCATTTTGGTGATCTTCGGAGCGTCCGGAGATTTGACTGCGCGTAAGCTTTTGCCGGCTATCTATAATCTTTCCCATGATAATTTTTTGCCACCGGACTTTTATTTAATCGGGTTTGGACGAAAAGAAATATCGGATGATCAATTTCGAAAAGACAGCGCTAACGATCTTTCTCAATTTTCCAGGCGCCCGTATAATGCGAGTCTTTGGGAAAGTGTTGAAAGAAATACGTTTTATTTTACCGGTCAGTATGACAACCTTGAGAACTTTTATCATCTTAAAGGCAAAGTAGAAGAGATCGAAAAGAGTGTTGGTCGGGATACTCAGTTGATGTTCTATATTTCTACACCGCCCGGTGTTTTTCAGACAATTATAGATAATCTGGGGGAATCCGGTTTAGCAGGAAGGCATCGCGGGAAGGCATGCGCATCTAAAGTGGTTATAGAAAAACCCTTTGGGAGAGATTTGCAATCCGCGGTGGAGTTGAATAAAAAGATCGGCTGCCATTTTCAGGAATCACAAGTCTTCCGGATTGACCACTATTTAGGGAAAGAGACCGTACAGGACTTGCTCGTGCAGCGTTTTGCGAATTCGATATTTGAGCCCATTTGGAATTTTCGCTACGTGGACTGCGTGCAAATAACCGTTGCGGAAGCTTTAGGGGTAGGATCCAGAGCCGGTTACTATGATAAAAACGGTGCCCTTCGGGATATGATTCAAAATCACGCCATGCAGCTATTGAGTTTGGTGGCCATGGAACCCCCGGTGTCTACTAGCCCGGAAGATATACGTAATGAAAAAGTTAAGTTATTAAAAGCTATTCAACCCATCAATTGCCAAATAGAAGGTGGGGATGTTATTCGAGGCCAGTATTCGGAAGGCTTGGTAGACGGCCAAAAAGTGCCGGGTTATCTGTCTGAACCTCAGATCAATAAAGCATCTTTTACGGAAACGTACGCCGCTATTCGGCTTTATATCAATAACTGGCGATGGAACGGAGTACCATTCTATATAAGATCCGGAAAGCGTATGCCTAGGCGGATTAGCGAGATTGCGGTACGCTTTAGACGACCTCCCGGGAGCCTTTTTACAGACCCGAATCGTTATCACCTAGCATCCAATACGATGGTGATCCAAATTCAACCTGATGAAGGAACAACGCTTTTGGTAAACTCCAAGGTGCCAGGGTTAGAAACACTCACGCAGCCCGTGAAGATGTATTTTCGTTACTCCTCAACCTTCGGTATGAATGTACCAGAGGCCTATGAGCGTTTATTGCTCGATGCGATGATGGGGGACGGTACGCTCTTTATCCGTAGTGATGAAACAGAAGCTTCTTGGAAATTGTTCACTCCGGTGCTCCAGTTTTGGCAAGATATGGAAGCTCGAGGGTTGCAGCATTACCCATCGGGTTCTTGGGGGCCACTTGCCGCGGAACGGCTTCTGTGGGAAAGTAAACATGAGTGGCGTTCTCCTGGTTTCTAATTTATTTAACCTGGATTTACTTGTATGAGTGAAATATTTGACATAATGCCCGGGATAGAGACCAAGATTAAAGACATCTCGGATGAATTGTCTAATATGTGGAAATGTTCGGCGGATGACGATTCTCTTCCATCGGATCACGGAATTGTTCACGCCTGCCAGATGAACCTGATTTTGCACTTGGGCAAGGATACGGACCCTGAAGATGCCTTGAAGTGTTTTTGGACAGCGGTTCATTTCGCCCAGATGAGGCCAAGCCGCATAATAGTACTTTGCCCTGAGCAAAATGAAAAAGAACCCCCTGTCGCAAAACTCTTTGCGCAATGCTATCTTGGAGATGATTTTAGGAGTAAGTGTTGCTGTGATGCGATCATTATCGATTATACCCCTAATCGCTTTGATGTTTTAGTGACGCAGATTTCCCTTTGGTTGGAGAATGATTTACCGACCTCTTACTGGATCCATCGCGTGTGCAGCGAATATCTGATGCAACATGCTACAAAATTTGCCCAGCAATGTCGTAACGTGGTTTATGATTCTTCTATTGAAGACAAACGCTTTAAAACCATTTCTTGGAAGAAAGAAACAAATGTGCGCGACCTGCTTGGCTTCCGGTTATTGACGGTTCGGCAAGCACTTGGACAATTGCTGAGTACGTATAAACCAGAAATGATTGTCGAGTCCCTTCAAAGCGTTCATATTTCTTGCGTAGAGGCTTCCTCGCCTTACGCGGAATCTATACAAGAATGGCAGCAGAATTGTTTATTAAACTGCTCCGAAGACGTGGCGGAACAAGTGCGGTTTAGTATTGCTATAGAAAATATTCCTGAAGATGAAGCATCCATGAAATGCATTTGGCATTATACCGATGATCGCAAGGAGTTTGCTTGGCAGTATTGCCATGAAAAGCACGAACTTCAATATTCGATCAAAATTGACGGCGAGCTACACCAGTATACTGCGAGGTTACATACGTTTTCACCGGAAAGAATTTTAGCGGAAACGTTGGTTTAGTAAATTAATACTAGTTTTTAGGGTACAACCAGAAACGCTCTGTTTGGGCTTGGAACTTGCGTGCGTCGCGCGCCCATCTCTCTACGAAATATTTTACACGAGCTCTCTCGCCACGTGTTTTGAGCTCAGTGAGCCAAGCAGAAGAACCCACGTGTTTATTGAAGAGTTCAATATCATTTTTGGATGCTTCCTTAAAGGGGTTCCCCAGGCTCCATTCACAGGCGAGCTGCATCATATTGAAACTGAGTTCAGTGGGCTTTAGTTTTTGCCAATCATCGATTAAAACATATACACCTGTATTCATTTTTCCACGACGATCCTTATATTCAATAATCTTAAAGCCTAACCCATCGATTTGTCTATCCAGCAAGGCATTTAGAATGTCATCGGATGATTTTCCTGGGTAAGATAATAAGCGAAAGGGATAATCTGTGCCGATGCCATGTTGAAAGCCACCTATCTGGGAACCTAAGCCGGTTATAGAGTAACCGATGGCAGCAGCAAAATCAGGAATATTGGGAGATGTGGGCACCCAAGGCAGACCAGTATCAGTCCACAACATACTGCGTTTCCAGTTGCGCATAGTGACAACTTGTAGTTTGCCCTTTCGATCTAGCCCTTTGCGTAGCATGGTGGAACCCGGAGTGCTTTTTGCCCAGCGAGCCAGTTCGCCAATGGTGAGGCCGTAGACGTAAGGTATATTGTAGGCGCCTACATAACTCATCCATTCCCTTTCCATCATAGGGCCGTCTACCTTAAGGCCTCCGAGTGGGTTGGGACGATCGAGCACGACTACCTCTACATTCTGTTCAAAGCACGCTTCCATGACATAGAGTAAACAACTAATATAGGTATAAGAACGTACGCCCAAGTCTTGCAAGTCTACCACCATGACATCAAGCCCCTTGAGCATTTCCGGTGTGGGCTTTCTGTATTGACCATAGAGAGAATAGACAGGCAGCCCAGTTCTTTTATCCGTACGATTTTCTACGGGAGTATTAGCCGCTTCATTTCCATAAATACCATGCTCTGGGCCAAATAAGGCGACCAAATTTACGTATTTACTCTTCCTTAAAACTTCTATGGTGCTGACTCCGTGACGATTTACTCCCGCGGGGTGGGTGAGTAGGCCAACGCGTTTTCCTTGGAGGAGTTGAAACTTGTTTTGCTCCAGGACATCGATGCCCAGTTCCACTTGAGCCGTTTGGGTTTGTGCAACCGTAACATGCGTTATAAGTGCAAACACAAGCGAGGTAATGAAATATTGCAAGTTTTTGGAGAGCAATCGGAATGTCATGAGGGATTGATGTATCTATTTTTTTTCTGCTGGGTTAGTTGCAGGTGACTTTGCATTGTCCGCTTTTTCTTTAGCGGGATGCGGGTGAGTCTTCTGCCACTTTTTTAAAAAATAGCGGTAAAAAATGGTTGAGATAAGGCCGGAGAAATACCCCATGACCATACCGCCAAGCATGGTAGCCATGACGTATCGTATTGCTTTTTTACCATGGGTGCCGAGGAAAATGCCGGTTTCTACCGTATAAGAATCCTGCATGAGTTCCGGCCCCTCTTTCCCGAAGACGGTAAACAGATTTATGCAAGCATCCCCTATGAAATAAGCAATTGGGTATAAAAATACAATGGTAGCCGGGTTGCTGATCAACTGCAATGCGACCAAGATCATCAAGTTTGCCCTAAAAACAATTGCTAGGGTTAAGGCAAGTGGAATTTGCACGCCGTAGAGGGGCATGAACGTTAATATAAAACCCGCGTAGAGTGCTGGAACAACTTGTTGCGAACGAAATGACCATAAGTAATGGCGTTTGCGAGCCGAAGCGGCGAACCACTTTAAAAAAGGGTATTTGTGGACAGTTGCCTTTCTGGGCATGTATCGCAGCCACTTTTTGACCCTACGGATTCGCATGTGTTTTTGTTGGCGATGGTGTTCTTCATCTGTCATAGCGACTTCAATCATGAAGAATGAAGATTATCATGGGGTTAATATTTTTTAAAGACATAAATGCGGAGCTTTCTCATTAAGCTTCGCTTTCACTATTTATAGTTTAAGCGTATGTAGTGGAGAAGGGGCATATCGCGATTTATACACACTGGTTAAGTCGAAATAGATAGCGGGGAACAGCTTGTAAAATCATTTAATGTTTGAGATAATAGCCTTCTTGATCGTTATTATCAATTAATACAATGACCATTATTGCTCCTCCATCACATTCTCTTTGTGGCATCTGGATAGATTCTTCGGGTACCGCGCATGTCTCTAGCCAGTCTGATGGAAACGCGCGTATTGAAGGCGAAAATAAATTTCAGCCCTTTGCCTGGCTGGCTCGAGGAGCGGGTGAAGGTGTTAACCTAGAAGAGCTTCCGGGAAAGGGGAGATTGAGCCGTATGGCTCATTTTGACAAAATTGCGGATTATAACAATCTATTGGCAGCTAGACTGGATAAGGATTGCTACGAAGTTATTCGCAATTTAGAGAACCAGTACCTTTTGCAAAATGGATATCGTTTATACCACGATATGCGCTTTACGGAACTGCGCCGCTGCCAGTTTGATATCGAGACAGCCTCTTCCGGCGGGTTTAGTGATGCCCGCAAGAAAGACGATCGTGTGCTCGCTATTGGCCTATTGTTTGGTGAAAAAACGCATTACCTGGTATTGGAAGATTATACGGATGTGGCGGAACGAGATCTCTTGCTTGCCTTTAATCAATTGCTCCAGGAACTCGATCCTGATGTGATGGAAGGGCACAATTGCTTTCGTTTTGATTTGGATTACCTACGCATTCGGTGTAAGCGGCTAAAAATTCCCTGTGCATGGGGGCGCTTTGGGCAGCAAGAAGCTATTTTCCGCAATAGTCGAATACGCATTGCTGAACGTTGGATTGATTTTCCACGGTGTGATATTCCAGGGCGAGCCGTTTTTGATACCTATTTGATGATCCAGATTTACGACCTCACTGAACGTGAGATGGAATCCTACTCCCTTAAGAATATAGCCGTTCATTTAGGTATCTCTAGTTCCGATAATCGTACTTACATTGATGGCAATAGCATACAGGTACAATTTAAAGAAGACAGGGCACAGTTTCTCGCTTATTTAGGGGATGATTTACGAGAAACGAAGGGAGTTGCTGATTTGCTCTTGCCGACTTATTTTGCCCAAGCCCAAAACTTTCCCATTACCCTACAAGAAGCGTCATTGAGGGGGACTGGCACAAAAGTGGAATTACTTTTACTTGAAAAATATTATCATGGCCGCTGGGCATTGCCCGATCGCACTCCTGTGCGCCCGATTGAAGGCGGGTATACCAAAAGCTTTGCCTCGGGAGTTTTTAAAAACGTCTTTTATTTTGACGTTGCCTCCCTTTATCCAAGCCTCCTGATTCAAATGAACCGTAACCCAAAGAATGATCATTTGGGCATCTTTATCCCGCTCCTTAAAGAATTGCGGGCATATCGTTTAGAGTATAAAAAGAAAGCGCATGAAGAAAAAGATCCCGTGCTACGCAAGGAGTATGAAGCAAGACAGGCCAGTTTCAAGATATTGATCAATTCCTTTTACGGTTACCTAGGGTTTGATGGGGCTCGATTTGCGGATAGCGATCTTGCCGCGGAGCTTACCGCTAAAGGGCGAGATTTGCTGCACGCCCTGATTGAAGAATTTCAAAGACGAGGCGCAACCGTATTGGAAGCTGATACCGATGGGTTGTATGTGTTTGCCCAAGAGTATTCGGGCAATCCTATGGTGCTGCATGATCTGGTGACCACTATTCTCCCCGAAGGCATAGACCTAGAATACGCGGGCTCTTACCCAGCCATGTTTTGTTATAAAGCCAAGAATTATGCCCTCTTTAACGGCGAGTACGTTATCGTAAAAGGATCCGCATTACGCTCTCGAGGAATGGAGCCCTTTTTGAAAGAGCTCACCAATTGCCTGATCCATTATAAGCTAGGCGTGTCTGAAGTATCACCCGAAGTATTATTAGAAGAATTTACCCGAAAAATAGAATCAGGGACGATGGATGTTATGCTGCTAGCTAAACGAGAACGCCTTAGCCAAAACCCTGAAACGTATGCGAAATCAATTGATATGGGTAAAAAGCCCCGAAGAGCATCCCTTGAAGTGGCGCTTAGAATGACCCCCATGCCGAGAATGGGAGACAGGGTAGCCTATTTTATTGCAAAAGGAGAAAAAGCCCGCCAGCCGGATTGGCAGAGAGCCTATTCTGTAAAGGATTTTAATAAAGAAACGCTCCCGTATGATCCTACTTATTACCTGAAAAAGCTCAAGGATTGGAAAGAACGATATAAGGACTATTTGTCCTCCGGAGAAGAATAGAAGGTTGTTTTTCATTTTATGCTTCAAAAACTCTCTATATGTCGATAATATTCACGTTTTAAAATTGTTTATGAATCACAATGATCGCATAGTCATTACGGGCATAGGGTTAACGGCTCCTAATGGCAATACCTTGGCTGATTTCCGCCAAGCGCTTCTTACAGGACAGCCTAATATTCAGCGTATTGATATGCGTTATATAGGTCCTGTGCTTGCGGGTGTTTGTGATTTTGACCCTTTTATTTATCAGAAACGCAAAGAAGTGCGTAATGGTACTCGAGCCGGTAGCATTGCTATTTACTGTGCGCATGAAGCCGTAAAAGATTCCGCGATAAACTGGGAAGCAGTAGACAGAGACCGAGTAGGGGTATATTTAGGAATCACGGAGCATGGGAACGTAGAGACTGAAAACGAGGTCTATAATATCTCGAAATTTGACTATGACACCAAGTACTGGACGCACCATCATAACCCACGAACAGTAGCCAATAACCCAGCCGGGGAAGTCACCATCAATTTAAATATTACCGGCCCACACTACACTATTGGTGCTGCTTGTGCCGCAGGAAACGCAGGCTTAATACAAGCCGCCCAAATGCTGCGCTTAAGAGAAGTGGATTACGCGCTTGCTGGGGGAGTCAGTGAAAGTTGCCAGACCTTTGGTATTTTTGCAGGGTTTAAGAGCCAAGGTGCTCTTGCCGAGCACGAAACTCCGAATAAAGCCAGCCGCCCGTTTGATATGGATCGCAATGGCATTGTTGTCAGCGAAGGTGGGTGTATCTATTTTATTGAGCGTTTGGAAACCGCACTTGCCAGGGGAGCCAATATCATTGCAGAAATCGCAGGTTATTGCATGAATTCGGACGCCCAAGATGCGGTGCTTCCTTATCCAAAACGCCAGGCGGAGTGTATGCAAAAAGCGCTGAAGCAGGCCAATATGAAGCCATCAGACATCGATATCGTCAATACGCACGCGACATCCACGCCTCAAGGTGATGAGCAAGAATGTGAGGCCATTCGCGCCGTTTTTAAAGATTCTCCGCATACTTATATTAATAATACAAAGAGCTTTATCGGGCATGCTATGGGAGCAGCCGGTGCTTTGGAGTTAGCCGGAAATATACCCGCTTTTAAAGATAATTTAGTCCATCCAACAATAAATGTAGATAAGCTTGACCCCAAGTGCGAAATGCCTAACCTTGTTATCAACGAACCACGCAAATTGCCGGAAGTGAAGACGATACTAAATAACTCCTTTGGCATGCTGGGTATAAATTCCGTTTTAATAATAAAAAAATATTCTGCGTAACATTTAAAAAAATCCTGTTTTTTCATGACATACGAACAAGTCAAACAAATAGTACTCGATATTATCTCAGAAATCGCTCCAGATGAAGATTTGAGCGATGTTAAGCCTGAAGTGCCCTTACGTGATCAGCTCGATCTGGACTCTATGGACTTCCTGGATATCGTAATGGAACTGCGCAAAAAGCATAGCATTGAAGTGCCAGAGGCCGATTATCCTCGTCTGGCATCCTTGGATAGCTGTGCGGAGTACCTGCAACCTAAGTTTGCTAAGTAACTTTGGCCGCGCTGGACGGAGAACATTTTGATGTCGCTATTATAGGGGCAGGGATGTCTGGCCTTGCTGCGGGCATTCGTTTAGCGTTATTTAACAAAAAAGTAATTATCCTGGAACGACACAATGTTTCAGGTGGTTTAAATAGTTTTTACAGCTTTGGGGGGCGCAAGTACGATGTAGGTCTCCATGCGATGACAAACTTCGTACACAAGGGCGTTAAGGGAACTCCCTTGGTAAAACTATTGCGCCAACTGCGTATTTCTCGAGATGATTTTGATCTCTCTGAACAAATACGTTCTCGTATTGTATTTCCTGGTGTTGATTTAATATTTACGAATGATTTTACATGCCTAGAAAGTCAAATAGCAGATACTTTTCCTAATGAAATAGATGGCTTCAGGCGGTTAACGCAATATATACGCGAGTTTGATGAAGTTGCCCTTTCTAATGAAGAAATTTCTGCTAAGCAGGTTGTTCGGCAATACATCAAAGATCCCCTGTTGGTCGATGCGCTTTTTCTTCCCCTATGTTATTATGGTAGCGCGATGGAAGATGATATGGATTGGAGCCAGTTTGTCATCATGTTTAAGTCTATCTTTATGGAAGGCTTTGCCAGACCCTTCGAAGGGGTGCGAAAGATTATCCGCGTACTCTTAGATAAATATCGCCAGTTAGGCGGCATCCGCAAAATGAAAACGGGTGTACGCTCGATCAAGACACATAATGGTGTTGTCCAAGCATTAGAACTTGATAGCGGTGAGACGATTACGGCAGACAATGTTATATCTTCAATCGGTTTAGTGGAGACGGCTCGCTTGTGCGATGTGCCACAAACCGATCCTAAAAACTCAGCGAGCAACATCGGACACTTATCATTTGTTGAAACGATCACAGTCCTCAACGAGCAGCCTAAGGACTTGGGCTGTGAAGACACGATCGTCTTTTTTAATAACACCGATCACTTCGAATACAAGCGCCCTACGGATCTTGTGGACCCTCGAAGCGGTGTGATGTGTGTGCCCAATAATTATCAGTATCCCGAAGATCAGAAAATGGAAGAAGGGTTTTTGCGCGTCACGGCATTGGCAAATTATGATAAATGGGTCTCCTTGCCTGAGGGCGGATACCAAGAGCAGAAGCAATATTGGTTTGAGGAACTCAGTAAGAATCTGCAAAAAACGCTTTTCCCAAAGGAAATTAATAGTAGTTTCTTAAAAGAAAAAACGGTAGCCATGGATATGTTCACCCCTCGGACGATTCAAAAGTATACCGGTCACTTAGGTGGTGCTGTCTATGGAGCACCTCATAAAAGCCGAGATGGCCGCACGTCGATTAAAAATCTGTATATATGCGGTACGGATCAAGGTTTCTTGGGGATAATCGGCGCGATGCTCAGCGGCATCTCAATGGCAAATCTTCACGTTCTGTCTGCAGAAAAGGCACACGAGCAAGCAAGCAGCTAGTAGAGTATCTCATAGTGGAGCTTTGGAAGAAACGGATCTGTTTTTGAAGATATTGGCCTAAGGATGCGCTCTATCGCTCGTTGCTCGAACCTGCCAGTATTCTTGATAAATAGCTCTACATTGGATGAATTACCCTTCTGATGCAGGATAACGGCCATTTTATAATAGGTATTGCTCTTTAGGTTGCCTGCTAAATTAGCGTACTCCTGCGCCTCATTTAGCAGGTTAAATTCAGCGCATTTGCATGCCAGGAAAAAGTAGAAGAGGGATTTTTCTTTAGCGCCCAGTTTTGTGAAAGTTAACACAGATTGAGTAAATTCAAGCTTATTGATTTTAGCACTCATGATTGAAAGCTTGCTGATAAATTTGCACTTTTCTCGAACCCGCGGGAAACAGGAGATACCCGTATTAATGATATCGAAAAGGCCATTTTCCCAAGGAAACTTAACGATACCCTTTTCATTACAGGGGAAGATGGTTAAGTCTGAAGTCTTCCTATTGGAAAGGTTCAAGACAAATTCAAATACAATTTCTTTGGTTAACAACTTCATGTCTGGGATGCGTAGGCAGTATTGGTTGATAAAATACTTTCGAAGGGAGTCCTTACTGTCCAATGCTTGCAGTTCTCCTAAGCGACCCTTTAATGTTCGTGTAATCACGCCATCTTTTTCCCACAAGAAAGGAAGAAAATGTTGACTTACAAATACACAGGCAAACAATGATTTAAGATCTAAAAATGAAAGCATGTTGATAAAGACATCTCGGTTTTGCTCGTATCTAATAATTTGCCCGTTCGGAACTTTATTTTTTTGTTTCAGCTGAGTAGGGGGTGTTTTTTGAATATCCATAGAGTATCTTGTTTGAGGCTAATGTGATATTATTAACCTGGGTTGTTAATGAATTTAACCAAAATTCATATTGAAAATACAGACTTAAACGATTTTTATTTATGTTGATTTTTTAGTAATTATTAATATCATTTATTTCTTATATATGAAAATAGCCTTATCGGCATTATAACTAAATGAATAACTTACTTGCTATTACTGGATCCTCTAATAAAGGAAAATCCGATTTTGAAAAAAAGCGCTTGCGTGAGAATGACAGCGAAGTTCTGAGTATCAATCCCTCATCCAGCAAGATATTTAAGGGTGTTGAAGGAGATAAATCGGTGAATAAAAATTTATTCTGTAGAGAAGTCTATAAGGAAGTTGCATACTGTCGGCGGCAATTGAAGAAAAGCGAATACCTGCATTTTGTAAGTTTACTTACAAATGAAGAGATAAAATCGCTATACAATTACATGCGTGAAAACAAAAATAGCGCTAAAATAACCAGAGCACTGCATGAAAACCCTTTTCGGGTATTATATTACATGCAATGTGTTGAGAAAAAAGGCCAAGAATGGGCCGATGATCATATAAAGGATATCCTGCGCTTGGATAACAACTTGGCTCGTGTTGGCGCAGCCTTAGGGGTGACGGATTTGGCGGCTTTAATTGATTGGAAAGACCATAGTGAGTTTTTGCAAAAATTGGTACGCAGGGTCAGTAAAAACTGTAGTTGCTTAGGCGCTTATGTTTCGTCTCCTAAGAACCATGGCAAAAATGTATACGAGGCGCTTGTGGAATTACAGAAAAAGGGATCCATGACCAACGGTGAAATTGAATATCTTTTGGGCTATTTTACAACATATGGAATGGGATTAGAGAATAACCGCAAAGAAGCGCAAGAGTGGCTGAAACAGGCTGTGAAATGTGAAAATCCAGAAGGGATATATTTATTCGCAAAATTTTATGTTACGGATGCCAATGAAAAAGAAAAGCTCTACCTGAGCGCAATGGAGCTTGGCCATTTAGAGTCAGAGTACATGTTCTCACTCAAAGGTGAAGAGGTGTATGAGGACGAAGAGGAAGAGGATTTTATGTTAGATTTATATGAAGATTTAGCAGAAAGAGGGCATTTAAAAAGCATATATAAACTCGGTAAGTGGTATTCTGATCAGATACATTTTTTTGATAAATCTTCATGTAAATATCAGGAGTCAGCCATAAAATGGCTGACTCAAGCCTCAAGACTAGGTCATGCGGATGCTTTGTATGACCTAGGATGTCTCTATAGAGACTTAGCTAGCGGAAGTGAGGCCATTTATTGGCTGGAACGTGCGTCTGAATTGGACGACCCTAATAGTGCAATGACATTGGGTGTGCTTTATGAGGATGGCTATGGTCTGGAGAAAGAAGATTACGAAAAGGCGATTTATTGGTATTCTATCGGCGTTGAAAAAGGATATATCCCCTGTCTTTTGCTTTTAGCAGGACTCTATTTGAGAGAATTTAATGATTATGAAAAAGCACTTTCTCTATATAAGAGAGGCGAAAATTTGGGGGATGAAGATTGTCAGGTGCTTGGTTTAGAACTCGTTAAAAAGCACTACCATTTCCTGTAGCGGTGGTATGAAATGCGACCTTACAGAAAAGGCTCGCAATCTAAAAAGCGTTTGTTAACTTGGAAGCTTAATTTGTTAAATTTATGACGCTTTCAGGCTTAGATATTACTGTCATCTTTATTTACCTGCTAATTGTTTTAGCAGCAGGTTTTTATTTTGCGATTCGTGGAGGAAGCGCTCAGCGCTTTATGGATGCGGGACGCTCGCTTTCGGCATGGACTGTGGGCTTATCGCTTTTGGGAACATGGCTTAGTAGCATCATCTTTTTGGCTTACCCTGCCAAAACCTACGCGGGAGACTGGAGCCCTTTTCTGTACGAACTTGTACCGCCATTTATGGCTGTAATTGCAATCTATTGCTTTATTCCTTATTACCGTAAGGTCGGTAGTATTTCTGCTTACACACATCTAGGGGAACGCTTTGGCTCTTGGGCTAGTATCTATGCTGTTATATGCTTTTTCTTAACCAAAATGGGCCGCATTGGGATCATGATGTATCTGGTGTCTCTAGCCATTGCGCCTTTAACCGGTTGGAGCCAGGCGTGGGTTATTGTCGTAGTTGGTGTTGTGGTTACGGCTTACACTTATTTGGGGGGTATTGAAGGGGTTATTTGGACCGACGTGTTGCAAAGTATTATGCTTATTTTGGGTGCCATTGTTTGTGTGGGATACATTCTATTTAATATGCCGGAAGGGCCTTCTCAGGTATTTACGATAGCGAATGCGCATAACAAATTTAGCTTGGGGGATTGGGATTTTAGCCTTACGAAACCCACGGCATGGGTCGTCATTATGTTCAGTATGGTTATGAATCTGCACTGGTTTGCAGTAGATCAATCATTTGTGCAGCGTTATATCGTCACCAAGTCTGATAAAGCAGCCAGAAACAGTGTTTGGTTTGGCGTTTTACTAACCGTTCCCGTAGCGGCTCTTTTTTGCTTTATTGGTACCGGTTTATTCTCATTTTACACGGCGCAACCAGAATTATTGAATCTGGAAGGTGTTATTTCTCCTGCAAATGACTCCATTTTACCTTATTTCTTTGCCCACCAACTGCCTAGTGGGGCAGTCGGGTTCATTGTTGCCGCTATTTTAGCTGCAGCCATGAGTAGTATAGACTCTGATCTCAATGCTGCCGCGACGCTCTTTTTGTGTAACATATACAAACCCTATATTTGCCTAAACCAAGAAGTTTCGGATCGTGAATCTAAGAACGTCCTTCATATCGTCTCTTTATTATTGGGGGGGTTGTCCATTCTAATGGCCTTTTGGTTTGCATCTCTAGAATCTGCCATATTTGATATCTGGTGGAAAACAACGGGTATTTTTACGGGCGGAGTTCTAGGACTTTTCTTATTGGGGATTATTTCCCGAAAAGCTAAAAAGCCAGCTGCTATTACGGCGGTTGTCCTTGGTATAGCTGTCATTCTATGGATGACTATTTCTGAAAACTGGTCCGGTGGTATGGCCGCTTTTAAAACACCAGTCCACAATCTTATGATTTCGGTTGTCGGTACGTTGGTGATTCTCTTTACAGGGATTTTAATCACTATGTTTGTTCAAAAGAAATTGAAAAAAGCCTAGCTATTTATCGAGCTCAGATTGATTTTGACGCTATAGATAATTTTTGTCATTCTCTTTTATAAGTGTTTTTAACTTATGAAAGAGAATGAGTACTGTTATTCAAGGTATGCGGCCAAACGCTATCAAACCCGTGTTGTTAACGTAGGCAATGTTCCTGTTGGGGGAGGAAATCCCATCCGCATTCAGTCCATGGTTAATACGCCAACTTTGGATGTTGCAGCAACCGTAAAGCAATCGATTGAACTTGCGGAAGCAGGGTGTGAGATTATTCGCATCACTGCGCAAAATGTCTCAGCAGCTAAAGCATTAAAAGATATCCACCGCGAATTTCGAGCAGCGGGCTTCGATAATCCCCTCGTAGCCGATATTCACTTCTTGCCCAAAGCGGCGTTTGAAGCGCTAGAGCATGTTGAGAAAGTGCGCATTAACCCCGGTAACTTTGCAGACAATAAGAAGTTTGCTATCAAAGAGTATTCGGATAATGAATACGAAATCGAATTGCAGCGCCTGCATGACGAGTTTTCGCCATTGGTGAAGCGAGCTAAGGAATTGGGTAAATCCCTGCGTATAGGCACAAATCATGGATCTCTTTCTGATCGCATCATGAATCGCTATGGGGACACGCCACTAGGTATGGTAGAGTCTGCATTGGAGTTCTTGCGAATCTCGGTTGATTATAATTACCATGACATCATTCTCTCGATGAAGGCGAGTAACCCGAAGGTTATGATCCAAGCCTATAGACTTATGGTAGCGCGTATGGCTGCAGAGAACATGAATTTTCCGCTTCACCTAGGTGTGACGGAGGCCGGTAACGGGGAAGATGCCCGCGTTAAAAGCGCCATAGGTATCGGGTCTCTACTAATGGACGGTTTGGGCGATACGATCCGTGTTTCTTTAACGGAAAACCCAGTCTACGAGATTCCGGTAGCCCAACAATTAGCCAAAATGGCTGAAGATCTTTGGAGCCTTAATCAAGAGAAGCGTGCTTTATTGACAGGAGATTCTATAGACCCTTATACGTACACCAGGCGCGATACGGTTGTTATTAACGCTGCAACTAAAGCACCTATTGCGAGTTCCGAATTTCCAAGGGTATTCGTAGCGATCGATTTTTCAGAAAAAACGCCTGAAAAAATAGCGCAGGAAATCTGCCGCATGCACAATCGTTTACCGGATAATAAAATTGAGGGCCTATGCTTTCGTATTGAAAACGAGCAATCCTTGGAATCCGTCTTCCATCTCAACCGTATTTTAAAAGACACCATTCCGTATTTTGTGCTAGAACTGAGCGTGGATATGGATATTTCCCTTTTAAAGAAACACGTTTGGGACGATACCACCCGGTGGTTCTTTACGCAACGCCTTGCCGATCAAGCGGCATTTCAAAAGCTCCAAGCCTTTACTTCAAAAGCAAAAAATAGAATCCTGGCAATTGATGCTCCTATTGCGCTGCTGCCTGAAATCTGCACTGAGCTAAAAACAAACAATACCACATTTGCCAATATTGTTTTCACATCCTCTCAAAACGAGCCAGGATACCACGCTATGGGTTCATATCGTGAGCTGGCGGAAGTTCTGAAAACAGAGTCGATAAATGCTCCTATATGGATACGCTCAACCCGTGATAATGCCTTTGGTAATAACGGCCATTTTAGAGAAACCATTTTACAGGCATCGATTCATATGGGCAGCCTGCTCTGTGATGGTATTGGGGATATCGTCAGTATTGAAAACTATAACGATATCGAGCGCACCGCGATTTTAAGCTATAACATCCTCCAAGGTTCTCGACTGCGATTCACCAAGACAGAATTTGTTTCCTGCCCCTCTTGTGGCAGAACGCTCTTTGATCTTGAAACCACAACCGATAAAGTACGTGAGAAAACCGAACACTTAATCGGTGTGACGATTGCCATTATGGGTTGTATCGTAAACGGTCCTGGTGAGATGGCGGATGCGGATTTCGGTTACGTGGGCGGGGCTCCCGGTAAAATTAATTTGTATGTGGGTAAAGAATGCATCAAATACAACATCCCGGAAGCGGAAGCTGTAGATCGTTTAGTGGATTTGATTAAAGAGCATGGTCGTTGGGTAGAGCCCAAGGAGATTGTCAAAGAAGAAGAACCCCAGGGGGTAACCTGTTAATTGAGCATTTCGCATTTTCCGTTTGCTTGAACCACTTGTTTTTATACATTTAGGGCATGGATCAAGAGCGTATTTTATGTGTCACTGTTTATATTATTAACGAGAAGAATGAATTTCTTTTTTTGCATCATAAGAAGCTAGGTAAATGGCTTCCTGCCGGTGGGAAAGTAGAGCCAACGGAAACCCCGGATGAATCTCTGCACCGTGAGGTTTTTGAAGAAACTGGCCTAGAAATTAATTTAATAGGGGAGGGGGATACTCCCGTAGACGGCGGTCTTGCTAAACCCTGGGGCGTACAACTCAACCGCGTGTCCCCCATTAGAGATCACGTGGATCTTGTGTACGTGGGGGTGCCTAAAAAGAGCAATGCGCAACCGATTCTGAATGAACGAGAAGCCTTTGCGATTGAATGGGTATCGGTCGATAAGATTGATGCCATTGATACCTTTCCCTCCGTTCGCCAATGGGTGCAGTTAATAGACGATTCGGGTGTCCTTGGCGCTGCTTTTTAGTAACTGTTTTTGAGTTAAAAAAGATAAGGGAGCCGACTTTTCAGTCAGCTCCCTTAAAGGGTTGACGGGCCGCCTACCCCTAAGCTGCCCGTCATTTTTTTCTACTTGATCTCGTTACTTGTTACCCCAACTCCCGCGGGAGATATTCACGAAATGAATCGTGAATAGATTGTTGATTCTGCATCGAGAAGAAGGAGACGCAAGTTTTTTTTTAAAATATTTTTTTAAAAACTGTAACCCTTTTTTAATAAAAGAATTGTGATGAAAAAAAGAATCATTCCTTATTTCCATTTTCCTATTCGTAAACAAAAGAACTACATGTCGCTGGCGCTTTGCTGGCTTTTGGCCCAGACAAGAACAGCTGCAACTGGCTCTATAAGCTCTTCCGGTATGTAGTGGAATTCGGGTGTCTGCTGGTAAAGAGAGTGGGCTAGTGGCACATCGCGCATGATAGGTATATCGTTTTCCAGAGCGGTTTCGATCATTTTCTTTGCCATATGGCCTTTCCCTTTGGCCATGACCATGGGGAGCAGTACCTTGCCTTCTTCGTAATAAATCGCAATCGCGTACTCTGTTGGATTGGTAATTAGCGCGGAAGATTTTTTAACAGCCTCCACATTATCGCTCATGGCAAGTTCTTCATGGAGTTGCCTGCGTTCTCCCTTGATGAGGGGATCCCCTTCCATTTCCTTATACTCCCGCTTTACTTCGTCTTTCGTCATCATAAGATCCTTTTTGTATTGCCAGCGTTGGAACAGTAAATCCGCAACAGCTACTACAATATACACCATACTTACACTAATTGCAAAATTCTTGAAGACAGGGATCATGACGGCAAAGATCGCATTCAGCCCTGAGAATGGGATAAGCATCAATGGCTGGATCGTATTTTTGATAACATAATAGAGCACTATGCCCAAAAAAATCGTCTTTAGCGTGTTTTTGAGGACTTCAACCAACCCCTTTTTTGAGAAAATACGCTTTAATCCGGCTGCCGGATTCAGCTTTTTCATGTCTGGCTTCATTGGGTCTACGCTGAATACAGGTCCTGTTTGCAAGAAATTAATAAAAATACCCATAATCGCCACTAGCAGCAGCATAGGAACTGTAAGTAATAAAAATAAACTTATCATACCCGCCACCACTTGCGGTAACGCTTCCTCAAAAGGCTGGGACATAAATACAGTGGGCAAAAGAACTAGTTCTTTAAATTTTTCCAACAAGATATATTTAAACATCGCGAAGTAAACGAACATCACGATTAGTAGCCAAGTTGAGCTGACATCCGCGCTTTTGGCCACTTGCCCCTTTTTCCTGGCATCGCGGAGCCGTTTATCTGTTGGATCCTCTGTCTTTTCCCCGGACTGCTTGTCGTCACTCATGCCGCGGTCGAAATAATTAGTTTTTCAAAATATTCAAAAATTTTGTGCGTCTTAATGATTTCTATTTGGAAAAGTTCCGCCATAAAAGACAGGTAGAGAATCAATAAAAAGGCCGCAATGCCACTCTTTATCGGCATGGAAAGGGAAAATACATTTAATTGCTGCGCGAAACGGTTCATCAAACCCAGCCCAAACTCTACTAAAAAGAGCACTATGGCAATGGGAGCGGCTATCAAAACAAGCGTCTGCATCAGGTAGTCCATTGAGTTTAGAAAGGCCGTGGCTACCGCTAAAGATATGTTGGGGTAAAACGAAAAAAGCGGCCAAACTTGAAATGATTTGTAAAAAAAAGTCAGGAAAAGGACAAACCCCCCTAGTGTGAAAAATAAAAAGATAAAAAACTTATTAAAAAGCGACCCCAAAGGTGTTGTTGTGCCGCCGACCATGGGGTCAAAAATTTGTGAAATACTCGCTCCACGTTGCGTATCCAAGAAGTTTCCCGCGCCCTCCGCGGCCCAAAAGGCCAGAGATACCACAAAACCCATAATAACTCCCAAGATAACTTCCTTTACCATCAGTAGGCCTATCTGCGCATAGGTTAGCTCCCCAGGCGTATACCCATAGATCACCATCGGCATAACAATGACGATCAAGTTAATCGAGACCACTATTCGAGCCATGCCTAGAAAAAACTGCTGACTAAAGAAAGGCGCAATAAGGGTAACGCCCGTAATCCGCCCCAAGCTAAGCGTCAAGACAATGATAAACTGCTCCAAGCTATTGATTTCACTCATTTCGCGTATAGATGAAAAGAAGTAAACAAATAGTTAGAGTACTTGTATAGTTCCGCAGTCATCCAACTAGCTGAAAAAAGAAGCACTGCTATGACCACGATCAATTTGACCGCGAAACCCAGTGTCTGTTCTTGTATCTGCGTCAACGCTTGTACGATACTCACGCCTAAGCCGGCAACCGTAGCGATCACAATAGCGGGCATGGAAAGCAGGAGAACCAGGACCATTCCTTTGATCGTAAAGTCGATTATGATGGATTCAGGCATATAATTTGGAGGGCATGAGCCTACTTAGGTTAAGTATAAGCAAGATAGATAGCCTTCGCCAATCTTTTTTACTCATTCTGTCCATTTTGGGTAAAAATTTTACTCTAAAAAAAACTAACGAATATGACATTAGAACATTGACCTATGGTCTTTAATTTTTCATCATCTCCTTGTTGCATCCCATATGATCTATCAATGAGATATCATTTTAAAACAACCATAACCTCAATTATAATCCTTTTTGCCATGGCTTCTGGAGCATTTGCTTCGACAGAGGCCGTAAGCCCGAAAGCCTATATTTTGTATAGTATTGGAGGTCTCCATATTACTAATTCAATGGTGACGAGTTGGGTTGTTTCTTTGCTTATTATTGTTGGAATCCGTTGGATGGCCGGAGGCAGGCACCCCAAGCTTATCCCTTCAAAGGGACAGGCGGTTATCGAAAGTATGTTGGATGGGGTGAAGGATATTATTAATCCGATTGTTGGGAAAAAAGTAGCAGATAAAGCATTCCCTCTGCTCATCGGTTTTTTCTTTTTTATCTTAATACAAAACATCAGTGGCTTAATCCCAGGAGTTGGTACATTCGGCCATTATGATGAAAGTGGGCATTTGCTCTACTATTTCAGGCCCGGTAATGCGGATCTGAATATGACGCTGGCGCTTGCGATTGTTTCCTTCATTGCATGGCTTTATTTTATTTTCCGATATGTTGGATTTAAAGGTGTTGTTTACGATCTCTTTGGCAATAAAGCCGAGAGGAAAGAGGTTCCGGGTTGGCTCTACTATCCTTTGTTTGTGGTGTTTTTCGGTGTTGGTATTATCGAAGTAATTTCCATTTTGTTCCGCCTGGTATCTCTAACATTTCGTTTGTTTGGTAACATTTTTGGGGGTGAGAATTTACTTACCAGTATGCACGGCATCTTTGCCTATATCTTGCCGGTTCCTTTTTACTTCCTGGAAATGCTCATAGCACTCATCCAGGCGCTTGTCTTCACTCTATTAGTAGCGGTTTATATAGGTCTCATTTGTAACCATGGAGATGAAGAAGAACATGCCTAACCCCAGCTTAAAAAATTTCTTGATCGGGACCATGCCAGCAGTAACCAATCTGCAACGTGTGTGGGCGATTAAGATCAATGTTGTTAATTGATAAACTAAGGAAAAGAAAATGTATCAGATACTAGCAGAAATCACAGGTAATATTCACTACGGTCTCCAGGCCGGCCTCGGTTGTATGGCAGCTGCCATCGGCGTAGGCATGGTAGGAGGTAAAGCAGCGGAAGCTGTTGGCCGTAATCCGGGAGCTTCCGGTAAAATTCTCGTCCAAGCGATTATCGGTATGGCGTTGGCAGAAGCTGTCGCGTTCTACGTGTTGTTCTTGGGCCGCTAAGAAGATTTATGACTGGCGCTGTCGCCAAAGACCGCGTCGGTCATCTTTCCATAAATAAAATAATATGATCGATTGCTTATTCACTATTGCCGCTACTGGTACTGAAATTGCTCAAAACCCAATCTCTAAGCTTGCGGGACAATTTGGGGTCGAATGGCACCTCCTGATCGCGCAGATGATCAATTTCTGTGTGGTTGCTTTTTTATTGTATCAGTTTGCTTTCAAGCCGGTTATGAAGACAGTCGCGCTTCGGCAGCAGAAAATCACAGAAGGTCTCCAGTATGCTGAAGAGATGAAGCATAAACTTGCGGATGCCGAGAGAGAATACGCGGAAGCGTTGCGTGAAGCTGCGATGGAAGGTAAGAAGATTATAGACGATGCTCGCGAAAAAGCAAAGCGCTTTGGCGAGAAGGAAACCCAAGAGGCCATAGCCAAGGCAGCTGCCATCATGAAGAAAGCAGAAGAGGGGATTGCTCTTGAGAAACAACAAATGTTACGTGACTTGCGTAAAGAGGTCGCTCAACTCGTCATCATGACCACAGAAAAGGTTCTCGATAAAGAACTTTCACCTGCGGAACAAACGCTCTTTAGCGACTCTGCTGTTAAGGAACTGGTAGCACGTAATTAAGAGCATTTTTTGTAATGAAAAATAAAGACAAAACCATACAAAAATGGGCAAAAAGGCTCTTCGCCCTTTCCCTGGATGCCAATGGTAAGCTCTCTGATCAACGGGTTCGGGAGGTCTTGCGCGTTACCGAGGAAAGCCCGCCTAGAAATTATAAAAAAATCCTCAAACAATATTTAAAATACATTGAGCGCGAGGTCGCCAACAATATTGCGATCGTAGAGCACGCGGGTATAGTTAATCCAAATACGCTCAAGCGAGTATATGATAAAATGAACACCTACTATAATAGAGAGCTGCAGTTCGTTCAAAAGGTTAATAAAAACCTCTTGGCCGGTATGCGCGTAAGAATAGGAGACGATATCTGGGATATCTCTGCTCTTGGCCGCCTCAACAAACTTTCCGAAGCTTGCTAACCCTTTTTTTCAATTTTAATTTTAAAGACACCAAATAAATGACAGCGATTATTGAGCAAATCAAAGAAGAAATTAATAAACTCGATACCCGTTCTACTAAAAAGAACGTTGGCCAAATCGTCTCCATCGCCGATGGCGTGGCAAAGCTCGATGGCCTTTCCGAGGCTATGTATAACGAAATGATTGAATTTCCGGGTAATATTTTCGGTCTCGCCCTCAATTTGGAAGAGGATGAAGTCGGTTGCGTTATTTTGGGAGATCCGGCTCATTTAAAAGAGGGGGACGAGGTCAGGACAACCGGCAAGCTCTTATCTGTTCCTGTTGGCAAAGCGCTTTTAGGTCGTGTAGTAAACGCACTCGGCGCTCCAATTGATGGCAAAGGTCCTGTTAACACAGAGGAGACATACCCTGTTGAGAAAACTGCTCCTGGCATCATTCCTAGAAAGTCTGTTACCCAGCCGCTCCAAACCGGTATCATTAGTATAGACTCGATGATTCCAATCGGCCGTGGCCAGCGTGAGCTCATCATTGGCGACCGTTCTACAGGTAAATCAACTATCGCGATCGATACGATTATTAATCAGGCTAATATTAACAAACAAGGCCTCGCTAGTGGTGATCCTGATTTTCGCCCCGTCTATTCTATTTATGTGGCTATCGGCCAAAAGAATGCCAATATCGCGCGTACAATCAAAGTGCTAGAAGATAAAGGGGCAATGGACTATACGATTATCGTAGTTGCTTCTGCCGCGGATAACCCAGCTAACCAATACATCGCCCCTTATAGCGGTGCTGCTATGGGCGAATGGTTTATGGAAAACGGTATGGATGCCTTGATTGTCTATGATGATCTTTCTAAACACGCTGTTGCTTATCGCCAAATTTCCCTCATCCTAAAGCGCCCTTCTGGTCGTGAAGCTTATCCCGGCGACGTTTTCTATCTCCATTCTCGTTTGCTAGAGCGTTCTGCTCGTCTCAATGAGGAAAATGGAAATGGCTCTTTGACAGCTTTGCCAGTTATTGAAACACAAGCGGGCGACGTTTCCGCCTACATTCCGACAAACGTGATTTCGATCACAGACGGTCAAATTTTCTTGGAAACCGACTTATTTAACCAAGGTATCCGTCCCGCGATTTCAGTCGGTCTTTCCGTTTCCCGTGTTGGTTCTGCTGCGCAAATCAAGGCCTTTAAACAAGTTGCCGGTAAAATTAAGCTTGAGCTGGCTCAATACCGCGAACTAGCAGCGTTTGCTCAATTTGGTTCTGACCTCGATGCCCGCACTAAACATCAGCTCGATCGAGGCGCTCGCATCGTAGAACTTTTTAAGCAACCTGCTTTTAGTCCTAAAAAGACTGCCGTTCAGGTTGTTTTGCTCTGGACTGTTCAGAACGGTTACTTCGATGGCGTTGAGGTAAAACACATTGTTGCTGCTGCTAAGTCTCTTCAAGAAACCTTTGAAACAACAAGTCAGGATCTTCTAGATGAAATCGAGTCTAGTGGTAAAATTACTCCAGAAATCGAAACGAAACTCAAATCAAACATCGAGTCTTGGAAAAACACGTTTGTTGTCTAAAGTCTTTACAATAACATGAGCGGAACCAGAGATATATTACGCCGAATTAAGGCAGTCAAAAATACAGGTAAGATCACCAAAGCCATGCAGCTCGTGGCGGCATCCAAGATGCAACGTGCTCAAAATACGGCCAGAAAGGGGAGAGCTTACTCTCTTATGTTGGCAGAAATTCTGGAATCTCTCATTACGAACGCAGATAGTATCGAGCACCCGCTGCTCAATAAGCGTACGGTCAAAAATAGAGGTATCTTGGTGGTCTCAACCGATAAAGGCTTGTGTGGATCCCTTAATGCTAACCTATTTCGCATGATCATTGAGCAAGTTAAAGATTCTGCGAGCTATGTTACTGTTGGCAGAAAAGCAAAATTGTTTATTAGTCGTACAAAACGCGATCTGCTAGCCGATTTCCCCGTCTCTGACCACGTTGAGTTTGCTGAAATTCGAGCAGCGGTTGAGTTTATGTTAAAAGCCTATTTAGAGGGAAAAATCGATACCATCGAGGTCATTTTTCCTCGATTTATTAACACGCTGATCCAGACACCAACAATTGAAAAACTTGTTCCCTTGACTGATTTACATGAAGAGGTGGCTGCCTTACGCAAACGTTTTGGAGAAGAAACCATAAAACCTACCCAGCCTGATTCCGGAGCCATGATCTTTGAGCCGAATGCTGATGCAATGCTTCAGCTTCTCCCTGACATGTTTTTGAAGCAAGAAATCTATCAAATGGTTCTCGAAGCCAAAGCTTCAGAGCATAGCGCTCGTATGGTCGCCATGAAGAGCGCCACCGATAATGCTAAGAACCTGGTAGACGATCTTAGTCTTCAATACAACAAAGCAAGGCAAGCTGCCATCACGCAAGAAATATTAGAAATTGCCGCTGCCAGCGCCGCATAATCGTTAACTTTAAAAATAAAACACGCACAAAAATTTCGTTATGAGTAATGTAGGAAAAATCGTTCAAGTCATCGGTCCCGTTATCGATGTCCAGTTTGATAAAAACAAGATTCCCGAGATCTATAACGCCTTGGAGATCGAGTTCACCGTTTCGGGCAAGAAAAATAAACTCGTTCTCGAAGTCCAGCAAAACCTCGGAGACGGCATGGTTCGCGCAGTTGCGATGTCCTCTACTGAAGGTCTAGTTCGCGGTATCGATGTTATGGATACAGGGGCTCCGATTTCTGTTCCCGTAGGCGAAGAAGTTCTGGGCAGAATTTTTAACGTTACAGGTGATCCGGTAGACAATAAGGGTCCGGTCAAAACCAAAGAGCGCTATCCTATTCACCGTCCTGCGCCCACGTTGATGGATCAAGACACATCCGCTAACATCCTCGAAACAGGGATCAAGGTTATTGACCTCATTTGCCCGTTTATTAAAGGGGGTAAAGTAGGTGCCTTCGGAGGAGCCGGTGTAGGCAAGACCGTGGTCATCATGGAGCTTATTAATAACATTGCTAAAGCGCACGGTGGTTATTCCGTTTTCGCTGGAGTGGGGGAACGTTCTCGTGAAGGTAATGACCTCTATCACGAAATGAGCGATGCAGGCGTTATCGACCAAAATGATATTTCAAAATCAAAAGTAGCCCTCGTCTACGGCCAAATGAACGAGCCTCCTGGCGCTCGTATGCGTGTCGCTCTCTCGGGTCTCACGATGGCTGAATATTTTCGCGACGAGAAAAATCAGGACGTGTTGCTCTTTATCGACAACATTTTCCGTTTCTCTCAAGCTGGTTCAGAAGTGTCCGCGCTTCTTGGTCGTTCCCCTTCCGCAGTGGGTTATCAACCTACTCTCAGCCAGGAAATGGGCGATCTGCAGGAACGAATTACATCTACTAAGAAAGGTTCTATCACTTCCTTCCAGGCGGTTTATGTGCCAGCGGACGATTTGACAGATCCCGCTCCTGCTAATACTTTTGCTCACTTGGACTCTACTATCGTTCTTGAACGTCGTATCGCCGAGCTTGGTATCTACCCGGCTGTGGATCCTCTATCGTCTACTTCAAACGCCCTCGATCCAAACATCGTTGGTGAAGAGCACTTCAATGTCGCGCGTGGCGTTCAGCAAGTTCTCCAGCGCTATAAGGATCTCCAAGACATTATTGCCATCTTGGGTATCGATGAATTGTCTGAAGAGGATAGGCAAACGGTCTTCCGTGCGCGTCGTATCCAGAAGTACCTCTCTCAACCCTTCCACGTAGCCGAAGTTTTTACCGGTTTCCCTGGCAAATATGTTCCTGTAGCAGATACCATTCGTGGCTTCAAAATGATCCTCGATGGTGAGTTAGATGACGTCGCGGAAAACGACTTCTACATGAAAGGCTCAATAGACGAAGTCCTCGCTACAAAAGAAGCCGTAGCTTAAACACATTACGAGAGAGCTCTCAAAATGCCAATCATACTGGAAATTGTAACACCCGCTGGAAAAATCTACTCTGGAGATGCAGAGACCGTTATTTTACCCACAGAAATGGGAGATATCGGTATTCTCGAAGGGCACGTTCCGCTCCTCTGTAACCTTGTACCCGGCGAACTCGTTGTCCATCATAACGCCAGTAAACAGTATTTGGCTGTCGATAAAGGTTTCGCACGCGTTCTGGGGAATACGGTATCTGTACTCACAGAAGCTGCGATCGATGTCCATGAGATAGATATTTCCCTCGCTGTTGAAGCTCAAGCAAGAGCCGAAAAAGCCCTTGCCGAAGCCCGCAAAAAGCCATCAACAGATGCTGCCGAAATCGAGCGCTTTGAATCGATTACACGTTTCGCTGTGGCTCAGCAACTCGTCAAAAAACGGCATTAATCTTTATTTAAGATGCAAAAAACTCCAGCTCAATCGGCTGGAGTTTTTTTTAATTGAAACTACAATAGCTATTAGTGGGAGCACTTACAAGGTGTTGTAAAGCCAGTGTTTACGCAAGGAGTTACCCCTCTTGAAGTCCAAAAAGCAAAACTAAATACTGAAATTAGCATACTGCCAAAAAGAAGATAAAAATCCTTCAAAAGCAAAATTCCTGCGACAACACCAAGCAACTTGTTAGCCGCATTGGTTGTGAAAAAGTTAAGCACAAACGCAGGAAATTTCACGCGATTATACCAACTTTGTGCGCTTTCTTTCCCGTCGTGATTATCAGTTACATTTGCGATCTTTCGATCTCCAACATACTTCTCTAGTAAATAGGCTCCAGAATAGAACGCAGTTGTGAAAAATAAATTCAACGCTCTTTCAGTTGACTCATTCCCTGGCTGGAAAGCAGCTGTAGTATTAATGCCAATAACCGTAGCGCACGCCACCCGAAAAGTTGTTCTGGATAAATCCTTAACCCATCGAATAGCCCTTTCATTGAAGGTACCCACGTTGTTAGTTTTGACCTCTTCATTCTGCTGCTTTTTACAGCACGTTTTCTTTTCTATATTTTTAAGTTCCATAAAAGATACAACCCTCCTAAAAGTTGAATATTATTCCCCAATACAATAGAAAGCAAAACCCCATCATACAATCCCAAAATCTATGGGCTAATATTCACTTCGAAGTATCCCTGCCGAATTTTTTCCTGTCAAAAACTCCCATCATAGCGGATAATGGTCGTTATTATGTTTTTTGCGTTTTTTTTACCGTTAACAGCCGGCCTAGTATACTCCATGGCAGCGCTTACGCTAAAACAAGCAACTACGCCTTCTGGGATTGGTCTCACACGTGTCCTTTTTATCTCGAACCTGATGTTCGTGGTCGTCTTTTCGCCGCTCTTATTGATTGATCATGAGGTGCTAGACTGGTCTCGCTGGCCGGGTTTACTGGAAGCAGGGGTAGCTGTTTTCCTTGGCTCAATATTTCGCATCATGGCCATACGAGCCATGCATGTTTCTTTCCTGACGCCTCTAATGGGCAGCAAGGCTCTCTTTGCAGCAATATTATCTGTTATTCTTATAGGAATGCCGATTCCCTTTAGCTGGTGGCTAGGTGCTGCCATTACAACGGTAGCTGTCTTTATTCTTGGCTTTTCAAGCGGATTTAAGGGGCATCTCGCCATAAAAGGAGTTTTTTATGCCCTCTTATGTAGTTTCCTATTTGCGTCCAGTGAAGTTACCATGGCCAAAGAAGCACACCTTTTTGGTAAGACACCTTTCATTGTCTTCATGGTTATGATCCAAGCGACACTCTCCTTTTTGCTAATCCCTTTTTTTAAACGACCACTCACCATGCTCCCCAAAGGATCCTGGAAGTACACTATTACTGGAGGAGCACTCCTCGGTGTTCAAGCCATGCTTCTTTTCACAGGAATTAGCCAGTCTGGTAATGCGGTTTTGGCAAACATTGCCTACGCTTCCCGGGGCTTTTGGAGCATCCTGCTTGTCTGGTTCCTCGGCCACTGGTGGGCAAATGACGAGCGTGCGCACGGCGCAAAAACCATGATCCGCAGGACCATCGGTGCTTCCTTGTTATTTATCGCCATCGTTATCGTTTTAGTATTCTAAGAAGTGCTTTTCTTTGGGGAATAACACAAAAGGGGATAAATTTCAAAAATCGCCAATAGCTCTCTATTCAGTTGAAGGTTTCTGAGAATCCAGCAGCGCTTGCTCTAACAAATGCTTCTGTATGGAAAACGCTTGGTCGCCTTCCTTCCGTTGAACATCCTCATAAGAAAGATCGCCTTGCAAAACCTGTGCCTTCACATTGTCCTTCAGTACGGGAAACAGATAGTGATCAATAATTCTGTGCTTCAACTTCTGGTTATCTATTGGGAAAATTGCTTCAATCCGCCTGAAGAAATTACGAGGCATCCAATCCCCGCTCCCGACGTATAGCCTCGGGTCTCTATCCGCATTCTCGAAATAATATATCCGACTATGCTCCAGAAATCGGCCCAATATGCTGCGCACAGTAATATTCTCACTCAATCCCTTTACTCCCGGGACAAGACAACATATCCCGCGAATAATTAACTCAACCTGAACACCAGCCTGAGAAGCCAAATACAGATTGTCTATTGTTTCCCTATCAGATAAGCTATTGATCTTAATGACAATTCTGGCAGGCTTGCCCTCTATGGCATTCTCCGTCTCCACCTTAATATACTCTTGCATCAGACGGTGATAATTAAAGGGCGAAACAATCAACTTCTGAAAATAAGGAGCCAATGCGAACCCAGTTAGGGTATTAAATAAATCAGCAACCTCATCAGTAATCTCCTGCCGAGCCGTCAAAAGGCTCAAATCCGTGTAGGAACGAGCCGTTTTCACATTGTAATTCCCTGTGCCTAAGTGCGCGTAACGCACTAAATCATTGCCCTCTCTACGCACCACTAAACAGCATTTGCAATGCGTTTTCAATCCAACAAGGCCATACACAACATGTACTCCTACTTCTTCGAGTTGTCGCGCCCAGGAAATATTATTTGCCTCATCGAACCGAGCCTTCAGTTCCACAAGCACTGTAACCTGTTTCCCGTTACGCGAAGCCTCCTTAAGTGCCTCAACAATAGGGGAGCCACCGCTCGTTCGGTACAGTGTCTGCTTGATTGCAAACACCTGAGGGTCTCTAGCAGCCTGTTGCACAAAGTCTATAACGGGAGCAAACGATTCGTAGGGATGGTGTAGTAGTATATCTTCCTTAGCGATTGCGGAAAATATAACCTCAGCGTTGGCCAGCACAGCAGGCAGATAGGGAGTGAAAGCTGGGAATTTAAGATCCGGCCGATCAATCATATCATATGCGCTAAAAAGCCGCATGAGATTAAGCGGTCCATTGATCCGAAAAACATATTCCTTCTGTAAATGAATTGCCCTTAAAAGTTGCTCAAGAAAGCCATCATCCACGTCCCTACGAATCTCTAATCGAACGGCCGCTCCACGACGGATCTTGTAAAGCTCTTCTTCAATCTTCTGGAGCAAATTCTCCACTTCCTCTTCGTCAAAGTACAAATCACTATTGCGAGTGATTCTGAATTCCCAAGCCCCCTCCACTGTGTATCCCGGGAAAAGGCGATCGGCAAAGGCTCTTAAAATGTCACTTAAAAAAACATAACTACTTGTCTCTTCGATATGAATCACTCTTGGAAGGATCCTAGGGACTGGGATCACTGCCATAATCCTCTCCCGTTCCTCGGTAGCGGGGTTAGAGAGCCAAGCCAGAATATTGAGCCCCTTGTTGATCAATTGAGGAAAGGGATGCGCGGGATCAATTGCTAAAGGGGTTAGGACAGGGTAGATCTGTTTTTCAAAGTAAGTTTCCAGCCAGCTGAGCTCTTTGGGGGTGAAATCCTTATTGGTCTTAAAGACAATGCCCTCCTCTTTTAGGGCGGGGGCTAGTGCTCTTTCCCAGCACTCGTACTGCTCGGATACGAGTTTGTTGGTTGTTTCGATTATGGCATGGAGTTGTTGCTTAGCATCTAAGCCGTCTATGCTTTTATAGGATGCTCCAGAGTCCACCTGTTGGATTAATCCGGATACACGAATCTCGAAGAACTCATCAAGATTCGTGCTCACGAATGAAAGGTAACGCATCCTCTCTAATAGAGGGTATTCCGGGGAGTAGGCCTGCTGGAGGACGCGTTGGTTGAAGGCTAGCCAGGATAGCTCGCGGTTGAAATAGATGGGTTTAGGGGGTTGGTTACTGGAAGAGGGTGAATTCACTATAAGTTCTGTATAAAGACTAGTGCTTTTGGAGCTCTCCGTTGATCACCCTTCCGGATAACTGTGTATTTTTTCCTATTTCTACTACATTACCTTGTACTTTGTTAGTGAAGGTTATGTTGCCTTGTATAAGGCTGTTGCCTTTGAGTTTGACGATCTGAGGTTTGCCGGAATTATTGTCTGCCACCGTAATATCTTGTGTTTGGCAATTATCAAGTTCAACTAATTCTGCTTGAGCGCTTAATGATTGTTTAAAGATGGAATCTTTGACCAGGAATAAGCCATTCACGGTTACCGGGCCTTGGAATGTAGATTCTTTGCACTCAGTGTTTCCTTGTAGTGAGGAATGGCCTTGTATAATGATCTTTTCTGCTTCAAGCGGGCCGAAAACGTTTAAGTCCTGGCCAATGCTGATTTCCTCAATATATGTTTTGCCTTTAGCATCTAATGATCCGTTGATTGTGGCTTCTCTAATTTTAGTTTTGCCTTGGACGCTAATGGTTCCCTTAACAAATAAATCTCTGGCCATAAGGGTTCCGTATACCATGAGACTTCTTTGGATTTCACTGTCTTTTATTTTGGTTAAGCCTGTCACAGTCAGATTGCCCTGTACGACTACATTTTTCATTTCCAGGGAACCGTAGACTATCGTATCTAGTAGCCAGCCATTATTGAATTTTGAGGGTCCGAAGTGGGTGCTGTTCTCCATGGGACCGTAGGTTTCCCATCTAGCCTCTTGGTTTTGATTATTCTCATTTGCTGTCAAAAGGGTGGGCGTGAGGCCGAGCATTAATGCGGCAAGAATGGTAATGATTGTGGGTTTTGTTTTCATGATCTGTTTGGGGTTGGGGTTAATTCCTTTTTAAAAGTAAGATAATATGAGTGGAAGGCGAAAAACGCTGGGTTTACCGGTTAGATTTATTCAATTTGAGGTCACCGTTGACGATTATTCCAGTGATGCGGGAGTCTTTGTCTATTTCTACCATATTTCCCTGGACGGTGTTATTAAAGGTAATATTGCCTTCGATAAGGCTTTTACCGAGAATTTTGACAACTTGTGGTTTGCTGGATCCCGTGTCTTGGAGGGTGATGTCTTTTGTTTGCACATCGATCAGCTTGATGAACATGCTGTTGATTTGAATGGGTTTCTCGAAAAAGGTATCTTTGGCTTGGAATGAGCCACTGATGTCCAATTCTCCTTGAAAGAGGCCGTTTTTACAATCAATGTTGCCGTTGAGTTTAGTAGGGCCTTGGATAACGAAGTCCTTGGCATCAAGCGGGCCAAAAGCGTTGAGGTTTTTTGACACATTAATTTCCCTCATGGACGTATTGCCTTTAACGTCCAGGGAGCCATCTATGGTGACCTCGCGTAACTCGGTGTTGCCCTGGATTTGAACATCTTCACGGACATATAAATCGCTTGCTCTAAGGGAGCCGGATACGAGAATACTCTTTTCGACCTCTACATTTCTTAATTTCACCCGGCCGCTTACGTTTAATGCGCCCCGTACAAGGACATTTTCCATTTCCAGAGAACCGTAGACAGTCATTCCCGGGAACCAACCATCACTGCATTTTGTGGGTCCGAAATGGGTGTCACCTTCTACTCTGCCCGATGTTTCCCATTTAGCTTCCTGGTCGGGTTTCTTGCCGTTTTTGGCATTGGCGAGCAGTATGGGGCAAGCAAAGAGCTGCAGACTGGTAATAAGGATAATTAGAGGGCGTATTTTTTTCATAACGAGAGGTGTTGTTTCTTTTGTTTTAAAACCAAACTTGTGTAGGAGCAAGGATAAAACTATGGTTGAGCGGGTGTTGTGGATTGCAGGCAGAGGCACAGCATCAGCCGCCAAGGGGGGATTAAAGTATGGACAAGGAATTGGATTGTATATATTATTTACCTGTTGATCGTTCTTAATATGATAGAAGGCAAGATACAGAAGCCCATTTTTGGGATAGGATTTAAAATATTAAATTGCGTTTGTTTTACGTTGATATCGATTGTAGCACGCTCTGTATTGTCGTCTGCAAGCGTATTTCAGCTTTTTTTTATGAGCATAGGAATTTCCTGCGCGATCATGTTGCCCTTTATGCTTTATAAAGGCTACCCGCTGCCGGATAGACGAGTTTGGCCGCATTATTTAGCGCTTGGGGCACTGGGAGTAGCCGGCATGACCTTATGGTTTCATGTTTTGACGCTTTTGCCGATTGCGTACGCGACCGCATTGAGCTACACAACCCCTTTGTTTACAACCATTTTGGCGATCATGGTCCTTAAGGAACAATTGCGCAAACGTCATGTCGTAGCCTTAATTGCGGGGTTCTTAGGCGCCTTGATGATCGTGCGGCCTGAGATGAGCACCCTGTTGTTAGGAAGTATGCTAGCGCTGATTAATGCTTTGATTTGGGCAACCTATGATTTAGTGACCAAGATGCAGACCGTGAGGGAGAAAGCCCCCGTGCAGGCCTTTTATGTACTGGTATTACACTTTATCTTTGCAGCACCCTTTGCGTTGATCGAGTGGAGCGCACCGACCCTACAGGAGTGGATGGGAGCCGGTATGATAGGAGTCCTGTTTATCCTGAACCTGATGGCATTGTTTAACGCCTACCGCTTGGCACCCTTGACGCTGTTGATGCCCTTTAGCTTTAGCCGCCTTATCTTTGCCTCTGTGGCGGGCATGGTCATTTTTAGCGAAGCGTTTTCCTGGAACACGATCTTGGGAGCAAGTGTTATATTTGCGAGTTCACTCATGTTGATTTTGTTGACTTACAGGGAGCGCAAAACGCCTGTTTTTGCAACGAGCAAAAGCTAGCTATAAGTTCGCTATTTTTTAGTATCTCCGTTTTTTTATTTTGGGCCGCGGGTTTCACTATAAAGTCATCATTTCTTATAATTATGAGGGCGCGTTTGTTTCACCTGAAACAAACTTGAGAATGAAAAAGTGATCAAAAGAGCACCTTTTTCCGGGACATTTTATGAAATTGGCTCTGAGCACCCTGCCGGAAAAACTGATTATGCGTAATATTTTATTCTTTATTTTTTAGTATTTTATACAAACGAATTGCAATCGAATGCGATACAAAATGATCATTTTTTATCCATTTTTACTCCATTTTTTAGGCATAAAATGCGGGGTTTGTTTCACCTGAAACAAACAAGGACAGGAATAGGTGAACGAATGAGCACTTTTTTGCAATCAAGATGAAGTTTTGCGATCACGATCTGAAACAGGCGGTGGATTCGGGCGCATAGATGGCTTTAGTGGGGATCCCCTGATATTGCTACAGGAAACTCAAGTAAAATAAGAAATTTGGAGCTTGGAATGTGAAGATTCACTAAAAAATTAACTGATTTGAGATTTTATTTTGTATTTGATTTTCATGCTTTATGTTTTGTGAGGAATCTGAATAAACATAGAGTTGTATTCATTAATAGGATACAAGTAAGCATGAACGCGTTGAAAAAATGCATAAGCAAAAATATGATTAGCCGATATATTATTTGACATCTTGGTAACGCTTCACTTCTATAGAACACAAAGAGGACACTTACCTATGACACTTACCCCAGCTAAACAAGCCCTCGTGGATGCTTTTGACAAGCACGTTAATGCCGAACTGAATAAAGATTTGGAAACAACGTTGGCAACGATGACGCCTGATCCGCACATTAACAACATTCCGACCTTAATTTGCGGTGAAGGTTTAGCAGGCGTTAAACAGTTTTATGGTAGCTTAATTCCTGAAGGGAAATTTTTTCCATCCGATACTGAGATGACCGTTATTTCTCGTACCATAGACGAACACCAGCTCGTGGATGAAATTATTTTTAAGTTCACGCACGACACTGAAATTGGTTGGATGCTTCCGAATATTCCACCCACGGGTAAGCGCGTTGAAATTCCATTGATTGTTATCGTTGGGTTTGACCAAGGCAAGGTGGCGCATGAGCATATTTATTGGGATCAAGCGAGTGTTCTCGTTCAAATCGGCTTACTTAATCCAGACGGCTTACCTGTGGCGGGAATAGAAACCGCAAATAAAATGGAAGCACTGAGAGAGCGGTACTATCAACAAAAATGATATCGTGAATCGGATGATTGTGCGGACATTCTAAAAGAATGCATTGACAAAGCGTACGTTTTAGCGTACATTTAGGTTATGGAAGACATTGTAAATGTTACAGAAGCAAGAAAGCAGATTTTTAACCTTGTTAAATCAGTGAATAAAACCCACAAAGCTGTTATAATCAAGGGAAAAGGGAAAAACGAGAGTGCTGTGCTTGTGAGCAAAGAAGATTGGGATAGTTTACAAGAAACTTTATTTTTGGAGAATATACCTGGGATGGCTAAATCCATTATTGAAGGGATGAAGACTACTACTGAAAAATGCTCTGAAACGTTAGACTGGTAAAATAGATATCGATTCACTTCATGCGTCTTATAGGGAATGAGTGAGGAATAGCTTGCATTACGGTACACATGAAATACAAATTGCTTTTTACGCCTTCGGCTAAGCGTGATGCGAAAAAAGTTAAGGCTAGTAATCTAAAGGAGAAAGCTCAAGAAATTCTGGAATTACTTGAGATAAATCCTTGGGCTAATCCCCCTGGATATGAAGCCCTTAAAGGGCGTTTGAAAGGCGCTTTTTCAAGACGAATAAACATTCAACACAGAATCGTTTATCAAGTGTTGGAGGAGGAGAAGACCGTAAAGATCCTGCGCATGTGGACGCGCTACGAATAATAAAGCGATTTACTTCACCACAATATTCACGCCTACCCGGAAAGGGTTTACCTTCTCCTGATTTTTATTGAAGAATGTGAGGAGGTTTGCTGGGGAAGCGAACGTTAAAGGCTTTAATTGGGTGCGCTTTTGGAGGCACTGGCAGGAGAGGGTATAGGAGGCCGTAGTCTTGAATGTCGCGTTTTTGGGGGCGTAGGGTGCTATTTTGAAATCAAAAGCTTCCTTAATGAGGGGGCGCTTGTATTGATAGGAGACCGTTTTATAAGGATCAATGATCTGCGGGGAACTCCTTCCGGCGTTGAGATCTTTGAGATCGAAGCTGATTTTCTTTGAGGTATTGTTGGCAACCGTGAACTCGAAGTTGTAATGCTTGATGCCGGTAGGCAGTGCTCCACTGCACGTGTATTGAAATAGCAGATACAAGAAGAAGACTAATAGGGTGTTAGCGCTTTTCATTGTATAAGGTAGGGGAGAGAGGGGGGTAACAAGTAACGAGATAGTGTGTTTTAAAGATTAAGCCTCATCTTCCTTTGTTTCGATGACGCGGGAGATGCCGACTAAGTAATCATCCTCAGCAAGGTTTACCAGGCGAACCCCTTGAGTGGTGCGACCGATTGAGCGGATACCCTTGACCGGAGTGCGGATAGCTTGACCAGAGTGGGTGAAGAGCATGATCTCATCATCCTCGCGAACACTTAACGCGCCGGCAACCTCATCTGCTTTGATCGCAATGATACCGCTACCGCCACGCTTTTGCGAGCGATAGGCATCGTAGTCGGTTCGTTTACCCTGACCCTTTGCGCTGGCGACGAGAAGCGTGGTTTCCCCTTCAACGACCTCCATTGCTTTAACGCAATCGCCCTCTTTTAATGAGATACCACGTACGCCGCGAGTGGCACGACCCTGGTCGCGTAATTGTTCTTCGGAGAAACGGATGGACATACCCTTTTGGGTGATCATGACAAGTTCATCATGACCGTGAGTGAGCTTTACGTTTACGAGCTCGTCATCCTCATCGATGTTGATGCCGATGATACCACCACGACGGAAGTTTGCGTAGTCGTTTAGATTTGTCTTTTTAACGACACCCTTGCGTGTTGCCATGACGAGGTGATTGTCCTCTGTGAACTCTTTGATACAGATCATTGCCGCGACTGTTTCATCCTTTTGAAGTTCCAGGACATTTGAAATAGAGCGACCCTTAGCGGTGCGAGAACCCTCTGGGATCTCGTATACCTTTTCAACATAGACGCGACCATTGCTCATGAAGAACATGATGTAATCGTGGGTGCTAGCCGTGAAGAGGTGGATAATAAAGTCATCATCATAATGACCTGTGCCGATGACACCCTTGCCGCCCCGTTTTTGAGAACGGTAAGAGCTGACGGAAGTTCTTTTAATAAAGCCCTTATGGGAGACAGTGATGATACAACCCTCGTTTGCGATGACATCTTCGATGCAGAATTCGCCCTCAGCGTCCACGATTTTTGTGCGACGCGGGGTATTGTACTTTTCACGCAGTTCCTTAAGTTCGTCCAAAATAACCTTCAACAAGATGGCCTCATTTTCGAGGATAGCATTGTATTCCTCGATAATTTTCATCAACTCTTGGTGTTCCTTCTCGATTTTTTCACGTTCAAGGCCCGTTAATTGGTACAGACGCATTTCGAGAATGGCATTTGCCTGTGTTTGGCTGAGAGGATATTTCTCCATCAACTTGAGGCGTGCCTCTTCTCTATTTTGCGCCGCCTTGATGATGCGCACGAAGTCATCCAAGTTATCCAAGGCGATTTTGTAGCCTTCGAGTAAGTGGGCACGTGCTTCCGCCTTTTGCTTACGATATTGCGTGCGGCGGTAAATGACTTCTCTGCGGTGCTCAACGTAACAGAGAATCATTTCCTTGATGTTCATTTGCTTGGGCATGCGTTTATCCAAAGCAAGAAGGATGACCCCGAAAGAGCTTTCGAGAGGCGTGTGTTTGTAAAGCTTGTTGATCAGAACACGAGGAACGGCACCGCGCTTGAGCTCGATGACGATACGGGTATTTTCATCTGATTCATCACGCAAGTCACTGATTTCATCGATGACTTTGGCTTGAACGAGCTCTGCAATTTTTGTGACGAGACCGGCACGATTGACTGCGTAAGGGATCTCTGTGATGACGAGTTGTTCCTTACCATTTTTTATCTCTTCGGAATGGACCGTGCCTTTAATGCGAACGATACCACGACCGGTTGTTAAATACTTCTTAATACCATCACGGCCGGCAATTGTACCGCCTGTAGGAAAGTCCGGACCCGGGATGTATTTAATAAGCTCACTGACAGCGATGCTTGGGTTATTAATAACCGCGATTGTGGCATCGATGAGCTCCCCTAGATTGTGCGGAGGAATGTTTGTCGTCATACCGACGGCGATACCTGTGGAACCGTTCAGAAGAAGGTTTGGTAGAGCGGACGGAAGGACGGAAGGTTCTACAGTGCTTTCCTTGTAGTTAGGAACAAAGTCAACCGTACCCTCATCGATATCATTGAGAAGCGTTTCGGCAATGGCGTTGAGGCGACACTCGGTATAACGATAAGCTGCGGGTGGGTCACCATCGATAGAACCGAAGTTACCTTGAGGATCTATGATAGGGTAGCGCATGACCCAGTTTTGAGCCATACGGACAAGCGTGTCGTAGACAGCGGTGTCACTATGCGGGTGGTAATTCTTAAGAACTTCCCCGACAACACCGGCACATTTATCAAAAGGACGGTTGTGGAGGAGGCCTTCACGGAACATGGCGTAGAGGATACGACGCTGTACTGGCTTAAAACCGTCTCTGGCGTCAGGAAGCGCGCGACTGACGATCACGGACATCGAATAATCGATGTACGCGGTTTTCATGATTTCCGTGATGTTTGTTGAAATGAGTTTTTCGTTTTCGGTGTACATGGGAAAAGTTATTTAATATTTAAATTGATATAATTAGACATCGAGATAGGACGTATTAAGCGCGTTATCCTCGATGAAAGCACGACGGGAAGGAACATCGTCCCCCATGAGCATAGTGAACATGGCGTCTGCGTCTGCGGCATCATCGATAGACACCTTGAGGAGGCGACGTTTTTCCGGATCCATCGTGGTTTCGAAGAGCTGTTTGGGGTTCATTTCCCCAAGACCCTTGTAACGCTGGATGGTGAGACCTCTACGACCAAGCGCCCGAATTTGTTCAATTGCCTCGATGATGGAGAAAAGCGGAATGATATTTTCGTTCTTCTGGCCCATGTTTTCGATGAGCTTGTAGCGAGGCATTTCCGATGGCGTAAATTGATTGATATCCAGGCCGAGAGTACTGAGTTCTTTGATGATCTTACTGATCTGCGAAGACTCGAAGATCTCGTTTACAGAAATGCGCTGTTGGACCTTTTGGCCGTTATAATCGACCTCTCTGGTAGAAGACGTTTCGTACATGTCTGCTGTTAGGCCGTATTCGACATAGAAGCGAGAACGCTCATCATCATCAAACAAGAAACGGTATTCCTCCTCATTACCCGTACGGATACGCGCGATGTATTGAGGGAGGGCATGTGTGTCCGGATGATGTTTGTCTAGGTAAGTGAATAGAGAACAACCATAGCGAGTGACACCGCGACCCAGATTCTCCAGGCGAGCAAGTGGCTCTACGATTTTATCTATCTGGACGCCCTGGAATTGGCGATTATCGCGTTCACGAATTAAAGTGACATCCTCTGTGCCGAGCTCGAGGAGAATACGGTTGAGATCTTGATCGTTATCCACGTATTGCTCGCGGCGTTTGCGCTTGATCTTATAGAGAGGAGGTTGTGCGATATAGACATAACCGGCTTCAACGAGACCACGCATTTGGCGGAACAAGAAAGTCAACAAGAGCGTACGGATGTGGGAACCGTCGACATCGGCATCTGTCATAATAATGATTTTATGATAACGACTTTTGGTGACATCGAAAGCGCCATCGCCGGTTTCGCCGATACCGGTACCGACTGCGGTAATAATGTTACGAATTTCTTGGCTGTTTAAAACTTTGTCGAGACGAGCTTTTTCAACGTTTAGCAATTTACCTCTAATGGGGAGAATGGCTTGGTAACGACGGTCACGACCCTGTTTTGCGGAACCGCCTGCGGAATCACCCTCAACGATATAAACTTCGCACAACTCGGGAGCTTTTTCAGAACAGTCTGCCAGTTTACCCGGGAGGCCACCACCGTACAAAGCGCCCTTACGAACTGTTTCGCGAGCCTTACGAGCTGCTTCTCTGGCACGAGCCGCGTTTAAACTCTTTTCAATAATGCGTTTTGCGATCGCAGGCTGTGTTTCAAAAACATACTTTAAGTGATCGCCTACAATGCGCTGCACAATACCATCGACCTCGCCATTGGAGAGCTTTGTTTTGGTTTGCCCTTCGAAACGAGGTTCAGGTACTTTTACGGAAATAACGGCGGTAATACCCTCGCGAACATCGTCACCGGTGAGTGCGGGATCTTTTTCCTTAACAATATTATTGGCTTTGGCGTAGTTATTAATAACACGCGTTAAAGCGGTGCGGAAACCGGAGAGGTGGGTACCACCCTCGATATTGAAAATGGAGTTTGCGTAGGCGTAAATTTGGTCGTTGTAGGTATCGTTGTATTGTAACGCGACATCGACAATGATCTTACTATCCTCTTTTTCGGGATTAGCGAGTTCTTCGCCGGTGAAATAGAGAGGAGTGTCGTGTAATACCGTTTTATTACGATTTAAGAAAGCTACATATTCCGCGATACCCTTTTCGAACTTGAAGAGCTCGGCCTTTTCGATCCGCTCGTCTGAGAGGTGAATGGTGATGCCTGGGTTTAGGAAAGCGAGTTCACGAAGACGCTTGGCGAGGATATCGTATTTAAATTCGCGGGTAGTTTGGAAGATTTCGGGGTCCGGTAAAAAAGTGATTTTGGTACCCGTTTTCTTTGTTTGGCAGATGATGTGCATCTTTTTAGTCGTTTTACCCTGAGAGAACTCCATGCGGTAGAGATTACCATCACGGGCGACCTCAACACTAAAGTCTTCAGAAACAGCATTTACGCACTTGGCACCTACACCATGAAGACCACCAGATACTTGATAGGCACCCTTGCCGAATTTACCCCCGGCGTGGAGGTTTGTCATCACCAATTCTAAGGCAGGGATATTGTATTTAGGGTGGATATCTACGGGGATACCACGGCCATTGTCCTCTACGGAGCAAGAGCCATTTACGTGGATAGTGACGGTGATTTCGTTACAGAAAGCTGCGAGCGCTTCATCGATGGAATTGTCCACGATTTCAAATACGCAGTGGTGGAGACCCCGTTCATTAGTATCTCCGATATACATATCAGGGCGTTTGCGTACCCCCTCTAAGCCTTCCAGCTTTTGGATTTTAGAAGCATCGTATGTTGAGTTGTCGGATTTCATATTGGTAGGACTTTCGTCTAATGTACTGGAATCAGTCATAAAAGTAAATTTAAGCGTTAACAGGATTTATGATAAGGGGGGGGATGGGCAGGGTAAAGCGGAAAAGCTCGATTAGGGGCATAAAAGTAAAGAAACGGGCTTGTTTGTGGAAAACAAGCCCGAAAAGAGGTTAAAATACATTAAAGTAGCGGATTAGTGAGCCATGAGCCCAATGCCTAATATAATAAATGCAATGAGGGTAAATAAGAGTTTACTAAGATCCTGGGAGGAAGCTTGTGTTTCTAATTCTATGATTTGAGTAACCACCTCATTGATGGATTTTTTTGCATTAACTGATATTTTATCTTCACTATCGAGGAGTTTAGAGTACTGCTTGCAAATTTCGGTTACAATTTCATAGGTTGAGAGGGTATGGTCCATTTCCGAGTAATCCTCATCAATCTCATTGATATTGGCAGATTCGTTTTCTAAATTTTTTACAGATGAGCATAATGAGGCCAACGCAACCGTTACTCCCAGAGCACTCGTCAAGTTGTCCAGGTTAAACTCGCTCACATCCGGGTTGAGGATGAGATGACTATTGGAAGCTGATTGGTAGAAGTCTGTGTTTATATATGCATCAACCGTATATTGCTTATCTTTTTCGTGAGCGGTCGTAATTGTTGTAACCAGATCGATGAACTGTTGCGCGAGCTTGGACACATCTGTTGTAAGTAAACCCAAGCTGTATGTTGTGAATGTATTATTGAGCTCCTTTGCGAGGTCTTGAGGTGTGATGATAAGGTGAGGTATGTCTGTTTCGGTTGAGATGGTGTATTGGATCAATTCTTTGTTTGAGCTGACCTCTTCTTGTCTTTCCTCTTTTTTATAATTTTTGATATCCGGGTTTTTAATGATCTGGATATCATCGTTGCCTTCAATGGGAGCTGTTTTCAGGCCAGTATTAATAGTGTTTTTGGTATTGTTTGATTTTTCCATAATTGTTGAGGTTTTTTTATTAATAAATAAATTGAGAAGCGGATATAGGCTAGTGCTTGCTTTTAGGGAACGATGAAAGCAAGACGGTTATAAAAAGACATAATGCGACAACCCCTATGCAGACAAGAAAGTTATGAAAATTGTCACGGAATATTTTTTGTTCGAGTAGTGCTATTTTAAATAAGGCTCTGGCAATGCATTTCTTATTTTCTTGTGGAAGATTTTCTTTCTTAAGGAGCTCTAGATAGACTTTGCTGACCTGTTGTAGGACATCAATTCTAGCGGGCTTAACTTCCTTTGCGTTTGCTGTTAGGAGGAGATTGTTCTGGGATGCGCGCGTATAGAAGGAGGTGCTTTTATAATTTCCGAGGGTGAATGATTGATCCTCCTTTAAAATGACCCTATTGATGAGCGCGATGAAAGATTTAGCAAGGTCGTACAGATTAGTATGATGGGATTCGTTATAATTATGCGTGAAGACTTTTTTAAGAGCCTCCTCTAGCACTTCCGGAGAGATGACTGCTGATGGGGCGCTGATTGGCTTTTGAGCGATGGTGTAATCAACTAAAGATTTTGTAGCGGTACGATCTTCAGGGTGTTGTTCCTTGCGATAGAGGTTGGAAGAATTGCTTTGAGGATTTTGCGGTGTATCCGTTTTATTCTTCTCGGCTTTAGGTGGAGCGTTAAGCGTAGTCCTTTGCGTTCTATCCATGCTATTGAAGCTTTACTGTTTCTTTGTATCGAGTGAGAACATTTGCTACGTTACCCTCACTGTTTTCTGAAAAGAGGACTTTGGCCAAGGCTTCTTGAGAAATGATCTTTTTTTGAGTAAACTTTAAGAAAAAGTTTATGATCTCATCCAGATGTTCTACGTGGTTGAGGTAATGTAGCGGAGTGTTGCCCTTTTTATCGGCAATTTTAAGGAGATCCAAGAGGTTGTTTGGAGTGTATTTTTGGTTTTCTCTTAAACTTTTAAAAAGCATGACAAGAAAGTTATTAGCCAGTTTTTCTCTGACTACACTTTTTTCGGCTAGGTAGTGAAGGGGTGCTTTCTTTAAAGAGCCCGTTTGCTCGTTTAATGAAGATTCGATTTTCTTGAGATCCTTTTCATTTACGATGAAATGAAACCAATTCTTAATCTCTTCCGTTGTATTGAAAGGAAGCTTTATTTCCCGCTTGATAAGCGGAGTTTTTGGAATCGTGCTTTTGCCCTTTTTATAATCTTTTTTATTTTTTTTAAGTTTATCCAGCTGCAGGGGGGGGAATGTTGTATGAATCCTTTTTATCTGTTTTCGTGAATATCAACTTTGTTTTCATCTCATGACATTATTGAGTGGAAGAAAGGCTGACAACGTTTTCTATGTGACGCGTTTGCGGGAAGAGGTCAAACGGCTGTACGGCTGTGATCTTATAGTTGTGAGCGAGCAAGTGTTGGAGGTCACGTGCTTGAGTAGCGGGATCGCAGGAGACGTAGACAATACGGTTTGGAGCATATTGTGTGAGTTGGTCAAGGAAAGCGATATCGCAGCCCTTGCGTGGAGGGTCAATAATGACAGCGGTTTCTGCAGGCGAAACTTTGACATGCTCAAAGATGCCCTCTGCCTGCCCTAATACAAAAGAGCAGTTATCGGCGTTGTTAATCTTTGCGTTATGGCGAGCCCAGTTAGTGGCAGACTCGTTAACCTCTATGCCTAAGCACTCCTGGAAAATTTTGGAACCTGAAATGGCGAAAAGACCTACGCCGCAATAAGCATCGATGAGATAATTGATATTAGGCGCGTGAGCTTCTTTGAGAATGTAGTCAACAAACTCTGTGATAATGAACGGGTTATTTTGAAAGAAATCGCCCGCAAGGAAATCAAATTTATAATCTCCAACCTGTTCTGATACCTCTTTATTATTATCTGAAGTGACACCCTCCAGCGTGTGACGCAGTAGCAAAGTACCCCCCTTGCGAAAAGCGCCCTCGGCAGCCTTTTGTTGGAGCTTGGCGCGAGATTTGGTGAGCTTGGTGTTAATTTCCTCTGTGGCGATGGGACATTGTGGGACGTCTACAATATGGTTACGCTTGCCCTGGTGAAGAAAGCCAATAGGGAAAGGCTTACCATCCATGGGCTTTGGGTAGTGAGGTGTGAGCTTGGAACGGTAGTGGTATTCCTTTGAGGAACCATGCGTGAGATTTACATCACACTCGATGCCAGCCAATTTGAGTAAAAGCTCTTTAACATGCTGCGTTTTCCAGCGCAATTGCTCTCCGTAGGCTAAATTCTGGTATTGGCAGCCACCGCACGTGCCAAAAAGTGGGCAAGGAGCCGGAATGCGATGAGGAGAAGGCCTTAATACCTCTACGAGATCGGCTTCCGAGTAGTTTTTATGATTTCGAAAGACCTTAACCTTAACGATTTCTCCGGGAAGCGCAAAAGGAACCATGATGACCCAGTTGTCTAGGCGCCCCAATCCGATACCAAGGTTAGTCAAAGAAGTGATTTCCAGTTCCAGTTCGTGATGATAAGGAAAAGGCAGCGGATTAAAGTTTTTAGGTTCCATCATGAGTTTGAAGTCAGATTAACCGTTTTCTCTAGGATGACAAACTAATAAGTTGAAAGAGAAATGAGATGCGCAATAAAAAGGAAAAGAGACTGCATTGTTTGCAGTCTCTTAAATTGTGGATGAACGATCAGGAGAAGTGACCCTTGCTACATTTGGAAAAAAAGCTTTGCTTTGAGCTTCTTATCGAACTCGATTTTTTGCAATCCAACAGTAGGATCGACATGCTCTTCCTCAACATTGATTTCGATTACGGTATCTTTAGTTTCTTCTATTTCTAGGCTGATCTTTTTTGATTTTTCATTAATTACATCAGTGTTAGAGACTTTATTATTTTCTTTATAATATGAAGCAGCAAGTTCAGCCGCAATCATAAATGCAATCTGCAATGAGAGGCCAATACCAAGACAGATTCCTTTGACGATTGCAACAACTGCTGGATTGATGACTGCGGTGGTGAGGATCAACGTCAGTATAGATGTGATAGCCCCGCCTGATTTTATACCTACAAGCCCTAAGTTGCTTTCAAAACCAAAGACATCCTTAGCCTTAATGTTATCTTTAAATTTATTTAACAGCGCTTGTTTCTCTTTGTCTGAAAGATTACCTGTTTTATATAACAGTTGGTCATCTTCTGACAATAAAGCAAGTTTATCACTTTCAGTCATCTTGTTGATATCACTTTGTTTCATGAGGTCTTCAAGGAAACCAATAAAAACCCCGAAGGCTGCTCCCAATGCGTATCCAAGAGCAGATCCGACTATTGTTCCTGCGCCAGGTGCAACGATAGTGCCGACTACAGCCAATATAACAGATCCAAGTGTAGCATAATCCTGTAATGATTTTTGAGTGTTTTTTAAATCATTCGGCAAGAAAGATGATAGGTAGTCTATAAAATCCCTGACTTGGGGAATATTTGAGAGTAGATCTAACGCTAGGCCAAGAGTAACCCCTACAACACATCCTCCGATGCCACCGATAACGGTAGCTAAAGGAATAGATGCAAATAAGGCGGGATTAAAACAACCTGCTACGACCATACTCAAGCCCCCAACGGCGGCTCCACCCGTAAACCCTACCATAGCGAATTTTTGGGTATAATTAAGCTTGTTGAACACATCTTTATACAAGTAGACGAATGCGTCTTTTGTGTTGCTTGCAGTGCTCTTTACGTCCTCAATAATGGCATCAACGAGAAGCAATTTCCATGCTTCATTAAAAATAGGCTTAATCGTTTGTTTGTAAATGCTATCTGTAAGGACAGATGCGGTGTAAGAGCAGAACGATTTAAACAGTGAAGGCTCCGTTGATTTTGCTGAAGCTTCGCCGTAGAAAGTTTTGTTAATGAATTTATCCGTTTGATTAAATGCGTATTTAGCCCCATTGCCAATGTATTCAGCATTGTATATTGCCCCAAATATTATAAACAATCCGGTAGCTACTCCAACCTTGGTCAAAATTGATGCCGTTCCTTCTCCAGTAAATGCTTCCACTTGACCGCCTACGGCATCACCTGTTTTAACACTGTGACTGATAACATCAACGAATCCTGATCCGTACTTTGCTATTGAATTGCTTATGTTGTTGTTCATTTGTGTGTTATTTATTTTTTATATAACTATATTATATGTAATTTTTAATTAAATGCAATATTATTCGTTTATAATTTAGTGAGAAATTTAAGAAAAGTACTTTTGAAATGAAAGCAGCGTTTTTACACAAAGGCTTCTCGGGGAAATTCCATGGATAGGTCAGCATCTGAAGTATATTGGGCAGCCTTTCTGGCATTCTCCCGGGCGACCTCAGCGGATGATTCAATTTTCCTTGTTTCTTCAAATTTCCTTGTTTCTGAAGTTTCCTGTTTGTGAAGTTCTTTAGCCAGGTAAGAATAGGCATTTTCCTTTCGACCTTCTAGCTGAGCGCAGATTTCAGTGATAAGCGGCCATATCATCAACCCAAACACCAAGCATGCGCCCTTACCAATTACGAAAACGGCAGGGTTAATGGCTAGGGATAAAGATAAGGCCCAATTTAGAATAGGCAGTGCCCAGGATGAGATTACTCCTAATAACCCTAAATTGCTTGCTAGATTAAACGCAAATTTATCATTGTCCTCTAAGCCAAGAACATCAACTGGCTTCAGAGTGCCCTTAACTGAGTTTAAAAGCTCCTTTTGCTCATCAGTGGCCAGTTTATGGCATGCGGACTTGTCTGCTAGCTCTAATGACTCGTATCCACTAGACTCAGACGCCTTTAATAAAATCTTCTTTTGTTCGTCAGTGCTTAATTCGAGGTATTTTTCTTGATCCTCTTTTGATAACAAAGCAAACTTTTCAACATCCGTCATACGGTCAAAATAGGATTGTTGTATAAAGTCTTCAATGATGCCCAAGACAAGACCCATGACTAAGCCTAAAAGCAGACCCCCTGCACCGCCAATAGTAGTACCCGCACCCGGTGCTATAATGGTACCGATAGCTGCCCCAATGATTGATAGTAAACCGGAATAAGTGGCTGTATAATTCGCTGTATTGCTTAGATGATTAGGCAAAGCATCGAATGTTTTTTCCAGGAATGTTTTTATGGCAGGAACATTTGTTAGGATATCCAATGTAACCCCTAAGGTGAAGCCCATAATACCGCCAACAATACCGCCAACAGCCATGGCAACCGGTACGGATGCTATCGCTGCCGGATTGAAACAGGCTGCTACAAGAGAACCCCCTATTGCCACTGCGGTACCTGAGGTACCCCCAATGGCAGCGAATTTGGTGGCGTATTCAAGGCTATTGAGATGATTTTCGTAAAAAGGGTGTAGAATTTCCGAATATAAATTGCAGAAAAAGTCCTTTGTGTCTTTTACGTCTTGAATGATTGCATCAATGAGCAGTAAGTTATAGACCTCTTTGAAAGTGATATTGACGTCGTTTAATACAGGTAATATATAAGGCTTATAGATCGAATCCTTCAATGTAGTGACAATATAGTCTGACAGAGGTTTGCCATTATTTGTTACCGCTTCACTATTTTGAACGGCAGTTTTGGCGCCATTGAATGTGTTTTCAAGAAAGTTTTTTACCGGATCATAAACAGCCTTAACTCCATAATAACCCAGTGTTGCTACGGACAAAATACCCCATGCGGTGAAGCTGGTAATAGAAGAAACGATCTCAGGCGATGCGCTAGGAGCAACGATGCTCATAATGTTTTTCATGTGCCCCCCTGCTTCACCACTCTTCCCGATAATGTCCGCGTGTTTAGCCGTGGCGGTATCAAGGTGTTTGTAAGCGTTTTTGGTTGTTGGGAAGGGGAAGCAGGTGCGTGTTGTATTAGTATTCATTTTGGTTCATTTAGTAGGTGATATTTTCTAGCCATACTTATGTCTATTTCTATAATTAAGTTATAATTATATTAGTTTTAATAAATAATTGCAATATAATTAATCTGTAAATTAGTAAAGAAGTTGCAAAAGGGAGATTTTTTTGCATGATTCCCTGTGTGGGGTGCCAAAAAGACCATTTTAGATATGTAGAGGTATTTCCCTTTTCTGGGATTAATCGTGTTTTAGTGTATAAAATTCCTGAAAGGGAATCTGTTAAAAGGGTTGATCGAGGTTCTTTGGTGAAAATTCCTTTAGTAAGACGCACGGCATTGGGACTTGTTTTAAAGGTAGACGTGGATACGGATGTGCCAGTAGCTAAAATAAGGCCAATACAGGAGGCTTTGTATGATTTGCCGGTATTGACGGATGAGCTGATTATTTTAGCGGAATGGTTGAGGAGCTATTACGGGGCTTCCATGGAATCTGTGTTTGAGGCGATGATACCTGCTGCGCTTCGTAATGGGATGTCCGCTAAAGAACTTACCTATGTTATTATAAAAGAGACCCTGTCTGAAGAAGCGTATCTAGCCTTGAGGAAAAAAGCGCCCAAGCAGGCTGAACTATATGATTTTTTGCGTTACCAGAAAGCCCCTGTAGAAAAAGGTAAAGCACTGAAACGCTTAGGGATAGGGCCTTCGAGCTGTGATTCGTTGGTGAAACGCGGCATTATTGATGAAAGCAAGAACGAAGTGGCACGGGTAGCGTATGATGATTTATTAGCGCAGGCTGAGCAAGTGGAGCTGGTTAACCCGCAATTGACAGAAGGGCAAACCGATGCGGTGAAAGATATTTGCGCTAGTTTGGATGACAAGAAGTTTCAGCCTCATTTGCTCCACGGGGTAACAGGATCCGGGAAGACGGAAGTCTATTTACAGGCGATTTTAAAGGCAGTTGAAGAAGGGGGAAGTGTGATTTTCCTCGTGAGTGAAGTAGCGCTGACCCCCCAGACGGTCGGACGGTTGCGGGCGCGTTTGCAGGCGAAAGGAATAGATGTGGTGGTCTGGCATAGTCATTTATCAGAAGGGGAGCGGTATGATGCCTGGATGGCGATGTTGAGAGGAGAAGCGCGTGTTGTCGTAGGAGCGCGATCCGCGATATTTGCCCCCATGAAGGATTTGAGACTTATTATTGTCGATGAAGAACACGAGCCAGCTTATAAACAGACCGAGATGCCGAGGTACCATGGTAGGGACGTAGCTGTCTATCGAGCCAAGCTATGTGAGGCTGTGTGTGTGCTGGGTTCAGCGACCCCATCATTAGAATCCTTAAACAACGTTGCCAAAAGAGGATACAAGCTAAATGTGTTAAAAGAGCGGGTAGACGATCGGAAGTTGCCCCTTGTCCATATAGTGGACATGAAACGGGAACTTTTACATGCGAAAGGGCAAGTATTGATCTCACGGATGTTGATGGAAAAGATGCGGGATCGATTGGAACGCGGGGAGCAATCTATCCTGTTCCTTAATAGAAGAGGGTATTTAAATAGTATGCTGTGCCCGGATTGCGGGTTTGTGATGCAGTGCCCGCAATGCAGTGTGACATTAACCTACCATAGAACAGATGAGCGATTGCGCTGCCATATGTGCGGGCATGACCAGAAGACGGTTTCTAATTGCCCCTCATGTAGATCGGACAAAGTGCGTTGGCGAGGCTCCGGAACGCAGCGTGTGGAAGAGATTGTTCAAAAAGCGATGCCGAAGGCACGGATCATACGCATGGACGCGGATACGATGTCTAAAAAGAACCTGTTTCGGGAGATATTAGCCGATTTCAGAAAAGGTAAGATCGATATTTTGGTGGGCACGCAGATGATTGCAAAAGGGTTAGATTTCCCTAATGTGACATTGGTGGGATTGATAGACGCGGATATATCACTCCATATGCAGGATTTTAGGGCAGGGGAGCGCACATTTCAATTAGTGGTGCAAGTATCCGGACGGGCTGGCCGCGGGGATCTGGCAGGAGAAGTCGTTATACAGAGCTACGCACCCGCGAGTGCACCGATACAGTATGCTCGCCGAGGCGATTTTGAGGGATTTTTAGCAGAGGAAATGGAAATGCGCCGCGAGTACCATTACCCCCCCTTTAGGAATATTATAAGGCATGTTTTTAGGAGCAAAAACAAAGAGAAATTAATTTATTATATAGACCAGTGGGCTAAGTTAGTAGAAAAACACCTAGGGAATGAAGTAGAACTGCGAGGTCCTGCGCCCGCTCCGCTTGAAAAGCTAAAGAATTATTATCGATATCACCTGTGGTTTTTCACCGGAAATGTATCCCGTTCGATGCCCAAGTTGTTGGAATTAAGAAGTAAGTTTGCGACAGATAATGACATTATGGATGTTTTTGACACCGATCCGATTGATTTAAGTTAGCAGGAGGAACCGAAATCTTTATTGCTTGCGTTGGGGCACGATTACATTATTTTTACAGATATGGATTATAATTTTTTAGCGTTTATTACCAATCTTAGAGGATCACAGCTATTTATCATTATTTTGGTTGTGTTGATTTTGTTTGGGACAAAGCGATTACCGGATATTGCCAGAGGGATTGGAAAAGCGATCCGTGAATTTAGGAGTTCCGCGTCTGATCTGGAAAAGGAAATTAAGACATCTATCAATAAGACAGAAGTGGCTAATCATGCTTCTCAAGCGCCCCAAAACGAAGTTGCCGCTGCTACTAAAGAGAATGCTCCTACCGATAAAATTTCCTAATAACGGTTGACAGCATAGGGTCTAAACGGGCATGATTCTCTTTATGACTAAGAAGGTACCTCTATTTTTATCGTTAGCAATGGTGGCTTCGCTGTTTCCTGTAGGGTTAACGGCTGAAGTGAGTAAGAAAGATGCTGAATATTTGGAAATGTTCGGTTGGGCGACAGGTTCGCAAGCGAGTTTGTCTCGTTTAGGTTTAAGTGATGACGAGATGGTCTACTTTATTAAAGGCCTGAAGAGCTCTGCCCAGGGTGAATCTCCTCCCACAAAAGATTACGAGATCTACAATCAGATGAACGACTTTTTGATGGTTAAAGCAGAGGCTTATGCCAAGATTGAAGACAAAAAGAATGAATCGATAGCAAAAAAGAATAAGGCAGACGCAATGAGTTTTTATAAAGAATTGGAAAAGAACCCTAAAGTGAAGAAGACCGATACCGGCCTTTACTACGAAATTATCGAAGTTGGAGAAGGCTCAATGCCGACTGCTAACAGTGATGTGACCGTTCACTATGAAGGAACTTTGATTGATGGTGAGGTATTCGATAGCTCTAAGTCTAGAGGCCACCCTGCAACCTTTAATTTGCAGCACGTGATCCCTGGATTCCGTGACGGACTACAGCTTGTAGGCAAGGGCGGTAAGATTAAACTATATGTACCACCAGAACTTGGTTATGGTAACCAGGCATTGCCAGGAATTCCTGCGGGATCTACGTTGATCTTTGATGTCGACATGATTGACTTTAAAGGTTAATTACTGATCATAAATGATTTAGGAAAAGAGCCGGTTTGCGAAAATCGGCTCTTTTTATGTTATTAGAGAATTTTATAAGTATATATTTTCTATTATAAGTATTTTTTATACATGTTTTTATGGTGTAAATAAGTTGGCGGTCTGGAATTATATTTTGGTATAATTGAGGGAAAGAAGAAAAGGCATATAAGGTGATATAAGACTAAAAATAGGCCAGGGATGGTGGCCGTCTGCAGAGAGCGTATGGCAGACAAGAGTAGGGCGAGTGTAAGAAGAAGTAGGTAGTGAGTTGGGGATTTTTGGGGAGGCAAAAGGTTGTTATAAAAAAGCCAACTCCTGAAATGTCAGGAGTTGGCTAAGTTTGGGGAACAAGTAAATTGGAAAAGGGATGGACTACATCGAATGGATGGAGCGCTTTTCTACTGCCATAGCAGCCTCTTTGAGGGCTTCACCCAGTGTTGGATGGGCGGTGGCTGTTCTTGCCATATCCTCTGCGCTGCCACGGTACTCCATGTGAGTGACGGCAGCGGCGATGAGCTCTGAAGCATTGTGGCCAATGATTTGAACGCCTAAAAGGGTATCATTTTTTGCGCAGGCGATGACTTTTACCAGGCCATCTGGGTAACCAGAGGCTAGGGCGCGACCATTTGCCGAGAAAGGAAACTTGCCGATACTGACAGGAATGCCTTCCGCTTTGGCTTCTTGTTCTGAAATACCAACGCTGGCGATTTCAGGGTCTGTGTAAATGACGTTGGGAATGGCGGTGTAGTTAACGTGCCCTGCTTTGCCGGCGATAATTTCAGCAACGGCTACCCCTTCGTCCTCAGCTTTATGGGCCAGCATAGGGCCCGGGGTGACATCTCCGATCGCATAGATCATGGGAATAGAAGTTTGGTATTTTTTATTTACGATAACACGCTTACGCTCATCGAGCTTAACGCCAACGTTATCGAGGCCGAGCCCCTCGGTGAAAGGCTTTCTGCCAACAGCCACGAGAATTTTGTCTGCCGGAAATTCGAGAGTTTTGCCGTCTTTTTCTGCGGTGAGAACGACCTCGGAGCCCTTTTCCTTGTAGCCGGTGACTTTAGCGCCGAGTTCAAATTTCATGCCCTGGCGTTTAAAGAAACGTTCTGCGTGTTTAGAAATATCATCATCAAAGGTAGGAGCCACTTTAGTTAAGAGCTCTACTACAGTAACATCTGAGCCCAGACGTTGCCAGACGGAACCCAGCTCGAGGCCGATTGCCCCTGCGCCTACGACAACGAGTTTTTTAGGAACCTCTGTGAAAGCGATTGCATCGTCACTAGAGACGATTTTTTTGCCATCAAACTTCATGAAAGGAAGTTCGATAGACGTAGAACCTGTCGCGATGATAATGTTTTGGGCGGTAAGCTTTACGTTATCCTTGCCCTTGACCTCGATTTCCTGGACGTTGAGGAATTTTGCCTCGCCGACGAAGAGAGCGACTTTATTAGCCTTGATGAGCTGGTTGATACCGCCGGTGAGCTTAGTAACCACCGAATCCTTATTTTTCATTAAAGCGGAAACGTCCGCGGAGATATTGTCTGCCTTGATGCCGTATTGTTCCTTTTTATGAAGAAGGTCATGATAGACTTCGGTGGAGTGCAAGAGCGCCTTGCTAGGAATGCAGCCTACGTTGAGACAGGTGCCGCCAAGATGGCTGGATTTATCTACTAAAGCGGTTTTGAGGCCGAGCTGGGCTGCGCGAATGGCGGCAACATAGCCTCCTGGGCCTGCGCCAATGACAACGACATCGTAAGAATGATTTTTATCAGACATTTATTACTCTTGTTTTAATGGATTTAACGGTTGTGATTAGATTTGGTAGAGGATGCGAGCAGGGTCTTCAATGCTTTCCTTGATCTTATTTAGGAACGTGACTGCCTCCTTGCCGTCTACGATACGGTGGTCGTAAGACAGAGCCAGGTACATCATAGGCCGGATGACGATGTTACCATTTACCACGACAGCTCTTTCCTTGATGGCGTGCATGCCAAGGATAGCGCTTTGAGGTGGGTTGATAATAGGCGTAGAGAGCATGGAGCCGTAGATGCCACCATTGGAAATAGTGAATACGCCACCCTGCATATCATCAATTGTGATTTTACCCTCACGAGCCTTTTTAGCGTAATTCACAAGAGATTGCTCCACCTCGTGGAATGCGAGATGATCACAATCGCGGATGACAGGTACGACAAGACCCTTAGCGCCACCGACTGCTACGCCAATGTCATAGAAATGGTTTTGGACGATATAATCGCCGTCAAGCTGGGCATTAATTTCAGGTACATCCTGTAATGCTTTAACCGTAGCCTTGATGAAGAAAGACATGAAACCGAGCTTGGTGTTATGCTTTTTAGTAAACTCGTCCTGATATTTTTTACGCGTTTCCATGACATGGCTCATATCCACCTCATTGAAAGTGGTGAGCATGGCTGCTTCCTCCTTGGCCTGAACAAGCCGTTGGGCGATGCGAGCGCGCATGGGAGACATTTTTTTACGACTTGTCCGCTCTCCCGCTTCTCTTTTAGGAGCGGCTGCGGCGATTGGTGCTGACGTGGCGCCTTCAGGTCTGCGAGGAATTTCGTGATTAGTAGGATGTGTGGCCGCAAGCATATCGCCCTTAGTGACACGACCACCTTTACCCGAGCCCATTAGCATTGCGGGATCGATATGTGTTTCTTCGGAAAGACGGCGGACAGCTGGGGAGAGCGGTTTTTCTTCTTCTGCCGATGGCTTTTTATCCGCTGCGCTAGGAAGACCGCTTTGGGTATCTACTCGAGGGGATTGAACAGATTCATCAATCGAAGCAACGGCTTGGCCGATATTGACCTCATCACCCTCATTGGCCAGGAGCTTGATTTTACCAGAGACCTCTGCATGGCCCTCGGATGTGATTTTATCCGTCTCCAGATCATAGAGGAGCTGACCTGCTTTAACGACATCGCCATTTTTGACGTGCCACGCTGCGATTATGCCAGTGGTGATAGATTCACCAAGGGCTGGAATTTTGACTTCTGTTGCCATGATTAATAATTCAGGATCTTTTACTTTTGTTTGTTTAATTGTTATAGGCCAAAGGCGGCTTTCAGGATAATTTCCTGCTCCATTTTATGGACAGTTAAAGAACCGGTTGCTGGGCTTGCTGAAGCCTTTCTACCTACAAAGAGCGGTTTCTTTTTTAAATTGTCTTCCAATATAGGAGAAATGTAAGTCCAAGCGCCCATATTTTTAGGCTCTTCCTGGCACCAGATGAATTCCTTTGCCTTTTTGTATTTGCCGGCGATTTGGTTGAAATGCTCCTGGTCGAACGGGTAGAGTTGCTCGATACGGACAATTGCGGTGTTATCGACATCGTGCTCATTTCTAAAGTGCATGAGATCATAGTAGACTTTGCCGGAGCAGAAGATGACACGTTCAGCCTTAGTGTTACTGGAATGATCATCTAGCACGGTGTGGAAATGTGTGTTACCAGATAAATCATCTATCGTGGATACGCACTCCTTATGCCTGAGGAGGCTTTTGGGAGACATTATCACAAGCGGCTTGATAAACTTACGATGCATTTGGCGACGCAAGAGATGGAAGTATTGAGCCGGTGTGGTGACATTGCAGACCTGTATATTGTTTTCCGCGCTCAGTTGGAGGAAACGCTCCATTCTGCCAGAAGAGTGCTCTGGGCCTTGCCCCTCATAGCCATGAGGAAGCAGCATTGTGATGCCACTAAAGACACCCCATTTGGATTCCGCGCAGACGATAAATTGATCTGTAATCACCTGAGCACCGTTGGCGAAGTCGCCGAATTGGGCTTCCCAGAGGCAAAGCATTTGAGGGTAGTCTATCGAATAACCATAATCGAAACCAAGAATTGAAGCCTCTGAGAGACTTGAGTTATGGACACAGAACATGGCTTGATCCGCTTCGATATGCATAAGCGGGACATAGCGCTCGTGCGTTTCTACATCATAAAAACAAGCGTGCCGTTGGCTGAACGTGCCGCGCTCGCTATCCTGACCAGAGAGACGAACGGGAATATTTTCCTGCATGAGCGAACCAAACGCGAGGGATTCCGCAAACGCCCAATCGACACCCTCTCCTGATTCAAAAGCCTTCCATTTATTATCTAGCTGACGTTTGATTTTTGGATTAAGTTGAAAATTGTCCGGGAAGGAAGAGAGTGCTTTCGCCACCTTTTCCAGCTTGTTTTTAGGGACACCCGTTTTTGTCGGCTCAAAAGAATAAGGAGGTTGAGGCGGCCGTTGTGTTTTGGGAGCGGCTTTAGGGGACTCACCCTTTTTGACCCGATGGAAAGCGTCATCTAGAGAATCCTCAAATTCCTTTTTGATCGCTTGAGCTTCGGCTTCGGTGATGGACCCCCCTTGCACGAGAGCATTTGTGAGCACCTCGCTGATGGGCTTATGTTGAGAAATTTGTTTATAGAGGAGCGGCTGAGTGAAGAACGGCTCATCTGCCTCATTGTGACCATGTTTACGATAACAGTAGATATCGATGACGACATCGTCCTTAAATTCTTGCCGGTATTTTAAGGCCAGCTCAGCGACCATTGCTACGGAAAGCGGGTCATCACCATTCACGTGGAAGACCGGAGCCTCAATCATTTTAGCGACATCGGTACAATAGCGACTGGAGCGGCTTTCCGTTGGGCTTGTGGTGAAGCCAATCTGGTTATTAACAACAATATGGATAGTGCCCCCTGTGGAATAACCCTTTAAGCGAGCCATGTTAAAGACCTCCGCAACGATTCCCTGACCGGCGAGAGCGGCATCACCATGGATTAAAATAGGAAGAACCTTGCCCCTGTCTTCTACTCCGCGGATACGTTGACGCGCGCGCGTCATACCCTCAACAATCGGGTTAACCGCTTCTAAGTGGCTAGGATTTGGAGCCAGTTTGATATCGATACCCTTCCCTGAATGGGTGGTGTAGGTGTTTTCATAACCCAAGTGGTATTTGACATCGCCATCGCCATGGATGGTTTCGGGGATATAATTTTCCGTAAACTCTTTAAAAATGAAGTCATAAGACTTGCCCATGATATTAGCCAAGACATTAAGACGACCCCTGTGTGCCATGCCCATGACAATTTCCTCAACGCCCCGATTAGGACATTCCTGGATGATGCTATCGAGACAAGCGATTAATGTTTCGCCCCCCTCTAATGAGAAACGCTTTTGGCCGACATAGCGTGTGTGAAGGAAAGACTCGAAGATTTCGGCCTTATTGATCATGCGCAAAATCTGGACCTTTTTATCATGGGAGAAATTAGGCTTATTAAACGTAGGCTCCATGGCAGACTGGAGGAAGCGACGTTTAGCGGTTTCCTGGATGTGGAGATATTCGCAACCAACGGTGCCACAGTACGTTTCTTCGAGCTGTTTGAGAATCTGCCGAGCAGACATGACGACACCGCCCAAGTAGTTACCCGTATGAAATTCTTTATCAAGATCGGCGCTTTCCAAGCCGAGACGCTCGAGTGAGAGCCGAGGATTTTTTTCGGGGGTAGGGTTTAGGGGGTTGATTTTTGCCTGGGTGTGGCCCATAGAGCGGAAAGAGAAGATAGCTCCAATAATGTTTGCTTCCTTGGCGGCGGCCTCTGAGGTAAGTACCTCGACTCCGCGCGTCTTTACGGGAGTTTTAGCCAGTTCAAACCCCTCAAAGAAAGCCTGCCACTCCAGGGAGAGTGCCTCGGGGTGATTGAGCCAGGTGGCGTAATTTTCATCAATTAAATCAGCATTCCAACGATTGGCAAAAGAGAGGGCTTTCATTGTTTTTATAACTTCGATGGTGATAGTAGGTTAAGGATTGCAAGAAATTTTAGTTTACACAAGATTAACTCCCCTGATCTAATAGAGGAATTATGGAAATTAAGGAAATTGAATACGAATTGGGGAAGATTATTAAAAAATCTAATACAATAGATGCCGATGAGATGTTGGGAGCGATTGTGACTTTGGATAAAATAGTGCAGAAGAAGCGGGATTGTTTGCCGAAGCGGTTGGTTCATTTTCTGGAAAGAAGGAGTTATGAAAAAGCGCTGACCTGGATTGAGGAAACTAAAAAAATAGGGAATTAAAATGGGAAAGAAAAGAGAAAAAATTCAAACGGCTAAAAATAATTCGCTCTTTCAGAACAATCCCTTTGATCAGCTAGGTGTAGCTTTCCCTGAAAACGTTAGCAAAGAGAAGACAGAACTACCTGACGTAACTCCCGGCAAGGAAATGAAGAATAACGATGTGAAGCGATATTCCGGCCGATTGGACGTTAAACGAGAGAAGTCTGGCCGTGGAGGGAAGACCGTGACCGTTATTCGAGGGATGCAAGTGCTTGGGGAAGATGATAGGAAAGAGATTTTGAAACAACTGCAAGGACATTGCGGTGTTGGGGGGACGGTTAAAGAAGATTGTGTGGAGATGCAAGGGGATCAGCGGGAAAGAATAAAACCCATTTTGGAGAAAATGGGTTTTAAAATTGTGTTTAGTGGTGGGTGAAGCTTAGTTATATACCCAGCTCCGTTAATAGCTTAGAAAAGGGGTGTGATCTGGACTGTGGGTCGATGAGCGTCAGGAGTTCTTTTACGCTTGAATTATGCGATGAAGGGGCTTCAAAGAACGACTTATATTTAACGAGAAAGCTCTTTATGCCTTCAATTCTTTCTTTCATAAATATCTCACGATGTTCGTCTGAGTAAAGCGGAATCACGACACGTGTGAC
>Ga0210050_1000209_pt1 | contig 80233 bp, 89 predicted proteins | sample CryGey132114_all_FD_185463 | JGI IMG/M metagenome (GOLD analysis project Ga0210050, IMG submission 185463) | Groundwater microbial communities from aquifer - Crystal Geyser CG22_combo_CG10-13_8/21/14_all (SPAdes) (version 2) | ecosystem: Environmental > Aquatic > Deep subsurface > Groundwater ... | reverse complement strand
TCGACTACATGGAAGAAACGCTACGCGCCCTTGATCAGCCCTTTGGAGGATTGTCGACGATTGCCTATCTCAAAATGATGAAGACTCCGGCAAAGCTTGGTATTAAAGTTCTGCTTGAAGGCCAGGGCGTCGATGAAATTCTTGCTGGGTATAAATATTTTTATCCACCCTACTTGAAGGACGCCTACGCGCAGGGGGAATGGGGTATTGTATGGCAGGCCATACGTCGTGCGGCACAAAGCCGCAACCCGCTTCATTTAATGCAAGCCTCTTTTCAGCTCTCCAACATGGTTTCCGCTCCGGCTATTGGCACGTTCCAAGATCTCACTTCTTTTTTACGAACGGACTGTCTTCGCGCTGATTGGATGACGGGTGCAAAAAAAGAGCCTCCTATGTTTGAAGCGCCTTTCAAGAGCCATCTTTCTAATGCGCTCTATCGTGACCTCACTTTTACAAAACTTCCACGCGTTTTGCGTTTCAATGATCATGCTTCCATGGCGAGTGGTCTTGAATTGCGCGTGCCTTATCTTGACCATCGGATTGTGGAATTCGCTTTTTGTCTTCCGAATCGTTGGAAGATTCAAAATGGGATGACGAAGGTATTGCTTCGAAAGACTATGGAAGGGGTTGTGCCCGATGAATTACGTTTACGGCAAAAACGTCCTCAGTCATCCCCGCAGACGGTTTGGTATAAAGGAGCTCTTCAAGAAAGCGTTCTACGTGAATTTCAATCGGACACATTTAAAGATCTGCCTTTTGTTGATGCGAAAGCCGTCGAGCGTGCCTTTCAGTCTTTTGTAAAAAATCCGAAAGATAATAATTCTTTCTTTTTCTGGCAGCTTATTAATTTGAGTCGATGGTATACTGCACACAGCTAATATGATGCCTATTTCTCCTCCATGCCCTGTCTGTTCAAGTGAGAATTTTGACGTTCTTGATGAACGCGAACGGGAGCGCGGGATGCATCGAAGTGTGCTTTGCCGAATATGCGGAATGGTTTGGGTATGCCCGCGTTTCGATGAACAAGCTTATCTTGATTTTTATCGAGGACAATATGCGGCTGATGTCTATGGTCTAGATGGAACTCCTGAGAAAACGCATGAGGTTATTGCTTGGCGGACACGTCGCTCGCGTGAGAAGGCGGGGCTTTTCCCTCATTTTTGGCCAAAAGAGGGAAGTGTTCTTGAAATCGGATCCGGTGTTGGAGCTTTTCTTGCCGCTATTCGTGAAGACTATGCCTGCCACGTTTTTGGAATTGAAGCGTCGAGGCCTTTTTCTGAACTTTCGAAAACGGAATTAAATATTCCTACGTATCAGGGATTATTCGATGTTTGGTTTCGGGAACGTCCAAAAGGATTCCCTGAAAAATTTGATCGCATTGTTCTTGATCAGGTGCTTGAGCACTTGCTTGATCCAGCGCAAGCTCTTGCCCGCATTCGGTCTTTGCTCGCAGACAACGGTCAGATTTTTATCAGCGTTCCGAACGTTTCCGCACCAAAAGAAAAGCCAGAAGATTTTTTTATTTTTGAACACGTTTCTTCTTTCTCGCCTTTTCCACTTTGTCTTTTGCTCTTACGTTCGGGTTTTAAGCCGACCGGCCTTGTTGCAGAGCGTCCCGGTTCTTTGCAAATCACCGCTGCGCCAATTCAGTCGACTATTCCAATGCTCGCCTTGGAGAGCTGGGAACGGCCCTATTCTAAGCAGGAACTTCTAAATGGATTTGCACAGTTATGAGTGTTCGCCATTGGCTTGATATTGATCGGGAGCGATTATTTCGCCTCGTTCTTCTGGGGATAGTCGTAGTTGCGATTGCGTGGGCAAGTGTAAATCTTCTCGATAGTCCGCGACCTTGGTTTGATGAAGCTTTGTATCTCCAGTCAGCGCGCATGCTCGCAGAGCAGGGGAAATACGCTCTTCCGATTGCGCCACATGAAACGGTTCCCTTATCTTTTATTACTGTCGGTTTTCCTTTACTGCTTCCCATCGCATTTGTTTTTCGTATCTTTGGCACATCGTTTTTTGCGGCGCGAGTAGTCATGCTGGGTTTTCTCGGTGTTTGTATTGCACTGGCAGCCCTGTGGTCGCGGAGACGCTATGGAAGATGGGCGGGCGTTTGGACAGCACTTTTATTTGCTACGTTTTCTCCTTTGTATGGAAATGGAAAAAATGTGCTTGGCGAAGTTCCGGGTTTGGTATTTACGTTCGCTGCTTCTATTGCCTTACTTCATATCGAACGCGGGAAACGCGGAGCAAAGATATTTGGGGTGTTTGGTTTCCTTCTTGGGCTTGCAGCGGTAACAAAGCCGGCATTTTTACCGCTCCTTCCAGCAGCTACGCTCGCAGCATGGATCGGTTATCGGCGCGGTATTAAGCCCTTAGCGAAAGAATGGCTCGCTTTTGCAGCTGCTTTCTTACTTGTTTTTGGGCATTGGATTTTGTCTCAGTTTGGAGGCGCTTTCTCGGGTGTACTTGGGCATTATGCGAATCCCTACGGATTAGCCAATGTCGCGGACATCATCTGGAAGAATCTTGTTGGTTTTTTCCAGGATCCAACACCTTTGCATTTTCTAGGTGCGCTTTTGTTCGTTTGTTTTGCTTTTTGGAAGCGCGGATTTAAGCGTCTTGGTTTAAGCGAGCTTTTTCTTCTTGTCTTTATTTTTCTGACTTGGATTGCTTATTTTCGGACGCTTGGATGGTATCGATATTTTTTTCTTGCACATGTTATCGCCCTAGCCATGCTCCCGGGTGCAGTTCTTTATCTCGTGAGGCGTTTTTTGGGTTGGAAATCAAAACTTGTTTTTGCTGTGCTGCCGCTTTTTCTTTTGGCGAATGCCTATGCCTTGTATAAAGATCCATTTCCTCTTTATGGAACGGACTGGCGCGCGTTAGAGACATACGTTCAAACGCTTCCAGATGATGAGCCGGTCTTGTTTGCAAATGTTCCTGAAGGACTTTTCTTTTATCGGGGCTCAAATGCTACGCAATATTTAAAAGTTACAGAGGCCTTAACGATACATGGCGTTGGGCTAGAAACACTCCAGAACGCGACCTCTTCAAGAATGATTGTTAGCGAAGGTCTTTCGGATTTTGTGCCTGCGTCAATGTATGTATTTGAAAAACGGTTCGGGTCCGTTTTTGTTTGGAAGAGACGGCAAGCCGTGCTAAATTAAGCGCGTTATGACTCACGAGGAATTTTTTCTGGATCGCTTTTCCGCTATCTACCCCTATTCTCACTGTGTTTGGAGAATTCCTGAAGCCTCGGCACAGGCGGATTTGTGGCGACTCGAGTCGCCACTGTTCGATCTTGGTTGCGGGGACGGTATTTATATGGGGATTATGCAGGAGCGCGTCGGACGTCCTGAGCGGGTTATTGGCTTGGATCCGCTGGCTCATGAAATTGAAAAAGCGCGCAAAACGGGAGCTTATGATGCGCTCCATGTTGGAACCTCTTCAAACATTCCTCTTGAAGATGCTTCGGTGAATTCTGTTTTTTCCAATAGCGTTGTTGAACATATTCAAGATAAAGAGGGAACGCTGAAAGAAGTTGCGCGTATTCTTGCGCCAGGCGGTCTGTATCTTTTTAGTGCGCCAACTGACGCCTTTCTTGGGAAGTCGAATCCGGGAAAGATTATTCGCATGGCAAATAAAAAGTTTATTCATATCTGGCTCCAGTCGTTTGAAACCTGGAAACAAGATCTTGAAAAGCATGGCTTGGAAATCATCGACTTTCGCTATACGCTGACGCCGGAAAATGCAAAGGAATGGAAGCATTGGCTTCCAATCTCGTTTCTCCAACACGTGCCCATGAAGCGCTTTGGATTTTTGCCTTTTGTGTCCTGGTCGCGGGCACGTCTGAAACAACGGAAGGCTCTTTTGCAGGAAAGTCAGCTTTCCTCTGGTGGAAATATTGTTATCCTTGCACGGAAACGGTGATATGAAGATTTCTCTTATCATTCCTACATTGAATGAGCGCGGCTCAATTGAAGCATTGCTTCGTGCTGTTGAAGCAGCCGTAAAAACACAGAATGATGAATTTGAAATTATTATTATTGATGACGGATCGACGGATGGAACGGTTGAACATGCACAGTCACTCACGTTCTCAATTCCGCTGCGAACCGTTGTTCGTTCTGAGCGTGGTCTCGCTACAGCAGTACTCCGGGGCTTTTCCGAAGCGCAAGGAGACGTTTTAGGTGTGATGGATGCGGACCTTTCTCATCCACCTGAAAAAATTCCGGAGCTTATCGAAGCCTTACGCGGTGCAGACCTTGTCCTTTGGAGTAGGAATATTTCCGGGGGCATGGTTGAAGAATGGCCTTGGTATCGCAAATGGGCTTCCGGGTTTGCCACATTGCTTGTGCGTCCGCTTGGCGTTCGCGTTTCTGATCCGATGTCTGGATTCTTTTTTCTGCGACGATCTATTCTGGAAGACGTGGAATGTTCGCCCATTGGCTATAAGATTCTTTTGGAAATTGTCGTAAAAGCTCAGCCGTCTCGTATTCAAGAGGTCCCGTATGTATTCCGTAATCGAAATGTTGGAAAGAGCAAAATGGGCATGCAGGAGACGGTTAATTATTTGAGGCATTTATGGCGCCTTTTTTGGTGGAAACTGTTTAAAACCGGCTAAATGAGGGGCTCTGTTCGGTTGACGATTGGAGGTCTTCGGTGTATTTTATCCGTGCATTTTTCGGAGGATTTTTATTTTTTAGTTGCACAGTTTCTATGCTTTCATCGATCAAAAGCGCGGCTCGAAAGAGTCCGTTCATTCTGAAAACACATAAGATTTTTAAAAAGATACTCATCTTCCCTTTTACGCTGACGGACCTAAACGTGTTGCAGCCCGAGAAGATCCCTTTTCGAGATTTTTTCAATCCAAAAAAGCTGAATCTCTTAAAAACGGTTCGTCCATACACAAAAAATGGATTTTCGCGTCTCACGAATGTCTATGATCTCGCAAGAGAAATCGAGCAAAAAAATATACCCGGAGCTTTTGTTGAGTGTGGTGTTTGGAAAGGTGGACTTTGTGCCGTAATGGGTGCGGTAGCGCATGATTTCGGGGATCGTCGAACAACGTGGTATTTGGATTCCTTTGAGGGCATGCCTGAGGTCGCTTCTTCGCATGACGGAGAGGGCACGGAAGAAATCGCCGGAGATGTGCTTAAGGCGAGCGTGGCGGATGCTGAAGAGATTGTTTTTGGAAAGCTTGGATTGAGCCGAGAAAAAAATAAGATCATTAAAGGTTGGTTCGAAGAAACGCTTCCGCAGGTGAAATCTGAGATTGGACAAATCGCCATCCTTCGACTCGATGCGGATTGGTATGAAGCCACAAAACTCATTTTGGATGAGCTTTATGATCAGGTTGTCCCCGGTGGGTATTTGATTTTTGATGATTATGGTCGGTGGATTGGAAGCCGTAAGGCGGTCGATGATTTTTTGACTTCAAGGAACATTTCGCCCAAGCTTCAGTTTATCGGAAGCGTCGATGGACCAAAAGGTGAAAAGCGTTTAGCGCCGATGTATTTTAAGAAACCGTAGCCATTCTGAAACGTTCCCATGAAGCTCAAAAAACGTTATGTCTGGAATCATCCGTCAAAACTTTTTCTTTATCCGCTTTTGAAGCGGGTTGAGCCGTATACGAAGTTGCCTTTTGATGCATTGGCCCAGGTTTGGGAGATGATCGGAAATCTCGACAAGCAGAGCGTTCCCGGCGCGATTGTGGAAATGGGCTCCTGGAATGGCGGGTGTGGCGCCCTCATGTCTTATCGTACGAAGAAAAACGGTTCGAATAGAGACGTATGGCTTTTTGATTCGTTTGAGGGGCTTCCCGAGCTTGCCCCGGAAGATGCGGAATGGGCGAAGGCTATCAATCAGCCCATCAAGCAAACCGAAGCGGGAGACTTGAAGGCTACAGGGTATTTTAAAGCTGACGAAAAACGGGTTCATCAGATTCTTGCAAAGCTTGACAGCGAGCAAGCTGTTCACGTGGTGAAGGGCTGGTTTCAGGATTCATTACCCAATGCAAGGCAAGATATGGGGCCGATCGCGCTTCTTCGTCTGGACGGGGACATCTATGAATCGACGAAATTCCCTCTGGAAGCGCTTTACGATCAAGTTGTTCCAGGCGGATACGTGGTGATTGATGATTTTCATCTTCGTGGATGCCGGCAAGCGATCTATGAGTTTTTTTTCGAAAAAAAGATTTGGCCGCTTCTTATTAATTCTCCTCGTGACGGACGATCCTTTTTTCGAAAGCCCTAAATATGCCAGCTTTGGAAAAACTTAGCATCAAAGAACTCCGCGCGCGTGGGCAATCAAGCGCGCCCGAGGCTGGACGCGATCCGTATGTCGGTCTTACGATACGGTTTTTTTCGATTTACATCACTAAATTGCTTCTGCGCACTCGTGTGACCCCGAATGTCGTTACAGCGATTAGCGTCCTTGTTTTTCTCACGGGTGTTACTTTGTTTTCTTGGAATGATCCAGCCCTTTCATTCTTTGGCGGACTCATCGTGTACCTTTCCGTTGTATTGGATGGCTGCGATGGAGAAATCGCCAGAATCCGAGGACCGAAAAGCAGAAATGGAGCTCTTTTTGTGGAGCCGATAAGTCATGATTTCCAATATGCATTGATGTATATCCCGATCACTTTCGGGGCGTTCTTGGGTGGTGGGGGTATCGCCGTGGTATTCGCGGGCGTACTTGCGATCGTATCAAAACTTTTGACACGACTCATGTCCGTACGTTTCAGTCAGGTTCTTTTTTGGAAAAAAATGGAAGAAGAGGGTTTCGTTTTTCAAGAAGAGGCTCACAGGATGCCTTTCAATCCCGACGTCCCTCTCTATCACAAACTTTATCGATGGATGAACAGAAATGTGTTTAGTTCTGTCGGACTTGTTGTCCCGCTAACTATTTTAGGATATTTCCAACGGCTTGATATTTTTGTGTATGGGTTCTGTCTTTTTTATCTTTTTGTATTTCTGGCAACCTTTTTAAAACAGGCGCGACAGATTTCCTTCATGACGAGGGAGCTTCAGAAAAAAGAACAAGCGGTCTATGAATCCTAAGCATGTAACGGGCATTATTCTTGCTGCCGGACTTGGTTCGCGGTTACTCCCGTACACGGCGATGACACCGAAGGCCATGCAGGATCTCGCTGGACAGACGATTATTCGGCGTATGGTTGCATGGATGCGCTATCTTGGGATCGAGCGTTTGGTCGTTGTCACTGGCTATCTTAGTAATAAGTTAGAGGCTCATCTGCGCGAGATTGATCCAAATATTATCCTGGTAAAAAATGAGGGGTTTGAGAATACACAGCGCATGGTTAGTTTGTTGTGTGCGAAGCCCTATATCCAGGGCTCATTTCTTGTCCTTGATGGAGATTATTTCTACGACAAAAAAGTTGCCGATGAAATACGCGACCTGCCACATGATTGCATCACCGTTCATGCGACCCCAAAACCTTCCTCGTATTGCATTCAGGACGTTATTGTCAAAACGGATTTGGAAGGGAAGCTGACTGATTTGTCTAAAACGGCAGGAACAGAGGCTCTACATGAAAGAGAATATTACTTTAACAGCATGCTCTTTTGTCCTGAGCCTTTTGTTGATGGATTCTTGACACTAGGAGAGGAGCTTGTTAAGGATCTTGGACACGGTCGATTACATATTGAAGATGTTGTTCTTGCATACGCGAATCAATGTGGTCCTGTAGATGTTTGGTTGATCGATGAGCCAGCATGGGTAGAGGTGGACACGCCGCAAGAACTAGAAGCTGCGAGAAATTTTATTAAGAATAATCCCAATAGCACGATATGAGTGGGCAAATCCATCCGAAACGCCTCTCCATTGGCGTGGATTTTGACGGCGTGATCGTTGATACGACTGCTCTAAAACAAGAGCAGGCTTTGCGTTTATACGGTGTTTCTTTAAAGTCGCATGAGTGCAAGGAGGGAGCTGTTATCTCTAAGGGGCTTATGACGCACGCTCAATATCGTGAGCTCATGGCCCGCGTGTGTGGGGACATGGGGGTTGGTCTTCAGATGGAATCACTTGAAGGAAGTATCGAATTTCTACAAAAGCTGTTGCGCCAGGGCCACTCCATAAAGATTATTACGGCGAGAGCGGATGCTGACTTGGAAGTCGCAAAACAGTGGTGTGCAGAAAAAAATCTTGTTATTGATTTTGTTTCCGTTGGCTATGGTGGCAGTAAGCTTGAGGCGGCAGAGGGGCTTGATATTTATATTGATGATGATTTGCAAAAACTTCTTCCCCTACAAGGGAAGGTGCAGAACTTGTTTTTATTCCACTGGTCATACAATGCAGATGATTTAGAGCCTGCAGAGATAAAACGAGTTTCATCATGGCAAAAAATTGAAGATACGATCAAGCCGATGTTACAGCCGTATGCATAAAAATGGATCTAAAAAAAACTCCTTCCTGGGACTGGCGTTTGATTCGAAAGAATTCGAACCATTGCTTGATGAATACAAAATTCCTGGAGGAGTAAATTCCGAAATCCGCTATCTCGAACAGCCTGATGGAGCTGTTTTGGTTCAGGCGCGTTACGGCGCAAAGAAAAATGGGTTCTCCTATGAGGAGGCGGTGATTACCGCACGGTATTTGGGGGAGTATCAAGCTCTTTTGGAAATGCAGAAAATTCCCATGCCTCCAATCCTTGGCCTTGCGGTGGAACATGACCTTTTTTCTGATCGCGCCATTATTATAAAAACTTCGCGCTGGACGGGCTATGATCTGGCGGCACTTCTTCGACGAAAAGAACTGAGGGAAAATTCCGCACTGGTTACTGAGCTGGTTCGAAAGATGTGTGAGCCCGTTAAAGAGCTCTGTAAGCATCGTCACGATGACTGGGAGATCGTGGTCGGCATTGATGCGCGTTGCAGTAATTTTACGCTCGATCAAGATGGAAAGGTTTGGTTCATTGATCTTTTTCCTGCGCGTTTTAGAACGGAGAAGGGTCCTATGGTCGAGTGGCCGGAGCCATTGTCTGAAGCGGGGAGAGTGTTGGGACTTTTTAAACATTTTGATGTACGCGGAATCGTGCTTAGCATTATTTCACAGCTTTCCCGTATTCGTCCGGAATATCGGGTTTTATTCGAAACGGAGGTTCTTTCCGCTTTTCTCCCATCGCTTTCTGTCGAAGAACGCGAGCATCTTGTAACGGGAATAGAATCGGCCCCTTGGCGAGCTGTTCGTCACTGGCTGCAAGATCGAAGGAGCCCACTTTCGCGAGAATCGTTTCGCGAGCTCTTTGATGCTCCGCTTTTTGGCCTGCAATATGGTGTCTATACTCTTCGAGAAATTGCAACGGAATTTGCTGCTGAGCACATCATATCAACGGATGAGCTCGAGTCTTTTTTTAAAGCCTCACATTTTGAAGATGAACTTTTGAAAAAGGACATGGAGCATCTGTATTCTGAATTGCTTCGTTTCTATGATCGAGTTTCTGGCGTATGAATCAAAAAACACTTCCCGAGAATTACGAATTGATCACTTGCCCCGTATGTGGGGCGGATGATTTTAAGGTTATTGATGAAAGAACCATCGACAAAAATTTACTTTGTAGCGTCGCCTGTCTTCGATGTAGCCATGTTTTTTTAAATCCGCGGGCTAAGGCTGAAGTCTATGAAGCTTATTATCAAAGAGGTTTTAGTAAAGAATTTAACGCTATCGGAGAGCATGTTGATCCGTACGAACAGGTGAAAGGGAATGCTGCGAAGACGGAGCGTATTCTAAGATTTCTTAAACCCGAACTAAGAAATGGCCTTCGAGTGCTTGAAATTGGTTGTGGATACGGAAACATCTTAGCCGCATTACGCGATCGATATGACGCTACGGTAACAGGTATCGAGCCCGATCCGGCTGCAAGAGAAGTGGCGAAAAAGGCGTTTAATATTGACATAGTATTTGAAAGCTTCGAGAATTTTATCGGAGGCTATCAAGGCGATACATACGATGTGATCCTTTTGCATCATGTGTTGGAGCATATGCTTCACCCAGACGAAGCGGTCTCGCGGTTCTCGGGGCTATTAAAACCAGGCGGGTTCGTGTATATCGGAGTTCCTAATATTACGGCGCTTACTTTTCCTAAAAAAATGTTTTTTCGCTTTCCGCATGTCAGTAATTTTACTCCATTTAGTTTAGAGTTGCTTCTTTCTATGTATGGCCTCAAGATCGTCCGCCGTGATGATTTCCAGAAACCACTTTCCGTTATTGCTGTAGCGCAATCTTCTGAGCGGACATTAGTAAGTTGGGGGCCTATTGTTGCACGGAGTTTTCCCCTTGGACGCGTTAAGCGCGCGATACTGTTTTCGCATATATATCATTCTATTCGTCTGTTTATACGTGATCATATCCGCCCGCTTTTTCCAAGATGGATGAAGGATTTTGTCAAACGCCTTCTGAAGAAAAAGATATGAAAACAACTTTTCTTGTTATAAGTCGCGGTCTCGTATGCCGCAATTTACTTAGAACGGGTGTAATCGAGTATTTATTGAAAGAACCAGATTCGAGTGTTGTCCTTCTTTTTCCGAAGCGCTCCGCACCTTTGCCGGACTATCTTTTTCATGAGTTTTCCGATGAGCGCATTCATATCGAAGAGATAGAGGAGCATTCCTATTCCCCATTTATGGCCCGGATATGGATTCCGTTTGTGAATAATTTTGTTTACAGCCGCTCTACGAATATTCTTGCGCGTGATGGTAGCGCTAAGGTGAAACCTATTCCGAGGTGGTGGTATCCTTTTCATCGTATTCTTTTTTCTTTTCTTTCTAAATTCGATTCATTAAAATCCGGTGTTCGTTTTTTGGAAAAGAATTTCTTTGTAGAAAAAAGATATGATGATTTATTTAGGCAATACACACCTTCCGCTGTGTTGATTGGTTCGATTCTTTCAAAGGCGGATGTTGGAATTTTGAAAGCGGCAGCTCGTCATGGCGTTAAGAGTTACGGTATGCAAAAAGGCTGGGATAATCTCGAACGGCTTCTTCTTCGCGTTGTTCCAGATAAGATTCTTGTTCAAAACCGATTGATGGTTGAAGCAGCGCAAAAGGTCCAGCGTATTCCATCCGACCGGATTTCCATTGTTGGTTTTCCGCAATTTGATCAGTATGTTGATTTTCAACCAAGGGAAACGCGTGAGATGTTTTTAACAAGACGTCAACTCCCTCTTGATACGAAACTATTCTTCTTTGGTTCGGAAGGCGCCTGGTCACCGAATGACGCTGATATTATTCGCGGGCTTTTAAAGTTACGAAACGCCGGTGCATTCCCATTCCCAGTAGCATTTATTATTAGGCCGTATTTTTCAGATATTAAAAATGGAAGATTTAATGATTTTCGTGAGACTGACGGCGTCATACTTGATGATGGGTATCGTTGGGGGGCATATTTCCCAGATCTTTGGGATCCGACACGAGAAGACATGCAACACTTTACTGCTGAACTCTATTTTGCGGATGCCGTTCTTTGCGTAGCGTCTACGCTATCGTTAGATGCTGTTTGTATGGATAAGCCCGTCATTGCCATAGGATTTGGCGCTTATATTGACTCGTTCGGCAAGGATCTGACGAGCAATTTATATAAGATGGAACATTATCGGCCCGTTGTTGAGTCTGGAGGTGTTGAACTTGTTACAAATGAAAAGGAAATGTGTCAGGCGCTTATTCGAAGTGTTGAGGAGCCCTCTTATCGAGCGGAAGGGCGAACGGAGCTCAAGCAAAATATGTGCGGACCTCTCGACGGACATTCGGCGGAAAGAATCGCTAAGGAATTAATTCATATTTCGAAAACATCTGTTTGATTTCATGCGGGGATTGTGCTGAACTATCGGTCTATGCCTCAACAAATTACCATCATGGGAACGGGAATGGTCGGGGGAGCTCTCGACCGCTATTTCCAGACGCAAAACATTAAAGCAAATCTCTATGATCCGCCGAAAGGTCTTGACGATGTGAGCGTGCTTGCAAATGCTGACGTTATTTTTATTGCCGTTCCAACGCCATATTATCTTGATGGCTCAGGATTTGATGAATCCTTTTTACGCGCGGCTATCGAGGCTATTCCGAACAGCGGAAAGACAATTGTTTTAAAATCTACCATCTTGCCTGGGATTACGGATCGTTTTCAGGAAGAGTATCCGGAACATCGCTTTCTTTTCAATCCGGAATTTTTGACGGAAACGACGGTGGATTATGACATGGCCCATCCAACACGACAGATTGTTGGTTATACGTCGCAGAGTCGTAAAGACGCTGAGCTCGTTATGGGGCTTCTCCCACGTGCCCCATTTGAGAAAGTTGTTCCTGCAAAAACGGCAGAGCTTGTGAAATATTTTGGAAATGCTTTCTACGCGCTTAAAGTTGCGTATGCAAACCAAATGTTTGACTTGGCTGAAAAGCTTGATCTGGATTATGATCTTTTAAAAGCCTGCGTTGAAACGGAGCCTATGGTTGGAAAGACGCATTTGGACATTTTTCACAAAGGTTATCGGGGGTATGGCGGAAAGTGTTTGCCAAAAGATACGCGCGCTATTATTCAACTTGCGGAGTCTGCGGGTATAGATCTTTCGCTTTTGAAGCAGGCAGAGGCTTACAATAATGCTCTTTGCGAGAAACAGGGCTTAAATATCCAGTGGGAAGAAGGTTCGCCAAAAAAAGATCTTTGAGTAGACAATTCAGGCTAGACGTATTACTGTCGCAGTAAACGTTATGGCTACTTATCTTGTTACCGGCGGTGCCGGATTTATTGGCTCGCATATCGTTGACAGTCTCATTGATGACGGTCATACGGTTTTGGTTATCGATAATCTTTCAACGGGGAAGCGCGAACGTGTGAATCCTAAAGCGAAATTTATCGAAGCTGACTTTACGAATTTTGATGAAATCAAAAAACATTTTGAGGGCGTCGAGGGAGTCTTTCATACTGGGGCACTTCCGCGTATTCCGTATTCAGTTGAGTTTCCTATTGAATCAGCTCAGGCAAACATCACGGGAACCTTAAACGTTTTTGTTGCTGCGCGTGATGCGGGAGTAAAACGTATTGTGTATAGCGCAAGTTCATCAGCTTATGGGGCGCAGGAAGAGTTGCCACTTCGTCTAGACATGCCGGCAAATCCGCTTAATCCATACGCGCTACATAAGTATGTTGGCGAAAAGTTTGCGGAGCAGTTCAATCGCTTTTATGGCATGGAGACGGTTTCATTGCGCTACTTCAATGTGTATGGGCCTCGCATGGCCGATGAAGGCGCCTATGTGACGGTGATTTCGCATTTCATGCGTCAAAAGAAAGCGGGGGAGCCGTTAACGATTCATGGCGATGGAGAACAGACGCGTGATTTTACGCATGTCTTTGATGTGGTTCGCGCAAATCGTTTAGCTATGAGCTCGCCGCATGTCGGAAGCGGAGATGTATTAAACGTTGGAGCAGGTGAACAATATTCGGTGAATGATATTGCTGCTATGATCGGCGGCCCCGTTGCGCATGAAAAAGGGCGAATCGGGGAGGCACGTCATACATTGGCTGATATTTCTCTTACAAAAGAAAAACTTGGATGGGAACCATCCATTCGTTTTAAAGAAGGTCTTCTTGTTTTACTTAAAGAGCAGGGAATGGACGGCGTTTGATTACGTGCCTTGTCTGCGAAGAATAATACCGATCGTTCGAAGGAGAATAATAAAATCCAGTAATGGTGAACGGTGCTTAATGTAGTAGAGATCGTATTGAAGCTTTTTCAGATTATCTTCAAGACTTGCTATCGGTGTTAAAAATGTTACCTGTGCCCAGCCGGTGAGGCCGGGTCTTGTCAGATGTCGCAAGGAATAATACGGAACGCGTTCCACAAGAGGCTCAACAAATTCCGGACGTTCTGGGCGCGGCCCAACAAGAGAAATGTCTCCTCGTAATACATTCCATATTTGCGGGAGCTCGTCTATGCGGTACTGACGCATCATTTTTCCAAGCCAGGTTAGACGTGGATCGGAGCTTGCGCTTGGAGTAAACTGCGCACCATTTTTCTCCGAGTCAACAAGCATGGTGCGAAATTTCCATATGCGAAAATGTTTTCCGTTTTTTCCTACGCGTGTTTGTGAATAGAATATTGGTCCCGGCATTGTGAGCTTCATGAGAATGGTCACAAACGGAAAAAGAAGAAGCGTCAGAACGCCAAAAGGAATAGCGAGGAGAATATCCACCGCTCGTTTTGCGGTTTCATACCAAGCCTTTTCTCCTTCACGAAGATGTTGAAGAAACCAGGTTTCTGAAACGTAACTCAATGGAATTCTACCGGTTGTTGCTTCCTCTAGCTCAGCGCGGTCAATGATGGTTGTGGAGCTGAATAATGTACTATAGAGCGCTTCTTTTAGTCCGGGGACGCTTTCGGGCTTTACGCCAACAACGACGATATTAATCGGTTCTTTTTTTAAAACATCGGCAAGGTGTCGCGCGCCTGCCACCCAGCGGACGGTTTCGTGAGGACAAGTTTCTCCACTTGTTGCAAGCGCATAACGCAGCTCATAGCCCAAAGAACTCGCGCGAAGTAAGGTATCAACTTGTTGGATATCTTCGGCAGGGCCGATATAAAACATGCTACTCGAAGAGAAGCGCGGCACAATCCATTTGCTATAGCCAAGTCGCCAAAAATAGCCAAGGAGCAATGCGACGGCAAATTGTAAGGCGAGGATCGTTCTTGGTTCAATGCCAAAGATCGGAAGAAGGTAAAAAAAGCCGAGTGCAATAGCGAGGTTTGCAATCATGCCCTCAAGATAGACACGAAAGAGCTTTAGAGAGTCTCGATGAATAACAAGATCGTAGAGACCTGCAATGTAGAAAACGAGTATCCAGATTAAAGAGAGAAGAAAAAATGGCCCAGCGTTTTGTTGCCAGTAAGTTAGACTCCATCCGCCGTGTCGAATGGTGAGTGTGACGACAAGCGCAGCTTGAAATACTAACAAATCTCCGCAGACGAGGAGAAAACGTTTCAGATTTTGTTCGTTATTTATCATTGGTTTGGTAGCTATGGAACGTTTACTACTGTAGACTGTGGATAACCATTTTGTCTATGGCAGAAGCAATAAATCTAAAAACGCATGTGATACACGAGGTCCGACGCCTATTCCGATTCGTTTTTGTTGGCGCCTCATCTTTTTTAATCCATTTTGGGATCTATTATCTGATCTCGCGCTTTTTGTGGGCTACGGGCAACAGGCTTTTTATCCAAATCATCTCTGTAGGGTTTACTATCCTTTATAATTTTCTTGCTCATCGGCGATGGACGTATCAATCAAACGGGCGACTTCGTTCCGAGCTTTTACGCTTTACTTTTGTTGTTTTGGCTGCTTCAGGAATCCAAACCGGTGTTTTCTGGATTGCGATTCATCTCCTGGGTTTCTATGACCTTTGGTCTCTTGTGCTTGCGTCAGGTATCAGTGCCGTCTTCACCTTCATTACGCATAGGCTTTTTACCTTTCGTCATCCATCAGAAACAATACTGGACGTCCCAGACGTGATATAATACTTGCATGAAGTTACGCCAAGTCTTTGAGAAGAAAAACGTTTTGGTCACGGGAGGCGCCGGATTCATCGGTTCGCATTTATGCGATGCCCTTGTACGGGATAGCCATGTGATTTGCATGGATAACTTTTCAACGAGCACCGTTGCAAATATTGAGCATCTTCTTCAGAATCCGAATTTTGAATTTATCAATCACGATGTCACGCAGCCATTTGATCTCGAATCCTATGATGAGCTCGCTCGATTTCAGATGCCCTTTCAAGGCATCCAAGAAATTTATCATCTCGCCTGTCCTATTTCCAAGCGCTATTTTGAAAATTTTAAAATTGCGACTGTCCTCACAAACTCTATTGGGATTAAGAATGTTCTTGATGTTGCGGTGAAATATCAATCAAAGATTCTCTATGCTTCTTCGTCGGTTCTATATGGGTCACGCCGACCGGAATCGCATTTTGTAAGTGAGTCTGGTGAGTGCCATGTCGATCATCTTACGGATCGTGGTGCGTATGACGAGGGGAAGCGCTTTAGTGAGGCGGTTCTTTTTACCTATGCAAATGTTTATGGTTTGGATGTAAAAATATCCCGCCTGTTTCGCACGTATGGATCGCGCATGAAAATTGATGACGGCAATTTACTTCCGGACATGATTAACAATGCTCTTGATGGAAAAGATATTCTCATCCCCGGATCCGAAGATGCGAAGCTCGGCCTCTGCCATGTTTCGGATATTATCGACGGAATGCTTCGGCATATGAATTCACCGGTGGATGTAACGCTTCTCAATCTTGGTTCCGATCAAGAGCAGTATCTTTCGAGTATTGCTGGAACGATTATCAAGCTCGCGGCATCAACGTCGCGCGTACGCTTTGACTCTTCTGTCCCAGGTCTTTTTGAAGCGCCGCTCCCAGATATTTCAAAAGCAAAGCAGGTGCTCCAATGGTTGCCTCTCATGCGCGTTGAAGACGGCCTGCGCTCTATGCTTGATTATGCTCGATCGCGAAGGCAGCAGAACACGGCATTCTAAAGAGACTCTATTCAATCTTTTTCTCGCTTGCCCCTTTATTCCTCATTCTATATTCTAGTTGCATATGGCCGAAAAGCCGATTTTTGAAAAGAAAAACATTCTCGTTACGGGAGGCGCCGGATTTATTGGTTCACTCCTTTGTGAAGCGCTCCTAAAAGAAGGCCGTGTTATCTGTGTGGATAACTTCATTACAAGCCAAGAAGCGAATATCGATTCGCTGTTAAAAAATCCGGATTTTGAATTTATTCGACACGACATCAGCACACCGCTTGACCCCGAAGCTTTTCCGGAGCTCTTGCGTTTTAAAATAAAGTTTCAAGGCATTCAAGAAATCTATAATCTTGCCTGTCCGACAAGTCCGAAAAAGTTTGAGCAGTACAAGATGCAAACGTTGTATGCGAACTCGCTTGGCATGAAAAATGTTCTTGATCTTGCCGTGCGCTACAAGTCAAAAGTTGTTCATGCGTCCACATCTGTTGTCTATGGTCCGCGTCCGGAAGATGGACACTTCTTTAAGGAAGATGAATGGGGGAGCGCGAATCTCTTATCACCTCGCGCTTGCTATGACGAAGGAAAGCGCTACGCGGAAAGTGTTTGTGCAACCTACCAGCAAGTGCACGGCATTGATGTGCGCCTCGTTCGTATTTTTCGCACCTATGGTCCACGCATGCCGCTTTTCGATGGGCATATGATTCCTGACTTTATTACGAATGCTCTTGAAGGGAAGCCGCTCGAAATTTTTGGCGATGAAACATTTAAGACTTCTCTTGTGTATGTTTCGGATCTTGTTGATGGCATGAGAAAAGTGATGGAACAACCGGAGGATATCGGTCCGGTGAACTTTGGAAGCGATGTGGACGTGCCGATTGTCGATGTTGCGAATCGCATTTTGGAAATGACAGGATCATCATCAAAGATTGATTTCAAAGGATCGCTTGTCTTTATGACGCCGCTCGGCCTTCCGGATTTGAGTAAGGCGAAAGAAAAATTGGGCTGGATTCCTCTTGTGACATTGGATGACGGTTTGAAAAAGACCATTGATTATACGATTGCAAGCAAGAGTCTTTTAACCTTTCGTTCCGTTTAGACTGGGTAACTTTTTTTCTTGTCTAAAAACCGTCGATTAGGCTAAGGTAAGTCTATGAAGGTTGCTGCTGTCATGCCGGCATATTTTGAAGAGCCTCGTATCGCGGAAGCTGTTCTTGGCGTTTTTCCGTATGTTGATGCCGTTATTGTTGTTGATGACGGTTCGGAGGATGGAACGGCTGAGCAGGCTCGCACGACTGAGGCAACGGTTCTTCGCCATAGTTTAAATCGCGGGCAGGGCGCCGCGCTTCGAACAGGAACGGAAGCGGCTCTTGCGCTTGGCGCAGACATTATTGTTCACATTGATGCGGACGGCCAGCATGATCCTGAAGCGATCGCTTCTTTAACAAAGCCGATTCTCTCCGGTCACGCGGACATTGTTTTTGGTTCGCGTTTTCTTGGCATGGAAGCGGAAGGAATGCCCGTGACGCGCAAGGCCTTGCTCATGGCGGCGCGGCAATTCAATGCGCTTGTTCTTGGCGTTTCTCGTAAAGTAAGTGATCCGCAAAGCGGGTTTCGGGCGATGTCCGCCGATGCGGCGAGGCTCATTGATTTTCAACAGGATCGCATGGCGCATTGTTCTGAAATTCTTCGTCTCGTTACGCGTTCCGGTTTGCGCTGGCAAGAAGTTCCGACACGCATTCGTTATACGGAGGACACGCTTGCAAAAGGACAGAAACCCACGGATGCATTCAAAATTGTTTGGCAGCTTATTATTGGAGCCTTTCACTAGTCTATGTTAGTTATTCAACTTGTTCTTCTTGCGGCGCTCTTTGCCGCTTTCCTCCTTACGTGGAAACGCGCTCAGGAGCGCGTAATTCGTCGACGTGAAGCTTTGATTTGGAGCGCGCTTTGGATGGCGGCGGCGCTTTTGATTTTTTGGCCCGAGCTTGCCTCGCATGTCGCTTCATTCGTTGGCGTTGGAAGAGGCGCGGATCTTGTTGTATACGCCGCCGTTATTGTGTTGTTTGTGTTAATCTTTAATATCCATGTAGCGCTTGATCGTTTGGATCGAAAATTGACACAGCTTGTTCGACAAGAAGCTCTCAAAGAAATTGGCGATGCTTCGCTGAAGCCAGAGGATACGCGTGTATGAAGATTCTGCATCTTTCTTGTGTTGCGCCTCCGGAAATCGGCGGTATTGGCAGGACGGCCGCTTTGGAAGTGGCTGGTCTTCGTGCGCGCGGGCTGGATGCAAAACTCATGGCGCCCGCGTCAAAGAAACATGCGGATGAACAAGAAAAAAGTTTTATTGAAAAAGTGAAGCCTGTTCTTCGCATTGGAAATGCTTCTCTCTTGCCTGGAATTTTAGAACGCGCACGCGCCTTTGACGTGATCCATTTGCATTACCCGTTTTACGGCGTAGCGGAACCGCTTTTGCTGAATAGCCACAAGCTTCCTCCCATTGTTTTGACGTATCACATGGATGCCGTTGATCCCGGAATCAAGGGGTGGATTTTTTTCCTGCACCAACTTTTGTTGCAGCCGCATCTTTTAAAGCATGCTTCACGCATTATTGTTTCTTCTTTTGATTATGCGCATCGGTCAGCTTTGCGCCTGTTTTTCGTTGATCACGCTGATCGCATGGTTGAACTTCCTTTCGGCGTCGACACAGATGTCTTTTGTCCGGGGCCTGGGAAGCGCGAGCGTTTCATGATTCCGGAAGAAGCGTTTACGCTGTTGTTTGTCGGTGGGCTTGATAAGGCGCATGCTTTTAAGGGCGTCTCACAACTTCTTGAAGCTTTTGCTGAAATCGAAGGGGAGCCGCATCTTATGATTGTGGGCGATGGTGATCTTCGAGCGAGTTATGAGATGCGAGCCGCTGATCTTGGTATTACGAAGCGTGTGCATTTTCTTGGTCGATTAGATCAAGATTCATTAGTCGACGCGTATCGGAGTGCGGACGTATTCGTTTTTCCTTCGCTTTCGAAAGCAGAGGCATTTGGACTTGCCGCGCTTGAAGCGGAAGCCTGCGGTTTACCTGTTGTAGCCTCAGATCTTCCAGGCGTGCGCACCGTCGTACTTCAAGGACAAACCGGTACACTTGTTCCGCCTGGAGATGTTGGTGCTCTGCGTGATGCGATTGATCTTCTGCGTCTTGATCCGCCCGCTCGTTCACGTCTCGCGGAAGCTGCTACGGCGCATGCCACTTCCTTTGTTTGGGAGAAACATATCGACGGTCTTATTCAAGTGTATCGTGAAGTATGCGCATAGCTGTTTTAACGAATGCCTATCCGCCTTCCGGTAAAGGCGGCGCGGCCATTATCGCGAAGCAACAAGTAGATTTATTACGCGCACAGGGTCTTGAAGTACGCGTATGGAATCCGCCAATCTCTTGGCTTGATTCTCCGGCGCCTCTGCGTCTTTTTTTTCATATCTTGGATCTTCTCCCGCGGGAGAAGCTTGCGAAAGAAATAGCGGACTGGAAGCCCGATGTGCTTCTTACGCATAATCTCACCGGCTGCGGATTTGCTACACCGAGGCGCGTACAATCTCACGGAGTGCGCTGGTTGCATGTATTGCATGATGTTCAGCTGTTTGAGCCTTCCGGCCGACTGCGCCGTTCGGAAACATTTACACTTTGGCAAAAGTTTTGGAGCCGACTGCGCTGGGCGGCGCTTGGAGAGCCGGACTTCGTTATCTCGCCCACGGAATGGCTTTTTCTGCAGCACAGGAGAAGGGGATTTTTCCGTAAAGCGAAACCGATCGTTTTACCGAATCCCGGACGCGATGTTGAATTTGTTATGCGTCTTCCAAAGACGCCTATTCAACTTCTTTTCGTTGGACAGCTCTATCCGGAAAAAGGACTTTCTCTACTCCTACAAATTCAGCAGCGCCTTCGCATCCCTTTTGAATTACATATCGTTGGAGAAGGTCGCGTGGATAAAACGCTTCAGCAGGATGAACGTATTATTTTTCATGGAAAAAAAGATCGTGATGCTGTTATTGAATTGATGAAGGAAAAAGATGTTCTTCTTGTTCCTTCTCAGATTGCAGAAAATCAACCCACGGTTTTATTGGAAGCGGCTTCGGTTGGGCTACCTGTTATTGCATCGGATATTGGCGGTATTCGTGAAACGTTGCAGGGCGCAGGCATTCTTTGCGCGCCTGAACAGGTTGAGGAGTGGCTAGACGCGATACAAAGCCTTTCTGATCCGCGCGTCTATCGAGAGCAGGCTTCAGGTCTGTATGATCTTGCTGTTCGCTATACGCCCGCACGTCATCTGGAAAGACTTCTTCACTGTTTTACATTAAAGCGATAAATTTTTACGTTTCCGTCTTGAATGATGAATTCTTTTTCTGAAGCTTGTTTGAGTACTTCGGAAACATGGTTCGCATCCCACCAATACGCATTTACGACAACATACAGAAGTTGTGTTTGTCCAAGGTGAGCCGCTTCGTGAATGGCGTCGATGGATGGATTTGAAGCCACCGCTTCCAAAAAGAGTTGGTAGAGCCGACCGCCGGTTGGGAGTGGATAATAGAAAATGTCTTCTTGCGTGCTGGCATCATGTACATAGCGCCGGAAGCCAAAACGATCAACCGCTGCGGCGCTTACGGATTGATTTGCGAGTACGGTATAGGGTTGGCCGTCCGCATCTTGTTCGATTGCACGAACGGCATCGTAGTCGGCAAGGCTTACGCTCCATCCGCGGCTGGCTGTTGAGGCGTCGTAGCGCGGGAGAGCGGCATGAGCGTGCCCCACGAACCAAAGGGCGAGTATAAGCGGAATCCAGGCCGCTTTAAGCCCTTTTTCGGCGCGCATATGCTTAAGCATGACGGAAGCGCCCTCAAGGGCAGGAAAGAGCAAAAGGAGCATTGCGACGAGGAAAAGGCGGTCAGCATAATTTCCTCGTTCATAATCAATTAAGAAGGAAAAATCTCCAACGGTTTTTAAAAGAAGGCCTGCAGCAGTAAGCCCGACTGCGGTGAGTGTGAGCAAAACTGAGCTTTCTCGACGTTCTCGCCCTTTCCAAATAGCAAGTGCTGCGAGGAGGACAAGAATAAAAGGAAGAAAGAATTCTGTATAAGTGGCCCAGTCTGCCCAAAGAGCGACATGATTTATTGGAGGCGTGAGCGCGGCGAGTACGCTTGTTCCGAGACTTTGCCAGTTAAGCGATTGCCATTGCCAATTCCCTGTATGGCCCGAGAGCATGTCTTGCAAATAGAAAGCGAGCGGAACGGAAGCGGATGTAAAAAAGACCAGCAGTCCAAGCAAGATTTTTTTGATGAACTCCGCAACTCCGCTTTGCGTTTCTTTTTGTGCGATGAGAATCAGTACGGTAGCGCCAACAAAAGGAAGTCCGGCGAGCGGATGCGTCGCGAGACTCCACACGGCAAAAAGAAGCGCGGGAAGAATGCTTAGTGCGCGCGATTGTGTAGCGAGTGCCAGCCCAAGCGCAACGAGTCCCAGAACGTAGGCGAAAGATTGTGGCGTTGTCGTCACAAAAGCGCCGAGAGGCAAAAGTAGGGGGAGAAAGAGAAGGGCACACGGTTTCTTTTCGCGAAAAACGAAAGAGGTGCTCACGAGAATGAGAAGCGCGCTTATCGGAACAAGAAAACGATCAATGGAAGTAAATGAGACGTCAAAGAGCCTGGCGAGCCAGGTTACAAAAACGTATTGTCCAATATAGTAAAGCGGTTTTGGATTGAGCGTGCCGGTTTCCAGAAGCACACGTTCGCTGGCTTGATGTAAGAATCCATCAAAGCCATAGCCAAGTTTATATATGAGCGGAGCGAGCAGCGTTATGGAAAGAAGAATGAAAATACTCAAGAGTATGCCGGACATGCGGCCTTTTTTACTTCGGAAAGCCATCCAGGCTGTGACGGGGAGCAGGGCGATCGCAAGAAATGTTCCTTCGGGTAAAAGAGGCCATGGTGTACGAATAGCGCTGAAGGTCGCGACGCTTCCGGCGTACTTCATTAGAATGAAAAAGAGAATGGCTCCTCCAAGAAGGCTAAGTAGAGGCGGGACAAAATCTTTGCTCCAGGAGAAACTTGTCTCTTGTTCGAATGATTTCGGTTCTTCTTCCGGCTTTGGGAATATGGTAAGCGCGATTTGCAGAAACACAATGGCGCCGGCTAAAGAGAATGCGTCTGTAGCGGCTCCGAGATGGAGCCATCCATAGTAGAAAATGGTTTGAAAAAGAGACTGGGAGGCGAGAATGGTCAGGAGGCCGAGTCCATATCCGCGTATTCCTGAGGAATGAATGAGCTGTCTTCCGAGAGTCCACGATGCATGTAGCAGAACGAATACAATCAGGAGTTTAGCAACGAGTGTTCCCGGAACGAATAATCCAGCCAAAAGAAGTGCAGCAGCTGCTACAGGGGCGTATATTTCGTTTTTATGCCACCAAGGGTCTGTATGCATGTTCAGGAAAGCGGTTCATCAAATTCGCCTAAGTTTCGGGCGAGAAGACTTTTTCATCATATCAGGGCGGTATTTATTTTGGCTATATTTTGATCTTTCAAGTATCCTAGATTGGGCAATATGTTGATGACAAATGAAAATATAAGGCTCTACCCTCATGACCGCCTTTTGGGGGCCACAATCGTAAAATTGGTACCAAAATGGATTCATCCAAATCAGGTCACCATTTTACGATTTATTCTTACGCCAATCGTTCTCTTTTTAATGTGGACGCATTCTTGGCCCTGGGCCTTCGCTCTGTTCTTGTTTACCGCGTTTACGGATGCGCTCGATGGGACACTCGCGAGGGTAAGAAAGCAAATCACGCTATGGGGCACGATGGCGGATCCGATTGCAGATAAACTTCTGGTTGGCTCTGTTGTAATATTACTGGTTGCTCGAGAAATCAGCGTCTTTTTTGCCGCGATTATTATTGGTATTGAACTGCTTATTCTTGGTGGTGCGATCTTTCGCAAACGGAAAGGTGTTTACGCCTCTGCGAATGGATATGGAAAAATAAAAATGTTATTACAAATCACCGGATTGGCTCTCTTGATGTCGGGCCAGCTTTTTGGCTTTGCTCTGGCGACTCCGCTCGCGGTTGTAACTTTATCCATTGCGATTGTGTTTGCCATCATTTCTCTTTTTACGTACGGAAGTTAATATGTTCCATCTGTTGAAGCGCTGGATCCCAAAATCTTGGCTCGATGTGTATCATCGCATTCTTGCACATCTCGCGGCTGCCTATTACGCCCATCCGTCTCACGGGCTTATTGTTATTGGCGTTACCGGAACGAATGGGAAAACAACAACCTGCTATTACTTAGCGAAAGTCCTCGAAGCCTCCGGAGAAAAAACGGGCTGCACGACGACAGCTGTTTTGAAAATTGGGGATCAGGAATGGCTGAATCGCACCAAGATGACTATGCCGGGCCGTTTTTGGCTTCAGCGTTTTCTTCGCCGCATGCGTGCAGAATCTTGCAAGTATGCTGTTATTGAAACTTCTTCTCAGGGTTTGATACAGCATCGTGACATTGGCGTTGAATATGACGTTGGCGTTTTTACGAATCTCACCCCTGAACACATTGAAGCGCATGGGGGATTCGAAAAATACAAAAAAGCAAAACGAATTTTATTTGAAGACTTAGCGCGACTCCCGTTAAAAGTTATTGCGGGCGTTCCCGTGCAAAAAACAGCTGTACTGAATGCAGATGATGAACATGCCGCCTATTATGCGGAGACTCCGGGCCTTAAGCATGTTGCTTGGTTTGGCGTGAATGATACGCGCGGATTACAGGCGGTGAACATTTCTTTAGGAGAATCGGGAAGTACGTTTGAAGTGAAGGGGGTACAAGTTTGTTTAAATCAGCCGGGATTATTTAATATCAAGAATGCGCTTGCGGCACTGAGCGTTTGTGAAGTTCTTGGTATTGATCTGGCCGCCGCTGCAGAAAAGCTGAGTGAGATTCGAAAAGTTCCGGGTAGACTGGAGCGCGTTGAAGAAGGCCAGCCTTATACGGTCATCATCGACTATGCCCCGGAACCTGAGTCATTTCGTCAGCTCTATGAAGCGCTTTCATTTCTTCCAAGAAATAAGACGATTCACGTGCTCGGTTCTTGCGGTGGCGGGCGTGATATGGCGAGGCGACCCATTCTCGGCAAACTCGCGGCGGAACACGCGGATATCGTGGTTGTCACAAATGAAGATCCGTATGATGATGATCCGATTAAGATTATCGACCAAGTAGCCGAGGGCGCTCTCGCGGCCGGAAAAGAATTGGATCGTAATCTCTTTACGATTCCCGATCGGGAAGAGGCGATTCGTAAAGCGATCAGCCTTGCGGAAGAAGGGGATCTTGTTGTGCTCACGGGGAAAGGATGTGAGCCCTATATTTGTGTTGCCGGTGGAAAGAAACTTCCTTGGGATGAGGCAAAAGCCGTAAAAGAAGCTATTCAATATGTTTCACGTAGCTGACGTTTTGCAACTTCGAGACGGGGAGCACATTGAGCTTATCCTGCGTCATCACACGGTTGATCTGTGGCCGAAGCTCTTTCTTTCTGGTGCGCTTTTGGTTTTGCCTTTCTTTTTTCTTTTTGCGCTCGTACAACTTGGGGTATTTGGCGTACTGTTTTTCTGCCTTGCTGTGGGAGCTGGGTTCTATTTTTCTGCACGGACGCTCATCCTTTGGGATGCGCAAGTGCTTCTTTTAACAAATAAACGATTAATTTACGTTGATCAAAAAGGACTTTGGCAGCGTATTGTTTCTGAGGCGTCTCTTGCGGAAATTCGTTCCATTGAATCCCGTCGCACGGGATTTCTCGATACGCTTTGCCGCACAGCCACGGTTCGTGTTCTCTCAACATCTGCCGCGCCCGTTATTGAATTCAGGCGCGCGCCAAGAGCAAAGACTTTTACGGCAAAACTTAGCGAATTACAGGGCGCGCCAAGAAGAGAGCCTCTATAAGGCTTCTTTGGAGCCCGCCCTCGTGTTAAGATGTCTCTACTATGAAAAGCGGTTCTCGCGAGAAGCACCGCGGTGGGAAACTTGCCCGTTGGTCCGTTTTATTGGCGGCGAACGGAGCTTTGTTGTTTGTTGTTGGCATTTCAACCGTGCGTGAAACCTATCGCGAGTGGCAAGTGGATCAAGATATCAATAAGATCCAAACGCAGATTGGGACGCTTGAAGGAAAAAAACTCGAGTTTGTCGATCTGATTCAACGTATGGAATCTAATGACGCTTTAGATCGCGAGGCACGGACACGTCTTGGCTTGCGAAAACCGGGTGAACGGGTCATTATTCTTCGTGGCGCGGATGGGGAGTCAGCCTCCTGGCAGGAATCCGCTTTTCAAGCCCCATCGGATCAGCCCGCTTCACCGCCGCAATCAAATCCTGAGCGCTGGCTTCAATACTTTTTTCCTCTAAATCCTAAAACGTAATCTCTTATGAAATTTTCTTTTCGTTCCCATCCGTACGTGTACATGTCCCTTGGCCTTCTTGTACTGCTTTTGGTCGCAGGTTCTCTTGGTTTGTACACGGCTATGTATCGGTATCGCTCGGACGCACCCGTTATACGCTCGATTGTAAAAGTCATTCCATTTCCGGCGGCAAAAGTCGATTCGACAACCATTTCTTACAATGATTATCTCACGCATGTGGATGCATTGAAACGTTATTTGTCCGGTCCGGCTGCGGCAGCGAATGGCGTTGGACCTGAGCCAACGGACGCGGACTTGTCGGGAGCGCTTGATCGTGCGATTCGGATTGAAGCAGTTCATCAAATAGCGGCTGAACGGAATGTCTCGGTCACGCCTGTTGATATTGAACGAACCTATGCGGATCTTGTACAAAAAGCGGGAACCTCAACAACTCCGGGAGAAATCGAGACATTTATCAATGATCAATTCGGTTGGACGGTTGCTCAGTTCAAAAATTATATTCTTGGCCCCGCCATTCTTGAAGACACATTGCGATTGCAAATGCAGACCGAAACGGGAAGCGCGACCGCTTTTGATGACGCGCTCACAGAACGTATGAGCGCCAATCATGTAAAACGGTATCTTTCCTTCGGGTCCTAGGCGCCTTGCTTCCTCAATTGCTTTCTGTTACATTAGCGCCCGTTAATCCTTGGAAAATTTAGAGCGGATAACGCGGGTATCGTATAGTGGTTATTATGCAAGCTTCCCAAGCTTGAGAGGCGGGTTCGATTCCCGCTATCCGCTCCATGCCGATGTAGCTCAGTTGGTAGAGCAATGCTTTCGTAAAGCAGAGGTCGCGAGTTCGAATCCCGCCATCGGCTCCATCATAAAAACGACGGTTCATTCCGTCGTTTTTGTTATTCAAATAATATTTTCGCTGCTTCACGATCCACGGTGGCGCGTCTGCGAACAGCGATACTTTCTGCGAGACCGATGGCCACGAATGTAATAAGAAGATAACTCGCAGCCGCAGATAAAAACGGCATCGGAATACCCGTGATCGGCATGATGCCGAGATTCATTCCAACGTTTACCGTGAGGTGAATAAGAATAAGCCCTGAAAGACCGATGAGAAGAAGACTGGCGAATTCATCTTCACTTTCATATCCAAGGCGAATAAATCGATAGAGAATCAAAAGAAACAATCCAAGAATGAAGGCGACGCCAACAAAGCCCAATTCTTCTCCGATGACGGCAAAAATAAAGTCTGTTGCGCTGGCGGGTAAAAAGCGTAGACGTGCCTGCGAACCTTCTCCCACGCCTTTTCCAAAGAGCCCTCCCGATCCGATGGCGATGCGGGCTTGAATGGCATTATAGCCGCTTCCTCTCGGGTCAAGATTCGGATCAAGAAAAGAAGCAACGCGCGCTTGCTGATAAGGTTGTAAGGCAAAGTTCCAGGCGAGCAGGGCAACGGTGCAGGCCGTGAGAGGCAAAATAAACCAGGCGTATTTTGGAAGTCCGGCAAAAAGCGCCATCATGCCCCAAATCATGTAGAGCACCATAGCGGAGCCGAAATCCGGCTGTAAGAGAACAAGACCGGCATATCCTGTCGCTGCTAAAAAGCTGATACCAAAAGAACGCCAACTTAGTCGTTTATGGCTTTTCCGAGAGAAGAAAGCCGCTAAATAAATGGTGAGTAAAATCTTTGCCAATTCAACGGGCTGAAAGGAAAGTGCCCCGATACGAAACCAGCCTTGCGTATTATTGACGGTATGACCGAAAACAAGAACCGCTAAAAGCAAAAGCATTCCCGCGAGATAGAGGATGAGGCTATAGCTGCGTAAATGTCGATAATCCAAAAAAATGAGCACGATGACAGCAGCGATCCCGATTGCAAAAGTAACGAATTGCTTATGAAATAGGAAGAAGTCCGCCTGATCCTGCGAAATACCAATACCATAAATCGCCGTCAATCCGACGGCGGTTAGCGTGATAGCGGCGCTCAGCAACATCCAGTCGACGCGCTGGAGCGTTTCAATAAAACGATTCATAGCCCTAACCTAGCGCGCCTGCAAAAAAACGCAAATTAAAAGCGTGCGGCTTCAAGATAATTGTTCGGATCAAAAATATTGGTATTTGCTTGAACTTCGGTTTTTGTAATACCGCTTGGATTTTCAAACCAATTAATTGTCACAGGACGCTGCTCTCCCGGTTTCACTTCATGTTCCGTAATGGTGGTAACGCCTACCGGAATCGTTCCGCGGAAAAGCACGACGGTCAGGTCCACGTTCCAATAGCCGTAGGCGCTTTGGTTTGTGAAATCGAATGACGATTGTCCAACATCTTGATTTGCTAATGTAACTGTTTTTTGAAAATCAATGTTTGCAAAATCAAAGAGAAGTCTTCGCGCCGCAAAGTCCTGATAATTTCCATCCACTTCATTTGGATTTACGCGCCTCCATTGAATATTGTCTACAACGAGCCGTGCAGTTGGAGCGAGCTTTTGCGGAGTAAAACCAAGCTCTGTGAGATAGCGCTGGCTATTTGGGAGAATATAACCTTCTCGCTGCGGTGTGAGCTCGCCGTTCGAGTTGAATTGATATGTAAAGGTGGCCATCCACTGCGCATTCGGGTTGGTTAATTCTACAAGAAAATCTTCGCGACCATCGGTTGCGCTAAACACGCTTACTTCTGAAGACTGAACCGTTTTTGGCCGAGAGCTTTCCAGTCCTTGAATGGCAAGTTGATTATTCGCGACAATCTGCGTAATGCGCGCCTCGCGCGGATAGGAAATGGCATAGGCGTCAAGAAGCGACCAGAGGACGAAGCCCCAGGTCAGAACAGAAAATCCAATAAGGAGGCCGTGACTGATTTTTTGGAGAAGAGAACGATTGCGAACCCAAAAGCTCGCGAGATCTAATTCCTGTTCGGAAAGGCCGCTTCCTATGTTATATGTTTCCGCCATGCGGTTTCAGTATAGCACAAAAAGACGTTTTCTCTGTAGATCTGCAGCTCCTTTTTCCACCTGGATGGCCTTGACGAAGGCCTTTTCTTTTCATCAATTTTCTGGTACTATCTTTGGCGAACTCTATGGCAAAAACTGAAAAAAAGACGACGAAAACCGGAAGCTACGGTGCGGAGCAAATCTCCGTTTTGGAAGGGCTCGAACCGGTTCGAAAGCGTCCGGGAATGTATATCGGATCAACCGGTCCGGAAGGTCTTTTCCATCTTCTTCGCGAAGTTGCGGATAACTCATTCGATGAAGCAATGGCCGGACATGCGTCCGAAATTACTATTCGACTTTTACCCGATGACTACGTGGAGGTTTCCGATAACGGTCGCGGTATTCCTGTCGACAAACATAAAAAATATAAAGTTTCCGCACTTGAACTTGTTTTAACGAAGCTGCATGCGGGAGGGAAATTTGGTGGAGAAGGAAGCGGTTATAAAATTTCCGGAGGACTTCACGGCGTAGGTGTTTCGGTTGTAAACGCTTTATCTGAACATCTTATCGCAACGGTTGAACGCGAAGGGGAGAAGTATGTTCAAGAATACGAACGTGGCAAAGCAAAGGGAAGCGTTAAAAAAGTTGGTCCGAGCAAACACCATGGAACGACGATTCGTTTTAAGGCGGATGGAACTATTTTTAAGGAAGGAACTTCATTTGAATATCAGCGCATTCTCGATCACTATCGCCAGCAATGTTATCTCACGAAGGGGATTAAGCTCATCGCGATAGACGAGCGCGATACAGAGCGTCCGGAAATGTATGCGTTTTATTTTGAAGGTGGCGTCGCTTCCTATGTGCGTCATCTCAATCACGAACGCGACGTGAAGCATGAGAATATTTTCTTCGTTGAAAAACAAGTTGATCTTGCAGAAGTATCCATTGGGCTTCAGTACACGGCGGATTATATCGAAAATCTTTACGCCTTTACGAACAACATTATTAACCCAGAAGGCGGAACACATGTGCAAGGCTTTCGAAGCGCGCTCACGCGTGTTTTGAATAATTACGCGCGTTCAAAGAACTTCTTGAAAGAAAAAGACGATAATCTTTCCGGTGAAGATGTCCGTGAGGGTCTTACGACGGTTATTTCCATTCGCTATCCTGAACCGCAATTTGAAGGACAGACGAAATCAAAACTTGGAACGCCGGAAGTACGTGGAGCGGTTGAGTCTGTCATGGGAGAATTCTTCGCTATGTTCCTCGAAGAGCATCCAAAAGATGCGGAGGCAATTCTTTCCAAGTGTGTCTTAGCTCAGCGCGCACGCGCCGCTGCACGTGCTGCACGTGACACCGTGATGCGTAAAGGTGTGCTTGAAGGTATGATGCTTCCCGGGAAGCTGGCCGATTGTACCAATCGCGATCCGGCTGTTTCCGAGCTCTTTATCGTTGAGGGAGATTCTGCCGGCGGTACAGCTAAGCAGGGGAGAGATCGTGATACGCAGGCCATTCTTCCGCTTCGCGGAAAGATTTTGAATGTGGAGCGCGCACGTCTCGATAAAATGCTCGCAAACAATGAAATTAAGAATCTTGTCATCGCGCTCGGTACGAATATCGGCGAAATGTTCGAGATCGAAAAACTTCGTTATCATAAAGTCATTATCATGACGGATGCTGACGTTGACGGTGCACATATTCGAACGCTTTTACTGACGCTGTTCTATCGCTATTTTCCAGACCTTTTGAATCGCGGACATATCCTGATTGCGCAGCCGCCTCTTTTCCGTGCGCAAAAAGGAAAGATGATCAAGTACGCCTACTCTGATACGGAATGCGATGTCATTATTGAAGAGTTTGCAAAATTAAAAGAAGAAAAGAAAGCTAAAACAAAGAAGGCCGCAGAAGAGGCGGAGGAAGAAGAGTCCGCCGTCGAAGAGGGCGTGGAAACAGTTTCTGATGATGCGGCGAAAGCGGCGGGCGTATCCATACAGCGTTATAAGGGTCTTGGAGAAATGAATGCTGAACAGCTTTGGGACACTACGATGGATCCGGAAAAGCGATTAATGAAAGTCGTTACGGTTCTTGATGCCGAACGGGCGAATATGGTTTTTGAAACGCTCATGGGATCAGAAGTTGCTCCTCGTAAAAAATTCATTCAGACGAACGCAAAAAAGGTTCAGAACTTGGATGTGTAGCTATTCTTGTTCTTGAACAAAGCTATTCTACTCGAAACCGTCCTACATTTGGACGGTTTCCTGTTTTTCTTTTACAAGGTATTCTATCCCTATGAGCATTCATCCCTCGAGACTTATCGCAGAATGTCCGCTTTGCCACACGCCTTACAGTGATGAGGCTGTTCGGCTTTTGCGCGAGTTTGAAGGATCTCGGCTATTTCATTGCAGTTGTCAGAAATGTGGAAGATCAATGATGGCCCTTATGCTGGAACGCTCCGGCTGGATGAGTACTGTGGGGCTTGTAACCGATCTTGAGGTTGCGGACGCCATCCGGCTTGAAGATGCGGAGGCGATCACCTCAGACGAATGTATTCGTTTTACGCAGGTCTTGGAGATGAAGAGCGGGGAATTCTGCCGTTTTCTCTTAGGACAAGCTAAAAAATAGGCTATTTTCTGCCGTTTTCCTTTTGTCCGGGCTCTTGACGACCTGTTTATATTCACGTATTGTATGGACACTTTTTCGTTTGTATGAACTACACAATTACCGCTGAAAAGCGGACAAAAACAGATCAGCCACTCAACAAGCTCCGTGAAGCCATGCGCATTCCAGGCGTCCTTTACGGTGCAGAATTGCCGGCAGAAAGCCTTTCGGTTCAGCGTGGAGACTTTGTAAAACTCCTCCGCAGTGCTGGTTCTTCAAGCTTGGTTGATCTTGAGTTAGCCGGATCAAGCGTTAAGACGCTTATCAAAGACTTTCAGGTTGATCCGCTTAGCATGGAACCGATTCATGTTGATTTTTATCGCGTCCGCATGGATAAAAAGCTGGAAGCCACGGTTCCGTTAAAATTTATTGGCGAATCAAAAGCGGTGAAGACCGATGGCGGTACACTTGTGAAATCCCAGGATGAATTGGAAATTCGTTGTCTTCCTGGAAACCTTCCTCATGAAATCGAGGTTGATCTGAGCAAACTCGAAAACTTCGAGGATGCCATCACAATCAAATCTCTTTCCTTGCCTGAAGGCGTTGAAGCATTACAGGATCCGGAAGCCACGCTTGCAACCGTTGCACGCCCGCTTACGGAAGATCAGCTCGCGAAGCTTGAAGAATCTGAAGTCAGCGATGTTTCAGAAGTTAAGACGGAAGCTGCTATCAAGGCAGAGGTAGCAGCCGCAGAAGCGGAAGCCGCCGGTGAGGAAACAAAGAAGTAGGCGGTGCGGCAAAATCCTAAAACATGGATATCAAACTTAAACTCGACACGTTTCTCAAAACGGCCAAGCGGTTCCGGACACCTATTGTATCCGGAGCCGCTTTCGTTTTAATTATTTCTCTCATTTTGGGTGTACTTGTGATTTCCGGAAAGACTCGGAAAGATCAACAAGTCGCCGTTGCTGCAGAAGAAGCTCCTGTCTCTTCGGTTGTTGCGGACACGCATGATGTTCGTCGGCTTGATGGCTTGCTTGTAGAACCAGGTATGGATGCGCTCGCACCGTATGGCGTCATGATTGAAAATCATCCGGATGCCCGTCCGCTTTCCGGACTCTCACAGGCGCGCGTTGTGGTTGAAGCGCCTGTGGAAGGCGGTATTACGCGTTTCATTGCTTTCTTTGATCCAGGTGCTTCCATTAGCAAAATCGGCCCTGTGCGAAGCGCGCGTCCATATTATGTCGAATGGGCCGATGGCTGGAATGCGCCCTATTTCCATGTTGGAGGAAGTCCAGAAGCACTCGCACTTATTCCTTCCGTTTCCGATTTTACGGATGTAAATCAATTCGCCTACGGAAAATATTTTTGGCGTGATCATAACCGCTATGCGCCGCATAACGTGTATACAAGTTCGGAATTAATGGCTTCCGTTGTAGAAAAGAAGGGAGCAACAAGCACAACCATGCCTATTGCCTGGCATTTTCAGGATGCAGCGACGACCACGGGCCGCGGGGATGTAAACCATGTTTCTATTCTCTATGGTGGATCGTTTAATGTCGCATGGAACTATGATCAAGAACTAGGTGTGTATGATCGCTCGCAGTCCGGGCGTCTTCAGAAAGACGCAGATGGCACGCAAGTAGAAGCGGAGAATATCATCGTTATCAAAACCGATGCGGAGGTTGTGGACTCCTATGGTCGTTTGCATCTTCGAACAACCGGAAGCGGAGAAGCTATTGCCTATCGCGATGGAAGCCGCTTTGTCATTCGCTGGACACGCTCTCCCTGGGAACCGATGCGTTTTGAAACAACATCCGGTGCGGAATATCTGCTTTCACGTGGACGTACCTGGGTTGAGGTTACAACCGATGATGCGATTTTTTCGCAGGCAAAATAAAACGCACTACTTGATTTCAAGAAAACGTTTGCGCCCGCATTGGTCTTTGATCACGCGGGCGTTTGCTTTTGGAAAAAGACTTTTTGTTATCTGAAGGAGCGTTGCGGCTTGTGCCGGATCAAATTCAAGAATTGCAGAGACATCTATTTCAGGAGAAGTCGCACTCCACGTGTTCCACTGTTTTAGAAAATGTTGAATAAGGAGAAGTCCATCTTTTCCCGCAAAAAGAGCTTTCGCCGGTTCAAAAGACACAATGTCTTTTGCGAGCTTATTCTTGTCCGCGTCGGGCAAATAGGGGAGATTCGCTGCGATGATAACTTGCTTTGGTTTTTTGCGTGCAAGTTCTTTTTGGAGCAAAGGCGACCAGAGGCTTGTTTTCAAAAAGGAAATGTTTTTTGCGCCGAGACGTTTTGCGTTTTTTTTGGCGATTGTTAGAGCTTTTGCACTTACGTCTGTTGCGATTACCGGAATATTTGGGCGTGCTAAGGCAACACTGACTCCGATGGCTCCTGATCCGGTTCCGATGTCTACAAAAATCGTTTTCTGCTTCGGCTTTTGTTTTGGAATGAATGAAAGCGCGCGCAGAACAAGCTCTTCCGTTTCAGGTCGCGGAATGAGAACACCTTTTTGAACAAAAAAATCATTTTCAAGAAACGGCTGCGTTCCAACGATATACGCAATCGGCTCATGAGCCTTTCTCCTTGCAAGCAATACGTTAAAACTCTTTTTCACGCTCGGAGAAAGAATAAGTTCACCATGCGCCAAAATCCACGCCCGATCAACACCGAGAACATGGGCTGCGAGCAATTCTACTTCTTTGTGCGCATCTTGCTTTGAGGAAGCTATTTTAAGAAGGCTTTTCTCAGAAGCCTGTATCCAGTCGTGGAGGGTTTGCATACAAGAGAGTTTAGCAAATATACGACAAAACCGCCCGAAGGCGGTTTGATCATGGTGGACGTTGCAGGATTCGAACCTGCGACCTTTCGAATGTGAATCGAACGCTCTAACCAACTGAGCTAAACGTCCAAAGCGAGCCCATCGTAGCGAGAAACGGGTCTGATGGCAAGCTTATGTATTTCTAGCTAAGCGCGCGAGGATTTCGCGCAAAACGTTTGGCATCATCTATTTCAATCAAGCCCTGTTTGATTAAAGCGTGCAAATCTTGATCAAGACTTTGCATACCGGAAGCTTTGTTTGTTGAAACGTAATTCTGCATTTGTTCCGTTTTTCCTTCTCGGATGAGATTGGAAATTGCAGGCGTATTCAGCATGATTTCGCGTGCGGCGATGCGGCTGTAATCTTTTTTCGGAAGAAGAATCTGTGAAATCACGCCGCGTAAGGTTAAAGAAAGCTGTAAACGAATCTGCGGTTGCTGATGCGTAGGGAAAACATCAATAATGCGGTCGATGGTTTGCCAAGCACTATTGGTGTGCAACGTTGCAAAGACAAGATGCCCCGTTTCCGCAAGCGTAATAGTTGCGGCAATCGTTTCTAAATCGCGCATCTCACCGACCAAGACAACGTTCGGATCTTGGCGAAGGACGTGCTTGATGCCGCTCGCAAAACTTTTCATATCAAGACCAAGCTCGCGTTGAGAAATGATGCTTTCTTTTGGTTGGTAAAGAAATTCCATCGGATCCTCCAATGTAATGATGTTTTCTTTTCTATTTTGATTAATATGCTCCAGCATCGCAGCTACCGTTGTGGATTTTCCATGGCCCGTTGGTCCTGTTACCAGGACAAGTCCTTGTGTGAGTTCTGCGAATGCGTACAGCGTGTCTTGCGCGTTGATCCATTCCATGTCGGGAATTTCGGCGGGAATAAGTCTCGCGGAAAGCGCGGGCATGTTTTTTTCTTTGTAAATGTTCAACCGGAGCCGCATGCCATTCTTTAACGCAAAGGCGGTGTCTAATTCCAAATCATTTTCAAAGCGTGCGAGTTGATCTTTGGTGAGGCCCGCCGTGATGATTGCTTGCACTTCTTTTGCTGATAGAACTTTTGCGTCTTCAGCTGGAACGAGGATGCCGTTAATACGCATCATAGGAACCACCCCGGATTGAAGATGGACATCCGAAGCACCGCGCTGCTGCGCTTCTTCAAAGAAGCGTTCAAAATCAAGCAGGGATTTCATTGGGAGTGTTTTTGGCATAGGGGTTTATACAATTAGCGGAAGCGTAGCAAGCGGAACTTTTTCGCCTGTAATAATGGATTCAATGCGATAAGCTCCATGTGTCGGAGCTTCTATGTAGCCGTTCCAGGCAAAGCGCGCGAGGCCGCCTGAGTTGATAAAGTCGAATAGCCATTCTCCAGCGTCTTCTGGATCCATCTGGCTTGTTCCTCCATTAACCGTTCTGAGCCAGAGGCGATTAAAATCTTCCTGGGAGCCAATGGAGGGAGCCATGATAATTGGAAGGCCGATTCCTGTGTAAAAGGAAAGCTCGCTTGGTTTTGTCCAAAGAATATCGGTATCACGCAATGTTTTCGCAAAGGAACGGAAATAGGTTTTTCGATGCTTGTAATAATGAATAGCAACGCCTCCATCTGAGACCGTTTCGGTGAGACGGAGTTTCTTTATTTCCTCTTGAAAGAATTCAGCGACATGTTTTCGTGTGCCGGCTTCAAGATTCAAGCGAATCTTTTTTGAAAGAATATGATAACGAAGTCCGCGGAGAATCTTTGCGCCAAGCTCTCGTTGCGCACCCGCGCCCCCAACACAAAATGTAATGGTAAGATGATGTTTCTTTTTAAATTCGCACAATTCTGTGCCAAGCTCTTCGCGTAAAACATCTTCGTATTTGCTAATGAATATTCCATTCGGATCAAGATTGCAGATGCGGGCAGCCAAATCTTTCTTTACGATGGTTGCCTCAGGTCCACCAATATTGCTTTTTGGGAGGGGAAAACCGGTGAGAAAAATTCGCTCATCCGGAACGCCATAAAGTTTTAATCGTTCTACAACGCGTCCATTCGGAGCGAAATATTTGATACGGCTTTTCTTTGGATCGAGCGGTACCCAAGCTCGGCTCATGTCCGCATCGCAAATCACGATATAAATATCGCCGGGATAGCCGTGCTCTTCCGCAGCAAAAGCCGGAATAAAGAACGTTGAAATGAGAGGAAGCGGATTTTTGGATAGCTTTTCAGTCAGATGTCTTCCAAGACCTTTCTTCCGGATATAGTGATAAATTTGTTTGAGTTGCAGCGTGGAATCGGAAAGATCTCGCCGCGGATAAAACGGAGGAATTTCCTGAAACTCATCCATCAATCCGAAAATAAGCGGACCAATGACAGGGATAGGTTGCAGACGAGAGACGATTTCATAAATACGCCGCGTGCTTCGCCATAGTTTCGCGTCGCTTTTTGGAATGCCTGCATAATCATTTGCGGTGATGATGCCGCCATGCGCGAGATCCTCAAGTCCGAACGCGGCGCGTTCGTGGCCATAGCCCATGTTAACGGAAACAACCCAGGCGCTTTTGTGATGGTGCGATGCCATGTACCGATTATATCACATCATACAAAAAACGCGCTTTATGAGGCGCGTTTTTTGGAAGAATTTTTTCGAAGCGTAAGTTCTTCGTGCATGTCAATTTCTCCCACGAAGGTATCAAATTTCTTTCGATAGATTGCATCAATGCGACGTTCCAATTCATCTTGTTTTACTTGCTTTGCTTTTTCTCCCAAATCTTTCAGCAAATCTTTTTGCGCTCGGAACCAAGCCCATTCGTCTGTGTAGGTGTACCAGCTGTATTCCCAGAGCTGATCTTCAATTTCATACGAAAGTTCGCGCGCCATTTCCGGAGAAATACCGAGGATTTTTTCTATTTCCAAAAGAGACGCCGGATAATCAGAGGCTTCCAGGCCATGTTCATGTCGAATTTGCTCTTCAACAATATGCTGCATGAGCAGGGATTTATGCATGTCTTTTAATGTCGCTTTGGGGATAGTTACGGATACGTATTCCATAGGATTTTCTGTGCTAAGAACAAAACGACTTCGGTTCAAATACTATCGAACAACGGTTGGGGCAGGCGGTGCTTGCGTCGGATTATGCGCATCAAGCGTGAAGCAGGTTATTCCAGCGTCATGCTGCCAGAATGTGCTTCCAGGTTTTACTGGTTGTCCGGAAACGAGGTCTTGTGAGACATCGGTAAAAGTGGCGCAGAGCTCATACTGATCGGGTTTAAGTTGATGAAAGTCGTAGGGAATGCCGGTTTCCGGGTCTTGAATGGAGGAGATATAGATGTCGCGTGCATTTTGGAGCTCATCCAATCCTTCCGGAAGATGCGCATTTCGCGTCCAGAACAAGTCAATCGCATAACTGATTTGCTGCAAATCTTGTACGCGTAATTCATCGGCGCGTCGGGCGCGCACTTTGTCCGGAGAGCCAAGAACGATGAGGCCGGCAATCGCAACACCCGTTACAAGAAGGATGACAATGAGATAGAAAATGCGAAGGCCAATCGATTGTGTGGATTTTTTCATAGGCGCTTAGGATTCCTTTTCCTCTTGTCGCAGGCTCCAGAGATAATAGCCAAAGATCGTTGCGGCGATGACAAGAACGATCAGCGCTTTCAAAATAAAACGCATTGTAAGCTCACCGGCAAGCAATCCCGTAACAACAGTAATAAGGTCTCCGATAATAATTCCTGCGGCGATAAACAGTGTGATATACGTTAGCCATTTGCGCACTTTTGAACTGCGCTTTTCCGGATCTTTCCTCATGGACTTTCCAAGAAGATAAGAAATAAAGACGAAAATAGGAAAGGTGATAATGAGCGATGCCGTTGCTGCGCGAATCGCTTCTATGGTTTGCGTATAATAGGACGGATTTGAAACGAGATCCGGAAGCCACTGATTTACAAACTGAAAGAGAATGGTGCCAAAGCTGAAGGAGCTAATATACAGGGTAAGAAACAGAACTAAATAGAGAAAAGCTTCTCGTGCTGAGAGATAGGGTTTTCGCTTCGGGACAGGAATGGCGAAGTCGATATCCGCGTAATAGTCGAGTGCGGATTTTACATCGTCCTCCGGCCAGCCGGCTTTCAAAAGCGCTTCTTTGAGTTTTTCCTTTGTAAGGCCCTTTTCGAGCCCTTCTTTTACAAAGGCTTGTAATTCAATATTCATAGCCTTTCTACTGTATCATTCCCTTGTGTTTTGTCCATGAAAAACAAAATCCCCGCTGCGAGCTGCATTGGGGATTCAGATGTCCTTCAGAGCGATCTCAAGAAGGTCTTCATCAATGAGATAGCATTCGAAAGTATCCCACTTTCCTCGAGAGAATTGCTCGAAGTAGCGGAGAAATTTTTTGGAATCATTTGTCGTGTCGAAGGCATAAGCGAGGCCGCGATTTCCGTAGACATCGACGATACGCAAGAGAAGGACCACGCGCATTCGATCGTCCGCTTTCGGCAATTTCGCTTCACCGAATTTATTCACGCATTCGACCGGTTCGGCGAAGGTCATGTAAAGAGCATTGATCCAGACGCTTTGAGGGAAGAAAAGGATTTCCTGTTCTTTCATTGAAACCTCCCATTGGTTTTGGAACAGTGTTATCAGGCGGGTAAAACCGACATTTGTCAAGGTTGAGACAAGCTCGTAAGATGGGAATCTCTTTATGACCCAACCTAAAACAAATGCCGAACGCGCCATTGAACTGCATAGAAAACTGCGCGGAAAGATAGAGATTCATTCCAAAACCCCCATTAACACGATGGAAGATTTGGCGCTGGTGTATACGCCGGGCGTCGGAGCCGTTTCCAGCCTGATTGCGGAAGATCCTACGCAGACAGACCTTCTTACCTGGCGAAAAAATACCGTGGCGATTGTTTCGGATGGAACCGCCGTACTCGGTCTTGGAGATATTGGTCCGGAAGCCGCACTTCCCGTACTTGAAGGAAAGAGCGCGATTTTTAAAGCATTCGCCGGCATTGATGCAGTGCCCATTATATTGGCAACAAAAGATCCGGAAGAAATTATTCGCACCGTGGAAATCCTTGCGCCTTCCTTTGGCGCGATTCAGTTGGAAGATATTTCTGCACCGCGTTGTTTTCATATTGAACGCGAGCTGGAACGCAGGCTTTCTATTCCCGTCATGCATGACGATCAGCATGGAACGGCTATTGTGGTGCTTGCCGGTCTTCTCAATGCAGTCAAAGTTGTTGGAAAAGAATTGGGCGAAATCCATGTTGTCTTAAACGGTGCCGGCGCTGCAGGCGTTGCGATTGCAAGATTGCTTACAACGGCTGGCGTTCGTTATCTTATTATGTGCGATCGCAAGGGTGCGATTTACGAAGGGCGCGATGGATTAAATGAAGAAAAAATAGAAGTCGCGAAAATAACGAATAAAGAAAAAAAGAAAGGCTCGCTTGCAGACGTTTCTGTTCAGGCGGACGTGCTTATCGGCGTGTCGGCTCCGGGAACCTTTACGCGAGGAATCATTCAGAGCATGGCGGATGCGCCGATTGTATTTGCGCTCGCTAATCCCGTTCCGGAAATTCTTTCGGAAGAGGCGCGGGATTTGGGTGTTGCCGTTCTTGCAACGGGACGAAGTGATTTTCCTAATCAAGTAAACAACGCTTTGTGTTATCCCGGACTTTTTCGCGGGATGTTTGATTCCGGCGTGGAACATGTTTCGGATGAAATAAAATTACGCGCAGCGCATGCTATTGCAGATAGTGTCGCTTCCCCGACAAAAGATTCCATTATTTCTACAATGTTTGAACCGGGCTTACACACAAGAGTGGCTGAGAGTGTGAAGAATGCCTAGTTAGCGATCGCTCATTTTTCTGCTATGATGAGCCTATGATCGTGCTTGAGAATGTCAGCAAGATATATGGAAAGAACTCCGTCGGTCTTGAAGGAGTTTCTTTGCGTATTGAAGCGGGCGAATTTGTGTCTATTGTGGGACAAAGCGGCGCGGGAAAAACAACGCTCGCCAAAATCCTCATGGCGGAAGAACAGCCTTCAAGCGGCAAAATCAAAATCGGTGATTGGGATATCACGCGCATTCGTTCGCGCGAAATTCCGCAATTACGCCGGCAAATGGGCGTTATTTTTCAAGACTATAAACTGCTTCCGAAAAAGACGGTATATGAAAATGTCTCTTTTGCTCTTGAAGTTGCAGGAGATTCTCCAAGACATATTCGCGAAGTTGTACCGCAGGTGCTCAAAATCGTCGGACTGGAAGAAAAGGCGCGCCGTTTTCCCGAGCAATTGTCGGGAGGAGAACAACAGCGTGTGGTGATTGCGCGTTCGCTTGTGCATCGGCCAAAAATTCTACTTGCCGACGAGCCGACGGGAAACTTGGATACACTGAATACGCGCGATATCATGGACTTACTTGTAAAGATTAATGCATTTGGAACAACCGTGGTGCTTGTGACGCATAATCGCGAAGTGGTGAATGCTCTACAACGCCGCGTGATTATGCTGCGCGATGGACGCGTAGAATCAGATCAGGCACACGGAAAATATACGCTCTCAATTTAACCTATGATAACGGCTTGGCGGATCTTTAAAAACTCATGGAAGCATATCGGTCGGAATCTCTGGATCGGTCTTGCAACGGTTTTTGTTTTTATGACGGCATTGGTATCCGTGAATGTTCTTCTCGGTGCAAATGTGATGACAACGCGCGTCATCTCGCTTCTTGAACAGCGTATTGACGTGACAGTCACGTTTCAACCGCAAACACCGGAAGCTGTCTTGAATCAAGCGCGTTTTTATCTTCTTTCTTTACCGCAAACGGCTTCTGTGTCACTTGTCACCGCCGATGAAGCGCTGACGCAATTTCGAGAGCGGAATAAAGGAAATACAAAAGTCCTCGAAGCGCTTAATGAACTCGATGCGAATCCGCTTGGTGGTCAGCTAATCTTGAAAGCAAAACGTTCGGAAGATTATGCCTTTTTGCTGAGTGCGGTTCAGAATCCGCAATATGCGCCATTCATCAAATCTTCTTCCTATGACGATCACAAAGACGCTATAGCAAAAATCCAAATCTTTGGAAGAAATGTACGCCTTGTCGGCGCGGTTCTTGTCGCGCTCTTCGCTCTCTTTGGACTTCTTACGGCTTTCAATGCCATCCGCGTAGCCATTTATACGCATCGCGAGGAAATCGCCATTATGCGACTGGTGGGTGCTTCCTCCATGTTCATTCGTGGTCCATTTGTCCTTGAAGGTATTTGGCTTGCCTTCCTTTCCATTGCTGCAACCGTGGGCCTTGTCTTTGGATCTATTCAAATCATTGAGCCGCATTTGCTAACGCTCTTTGATGGAAATGATCCGGGTCTCATAGCTTTCTTCTATAATCAAGGACTGTCTATTTTCAGCATTCAGGCCGCTGCGATTATCTTCCTTTCCGCCCTTGTTTCCTGGATTGCTGCCGGGCGTTATATCCGCAAATAATCCATGTTACTTCTTTTTGATAAAACACATGCCTATCTTGGCGAAGTCTCGTTTTCAGGCGGGGCGCTTGCTTCTGTTGTGCTTTCCGCAAAAGGGGATGAATGTATTGGCTCGTCGGTGAGTGCCTGGCAAATGCGAGGGATTCCAACAAGAAAAAAAGTCGCCATTCATCATGAGCATGCTTCAGACGATCAAGGTTTTTATATTGAACGCATGCAGCCACGAGAAGAAGGTTTTGCAAACGCCCTTCGCCAGTGGCTCGATGAGCGCGGGATTTTTTATGTCGATTTGGATTCGGAAAAAATGTTCTACTGGGAGCTTCTGCTGCGCATTCCGTTTTCTTCTCAAGAACGTTTTACCTTCATCCTTGGTCTTCGCGACTGCAAAGGAGAGGCGATGAAAGAACTTGCGCCACTGTTCCAGGATGCGCAAACGGATCCAAATCTAAAACAAAGCGCGCGTAGAACGCGCGCGATGAATCGATTAAAAGTGAAGTTATCGAAGCTGGTAAGCGATAAACTTTGTCACGCGTAGGTTTCTACTTTCCAGAAATATTTTCCGCGACTTTAGCGGCCACTTTTTCCGCGTCCTTTTCTTCGCGTTTTATTTCTTTATCTTCTTTTTCAATGGCGCGCTCAGCAGCGCCTCTTTTTACATAGAAGTTCGAAACGGAAAAGACCAGCATCGAAGCGAATAAAATGCCCAGGGCATTTACAGTAAACATGCCGAATGATCCTGCGATAAGCGGCCAATTCCATTTTGCAATGCCAATGCCCGTAACCGCGAGTGGAGGAACGAGTGCAACCGACACAGCTACGCCAGGCAAGGCAACGGAGAGATTTGGTTTTGTAAGCGCAAAGGAAGCCGCGAGTCCGGCGACGATGGCGATCGCGGCGTGAATCAAAGAAGGGGAGGCGCGCTCAAGAATTTCGGATCCGTTGATGCCGGTATTCGTCATAAGAAAGAGCGCTGTCAGTGTAGCGAATCCGATCGCAATTAAAATGGATTTTAAGAGCGTGTAAAAACTGCGTCCGATGAGTTTTCCATCTGAAAGAATAACGCCCATGCCTATTCCGAGAATAGGGAAGAGTACCGGTGCAATCAGCATGCTTCCGATAATTACCGCGGAGCTGTTAAGAATAAGGCCGAAGGTGGCCATGAGGATGGAGAGGAACATTAGGAAGAAATACTCAAGACGCGGGGAACTGTGCATGATGAGGGTTTCGAGGGCTTTTTGTTTGTCGATGTCTTTTTGGGAAGAGAAGAGTCTGGATAGCATATTGCTTCTATGGTAGCACGGGGGATTTTTTGAGAAAATCCATACGTCGAGGTCTCCATTTTCGTTAGTATTGTGAGAATTAGTCATTTGTGGATCAAATAGGCTATAATAAAATACATGAAAAAGACTTTATTTCCATTGGTTCTTGCAGCATTTCTCATTGTAACGGGGCAAGGTTGCGATATGTCGACTCAGGTCCCCCAGGGCGTTCCGGTGCAAAGCCACGTCACTTCGTCTGCAGCAGTTGTCGTTCCTGCGGAAAAGCCAAAAGCGGCGATCGAAGATTCGGTGACTGTAGAGCAAGCGCCTCAGGAAACTGAGTCGGAAGCTGCCGCTGTTCCTTCGCAAGAGGAAGTGCAAACTGTTCCGTTGCAAAGCGCTCCTGTACTCGTAACGGATCCGATCATTACAGCACCTGTTGTTACGCAGCCTGCTGTTAAAACTCAGCCCGTTGTCGCTGACCCAACGCCGGCTCCAGCTCCAACCTCGGCTATTACAAGTTCGGCGCCAAACGGAACCTATGTCAATGTAGATGGAAATACAGTCTCGAGTCCTTACTTAGCTCCTTCGGCTCCGTCAGGGGCGACGGCTCAGTGTCGGGATGGAACCTATAGCTTCAGTCAACATAGAAGCGGAACCTGTTCGCATCATGGTGGCGTATCGAAATGGCTTTAAGGAGTAATAAAAATAACCCCGAATAGGGGTTATTTTTATTGGCTCCGGGGCTTGGATTCGAACCAAGATTAACGGCTTCAAAGGCCGCGGTCCTACCATTAGACGACCCCGGAATGTGCGGAAAGTTTAGAGGATTTTTAGCCTTAGGTCAATCCTGTAAAAAGAAAAGCTTTGGCTGCAGGATTTGCAACCGGAGCCAGTGAGGTTATGCGACATTGATACACTTCTTGAGATCCGCCCATGACGAATGCTCGCCCCAGTTAACGAAGCAGCTCATGAGGCCACTTCGGCCGAATTGGAGCTCTTCGATCGTCCCGATGCGATTGTGATAGTCCTTATGCGTCACGTGCTTTCCGAGAAACCGTTTCGGCAGCTTCTTGATGTGCCCGATGCGCTCGTGAAAATAGCGACTGTCCTGAACGCCGACCTTATTGGCGCAATGAGCGGCGATGTGAGCAAGGACATTTTTGTGACCACCTCGACCTTTGATGATTCAGCTATTAGGAAAGCGAAGGATGCGCATGATCACAAAATTGTTCTCATCGATGGCGATCGGCTGGCAGATTTAATGATCAAGTATGACGTCGGTGTTCAAGTTCGGACAAAACTAGAAATGAAGGAAATTGATGATGGTTTCTTTGAAGCGAATTGATTACAATCAATATGTCACCATTTGGAGTATCCGGGCCTGCTTCACCAGACAATGAAGCAATACGTGAATTACGCGATGAGGTTAAAAAAATGAATAAAACAGCAGGTTGGACAAACGGCATCATGATTTTTTAACATTCGCTATATTTGTTTTGACTATTGTCCTTGCTTATCAAGGTATAAACCTATGACCTCTCTCCCTTCCGACTTCCGCGATCGTCCAAAACTCCAACGCTATTGGATCAATTTTCTTGTTCTCATTGGCCGTCAAAAAATCAAAATAGTTTGTTGTGATTCCTATCGCGTCGAAGGAAAAATGAGGGCCTGCAAGGGGTGTCCGCGAATTTATAATCAGAACGCTTCCGGATGGTTTTATCGTTTTCTTGCCCGGGTAGGGAAGAAAAAAGTCTTATAAAAAACTTGCTGTATGCAAGGTGCAAATTCCGTCCCCGAGGGGGAAGATACCTATAAAAAGAACTCTTTCCCTTCGGGGAGAGTCCATTTTTTATTTCACCTTTTTTGTGTTTCACCATCAATCTATACAGTTGAAAGCGTAACTTCCGGACATTCAGACAAAGTTTGCGGACAGATCTCCGACGCGATTCTTGATGCTTACCTCGCACAAAATTCAATGAGCCACGTTGCCGTCGAGTGCTTTGGCGGGCATGGCCTTCTCGTGATCGGCGGGGAGGCCATAACGCGCGCAGAAGTGCATTTTGAAGAAGTCGCTCGACACGTCTTGCTGAGAGCCATTGAATGAGTGCCTGAAGCAAAAGAGGCTAGAGCGGCTCCGGTGGGCGGGTGTTGCCCCGCTTGGTCCTGATGGGAAAACGTAGGTTACGTTTCAACAGGATAAGCTGAACACTGTTTTGATCAGCACGCAGCATCGACGATTGTGCGTTGGAGGGCACTCGCCGAAGGAGGATGAGCACTAAGTGAAACGCTGGAAAGCGATGAAGCGACATATTGTGCAAGTAAAAAAAACATTGTAAAAAAGGCGACGGGGGCTGCCGTCCTAAGCAACGACAGGCTCTTCTGCATTAGGCGCATAACGCGAGAAAAATCTAGAACGTTTTAGCTTTGTGTGAAAATAGCTTACACTTCATACATCCTATGAATAAAAAGCTTATTTTTTCTCTGAGCGCAGTCGCATTGCTTGTTCTTCTTGGCCAAGGCTGCCAGGCTGCTCCAGAACAAACACGAGTTGGAAACACGCCCGCTACACAGCCGGCAGTAATGCCGGAAGCGCAAGTTGATGCCTCTGTGAATGCTATTTTGAATGATGCAGAAACATCGGCGACCGTGGAATCGGATGCGAGCGCGGACGCAGAAGTTTTTCAGCAAGATAGCGCTGGTCTTGATACCTATAGCCAATCAGATTATGAAATCAAATAACATTCTTCAAAACCTTACCGTCGCTGCGCTTACGGCGAGCTTATGCGTTCCCTCAAGCGCGCTGGCGCAAACACGCCTTGATGCATCTGCAACTGTTCGTGCAAAACCAGAGGCATCGAGCGTAGCGGATCGGGCGCGCGTGTGTACCGGTCTTGAAAATCGCGTGCGTTTGTTGGAAACGCGCTATGCAGAATTACAAAAGCGGCTTGAAGCAAATCAGGGCGCGCAGAAAGATCGCTTGGAAAGTTTGCGCAATGAACGCTTGGACCATACAAAGACATGGCAAGACAAAGAGAATACAAATAGAAATACGCAATTCACGAAGCTGGAAGCGCTTGCAAAAACGGATGCGCGGAAAGCGGCTGTTGTCGAATTCAAAATGACAGTGGAAACAGCTGTAACGGTACGCCGTGAAGCTTTTCGTGCAGCGGATGAAACATTTAAAGCGCAGATGCGCTCGGCGGCGGATAACTGGAAGACGAGTGCCAGCGATGCGGCGGCGAACTTTCGTGCGGCTGTACAAACAGCGGCGGATGGAGCGCTTACGCTCTGCAAATCAGGAGATGATGCGGAATTGATTCGCACCGCTTTTCAAGCGGATCTTAAAACGGCGCGTATGCAATTTCAGAATGATCGAAAGAGTCTGACGCGCGTGGGGGATCAAGCAAAAGCATATGCCCATTCACGCAAAGAAGCTTATGCAACGGCCTTTGCGGATTTCAAGATAACGCTTGAAGCGGCACGGATTGCCTTAAAAGCGGCTTTTGCTGCGGACGCATCAAAGACAGTATCCAATTAAATGAAACAAATAAAAAAACGGGCGCTCAGCCCGTTTTTTTATTTGTTCTTTTTACAAGTTTACATTGATGCTTGCAACAGTGCTGGCTTCGCTGGTGACATTGAAGTCGGCGGCGGTGTTGATATCGGCGCCGAATGTGTAATCGGAGAAGAAGGTATCGGAGATATCGTCGATCTTCGTATTCCACGCGGATCCGTATAGTGATGTCGCAGCCGATTCGGAAGCAACCCATCGTAGCGTTCCATAGCGGGAAACAGCATATACGCGACCGAGCGTTGTGAACTTCACCATGCGTACACCTGGGCGATAGGTGACATTTGTTCCGAGCGGCATGGAGCTGAGTGTACTGCTATCGAGGCTCAAAACACCGTCGAAGCCTGTATACCAGGTGAAATACGCTTTTTCATTCGGGAAAGCATGGCGCTTTCCGTCTATCCCAACATAGTAAACGGCTTTACAAGGATCGTTTACGCTAATGATCCCGTAAGTTGGACATGCGAGCTTCACGAGCTGAAGAGCATATGGACTTGTGGAGCTTAAAGATGAGGCACTTATGGTTCTTGTATATGTTCCAGTATTTCCGGCTGCGTCTGAACAGTTTACTTTTACAGAATGGTTTCCATTACTTGGGAATGTATAGCTTGCTGTTGCGGTACCGGCGGTTGTTCCGGAGAGACCCATTACTCCAACAAGCGCGCTGTTTACGTAGAGCCGGCAAGAGCTAACGCCTACGTTATCGGCGAAGGTTGCGGAAAGCAGGGTGCTTGCGCCCGTCGTTACTGAGCTGGGGTTGATGCTTAAAACGGTAGGAGAAATCGTGTCCGCGGTGCTCGCCGTCGTGACGGTTACCGTTCCCGTGTTCATACCAACATTCCCCACAAGATCGAAGCAGTTTACTTGAGTGGAATAGCTTCCTGCGCTTGGGAAGATGTAATCCATAGATGCTGATCCACTGGTCGTTCCTGCACGCGTCATGTCTCCAGCGAGAACGCCGTTTACATGGAGTGTACAGGCAGTTACACCAATATTATCAGAGAAACTCGCGGAAATAGCTGTGGAAGCGGCTGCGGTTGCCGTTGTTGGGCTAATCGCTCCTATGGTAGGAGTGATTGTGTCTACCGGAATGGGCACGGTGACTGTTTCTGTATGCGTTTCAGTATTTCCTGCACGATCAGAACACTCCACAACAACAGGGTGACTACCGCTGGATGCGAAGGTGTGATCTTTACTTGCTGTACCCGTCAAAGATCCGATGCCTCCGGAAAGAGTCATGAGTCCGCTTCCAGGAAGTAAAAGTTCAATACCGTCTACGGTTAATATGCAGCTCTGGATTCCGGAGCCGAAATCCGATTCGCTATAATAGGTTGAAATGGTAGTCGGCGTTCCTGCGCTGAGCGCTGGGGTAAAAGAAAAAGGAGAGAGGCTTGGTGCGGAGGTGTCGGCGGAAACGCTCACGTTTGTTTGGTTGTGGGCGCTATAGGTTTCAAGCTTATCGTAACAAGTCGTGCGCACCTCATGCGTTCCGGCTGTCGTGATGGTTATGGTTTTGGTCGCTGTACCGGATGTAAGCGTCATCGCTCCTTGGTTCGTGCCATCAAGAGAGAGATTACAGTGATGGACATTGGATCCGCCCACAGAAGCTGAATAGGTGGAGCTGAATTGGGTTGGAACAGAGACAATTATTGCGGATGGTGTCGGTGCACCGATGGTAAATATTGCGTACGCGAGTGCCGGACTCGCAAGAAAACCGATGGCAAGCATCGGGGTAAGGGCCGCAGCAAAGCGGAGAAGAGTATTTTTCATAGGGTTTTAGTGTACCTATTTCTAGCATTTTGTACAAATCTTGTAAACTTTGCTTTACACGTCTATCATGGGCGCATGTCATTGCAGCTCATTGTCCCTTCGTTTGTAGCGGGGCTTCTTATGTTCCTCGCGCCTTGTACTTTGCCGCTTGTGCCGGCATATTTAGGTTTTATTTCCGGCATTTCTTTTACCGAAATTCGCGACAAGGAAAAATTGAGACAGGTTCGCTGGCGTATTTTTTTGAATGGCGTTTTATTCGTTATTGGTTTTTCATCTGTTTTTATTATTTTAGGCGGAGCCTTTGGTCTCGCGGGTTCATTTATTGCGCCGTATCGCGTGTGGCTTGCAAGAATCGGCGGGTTGGTTGTTATTCTTTTCGGTGTCTATCTTCTTGATCTTTTTGAATGGAAGGCGCTTGCTTTTCTGAACAAAGAAAGACGATTTCCTCTTGGAGGTGTGCTTCGACCCGGAAGGCCGTTTTCTTCTTTGTTATTTGGCGCCACATTCGCTTTTGGTTGGACGCCTTGTATCGGGCCGGTGCTTGCGAGCGTTTTACTTTTAGCATCGACATCCGCCACGGCTTTTAATGGAGCGTTTCTTTTACTTGTGTTCTCTCTCGGATTTTCCATTCCGTTTTTACTTCTTGCGCTTCTTATTGGGCGGGCGGTTGAGATTTTGAAACCATTTCAGAAACACATGAAGCTCCTTTCTCAATTGGCGGGCGTCTTTCTTATTCTGTTAGGCTTCCTTCTTGTGACTAATAGCTTTGGAACCTGGATCGCCTTCGTGTATCAACATCTCACCTTCTTTCGCTACGAAAGTCTTTTACGTTTTTTGTAGAGATCTTTTTTCGAAGCAGTTCACGTGAAGCGACAAAGGGACTATTATAGGCATGTATGAAAATCCAAAAAGGACTACCGATGTTTGAAAATCAGTCCGTACTGTTTATTACGACCGGATCTCATGATGGCATGCTGTATCTTGCCGGAGACGGTTCTATAAAGAAGATTTCTTCTTTTCGCGTGAAAAAACCGAAGTATTCAGATAAGGAAGGTTTTCTCAAAACAAGTTTGCGTTCAAGCGGGGGAAAGGGGACAGAAGGTCGAAATACGCGCAGCGGTTCTGTTCGAGAATTGGATCGTCGCGAAGAAAATCGTGCTTTTCTGCAGGAGTTAAAAACGAGTATTGCAAATGCGGCAAAGCAGTATGTAATTACGGATGTTTATCTTTTTATTCCACCCGCATTAAAGGAAGAAGCGCTCAGTGTCTTGCCCGCAAAACTTCTCCGCCGGTTGCGCCAACGCGTTGTTGGAAACTATCACGAGCATCATCCATTTGAGTTGATTCGACTCGCACAAAAGAAAGCCCAAGCCCTTCCGGTAACAATGATGAGTTCAGAAGCGCGATCATTGGTGAAGCGTAAATCGCAAAAATAGAAATCATAACATAAAGGAACGCTTTGTTTTTAGCTTTATTTCTGTGGATAACTTGGAAGGAAAAAAGGCTGCTCTTAGCAAAATAATAAAAAATAACGCGCTTGATTGAATACAGGCTGGCGTTGGTTTGCTATAATATAATCGCAATTGTTTTAATACATTTGTGCTCATTCACTCTTTATTTTGTTTTCGTATGATGGGAAAACATATGTGTCCTCTCCACCAAGCCGCTTTTTGGCTTATGTGGGTCGGTGCGGTTAACTGGGGTCTCGTAGGTCTCGGCGCTTTTTTTGGCGGTAACTGGAACGTGGTTAATCTTATTCTCGGCTCCTGGCCTTCGCTCGAGTGGATCGTTTACGTCCTCGTCGGTTTGTCAGCCCTCTTCATGCTCATGAAGAGCAGCTGCAGTGCTTGCAAGGTCAGCCTGGGCGGGGAAAAGAAAATGAACATGTAAGACCGTAGGTATTTTTGATGAGCTCTTTAGTTCATCCGATAAAACCCCGCTTCTCCTGAAGCGGGGTTTTGAGTTCACGGCTTTCCAAAAGAGCGCTATACTAGGGCCATGTCACAAAAACAGCTTCAACTATATTTCTTCACCGGTTTCTATTTGGTGATTCTTGTGTTGGCGTTTTTGATTTTCCGTCCGTTTGTTCCCGTGCTTGCTTTGGCGGGTATGTTCGCCGTTATCCTCCAGCCTGTTCAGGATCGGTTGAGTACATTATTTCGCGGGCGGCTTCCCGGATTTGCCTCCGTACTCGCAATTGTTTTACTTATTTTGCTTTTCCTTGTGCCAATTGGCTTTATCGGTACGCAGGTCTTTCAGGAAACAAGTACGCTTTACACGTATGTGACCACGAATGGAAAAGACGTTACGACTTTAGTGAATGATGTTATTACAAAACCCGTGCAGCAATACGTTCCCGGATTCTCCATTGATGTTGATACGTATGCACGACAAGCGCTCTCTTGGCTTATTGGAAATTTGGGACAAATTTTCTCCGGTACATTGCAAACCGTTCTTGGATTCTTTATCGGTCTTGTTGCGCTCTATTATTTTTTGAAAGATGGCCGCGGTTTTCTTCAATCTATCGCCGAACTTTCTCCGTTACCGAATCGGTATGACATACAGGTTCAGGAACGCCTCACGCTCGCCATTAACTCCATCGTAAAAGGGACGCTTTTGATCGCGCTTATCCAAGGCATTCTTTCCGGAATTGGATATTCCATGTTCGGACTGCCGAACCCGGCTCTTTGGGGAACGCTTGCGGCTATTGGTGCGCTTGTTCCGGGTGTGGGAACAACCATTGTTCTTGTACCGGCGGTTACGTATCTTGTTATTACCGGACACTATTTCCCCGCATTCGGTTTAGCAATCTGGGGTATGACGGCGGTTGGTCTTATTGATAATATTCTCGGCCCATCTCTTGTCGGACATGGCGTAAAAATTCATCCGCTGTTTATTTTGTTCTCTGTTTTGGGCGGTATCGTGTTCTTTGGTCCTACAGGATTTCTTCTCGGTCCTTTGATTCTTTCTCTTTTGTACGCGCTTACGGATATTTATCGCTTACTTATCCTCAAACAGCCCTTAGCAAAAATAGAAAAAGAAGACTAATTTTGTATCGATTCAAGTACGGCGTATGTGACGGCGCCGTGCGCTTTTTGATCCTCCGCTTCTCGGAAATAAAGCACGAGTTCTTTCTGTCCTTTGAGCCACACATGTATTGCTTCGCGTAGGACACCCGAGCCTCGACCATGAATAATTTTTATTACCTGGATTCCCTGCATGAGTTCTGCATGGAGAAAAGATTCTAAAATGCCCAAAGCTTCCTCGACGCGCATTCCATGCAAATCGATTTCGGGGGCTCCACCTATTTCTGCGGCAAAGAGCGCGTGCTCGTACTCTTCTTTTTCTTCAGGTTTGCTTGTTCGCGCGTTCATGGTTGGAGCTTACGTTGTTTTGCGTGCTTTGTCAGTCTGTTCCTGATTTTGATTGAGACGTATGATATTCGCATGACTGCCCGCCAAAAACGCAATATTCTTTCCGCTTGCATTGCGGTTCTTATTTTACTGGCCGCCCATTTCAATCTTATTGATCTTCAGTCGAATTCCGTTCCAGAGGTCGTGACGCCGACGCCGGTTTCCGCAGCGAGTTCCGGATTTGGGAATGCACTTGTGGTTCGTACCGTTGATGGAGATACATTAGAAGTGAGCGAAGACGGCAAAGCGGATTCTGAAAAAATTCGTCTTCTCGGAGTGAATACGCCCGAGTCCGTTGATCCGCGCAAGCCGGTGGAATGTTTTGGAAAAGAAGCTTCGCATTTTACCGATGAACTTATGACAGGGAAACGCGTAGAACTTGTGAGCGATCCTACAGCCGACAATGTAGATAAATATGGTCGCCTACTTCGCTTCGTAGAATTGGAAGATGGAACGAATTTGAATGAAACCTTGCTTCGCGAGGGCTATGCCTATGCGTATCTTTCTTTTCCGCTTAGCGCGGAGAAAAAAGCGCTCTATCACGCGCTTGAACAAGAAGCCAAGGCGGCGGAGCGCGGATTATGGAGTCCGGATACCTGCGCGGGTTTGCATTGACCAAGGCATAAGATTGTGCAAAGCTTTTTTCGGTTCTTTCAAAGGAGTATGTGATGAAGTCCAAGCCACTTGCCGTCTTTGACGTGGATGGCACGATTTATCGTTGGTCGCTTTTCCATGAGCTGATCGAACGTCTTGGAAGAGAGGGCTTGATCGCCCCTGTCCACTTCGATCTTTTTCAAGAGATTTTGGAGGCGAAGCTCGACTGGCAGAACAGGATTCTTTCCTATGCTGAGTATAACCGAGTTTCGGTGTCCGCCCTTTTGAGCGGATATCTTGCTGACATTTCTTATGAGCACATTCATGCGCTTGGAAAAGAGATCCTGCGTGAAACGGGAGATCGTGTGTATGTCTTTACGCGTGAGTTAATTTTCGTGCTTCACAAGGCTGGCTATCACACGCTTGCCATCAGCGGTTCACCGCAGGATCTTGTGCGCCAATTCACCGAGAAGCTCGGTTTCGACGGAGCGCTTGGAACAGAGATCGAAGTCAAAGACGGGCAACTGACGGGTAAGTGTTCCGAAGAGGTTTTTGCTGACAAAGCAGGGGCTTTAAAGAAGTATGTTGCGCAACTCGAAGAACCGCATGAAGTCCGGGTTGCTCTCGGAGATACGGCGAATGATTTGAGCATGCTGCGGCTCGCAGATTATCCGATCGCGTTCAATCCCGATCAGAAACTCAAGGAAGAGGCGCGCCGGGAGAATATCCCTGTCGTTTTCGAGCGTAAGGACAGTATTACGCCCTTGATTGCTCTTGGCGGCGGTCTTCGCGATCTACGTGGTCCGCCGATGTTTAGCGAAACAACTCTCTCTACTATTCTGCCCAGCGATATTGCCCGTGAGCTTCGGAAACGGCTTCAGGCTCTTCATCTGAATATTTCTTGACCTTTTGCCCGCGTTGGAAGACGCGGGCTTTTTCTTGCCAAATTTTCTGCGGCGAAGGTAGGCTTAAGGATATGCAAATTCAAGCCGCGCACGGAAATATTTTTGAACAAAAGACAGGTCTTCTGGTTCTTCCTTTGAAAAAAGGGGAAACGCTCTCCACACAATGGAAGGAGCTGGATGCGCTTTTCGAACAGCAACTCTCAAAACTTTTACAGGAACAAGAATTTGAAGGAAAACAAGGAGAAGCTCTCGTCATTCCTTCTTTAGGGAAAGGAAAGGCATGGAAGCTTTGTGTAATCGGCATCGGCGACGCAAAGAAGTTTTCTCTTGAGAGCTATCGCGTGATTGGAGCGCATATTACGAAGCGTGCAAAAGAAGCAAAAGTAAAACAGGTATTGATTCCCTTTGAAGCTTTTCCAAGTCTTGAAGGTGTTTCTCTGCGTGTTGCCGCAGAGCGTTTTGCTGAGGGGCTACTTTTAGCGGATTATAGTTTTCATGCCTATCATAAGAAAGCTCAGGAACGCGTAAAAAAGCAGGCGATAGACCGCGTAGAATGCTTTGTCGGATCCGCGGCGAAAGCGCGTCAGATTGAAGCCGGACTTGAAGAAGCGTGCGCGATTGTGGAAGGAACCTGTCTTGCGCGCGATCTTGTGAATACGCCGTCTGCAGATATGACACCTGCACATATGGTGGACGTCGCTCGCGAACTTACTGCTTCTCCGCGCATCACACTTAAACTGCTTTCAAAAGCGCAGATGGAAAAACTTGGCATGCACGGAGCGCTTGCGGTTGCGCGCGGTTCGGATCATGAACCGGTGGGTGTGCATTTAATTTACCGTCCGGCAAAAAAGGCGAAAAAGAAAATCGCCATTGTCGGAAAAGCGGTTACCTTTGATTCAGGCGGTCTCTCTTTAAAACCGGCAGGCGGAATGATGACCATGAAAATAGATATGGGAGGTGCGGCAGCTGTTTTAGGACTTTTTAAAGTTCTTCCTTTTCTCCAGCCAAAAGCGGAAGTGCATGGCATTTTTCTCGCGGTGGAAAATATGCCTTCCGGCAGATCCTATCGTCCGGGAGATGTTGTGCGAGCCATGAATGGAAAAACGATTGAAGTTTTGAATACAGACGCGGAAGGACGTATTACGCTCGCAGACGCGCTCTGCTATGCTGTAAAGCAAAAGCCGGATGCTATTGTTGATTTAGCGACGCTGACAGGCGCCTGCGTAAGTGCGCTTGGAGAGGACATGGCTGGATTGCTTTCAAATGATTCAAAGCTCTCACAAAAAATTCAAGCCGCGGCGAAAGAAGCTGGGGAACCGCTCTGGGAGTTGCCACTTTATGAACCGTATAAAGAACACATTAAATCGAAGATAGCGGATATAAAAAATATCAGCGCACATGGCGCGGGCACGATTACCGCCGCGCTATTCTTACAGTATTTTGTTGGAGATTCTTCTTGGGCACACTTGGATATTGCTGGTCCTGCATATTCCGAACGCGAAACACAGCCGGATCTTCCGCAAGGTGCTTCCGGTTATGGCGTGCGCACGCTTACAAGATATCTACAGGCTCTCTAAACGCGTGATATTGTTTTGTGGTATACTTTGTTTTGTAATATTTCAACACTCCATTCGTAAATAACAAATATGAAAGTAAAAATATATTCAACACCGACATGCCCTTATTGCAAGCTTGCAAAAGGCTATCTAACCGAGCATGAAATTCCTTTTGATGATATCGATGTTTCCGCAAACTCCGATGTCGCTCAAGAAATGGTAAAACTCTCAGGACAAATGGGCGTTCCGGTAATTGACGTTGATGGTCAAATCATCGTTGGTTGGAACAAGATGGCGCTTGAAGAAGCTTTAGCAAAAAGAAAAGAAACGGCATAAACAATTCGTTTTCATAAAAACAAAACACCCGGTGCATAGGTGTTTTGTTTTTTTATCGGACGGTTATGAAAACGTTCTTATTTTTGTGGTACTCGCGCGTAGGGTCTCATGGCCTTTAATACTTCTGCTTGTTTTGGCATGCCTCGTCTTATATAGCGAAGAATACCGTCGCTTGAAATTCCGTACACCATTCGTTTTGTAACGGTAGAAAGAAATCTGGTTTCGCTCGCACTATATTTTTTTGCGATTGCAAGTTTACTGTCCACGAGAAGCGGGAAGGGAAGTTTTAAGAGTTCTGCGAAACGCGCATGCGATGCGGCATTCGCAGAACTGATAGCATAGAGATGAATGCCGAGATCCTGAAAATCTTGCCAAGCATTTCTTGCGGCGGAAAGCTGTATCGTACAGCCAGGGGTTAGATCGCCGGGATAAAATATCAACACAACCGGGCCTTCCTTGAGCGTGTCCGAGAGAGCGCGCGCGGCTCCCGTTTCATCCTTCAGGGTAAAATCCGGAGCCTTTCCTCCAATAACGAGTGGCTTTTTCTGCATAGGTCTTTAAACGTAAGTATCGCATATTCACAGCCCCATCGCAAAACAATGTGATTGATATTGACGATTCCTTGATTTCACGAAAAGATACGGCCAATCTATGAACCGAATTTTTCAAGGCTTTGCCCTTTTGGGAGTCCTCGTTCTCGTGGGTGCGGGATGCGCGGTCCCTAATCCTTTTGAGAATGGATCCGCCCCGGATGCCGGCTCAGCGAGCAAATCGGTAGTGGCCGCAGAGGCCTTACAATTTGTCCCGGGAGATTCCTTCGAGATTCGTCAAACCTTTTTAGGGCTCGGGGGTTTTCTTCCTGATCTCTTTAAAAATAAAAAAGGCGTACGCAATGTTACGGTGAAGCGATTTGCGCCAACGCACGCCGCTGAATTAGATTGGAATATTCTTCTTGAAGAGGAGACGGCCGCTTCAAAACAAGCGCGTGCCGATTTTGAAAAACAAGCCTCCGATGGGAATGCTATTCCTCCGGAAATACAATTAGAAACGCGCACGGCAAGCGGAACGGTTCGAGATATAAACTTACACGATCCGCATGCCGCTCTTTTGCCGGCCTATTGGAAAGAAGGGGAGACAAGCGCGGACAACGTGAGATCCGGTATTTGGTTAAGCGATGACGCTTTTCAAGAACTATCACGCACAGGAAAAACAATTTTGAATCTTGGTATTTTTGATTCCTCCATTAATACCATTATGAAAAGCGCCTCTGATTTGCAAAGCGCGTATGCCACGTTAAAAAACAAAGCGGAAGAAGATGGACAATTTCATGATTTGACACTGCTTCAAGCGGATCCGGATCCGATCGAATATCCTTTAACCGTGAATGGAAGCAAACGAATGGTTTCCGCGTGGAAAGTGCGTAACTGGTTTGGGGAGCTGATTGTTCTCAACAGTCGTCAGAACCCGATGATTCTCAAAATGACGATGAATCCGCTTTTTGCCGGAGCAACAGAAATGTTCGGCGGCGGAACGACCGCGCTCAACGGCGTGTTCGGCTATGAGGTGGATAATCTTGAACTTCATTATCTCCAAGATCAAAAAACAACCGTCAATTAGGCGGTTGTTTTTTTATGCGAGTTTGTTTTGCGATTTGGCACAAGTGCGAGTACAGGCGCTGGTAATAGAGTTGATCGCGAATTTGACGATACTGCGTTAAGTCTTTTACAAGTTCACCGAGCTTTCCTGGGAGTTCGACGCCACGATTGGGCCAGGGAAGCTTCGCGTTTTTCTTTTTCTCCACATCCCATTCTTTGATAAACGTGTCCCAGGTTTCTGTTATAAGGCTTTCCGCAGCAAGAACGGCTGCTTCAGCTTGTTCGTCGCAGGCGGTGCTTTTAAGAGCATCTAATATGGTTTCCGCATCCGTAATGCGTTTTTGTGTTTGACTCGCCCAGAGCTCCATTCCTTGCTGTTCGAAGTCGCCTGTCTGCTCTTTGAGCTGTTTTAGATAATCCTCAGTTAGTTTGGTGGCGATCTGTCCGTCGGTGCGACCATGGCTCGCCCAGCTCGCTGCGCGAATCATTTCACGAATATGCTTTACCTGTTCTTTTTCGTCGCTCTGTTTCGCGGCCTGCAAATCATCGAGCAAGTGAGGTTCCGCGTCCCAAACATTGCATTGAAAAAAATTACGGCAAATCTCTTCACGTTCCGCGAGCTCAGGGAGGCTTGCTACGAGCGTTCCAGACTTCTGCTGTAGTTCAGAATGTTCAAGATAGCTGTGAAGAGCTTCTATATTCGGCATACGTTCTACTTCGCGCATATTTTTGGTGTGATCTTGTTTTTGTCGGGCGCGTTCTGCAAGAACGCTTTTATCGCGCTCAACGCTTCGACGTTGATACGCGGTTTCTCCGCGGAAAGGATTTTTTGATACAAAGGACATAGGTTGTTACATAAAACGTTGTGGCCATTTCGGATCTGTTTTTACTCGCAATTCAATAAAGGCTTTTCGTCCCGTGACGGCTTCCAGTTCTTTTCGGATGTCGATACCGATTTGTTTGAGCATGCGTCCTTTTGCTCCGATGATCATTCCTTTGTAGCGCTCTTCCGTTGTCCAAATAGTTGCTTGGATATACGTGCTACCATCGTCGCGTGTTTCGATTTCTTCCGCGCGCACGGCAACGCTATAGGGGAGTTCTTGTTCCAGTCGAAGAAAGGCTTTTTCACGGATGAGTTCTTCAAGCCATTGCTTGTGATTCATATCCGTAATTTGCAGATCAGGATAATAGGCGTCACCTTCGGGGAGTAGACTGAACATTATGTCTACAAGGCGGTTCAATTCGCTTCGTTTGATGGCAGAAACTTCGAAGGTTTGTTTTTGGCCAACATCAATAGCACGCATACTATCGAGCGCAAATTTCTTTTCTGCCGGTAAATCGGATTTGTTAATCACAACTAATTTTGGAACGGCGAGCTTGCGGAGAATTTTTTGAATATTTTCTTCTTCCGCTCCGGGCCTTCTGGACGGATCAAGCACGTAGACGACAAGATCAATACCTTCGAGCTGTTCGCGGACGAATTCATTTAGCTTTTTGGAAAGCACATCTTTTTTCCCCAAAAAAATACCCGGGGTATCAACGAAAACAATTTGTCCGCGCGGATCATGCAAAATCCCTCGTACCGGACGGCGCGTTGTTTGCGGTTTTGGCGTTACAATAGAAACCTTTGAACCAACCAGCGCATTCATAAGCGTGGATTTTCCGACGTTTGACCGACCGGCGAGCACAACAAAGCCTGATTTCATGTGTAGAAGTATAGCACGCGATATTAGATATGCGTGAGACGAGCCACGACTTCAACATGCGGTGTCTGAGGAAAGAGATCAAGTGCGCGAATAGTTTCAACTTTATAGTCGGTTTTGAAGACTTTAAGTTCTTCCGCTAGGCGCCGGTAATTGCAGGAAACATATACAATTTTGTGCGGAGCATTTTTCATTAAAGTTTGAAGCGCTTTTGGATGTAATCCCGCGCGAGGAGGATCTACAATAACGACGTCGGGGTTTTCCGTTTTCCAATCGAGTTTCTCCACTTCACCCGCGCCCCAGCGGCATAGAGTGGCAACGTCGTTTGCTTCCGCATTTTTTTGCGCAAGCTCTATTGCATCGGCATCCAGCTCGTGGCCGTATACTTGCGCGCGTTTTTTTGCCGCGGCGATACCGAAAAAGCCGAGACCACAATAGAGATCAAGAACTTTCTTTCCTTCAATGTTTCCGCAAAAATCCAGAACCGTTTTTTGCAGCTCAGCTGCCATGACAGAGTTGGTTTGGAAAAACGAATTCGCATGGATGGAATAGGTAAGTCCATTGATATTCTCTTTCAGAAGCTCATTGCCTGAGAGATGCTGAATCGTTTTTGCGCGAGAAACATCATTGTCTTCCGGATTCTCTCCAAGGCAGAGCGTTGTGCAAAGAGGAGAAAGACGTTTTTTTATTTCCTCAATCGTACTCGCCTCAAGCGCGGACAAAGAATGAAAGAGCAGCATGATCATTCGTTCGCCGGTGTTTTTCCCAAGCCGAATAACGCAGTAATGAAAATTCCCATCAGCGGATTTCGGATCCCAGGGTTGAATCTTCAAGTCGGTTATCAATGTTCTCACTTCGGCGAGAATATTTGGCGTTTCTTTATCCAAAAGCAAACAGGTTTTGAGATCAAGATAACGATTCCAATATCCATACGCTTTCATTCCGACTTCTCCTCGCCAACTAATGACATAGTCCATTCTGTTTCTGTAATAAAAGACGTTCGGACAAGGCATGACCGCGTCAATGCGTTCTTCATGATGCGCGTGCTCAAATGCGCGATTAATCATATCGCGCTTTAATTCGAGCTGCGCGTCATAGGCCATGTGTTGCCAGAGACAGCCGCCACAGATGCCGGCATGCGGGCAAGGCGTTTCAACGCGCGTTGGCGCAGGCTCTTCAATGGAAACTATTTCGGCGAGCGTATGTCCGCGCTCGCGTTTTCGAACCGTGGCGCGTACAAGATCGCCGACGGACGTAAACGGAATCACGATCGTTCGTTTCGCGCCCGTGTCCGTTTCCGTTATAAAAAAACCGCGACCTTTGTCGTCGATATCCTGTATTGTTCCTATAATTTCATCTCCGTATTTCATGGATCGAAGGTTACGCTAGTTAGAGAGACGCGTCTATGAGAAAACGGCCACCTGCGAGGGGGTGGCCGTTTTGAGAGTTGGATTCAGCGTTCTAGTCGATGTCGATCGGCTCGAACGGCTTCTTGTCCTGCCGGGGGTCGAAGATCTCGATGGAACGGATGCGATGGTCGATCGTCTGCACGATCTGCGGATCGTAGCTCTCGACGCTATCGACTTCGAACGCTATCCGCGTTCCGAGGAGCACATGTTCTCTGGGAATTTTCACTTAACCTCCGGGGTTTTTGTTTTGGGAAAAAGAACCGCCGGCACTATACCGAAAAAAGACCTTTTTGTCAACCCTTTTTGTTCGAAATGGATCCCCGCCTTCGCGGGGATGACGAGCGGCGTAGGGGATGACAAGTGGGGCAACCGATTGACAAATCGCTAAAAATGCGTATGATTTCTGTTATGCGAGAGCTCCATCTTATTGCCCATGACATTCGTTCTCGCGAAAACGTGGGATCCTTGTTTCGAACAGCGGATTCTCTTGGAGTAAAGAAACTTTGGCTCACGGGTTACACGCCGGCACCGCCTGATGCGAAAATATCAAAAGTAGCTCTTGGCGCAGAAAAGAACGTGCCTTTTGAAACCCATCTGGATATTGCTGTCGCATTGAATTATTTCAAAGAAGAGCAAATACCGGTGTATGCGCTTGAAATAACGCCTGACGCGCAAGATCTAAAGAGTGCTGTTTTACCGGATACAATGGCGCTGCTTTTGGGAACTGAGACGACGGGTATTCCGCCTTCATTACTCGCGGAGTGTGAAGGAGCCGTAAAAATTCAACAGCAAGGAATGAAAGAATCGTTAAACGTTAGCGTTGCCGCAGGTATTGCGTCTTGGAGCATTCTTAACCGTTAAAGCCTCTCCGTTTCGGCCTTCAGATCATCTCGCCAAACCGCCGCCTTTTTGGTAGCCTTATCACTAACTATGAAACTCTCTGTCATTATCCCTACGAAAAATGAAGAGGTCTTGCTTCCGCGGCTTCTCGCTTGCTTGGAGAAGCAAAGTTTTCGTGATTTTGAAGTGATTGTAGCGGATGCGCAGTCCACAGATCGCACCAGAGAGATTGCCGAATCCTTCGGAGCAAAAGTCGTTGAAGGAGCTATGCCTGGTCCCGGACGTAATCGCGGCGCCGAAACTGCCAGCGGCGACATATTATTGTTTATGGATGCGGATGTTCTTCTTCCATCGGATCACTATTTACGGGACACGGTTCAAGAATTTGATGCCATGAAAGCCGATGTCGCGACTTGTAAATTGAAGCCCATGTCCGATAAATATTTCGACATGTTCTTTCACCATTTTTATAATGGCTATTCTTTGCTGACAGAAAGTGTTCGTCCGCATGCGCCCGGTTCCTGTATTTTTTCTCGTCGCAGCGTACATCAAGGCATTGGTGGATTTGATGAAGAAGTCGTTTTCGCCGAAGATATGGAATATGTTCAGCGCGCGCATCGCAAAGGCCACCGTTTTCGTATGCTTCGCTCGCACCTTGTTCTTGTTTCCGTTCGTCGTCTTGAGAAAGACGGTCGCTTCAATATTGCGGCAAAGTATCTCTATGGAGAGCTTCATATGATAACGAAAGGTCCTTTTCGTCGCATGCCCTATGAATACGAAATGGGTGGCGATGTTTCAGAGAATGTTTAAGATGCCTGGCGTTGTTGATAAAAACCATTTGAAATATTCGTTTTTGTTTTAAACATGTTTCGATTTTTTGCACGCCTTTGGCAAGGAGAAACTGATGGACTAACCGCAGCGGCTTTTATTGTCGGAACGGCTTCGCTTGCTTCCAGACTTGTCGGTATCTTTCGCGACCGCATGCTTGCTTCAACCTTTGGAGCCGGTAATTTGCTTGATTCGTATTATGCCGCCTTTCGTCTTCCGGACACGCTGTATAATTTAATTATTCTTGGAGCGCTTTCCGCGGGGTTTATTCCTGTGTTCTCCGCTTGGCTTGAAACAAAAAGCCGCGAGGATGCGATGCATCTCGCAGAACAAGTTCTCTCCGTTGTCGGAGCAACGATGGCTGTTGCCTGCGCATTCCTTTTTTTCTTCGCTCCCATTCTTGTTCCGATTATTGCTCCGGGTTTTGAAGGGGAGAAGCTTCAAACAACAATTGCGCTTACGCGCATCATGGTTCTGTCGCCGCTGTTTCTGGGCATGTCCGCCGTTATGGGCGGTGTGCTCCAGTCGACGCGGCGTTTTTTTGCGTTTGCCGTCGCGCCGGTTTTGTACAATCTCTCTATTATATCCGGGATTTATTTTCTTTCGCCTTCCATTGGTATTTATGGAGCGGCTTTTGGCGTCGTGCTTGGAGCATTTCTTCATTTCATTGCACAGACTTCTGTTGCGTTTCGTCTCGGTATTCGCCGATTACCTCGTCCAAGTTTGAGTGATCCCGGCGTACGAAAAATTTTGCGGCTCATGGCGCCGCGTGCGCTTGGTCTTGCTATTACGCAAATTAATCTTGCCGTTTTACTTGCAATCGCAACCACGATTGAAACCGGAGCGGTTGCGGTTTTGAATCTTGCAACAAACCTTCAGAGTTTTCCGGTTGGAATTTTTGGCATTTCATTTGCGATTGCTGCATTTCCTGAACTGGCGCGCTCAGCAGGGAAAGGCGACATGGAAGGATATCGACAAGCCCTTGGTGGTGCGAGTCGAAAAATCGTTTTCCTTATTCTGCCAACGATGGCGCTTTTTATTCTGCTTCGAGCACAAATTGTTCGCGCTATTTTAGGACAAGGTCTTTTTGATTGGAATGACACGATTCGCACGGCAGACATGCTCGGTTGGTTTTCGCTTTCGTTATTTGCGCAAGCGCTTACGCCTTTGTTTACGCGCGCCTTTTATGCGATTCAAAATGTGCGAACACCGATTATTATCATTGCCGTTGCGGAGGTTGCAAATATTATTCTCGCACTTCTTCTTAAAGGGCCGTTCGGTGTCGCAGGTCTCGCGATCGCGTTTTCCATCACGGCTATCGCTCAACTTCTCTTGCTCGTCTTCTTCCTCAGAAAACAACAGGGCGCGCTTGGGCGCGGAGAGTTTGCGCTGAGCGCGTATAAAACGTCTATCGCAACTGTAGCACTTTGCGTGGCGGCCTATCCGGTGCGCCAAGCCATCGGAACGATTTATTCTCTGCGAACATTCTTGCAAGTCATCTTACAGGCCGGAGCCACGACCGTGATGGGAGGTCTCGTGTTTATTCTTGTTGCCTGGCTTCTGCGTTCTCGAGAACTTTTTGAATTTTGGGATGCCATCCATCGGAAATTGTGGAGGCGCGTGAAATTGGAAGAAGGCGTTGATCAAGCAGGCGGTTTAACGGGATCAACGTAATGTCTTTTTTCAGCAGGGCCTGCACTGGACGGAGACCACATTATACGCTAGCTTTGGCCTCATGGATCAAAAGTTGAAGCGAAATTTTTGCATTATTGCACATATTGACCATGGAAAGTCCACGCTTTCCGATCGGTTGCTTGAACTTACCGGTACGATTGAGAAACGGAACATGAAGGAGCAGCTGCTTGATACCATGGATCTTGAGCGCGAGCGCGGTATTACCATCAAGCTTCAGCCGGCGCGCATGAATTACAAAGCGAAGGATGGAACAGCGTATGAGCTGAACCTGATTGATACGCCGGGGCACGTGGATTTCACCTATGAAGTTTCTCGTTCGCTCGCGGCTGTTGAGGGAGCCGTTCTTCTTGTAGACGCAACGCAGGGCGTACAAGCGCAAACGATTGCGAACTTATATCTTGCTATTGAGCAGGATCTTGTGATCATTCCTGTTTTAAATAAAATCGATTTGCCGAATGCGGATGTCGCCGCGCGCAGCGCTGAGCTTATGGCGCTTATCGGTTGCAAGCGCGAAGACATCATTCTCGCTTCCGGGAAAACGGGCGAGGGCGTTACCGATATTTTAGAACGTATTGTGGCTGACGTTCCACATCCGAGAGGGGACGTAAAGAAGCCTTTTCGCGCGGTTATTTTTGATTCAAAATACAATGACTATCAAGGTGTTGTGGCGTATGTACGCTGTATGGACGGCACGCTTGATAAAAATACGGCGGTTCATTTTCTTGCGACGGATGCAACCGGAACGGCGATTGATGTCGGCTATTTGAAACCGGATCATGTTTCAAGCGGGCATATCGAAGCGGGTGATATTGGATTTATTGTAACCGGTCTCAAAGACATTGAGTCTGTTCGTGTGGGAGATACGATTGCCAGAGAAGCGGAGCATGCATTAGTTGAAGCGCTTCCCGGATATAAGGAAGTGCGTCCGATGGTGTATGCGGGGATTTTTCCGCAAGACGGTTCTGAATATGAAAAACTGCGCGAAGCTATTTTAAAACTCAAACTTAATGATGCATCACTTACATTTGAGCCGGAACATTCAACGGCGCTTGGCTTTGGTTTTCGCTGTGGATTGCTCGGCATGCTGCATCTTGAAATTGTTCAAGAACGCCTGCTGCGAGAATTCGACATGGATATCGTTATTACAACGCCATCCGTGGGATATGAAGTGACGCTTACCAGTCAGGAAGAAGTGTTGATTAAATCTCCGGCAGAATTTCCTGATTCTTCGCGCATTCAGGAAACGCGCGAGCCTTGGGTGATTACTGATATTCTTTGTCCGAAAGAATATGTCGGTTCTGTGATGCAACTTGTGCAAGATCGCCGCGGAAATTATAAGAACACGGAATATCTTGAAGCGGAGCGCGCGATTTTGCACTACGATATGCCGCTTGCGAGCGTCATTGTTGATTTTTACGATAAGCTTAAAGGAGCGACTGCCGGCTATGCTTCTCTCAATTATAATTTTACCGGCTTCCGCCCCTCAAAGATTGTGCGCTTGAATATTATTGTTGCAGATGAGCCGGTGGAGGCGCTCGCGACGCTTCTTCATGACACGGAAGCGTATCGTCGCGGAAAGGAAATCGTAAGCATTTTAAAGGAGGAGCTTCCACGACAGCAATTTGTGGTAAAGATTCAAGCAACCGTCGGTTCAAAAGTGGTTGCCGCAGAACGCGTATCTGCATTTCGCAAAGATGTGACGGGCGATCTCTATGGTGGTGATGCCACGCGAAAAATGAAATTGCTTGAAAAACAAAAGAAAGGAAAGAAACGCATGCTTGAACATGGCAAGGGTTCTGTTCCTATTCCGCCGGAGGCCTTTATCAAAGTTTTGCGCAGGGGGTAAGATTAATTTTATGGCAAAAAAAGTAAAACTCTCACATAAGATTTTCGCCGTGTTTATGATCGCGGCGATGTTGCTCTTCCTGCTCGGTCCATTGGGAAGTGCCATTTTCGGATCTTGACGTGCCTTTCCAGGCATGCGCTCTCTTGCGAAGATAGCCTTCCATGAAGAAACAGTGGAACGTCGCAAAGCCTTGCCCATTGGATTTTGCAAAAACATTCTCAGAAAAAGACGCCTTCTTAGCCCAACTCCTTTGGAATCGGGGTATTCGAACACCGGAAGAAATAGAGGATTTTTTGCAACCGTCTTGGGAGGAAGGTTGTCATGATCCATCGCAGTTTCGTCAGATGCGTCCGGCGCTTGATCGGATTTTCGCGGCGCTTGAAGCGGGGGAGCGTATTACCGTTCATGGAGATTATGACGCAGACGGGGTTACAGGTTCGACTGTTCTTATTACAACATTGCGGCATATTGCTTCGACCATGGGTCAAGCGAATGCCTTGATTGATTATTATATTCCGCATCGCGACAAAGAAGGTTATGGACTTCATACCGGAACCGTTCCAAAACTGAAAGAGCGTGGAACAAAAGTCATTGTTACGGTTGATTGTGGCATTGCAAGCGTAGAAGAAATTGGCCAAGCACGCGAAGCGGATATGGATGTGATTGTGGTGGATCATCATCAATTTGGTGATGTCTTACCGGATGCGCATCTTATTCATCCGGGACTTCCTGAAGAGACCTATCCGTTTAAGCATCTTGCGGCGGTAGGCGTGGCTTACAAATTTGCGACCATGTTGCTCGCGGAAGCGCGGAGTCGGGATATCGCCATTATGGAAGGCTGGGAAAAATGGCTCCTTGATCTTGTTGCGATTGCTACCGTTACCGATATGGTTCCGCTGATTGGGGAAAATCGTGTCTTAGAAACCTATGGATTAAAAGTTTTAAATAAAACGCGACGTCCAGGTTTGCTCGCGCTGATACGCGAAGCTTCGCTTCCCTTTGGAAGCTTAACAACGGAAGATATCGGTTTTGGTATTGGACCGCGTTTGAATGCAGCAGGGAGAATGGATCATGCGGAAATTGCTTTGCGCCTTTTATTATCAGAGTCTTCCGATGAAGCGCGCCAAATCGCGGATGATATTGAGCGGCTCAATCGATCGCGGCAAGACGTAACGCGCGGGATGATGAAAGAAGCGGAGGCTTTTGTTGCTTCCGCAGATTTTGATTCTTCCGCCAAAGCCTTTGTTTTATGGAATCGTGATTGGTCGCCTTCCCTAGTTGGCCTGGTTGCAGGAAGATTTTTGGAAAAATTTTGGCGGCCCGTTATTGTCATTGGCCAACATGATCCGCATTGGATCGGCTCGGGACGGTCTATTCCGGAATATGATATTACCGCCGGTGTAAAGCGCGTTGGAGAAGGAATATTAACACGTTCCGGCGGACATCCGCGCGCGTGCGGGTTTGCTTTAACCGACAGCACAAAACTGGTGGAATTTCGAAAACGCCTAGCCGCCGATGCGGAAGAACAGCTTGGGAACACCGTCCTGAAGCCTTCCATTGATATTGACGCGGAATTACCGCTTAGCAGCGTTCAAATGGAAACGTGCGAACAGCTCGCGCGATTAGAACCGCATGGGATGGGAAATACAAAACCGGTTTTTCTTGCACGTCATTGCAAAGTACAACAGGCAGACACGATGGGAAAACTCAATCAGCATTTACGCGTTTCTCTTTTCGATGAACGCGGTCGAAAAGTAAAAGCAATTGCGTTTCGAGAAGGTCCGCGTGTGACGGAGCTTGCAAACAATGCGACCATCGATCTTGTCTACACGATTTCCGTGAACGAATGGAATGGCCGGAAAACCGCCGAATGCCGCATCGTAGATTTTGTGCGAAGATGGGATTAGGGATGAGGATGTTCTTATAAGGAATATCCAATCGGGCGGTTTTCGGGTATAAACGGATGTATGAAGCATATCATTATTCGAACGGATGGAGGTGCAAGAGGTAATCCGGGGCCTGCGGGCATCGGGGTTGTCCTTGAAGATGCCCATGGAAAAGTTCTGGAAGAGCATGCAAAGTTTCTTGGCGTCAAAACAAATAATCAAGCGGAATACGAAGCGGCGATTCTCGGGCTTGAGCGCGCAAAACATCTTGAGGCCGATTCAGCGGAAGTTGTTGCCGATAGCGAATTGCTCGTGAAACAGGCGAATGGCGAGTATCGCGTGAAGCATGAAAATCTCAAACCGCTGTATGCGCGGATGCAGGTGATTGTGAATCAAATCGGCCATGTAAAATTCCGGCATGTGAAACGCCATGAGAATAAACATGCGGATTCGCTTGCAAATAGGGCTATGGACGCAGGGGAATAAGGGGTGATCCACGAATAAATCATCACGTGTTATACTACGTTTATCTATGGGCTTGTTTTCATCATCTCCTACACAAGAAAGTTTTATCGGCGTCGACATCGGCTATGCCGGTATGAAGCTCGTTGAATTGAAAAACGAAAAGGGACGCGCGCGTCTCATTACGTATGCGTATGCGGATATTCCGTCAGAGAGCTTGGAGAAGTCTCTACTCAATGATGTGCCCGGCACGGCAAAGCTTTTGAAAGACATGTGCGCGCAGGCAAAAACTACGACGAAGAAAGCCATTGCCGCACTTCCGCTTTCGTCTGTGTTTTCTTCCATACTCAGCGTACCAACGACCAACGAAAAAGAATTGAAGGACGCGGTTTCTGCGCAGGCGAAAAAACTTATTCCACTTCCGCTGGAAGAAGTTTCTCTTGACACAAAAATCATCGACAAGAAAGAGCGGGATAAAAAGTTAGACGTAAAAGCTTCAACGCGCGTGCTGGTAACGGCGGCACCAAAAACGCTTGTACAAAAATATCTTGATCTCTTTAAGCAAGCTGATCTCGAGCTCGCTTCTTTAGAGACAGAAGCTTTTGCAGAAATTCGTTCTTTGATCGGGAAAGATCATTCGACGATCATGATTATTGATATTGGATCGCTTCGCACAAATATCATGGTGGTTGAGGCAGGGATCCCATTTATCACGCGCTCCATCGCGTCCGGTGGAAATGCGATTACACAGACCATCGCAAAGACGCTTGGTATTCCGCTTGAGCAGGCCGAAACAATGAAGCGTGATATTAAGTCCATGCAAACCTTCGCGCCCGCGGGAGACTTGTCTCCTATTTTAAGCGTGCTTATCAAACCGATTCTTGATGAGGTACGTTACAGTTTCAATCTTTATCAGTCGCAATCGAATGGAACACCGAAGCGTATTGAAAAGATTATTTTAACTGGAGGTTCTTCGCTTCTTCCGCGTCTTCCGGAATTTATTACACAAGAGATGAATGTAAATGCGTATCTTGGAAATCCTTGGGCGCGCGTTGTGTATCCGCCGGATCTTCGCCCGATTATTGATGAAATTGGACCGCGATTTGCCGTTCCAATCGGCTGCGCGATGAGAGATATCGAATAAATTAAGACTATGTATCTTAGCCCGTTTAATGAGCGTGTTCTAGAAACTGCGAGGCGGGATTGTCTTTTTTCGCGCGCGGATCTTTCTCGTGTGCGTTCTCTTGCGCGCAACGGCCTCTCGCTTGAGCAAGCGCTTGTAGGGACAGGGCTTGTTCCTTATACGAATTACCTTGCCTATCTTGGAATGGCGTCGGCGTTGCCCGTGGTTACCGATCCGGCGCCGGTGAGCGGCTCTCTTCTTTCGTATCGCGTTCAGCTTGAACTACAGTGTCTATTACTTGAAGAAACGGAACAGGCTGCGCATATTGGATTCACAAATGCGGATCCGAGCTTACTCGCGCGCGTTCGGGAAGAACTTCCATCGGCCGTTTCCCTTATTGCATACGTCATTCCGTTTCATGCCTATGTGAAGCATGCTTCTGTTCTTGAACATGCTTCCGTTGGAAAAACAGCCGCTAGTTTCATTTCTCAGCTTTTTGCGGAAGCAAACACGCGGAATGTATTTCAGCTCAGAATTGTTTCAAAAAACGGGAAGCTTATCGCGTATGCGGATGGAACGGATATGCATATTGGAGCGTCGGCGCTTCCGGCAGCCGTTCTTCCGGCGTTTGCTGTTCGGCTTCGTCGGCTTGGAAAAGCGACGGGCTGGCATGTTGAAACCATCTCCGGAGGATTTGAACCGATGATTCATCTCACGAGAATCAAAGGGAACTTGAAACACGCAGTGGAATTTTCCGAAGCGGTGTGGCGGTTCTTGGAGCATCCGAGCGGTGCGCTTATCTTTATTGGAACGGATGCGTATATTGCGCGCCATGTGCTCGCAAAGCTTTCCGCTCCGGAAGGAAAAGAGGCTTTGGGGAATGGGCGCATTGCTTGCTTGCCGGCGGATACTTCTGAAGAACAGGAATTTGCCGTCCATGCCGCTTTGAGCGGCCGGCCTGTTGTTGCGGTTACTTCCAGTCAAGAAGACTGGTGGAAATCGCTTTCACAAGCAGGTTTGAATATTCATCTTGTAAAATCTATGGCACATTCCGATGGCCGCACGTGGTCTGTGATGCGTGCACGCGTATGAAACTTACTGTATTGCTTGTCGAAGACGATAAACTATTCGCAACCATTCACGCTGAAGCTCTGAGAGACTTGGGCTATACGGTTTTATTTGCCGAAGATGGAGAGGACGGCGTGAAGAAAGCGCAAACGGAAAATCCCAATGTCATTGTGCTGGATATCGGTTTACCGAAAAAAGATGGATTCGAAGTTCTGAAAGAATTAAAAGCTTCAGACGAAACGTCGAGCATTCCCGTGATTATGTATTCTCGCTTGAGTGCGCGCGAAGACGTGAATCAAGCTCTCGCTCTTGGTGCAAGTGAATATTTAATTAAATCGCAACATACGCCGGAAGACTTGGCGGAGCATGTGCAGCGCTTTGCTTCCTTGCGAGCCGGATTTTCGTCCGTACAGCGCGTGTTACTGTTCGGGACGCTCTGCGTTCTTCTTGGAATAACCTTTTATCAGTATCTTGTTTTTCGCGATCGGAGTTATGACGCGGATACGTTGCTCGCGGCGGAACGGGCGCGCCAAGCTTTTTTGGCGGCTGCGCAAGAACAATCGATGCTTGTATGCGATTCCGGCTCCGCGCTTTCCGCTTGTCGCGTTTGTACAGGTGGCGATTGTACAGCGGGCGATCAAACGCAGACAGTTTTGCATTCTGAGTGGTTTGGTTCGGGTGAGGCTTGTACGGAAAATAGTACCGCGCCCTGTGCGCTTTCCGTTGAATGGGTAGCCGGAAAGGAAGGGGATTTGCGGCAAGCGCGTATCCGTTTTTATCAAAGAAGAAGCCGCGATGGCCGTGCCGGGGGGCGAACGTATGTTCTCGGACCGGCAGGCATCTCGCTCTAAAATAATGCCATCGTGCTATACTATGCGCGTATGATTCAAAAGACTTTTCGACGTGGATTTACCTTATTGGAAATATTAATCGTCATTGCCGTGTTTGGGCTTTTGGCGACGCTCGCCGTGCTGTCGCTCAATGGCGCACGCGCAAGCTTACGCGATGCACAGCGCGTATCCGACATAAGTGTCTTACGAGCTGGGCTTGGACAATACTGGCTTGAAAAAGCGACCTATCCGGTGAGCGATGGAATGGCTTTAGGCCAGTCGGGAGCGGGGAGTGAGAAGCTTTCGAATGCGGGTTTTGTTGCGGCAGAAGATCCGGCGACGCCTGTCTATCTTGATCGTGTTCCGACGGGGCCGAAAGTGGGTGAATATTATCAATATCGCGGCGGGCCAAATGGTTACTCCATTCGTTTTCAAACAGAAACCAAAACGGATATCGGAGATGCGAATGTTTACTATGCGCATGCCACGGGCATGGATAACGAAGACGTGAACAAATAAGAGTATGTTTCTTCCCATCGTTGCGCTGCTCCTCGCCTTTCTTCTTGGAATGGCTTTAGGCTCATTTATAAATGCGCTGGTTTGGCGCATGTACAAAGGTATAAGCCTTTGGGGACGCTCACAATGTCCGTCTTGCGAAGTGCAGATACGTGCAAAGCATCTTTTTCCGGTTATTTCCTGGATTATTCTTGAAGGAAAATGCAATAATTGCGGAAACCGCATTAATTTTCAATATCCGCTTGTTGAGTTTCTTGGCGGCGTCATTGTGATGTTCGCTTTTGCGCGCCATATTTCTTTTACGGGAGGCCATATGGACTACGCAGCGCTTATTTTTGAGATTCTTTTTGCGCTCACGCTTCTTACGCTTGCGGTGTTCGATTTTCGATGGAAACTTCTTCCCATTGAGTTTATCGCCGGCGCGACGGTTTTCTTTGGGATTTGGAATGTGATTGCAACACGATCCATTTTCCCTCTTGTGCTTGGCATTGCTTTTGGGGCTTTATTTCTTGGTCTTCAAGTTCTCCTTTCCCGAGGCAAATGGATGGGCGCGGGTGATCCTTGGGTCGGTGCACTTCTTGGAGCGGGACTAGGCTGGCCGAATGTTAGTATCGGTATGTATCTCACATATGTTGTTGGTGGATTTTTCGTACTCGTTTTGTTAGTTCTTGGTCTTGTGCGGCGGAAAGATCGTGTTCCTTTTGCGCCTCTGCTCGCCATCGGCGGGATCAGCGCTATGTGGTTTGGAGATCAAATTGGTCTTTGGTTTGCCCGGGCACTTGGATGGATGTAAGTTATTTTCATGAATAAGGCGGATGCAAAAAAGCGTATTGAAAAATTACGCCAAGAGATTTCCAAATACCGCTATGCCTACCATGTGCTTGATACGCTTGAGATTTCTGAAGCGGCACTTGATTCTCTCAAACACGAACTCTACAAACTTGAACAGCAATTTCCGGAGCTTATTACGCCGGATTCGCCAACACAGCGTGTAGCCGGAAAGCCGCTCGCTGGATTTAAAAAAGTACGTCATTCCGCCAGGATGCTTTCTATTGAGGATGTTTTTAAGCGCGAAGAAGCGGACGAATGGCTGGCACGCATTCAAAAACTTGAGCCGCACGCAAAATTCGATTTTTTTGCTGAAGTAAAAATGGACGGGCTTGCAGGCTCTTTAGTGTATGAAGATGGCGTGTTTGTTCAAGGCTCTACGCGCGGAGATGGAACGGTAGGAGAAGACGTCACGCAGAATCTGCGCACAATTGAAGCTATTCCGCTTTCGTTGCGCGTTCCGCAGCCACGTGAAATTGAAGCTTTTCTTAAAAAACATCATGGGCACATTCAGGCGTCGCGCGTGCGCGAAGTTTTGGAACAGCATGCCGGACGCATTGAAATTCGCGGAGAAGCTTATATGACAAAGTCGCAACTCGCGACTCTTAATAAAGATTTAGCAAAAAAACAGCAGCCGCTTTTAGCGAATCCGCGCAATGCCGCCGCCGGTTCCATCCGTCAGCTGGATGCGTCGGTGGTTGCTGGGCGCAAGCTTTCCTTCTTTGGCTATGCCATGGTTGGGGACTACGGAACGACTACGCATGGACAGACGCATGAAATGATTGCTTTGCTCGGCGTGCCGCAAAATCCGCATAATCGTTTTTGTAAAAACTTGGACGCGGTTGAAGCGCTTCACGCCGAGCTCTATAAAAAGCGCGAGAAACTGGATTATTGGGCGGATGGTGTTGTGGTGAATATAAATGAAGACGCTATTTTCGAGCGGCTTGGCGTGGTTGGGAAAACACCGCGCGCGATGATTGCTTGGAAGTTTCCCGCGGAACAAGCGACGACGATCGTTCGCGATATTGAAGTTTCCGTTGGACGTACAGGCGCGCTTACGCCCGTTGCTTTGCTTGAGCCGGTGCCTATTCAAGGAACAACCGTGACGCATGCTTCTCTGCATAATGAGGATGAAATTAAACGACTCGGTTTGAAGATTGGCGATACCGTTATTGTAGAAAAGGCGGGTGATGTTATTCCGAAAGTCATGCAGGTTTTGCCAAAACTTCGCACCGGAAAAGAGCGCGCCTTTTACATGCCGAAAAGCTGTCCGATTTGTGGTTCGAGCGTGGAGCGTAAAGAAGGGGAGGCGATTATTCGCTGCACAAATTCCAAATGTTTTGCCATGCAGCTTGCGGGGCTTTTGCATTTCGTTTCAGCCTTCGATATGCGTGGACTTGGAGAAAAAATCGCGGAACAGCTTATTCAAAAAGGATTTGTTCATCAGCCATCAGAATTATTTTCTTTGGAAGCCGGAGACTTTTTACAATTGGAAGGCTTCGCGGAAATTTCCTCGAATAAGCTTGTAAAGGAAATTCAAGCGCATCGAGAAGTCGAACTCGGACGTTTTATCAACGCGCTTGGTATTCCGCATGTCGGCGCGCAAACGGCGGAAGACTTGGCAAGACATTTTGGAACGATTCAAAACTTCCTTCAGGTGAAGGCCGATGATTTGGAAGAAATTGATGGAGTTGGAGAAGTTGTCGCAGAATCCATCATGACGTATTTGCAGGATGCACATCATAAGCAAGAAATAAAAGATTTGCTTGAAGCCGTACATGTGAAGCCGGCGACAAAACGTGAAAAGACAGGGCCGCTTCTTGGAACAACTTGGGTATTTACCGGAACGTTTTCTTCCATTGCGCGTGAAGTGGCAAAAGAGAAAATTCGTAATCTTGGCGGAACTATTTCCGAGTCGGTTTCAAAGAAAACCTCATTTGTTGTTGTCGGCGAAGAACCGGGAAGTAAATACGATAAGGCAAAAAAATTAGGGGTTGGAACGCTTTCAGAAGCTCAGTTTCTTCGAAAAATTCATTCATAAAGCGCGGGAGTCTCGCCCTTGTCGGTTCGGCTGTTTTTCGGCTATGATTTCGCCATGTCTATTGAACGAAAAGAAGTAGAGCATTTGGCGCTTTTGTCTCGCATCGGCTTTTCCGATGAGGAGCTTGAACGCATGGAAAAGACGCTTGATCCCATTTTGGACTATGTCGGAAGACTTTCAAAAGTGGACGTGCAAGGCGTAGCCGAATATCAAGATGAAGAACCTGGGCTCGGGCTTCGGGCCGATGTACCAAGTGATTGTGAAGAAGACGTCAAGCATATTATTCTAGAAAACTTTCCGGATAAACTCGGCGATGCACTGCGTGTTCCGGGTGTCTTTGAAAATCCAAAAGGCTGAGTATGATTCAACTTGAATACACAATCGCTTCTGCGGCAAAAGCGTTGAAAGAAAAAACCGTTTCGGCAACGGAATTGGTTCGTGCATACCTCGATCAAATTCGCGTGCGCAATATTGTACTGAATGCTTTTTTGGATGTGCATGAAGGTGCCGCGCTTGAACAGGCAATCGAATCGGATGAACGCCGGGCAAAAGGCGAAGCTTTTGGCGATTTGGATGGAATTCCGCTTGCGATCAAAGATAATATTCTTATTGAGGGAACGCGGACGACGGCCGGATCAAGAATCCTTGAAACGTATAAAGCGACGAATGATTCGACGGTTATCAAAAAACTACGCAATGAAGGAGCGGTCTTTTTGGGAAAAACGAACATGGATGAATTCGCAATGGGTTCTTCCACGGAAAATAGCGCTTATGGCCCTACGCAACATCCACGCGATCCGGAACGCGTACCGGGCGGTTCTTCCGGTGGAAGCGCTTGTGCCGTTGCAGCGGACTTGTGCATTGCGGCTCTCGGTTCTGATACAGGCGGTTCCATTCGTCAGCCGGCGGCCTTCTGTGGCATCGTGGGGTTTAAACCGAGCTACGGACATGTTTCTCGCTCAGGATTGATTGCGATGGCTTCTTCCTTCGATCAAATCGGTCCTATGACGAAAAGCGTTGAAGATGCTTCTTTGCTTTTTAAAGCCATAGCCGGTTCGGATCCGCTGGATCAAACAACTTCCATGGGAAGACCGTTTAATCCTTCTTTCCCAAAAAATTTGAAAGGCGTTCGCATTGGTTTGCCAAAACAGGCTTGGGGAGATGGTATAGATGCCGGCGTGCGCGCGCATGTAGAAGAAGCAATTGAAATTATCAAATCACTTGGAGCTATTGTGACGGAAGTTGATCTTCCGGAAACGGAAGAAGCACTTGCGGTGTATTATATTTTGATGCCTTGCGAAGTTTCCGCGAATCTTGAACGTTTCGATGGGATTCGTTATGGCCGACGTGAAACATCCGATACGCTTCTTGAAACGTATTTAAACTCGCGCGGAAACGGATTGGGCGAAGAAGTTCGCCGACGCGTCATGCTTGGAACCTATGCTTTGTCGCAAGGCTATTACGACGCGTATTATCGACAAGCGGCAAAAGTTCGCGCGCTCATTCATCAAGCGTATACGCGGGTATTTGAAGAGGTGGATATTCTTCTTACGCCTACGACGCCGAGTACGGCATTCAAGCGAGGCGAGAAAACGGATGATCCGCTCGCCATGTATTTGGAAGATGTCTTTACCGTTGGCGCGAATGTTGCGGGCGTTCCCTCTATTTCCTTGTCCTGCGGCGATCATGAAGGGCTTCCGGTTGGGCTTCAGATGACGGCTCAGCGCTTTGCGGATGATGAACTCATTGACGCGGCGTATGCCTACGAACAAGCGCGCCTATGATGCTTTTGCAATTAATCTTGAATAACTCTTCCGCGCCTTTGCAGACGACAAATTCGGGGTTGGTTGGTGGACCGTTTATTGCTGTTTTGTTTTTTGTTTTTGTCATTATCACGGTCGGCGGTCTCATTATCGGGAATTTTCTCCGCAGTTTGCGCAAGCCGGAACTTTATGGACTTCGCCTCGATCAAATTAAGCAGACCTGGGCGGAAATAGAAAAGAATTCAGAACAGGGGATTATGGGAATGAAGCTGTCGGTTATAGAAGCGGATAAGCTTTTAGACTCTGTCCTGCGTTCCATGGCGGTTCCCGGGGAGACGATGGGAGAACGGCTGAAAGCGACGGAATACAAATTTCAAAAGATTCGAGAAGTTTGGCCGGCGCATAAATTGCGCAATCAAATGGTGCATGATTCAAGCTTTCATATGTCCATGAAGCAAGGGAAGCGCGCGTTAAAAGAATTTGAAGCGGCGCTCAAACTATTGAATGTTTTATGATTCCGTATCTTCATTCGCAAACGTATCAAATTCTTGGAATCACCTTCCAGACTTGGGGCACACTTGTTGCGCTTGGTTTTGCGCTTGGAACATTTGTTGCTTGGCGGCGCGCAAAAGCAAAGGGTTTAGATCCAAATAAAATACTTGATCTCGCTTTTTTGATCTTTATCGGCGCGTTCATTGGCGCGAGACTGTTTCATGTTTTGTTTTATGAGCCGGGCTATTATCTCCAGCACCCTTTAGAAGCGCTTGATCCGCGTAAGACGGGCTTTTCCATGTTTGGTGGATATATTGGCGCCGCGGTTGCTTTTATAGGCTATGTTCGAAAACATGCGCTTGATTGGATTTCTTATGCCGACAGTTTGGTTTGGGGTTTGCCTTGGGGCTGTGGCGTGGGACGTATTGGTTGTTTTCTTATCCACGATCATCCCGGAACGCTCACGCATTTTATGCTTGGCGTAAAATATCCCGATGGAAATGTGCGTCATGATTTAGGTTTGTATCTTTCTCTCATTGGCTTTGCGACCGGCGGACTTTTCTTATGGCTGAATCGCAAAGAGCGCCAGCCGGGTTTTTGGATTGGGAGCTATATGATTATTGAAGGCGTGGTTCGTTTTAGTTTGGATTTTCTTCGCACGGTTGATGCGCGCTATTTCGGTCTTACACCTACGCAATATCTCGCTGTGCCGATGTTTCTTGTTGGGATTTGGTTCGTGCGCAGCTTTCACTCGAGTCGAAAAGCAAAAGCGTGATATACTGCGGTCATGTACGACTGCATTATCGTTGGAGGTGGGCCGGCCGGAATGGCGGCTGCCATTTATCTTGCGCGACAACAACTTCATTTCGCCATGTTCACGGGAGAAATCGGCGGACAAGTTGTGTACTCGAGCGATGTTGAGAATTATCTCGGTTTGCCCGACTTGTCCGGTGTAGAACTTGTACAAAAGTTTCAGGCGCATTTAGAACATTATCAAGATCAATTCGAGCTTCATGAAAATGAAAAGGTTTCTGAGATTACGCGGCTTGAAAAAGGCTTTGGCATAAAAACCGCGAAAGGCGTTTATAAAACGAAAACGATTCTTATTACCACGGGGAGCAAGCATCGAAGGCTGAATATCCCCGGAGAAAAAGAACTGGAACGAAAAGGCGTAACCTTTTGTGCAACGTGCGATGCGCCATTGTTTCGAGACAAAGACGTAGCGATTGTCGGAGGAGGGAATTCCGCGATGGATGCGGCGCTTTTTGCGGAGAAATATTCTTCCAAAATTCATCTCATTAATATCAATGAACAGCTCATGGGCGATGATGTGATGAAGGCAAAAGTAACGGCGAGCAGAAAAATCGTTATTCATAATCAGCACAAGACTTTGCGTATTGAGGGAAAAGATCATGTAGAAGCTGTCGTGATCGCTTCAGAAGACGGCAAAGAAGAAAGCCTTCCCGTGGAAGGCGTATTCATTGAAATTGGTCTTGTGCCCGTGGCGGACTTTATTGATTTTGTTGAAAAGGATCGCCGCAAGCAAATCGTTATTGATAAACTGAATCTCACGAATGTTGAAGGCGTTTATGCTGCCGGTGATGTAACGGATGTGAGCGAAAAACAAATTGCGGTTTCCGTTGGCGAAGGTTCGAAGGCGGCGCTTTCCATTATTAAATATCTTGGATCAAAAGCCGATGGCTAGGCAGTTGACCTCTCGAAGCCCAAACGGCAAAATAGAGCCACTATGAATAGCAATAAAAAACTTCTTTTTATAACGGTTGGTTTATCGGTGCTTATTTTTGGAGGGCTTGTATGGGCCATCCTTTCCGCGCCACCCGCGAATGCGCCGGGAGCAACTTCAGGCGCGGTTTCTTTTGATGACACGAACGATCCTTTTATCGGGCCGGCAGATGCAAAAGTCGTCGTGCGCCTCTTTGGCGACTTGGAATGTCCCGCCTGCCGTTTGGCTGAGCCGAATGTCCGTTATGCTATTGGAACGTATTCTGATCGCGTGAAATTCATCTGGGATGACTTCCCGCTCATGTCCATTCACAAAAACGCGCGTCCTGCCGCAAATGCTGCGCGCTGTGCGCAAGATCAAGGACGTTTCTGGGATTATAAAGACATGCTTTACGCGCAGCAGTCCGGGTGGGAAACGCTCCGCGATCCGAAAGAATCCTTTGTCGCTTTTGCTCGGCAGTTGAATATGGATGAAGCACAATTCACGAGCTGTTATGACTCCGGGAAGTTCGATGATCGTGTTTTGGCAGATGTTGCAGAAGGAAATAAAAATGCGGTTGATCGAACGCCGACGGTATTCATTAACCAAACACGACGCTTTGGCATGACGACAGCGGAATGGGATCAAATGTTGACGGATGCCCTGAAGGCGGCGGAAACAACGCCTTCCGGTTCCTAGGAAAAGAGATTTATAAAAAACGCCCGATCATCGGGCGTTTTTTTGAACTTTATTTTGTTGGCAGTTTGTTTGCTAAGGCTTTTTTAAAGCTTTCAACATTCGGAACCGGCGCCGGATCAATTTTGTGTAGCATGGCAAGATAGAAGCTCGCGAATGAGCCAAGACAAAGCGTTTCCCAGGCTTGCTCAAGCGGGCTAGCCGCATCTGAGTTTACGATTTGCGTTGGGATGCCGTTCTTCAAAAGAAGTTCGGCTGTTAGTTGTATGCGCTTTTGGGTTTGGCTGTTGTAATACTGCGATTGAAACAAAATAGCGGAGAGAGAGGCTTTCGCCTTTGTTGGAAAACTCAGCGCTTCAAGAAAATGATGATTCATTTCAGGTACTTCCAAACGAAAGGCGATGTGTTTTGCATTTTCATTAAACTGATTCGTCATCACATGAACCGAGCCGGTTAAATGCTGTGCGCTAATGAAAAGCGGAAAACCCTCTTTTGCCGCTTCTGCGATTTGCTTTGCTGGGTTGTCTTTTACTTCCGGAGTGAATTGCTTCATCTGTTCACGCAGAAACTCGGCAAGATTATGTACTTCTTCGGCTTCTATATGAAGAGAGCCATGCGTGCGGAGGATTTCGATGAGTGTAAACGTAAAAGAACCGATGGCCATGCGCGGTTGATTTGAAGGATTACCTTCTTGCGTCAGAAGACGTGTTGGCCAGCGATTGCTTTTTGCCAGCTCCAATAACTGTCCGCCACCTGTAATAACAACCACTTTGGCTTTGCGTGCAGCGGCTTCGTTTGTGGCACTCAGTGTTTCTTCCGTGTTTCCGGAATAACTGCAGGCGATCACGAGCGTGTCTTTATCCACCCAAGCGGGGAGATGATAATCGCGAACAATGACGAGCGGGCAAGCAACGCGATTGAGAAACGTGGAAAGAACAACATCCGGAGGAAGCGTTGAACCGCCCATACCGCAGACAACAATGCGTTTTGTTTGTTTATACGCAACCGGAAGCTTGGCGGAAGCCGATTTGGACCAAGTGATTTCTATTTGATCCGGGAGGGCTTCGATAGAGCCGAGAAGGTTTTCGGTGTCGAGTTTGGCGATTTTTTCACGCGAGTCGAGAATGGACGTTTTCATATCGCGTGTAGCATAACATTTTGGCGGGGGAGAGGCGAAATGCGCGAATGGTTTTTTATTAGGGGGATAGTAAGTTTTTCCGTTGCGGTTCAAAAAAACTTCTTGAACAAAAAAACCGCTCTGTTGGCGGATTTCCATTATTTCATTCTTTTGTTCTTTTCCGGTGTCTGGGTGCAGTGGAGGACGAAAAAGTTTTTTGAAAAAACTTGATGAGGGCTTTTGAAGTTGCGCCAGTGGCTCCGTTCCAGCATGAGCGTATGCGTCCCGTGCTTGAAGCCAGAGGGCAGGACGCCGACAAATTGGAGGACAATGCTGAGCGTTTCATCTTCTATTAAAAGAAAAAAATGGGGGGCAGAAAAAATAAAAAATGTAATGAAAAATTTTCTGTTTTGGTTTGCCGTAGCGGAGCGGAGGCAAGCGGAAACGCACCTCATTATTCTGGATTTTGTTCAAAATAAGTTCGTATTTCAAGCAACAGACACCGCCATAAAAAAACCGCCCTTTCGGGCGGTTTTTTTATGGCGGAGAGGG